>WUUC01019893.1_pt1 | contig 14695 bp, 10 predicted proteins | sample 6278441 | NCBI WGS metagenome assembly WUUC01 (sample SAMN13675441, study PRJNA597444) | soil metagenome | isolation source: soil | place: USA: Washington | collected 2017-10
CCTGTTGCAGGACGGACGGGTTGATGCCGTCCGTGGCGGCGTTGACCTGGAACCCCTTGCCGCCCCGCAGTCCGACCTCGCACGAGGTGTAGTAGACCTGCAAGAAGCTCATTGCTGACTCCTTCGCCCGGGGATGATCTTGAGCCTGTGGAGAATCCAGAGGAGTGGATCCTCGACGCGGAAGGGCGTGATGCCGACGGGCAGCCGGTTATCCTCCGGCGGGGAGCCGAGCGCGGAGAGACCGAAGTAGTAATACGTCTCGTAGTTGTACTGCATGAAGCGGTCGAGTTCCTTGCCGACCCACTCCGCCACGTAGGCACGCATGTTTTCGTTCACCGCCTCGGCGTCCGAGATATCGAAGAAGCCGTCGTGCCGCGAGGCGCGGTGGATGGGCGATTCGGGGTCGATGAGCGGCTGCACGGCGTCTATCTTGGAGAAGGCCAGCGCCACGGGCGTCTTAATCCTGGTATCCGGCTCCAGCTCTTGCGATCCGCGTATGAGGTCGGTCACGCGGGTGATGATCTCCATCGGCTCGGTGTTCTCGTACGGGAGCGGGACGGAGCCGCTCAGGGTGTGGCGCACGGACGGGATTTGCAGCGGGTCGAGCAGGAAGATGAGGCCGTCCGAGTTGGCGATGTACTTCGTCTCCGTCGACATCACGTCGATGTGCGTCAGGTCTTCGCCCGCCGTGTCGAAGAAGACGAGCGAGGTGCTTCGCAGCGGCTTGTTGATGCCCAGGACGCCGTCCGCCCCGACGGCGCGGGCCGCCTTCCAGATGGTGTTCTGGAGGCCGTCCCGCCCACGGCTGAAGCGGTAGATGAGCGGCGAGCGCGTCTTGATTTCCGCCCGCGCCGAGCGCGTGGCGTCCACGACCTCGCCCCTGACGTAGACGTAGTGGTAGAAGTCGCGCTTGTAGCGCTCAATCGTGTCCTCGCCGACCGCGCTCAGCGAGGTGCCGAGGTTTTCGCCCACGCGCCGGTTCAGCTCGTCAATCAGGACGGCGATGTAGTTACTCTTGCCCGACTCCTTAGCCCCGATGAGCGCGATGGTGTAGCCGGTCTGCGACCAGAACTGGTAAGGCAGCTCGTTGTGACAATGTGGGCAGACGGTTTTGCGCGTCTCCTTGCCGCAGCTACAGACGGCGGAGCGGCTGACGCCGAAGAACCTGCTCGGGGGTCTGAACACGCGCGGGAGCGACGGCGGGGAGACGAAGCCCCTGTAATTTCCCAGCTCCTTATCTTCTTCGAGCGGGCAGCGGTTCGGGTGGGGGTTGATGCAGCGGAAGGCTATCTCCGCCCGGCGGAACGACTCGAAGCAGTAGGGGCAGAGGAGCTTTGCCATCGGTCACACGTCCTTGCGGAGTTCCATGCCCCCAGCGGGCTGTGGGTCGCTGAAGAAGGCGCGCAGGCGTGACTCGGCCGTCAGCGACTTGGCGCTGAGGGGATAGGAGGCCGCGACGTTCGCACGGAGGCTGACGCCTCGCACCCTCCCCACCTCGACCCCCGCCTCGATGGACAAGGGCTCCAGGTCGCCGCGCCCGGCGACGACCACGATGTCCGGCAGCCGCTCGACATCCTTCTCGGAGTTTAGCCTGATGGTCGCGCGGCGGCCGCGCCAGCCGCCGCGTGAGATGGAGTATGTGACGGTCAGCGACGCGCGCGGGAGCAGCTCGTAGCGCGCCCCCGGACTTTTGCCCGCGCTGTAGAACATCTCACCGTCGATATTCACCGCGGCGTAGACCACGAAATAACATCTCGTCTTCGCGGGGGCGGGCGTGCGGAACCCGTTCTGCTTCTGGTACTCCCCGCGGGTCACCTTCCGCCAGTGCGCCGTCTTGTCGTCGGGCCCGCGCGGGTGTGCGTCTTCGCGCCACGTCACGAGCGCGAGGTCGCAGCCCGCGGGCCACTGCCACTGGAGTTGAATCTGACTGCCGTCGTGGCGGGCTTTGAGTTTAGAGACCTCGCCGGCGGCGACGTAGAACTCCGGCCTTCCCATCACGGCCAGGTCGCCCGTGATGGTCACCGGCACGTAGAAGGCCGTCTTCTCCGGCGGCCTGTCGTCGTACGCCATGCCTTCGAGGCGACTGCTCTTAAGCAGCACCCCGAGACCCGCAAGCCTGTCCGTCGGCAGCAGGTCGCCGGAGCGCCACTCGGGGCGCTCCTCCGTGCGGTAGATTCGCACCGCGCCGAGCCGGGGCGGCGTCCACTTCACGTGCAGGACTCCCTGCTCGAAGCTGATCTGACACGCCTCGACCGGCTGAGGTGGCACCTCGGGTGCCGCGACGCCGCAGACGCCGGGCGTGAGCACAGGGCTCCCGGCGCGGCTCAGGTACTCCACCACCACGCGGTAATAGTAACGGCGGCCGTTGCTGACGGCGCGATCCTCGAAGCTCTGCGAGCCGATGAGCGCGACCTCGACGCCGCCACCGTACTCGCCGGGCGGGAGCCCCTCGCGGCGGAAGACCCGCACGCGCCCGTCCGCCCCGTCGAACTCCCAGTAGCCGCGGACGACGCCGTCGCCGGCCTCAAGCACCAGATTGCTCACGTCCTGTAGCCTGTCCCTGCCGACCACCTCCTCGGCAGGCAGAAGCTCCACGCCGCCGCAGTACTCGCACTTCTCGGCGGCGTCGTCGTTCTGCAACTTACATGAACTGCAAACTCTCATCAGTCTTACTAATGCCGCCGCCGGCCCGCACACGCAGACCTCGCGGGGCTAACACGCGCGGACTCGTCGGGCGCAACGGCCTACGGGCTCGGCTTCGCCGCCGGGGCTGGCGGCTGAGGCTGCGTCGCGCCGCCCGTCCCGCCGGGGTTTGGCGGCGGCGGGGCCTGTGCGGGGGCCGGGTTGACATTGGCACCGGCGGGGGGCGGTGCCCCCTGTGGAGTCACAATCAATTTCGTGCGAGACCCTGTGCCACCCGAACGCCGCCCACGCGCGGGCGAACTGATTTTCTGCCAGACCCAGAACGAGAAATCCTTCGGGTCACTCCTCCCCCCCTCGCTGCTGATAGCCGTACACGTCCCCGTGATAGGGACGAAGTTCACCAGGATGCGGATGCCGGACGTGTCTATCCTAACTCGGGAGCGGTCTTCGGCTCCGACGATGCTCGCGTTGGGGATGTTCCATTCATACCTCACGTCCGGCTGGTCGGCCTCCGCCGTCAGCACCACTGGGTCACCCCTCCACACCTGAGACGGGTCGGGCACGACGCTGGTTACTCTCGGGCGAGGCGGGCCGTCCACGATAATCGGCGCAGGCACGCGGTACTCGGTGCTCTGGTTCTCGCACTTGTCTTCGATTACGAGGCTTACGTAGACGGAGAAAGGCACCTGCTCCCGAACACCCTGAGTGCTCAGGGTGAAGGCGGGGCCTTCGGGACTGATGACGCCGTGGGTCGTCCGCCACTGGGGGTGGGTCTCACCCCCGCAGGGCACGTCTGTGATTGGAGTCAACCGGACGTTATCGCCCGGCCGTATCTTTGTCGAGCTGACTTCGATGTGTTTGACGGCCGGACGGCCGTACCACTTCCTGCACATCCAGTTCACCACAGGGTTAAAAAAAATCACGGCGAGGAGAACGCCTATGGCTATTTCCACGACCAAGGGGAAGCCGCCTTGGTGACGCAAAGCCCTAGCTGCCCGTCTAAACATAGGCCACCCATCCGAAGTCGAAGTAGATGATGAGGTCACCCCCGCAGCTTGCGCAGCTGATGGTTGCTGTCCGACCTGTGGGGGGACATCCCCTTGCAGGATTTCGCCGCCGGCCGCGACTATGGGAGGGCGCACGGGGCCGGCCACCTCGCGCGCCGGCTCTGACGCGGGGGCCGTACTTTTCGCGCGACCGTCCGCTCCCCCGCGCTCGGCCGCGCCGCCCCGCGCATCCTGACCCGGCTTCACCGCGACGAAGCTGGTTGAGCCGCAGGCCCTACACTGATCTGCTCCAATCGGGTTCAGCGATTTACAAAAGCTACACCGCTTCATGTCGCGTCCGCCTTGTTAGAGAGTTAGCCGGTGTGCGCCCCTCTTCAACTGCCTCCGAGCTTCCAGCGCCCCTGACTGATTCTGCTCGCGGGCCTCGGCGTGATGCCGTCCTTCCTGTCGTTGAACTCGCTCTCGGTGAGTGAGGGAAAGACGGGTCTGAGCGCCTGCTCTCTGAACATCAGCGCGGGGTTTGGGAATACCCAGCCGGAGTTATCGCCCTCGTCGAACAGCACGAAAGTCCCCTGTGTGTGGCCGACCTCGGCGAGGTAGACGGGGCCGTCTTCGAGGATGTCGGTGAGCGAACTCTTGTTCTCGGCGTTCAGGTAGACGGGCTCAATGCTGCCGACCCTTCCGCCCAGAAGGCAATGGTACGCGCCCACCGCACCGGCCTGCGGCGGAGGCGGCGCGGCCGCCTGACGCACGTTAGACCCAGGCTGCGTCGTCTGAGGCGCGGCCGCCTGCCCTGGGCTCGTCGAAAACTCGTCGGCCGGCGTCAGACGCGACCCGGTGGTCGCCGGGGGCCTCTCCCCCTTGAAATTTCCGGAGCCGCCGGGCACGGGGCTCTGTTTGATTCTGGCGGGCAGGGTCTCCACCAGCGCGTAGGTCTCATTCTGCTTCTTACCTACCTCGGCCAAATTTTTGTTAATCAGAAGGAGGCCGCGAAGGATTTCGGCCTGTCCGCCGTCGCCTCCACCCTCGTTCCCCGCGCCCGCTCCGCCCGCGCGGGCGGGATGACCGGGCGCTAACTCTTGGAGGCCGGGGCGTGCGAGCGAGGGTCGAAAGCCGAACCGCCTCCACGCGAAGATTATGCCCGCGACGAGAGCCACCAGCAGGACTCCCATCCACCAGACGCCGTCCTTCAACACCCACGCCCCGGCTTCCCACACCGACACGACCAACCCCTTACTCTGCGCGGGCGTTACGCCGCTTGGGGAGGCGTTGCCGTTCAGGTTCTGGCCGTCGGCGGGACGATTCTCGTTGCCGGTGTTCGCGTTCGACGTGTTGTCGGAGTTCCCGCCGGGGGGAATCTCCCCGGCTTTCGTCAGCACCACGATGACCGGGAAGATGTCCCCTTTCGCCGCGTCCAAACGGTCGGCCGTGATTTTTATGGTCTTCGCGCCGAACCCGTCGGCCTTGACCGTCAGGTTGTAGGAGGGATGATTGTCTACGTCGAACTGCGCATTCTTACTAATGAACCGCCCGCGCTTCGTAGTGCCACTGATGATGCCGGCCCCCGCGCCGTCGACCGACACCTGCGCGCCCTCTATGAGCTTCGGGACTTCGTTCGGCGCGCCAGCCTCGACCACGTAGACGATGAGGTCAACCGTCACCGACTCGGCGCGCGCCCGCGGCGCGGGCCAGAGGCAGACGGCGCAGAGGGCGAGGAGTGGCGGGAGGAGCGCCGTGCGTATTCTTGTCTTGGACGCGAGTAACATGGCTGGGGACTTCCTTTGTCAGCAAGCCGCGCGGGGTTCCCATCACGGGTACATCTTGATGTTCTGCGTTGCGCTTTCGAGCAGCACCTTGATCTCGGTGATGAAGAGGGATTCCAGCAGCGCGTCGGCGTCGCTCTTCTTGATGTCGGAGATGATGCAGCCCTTGGCCGAGCCGAAGAGGCGCTGCTGCAACTCGACGCGGAACAGGTCGGAATCGAAATTGTTCAGGTTGAGTTCGGCGGCGGCGGCCTTCGTCGCCCGCCCCTGGCGGAACGCCCAGAGGAAGTTGTTCAGCTCCCTCAGCTCCGACAGGGGCGGCACCGTGTTGTCCGGCAGACGCATGAGCGCCTCCGGCGTCAACTCGCCGTCCCACCTGAGCCCCTCGTAGCCGGTCTCGCCGACCGTCACCGTCGGCGGGGTCGGGTCGAGCAGGCCGATGCGCTCCGTCTCCTGCCCCGCCTCAAGCTGACTGTCCGCCAGCAGGCCGCGCCCGACCTCCTGCTTCGGCCACTTGGAAGCCTCGGGCTGCACCTTCGGCGTCGCGACGCCGCCCGCGCCCAGACTGCCGCCGCGCCCGTCGGGGCCGTAAAGCCCCGCCTCGAACATCTCCTGCGCCAGCACGTGGTAGCCGTTAATCCACGTGATCAGCGTCCCGCCCTTGCCGCAGAACTTGACCTGATAGAGGTTCTGGTACTGCGGCAGTCCGGCCTTACGCGCGAGCAGCCCCGTGTAGTAGAGCAGCCCGGCGGAGAGGTAAATGATGTAGGACATGAACCGGCGCGCCTCGGTTGAGGAGTTGATCTGCTTGACCAGCATTTGCAGGTTGCCGTGCAACTCCATCCAGTTGAGCAGCGTGATGAACATCAGGCTGTAGCCGGCGGGCTTCTGCCCGAACTTCGAGAGCGAGAGCCGCAGGTTGTAGGGCGCGCTCGCCAGCACTCCTTCGAGCCACTTGAGGAAGCCCTGCGCGTCCGGCGATTGTAGGTAGCGCCCCACGATGCCGCCGGCCAGCTTGACCGACTCCTGCATCATGAGCTTCTTCTGGGCCCACACGGCCATGTCGGTGGTGCTGCCGCCCACGTCGAGAGAGATGGTGTTGTTCGTGGGCGAGGCCCCCTGCTCGGCCTCAAGATGGCGGCAGACCGCCACCGTCTCGGTGATGGTCGCCTTCTCGACCGTCACCTTCTGGTTGGCGTCCCCGCCCCCGAGGTTGAGGTAGTTCCCAAGGTCGTCCCACTCACCCTGGTGCTTGATGGCGAGCGCCTCTGTAAAGACCGAGGGGTAGGTGTGCGTGATGGAGACCACCTGCGCGCCCTGCTGAATCGCCTCGGCCTGAATCATCACCAGCAGGCAGCGCAGGTAAGCGCGCAGGTCAGGGTCTTCCTTGTCGCTGTTCCATTTCAGGTTGTAGCGCAGGCGCTTGGGGTCGTAGTCGCCGTCGAGAATCCAGTGCGTGTAGACGAAGCCCTCGCGCGGCAGCCACGTGTCCACGGTGCCGGGCGTGGGCTCCGGCATCATCAGCAGCGTCCTCAGCTCCTCGCGCTTGGGGACGTCGGCCGTCCCGATGATGGCGAAGAAGAGGTCGCGCCAAGCCGCTGCGTCGGCGTAGGTGAGCAGGCGCGCGCGCGTCGAGAATTCGACGGGCTGGATTTCGGCGTCGTGCACGCTGACGTAGCTGTAGCCGCTCTTCCCGTCGCCGCGCCGCTCGACGTGGAGCGAGAAGGCGCGCGTGTGCGTGCTGCCGAAGTCCACGCTGACCTTCCAGAGGCTCGGCGGCGGCTCGACGACCCTGTTCTTCAGCAGCAGCAGCCCCGACTTGTCCTCCACCGACCCGACGAAGGCGTGGAGCGGAACCCTCGTCGCGTACCAGGTGATGTTGCCCTGCGTGCGCGGGTCGCCGCCGACGGTCGGCTCGAAGTCGAGGAGCTTGCGCCCCGCGCCTGCCGTCTTGATCTTGCAGTAGAAGTATCGACTCCACGCCGCGCAGGCGAAGTCGGGCCACACGCCCAGCTCGGCCGTCACCGTCTCGGTGTCGGCGATGACGCCCGTGTCGAGAGGATAGTCCTTGGTCACGGTCACCGTGCGGTCGTTCTCCAGAGGGATGTTGAAGACGACGCGGAGGCTGTGGTTCTGCGGGTTGGGCGAGATGTGCGTGTTCTTCGCGATCTCCTCCGTCGAGAAGTAGCTGAGGACTTCCTTCTTCAGCGGGAAGAGGTAGCGCTTCTGCGCCGGCGGCTTCTCGCCAAGCGCGAGGTAGTAGACCGAGTCCGGGTTATCGGGCAGCAGCACCTGGATGAGCGTGTCCTCAAGGAGCGCGGCCGGGTCTTCGATGTACTTGAGCCCGGTGGGCAGGTAGTTGAGCGGCTGCGGGATGGGCTGGTTGGCCTGAATCCAGCGCCCGTCATAGACCTTCAGGGGCTCGTTGACCAGTTCCTGCCCGAACTTGTTAAGCAGCCGCGAGCCGGCCTCGGGGCGGAAGCAGACCAGCGTGTCCCTGCGCCCTCTGAGGAAGAGGTCGCTCGCGCCCTGTCGGTCTACGCGCGGCAGACTCGTCATGTGGGTGTAGGGGTAGAGCGTGAAGTGAGAGACCGGCCCGCCCGCCACGTCCGACGGCGTCACGTCGCTCAGCTCCCGCTGCCACGCCTCCAGCCGCGAGAGCAGCAGATTCATCCGCGGGGCGGGGCTGGCCCCCGGCGCGGCCGGCACCTCGCCCATCCACGCGCCCACCTGCGGCTCGGCCTTGAGCGACGAGATGAGCCCGCCGATCCAGCGCGCCAGCAGCCCAAGGTAGTAGGTGTCGTTAAACCTCCTGTAGTAGGCGACCGGGTCGCTCAGCCTTCCGCCCGGCGAGCGGAAGGGTACGGAGGGCGGGCACTGGTGCGCGACCCCCGTGAAGACGAGCGTACGCGGCGAAGTCGCCCCGAGCGCCACGTCGTCCACGAAGATCATCTGGAAGTCGTCCCACTTGGCACGCTCCCGCTCGCCGTCGGCGGCGGCGTCGTGCGGGCTCAGGTCGCTGAAGGATTTGGCGATGCCGCTGTTGTTTTCGGCGGCCAGCTTACTCAGCTTGATGCCCTCCACCCTGAGATTCAGGCGTAGCGGCTCGGCCAGCGCGATGACGCCGAGCAGGCCGCGCCACTGCGCCTCCACGTCCCTGTGCGAAGGGTGCTTCTCCTTGTAGAGCGCGTTCTCGAACAGGAGCAGGCGCGCCCAGGGCGTCGGGACGCTGTTGAGCAGGTCTGTGTCGCCGCTGGCCTGCGAGACGTCGAGGTTGTTGGCGAAGGTCTCCAACCGGTTGATGCTCTCGCCGCGCTTCCACGTCCCGACGGTGGACGGCCACTCGATGCCGTCGCGCCCGGTCTGGCCCTGCTCGTCCTTCTCCTCCCGCAGCTTGGTTACGTACTGTGACATCCGAATTACCCTCCAGCGTTTGCTATCCCCGGCCCGCCGGTCGTGTACCCGCCCTAAGTCCGCCAGGCGTAGTTCTCGCGGCAGAACTGCGACACGGCGTGGTGGAGCATGTAGATGAAGAGGCCGGCGGCGGAGTTCGTCCCGGCGGTCTTCAACTTGATACCGTCGAGCCTTGAGTAAATGTCGTTGAAGCCAGCGGTCGAGCGCTTGGCGCTTCCGCTCATCTGGTCGTTGAGGAGGTTACCCACGACCCTGTCGGCCAGCGCGGGGTCGGACTCGGTCAGCGAGTCCCAGTTGAAGAGGCGTGTGGCGGACTTCTGGCTCGTCTCGCCCACCCCGGCCAGCCAGTCGAGGAACGACTTCGAGAACTCGTAGAGGTGTTCGAGCAGCGCCTTCTCCTCGTCGAGGTTGAGCCCGCCGAAGTTATCCCTGTACCAGTTGGTGGTCTCGTACTCCTCGCCCTGGATGAAGCGCTCGTAGAGGAAGTTCTTGTAGAAGAAGGCCATCGTCGCGAAGATGGTCATCCGCCGCTTGAAGTCCTCGCGGCTCGCCGCGTGATTCGCGTCCACCGGGAGCGTCTCCCACGACACACCTACGTCCTTCTTGTCCCTGACGCTGTCGGCGAAATGAAGATTCTGCTCGCCGGCCGGAATCTTCTCCAGCGCGAAGAACTGCCACGCGGCGAGCGCCGCGATGACTTCCGCGTAGTGCGGCGCGTTGGCCTGGTTCTGCCCGCCGACGACGTTGCTGGCGTTCGTCTGGGGGCGGGCCGGGGCCCCGACGAAGTAGACGTGATGGTAGCCGGGCGACACGTGTGCGTAGTGGAGCAGCGCGGCTTGCGTGGCGATGGCGTGGCGTCCGCTGTCCGTGGTCGGCCCCGAGCTGGAGCTGACGCCCTTTGGGAAGGAGAAGTAGGGCGTCATCATCGCGCAGCCGTAGCGCAGGCGTGAGCGGTTGTCCTGCGAGATGACGTCGCCCGGGAGTTTGGCGATGAGCTTGGGGATGGTCGGCATGCCCGCCGCGCCAGTCCCGCCGAAGACAGAGCCCATCACGAAGACACGCGCCTCGCCGGCCTGAAGGTCTATGTTCAGGTTCTCAAGGAACTCGCGCAGGCCGCCCTGCTCGACGTTCGACGTGCCCTCCAAGTCCTGTTTGAGCGCCACGGCCCCCACGTTGGTGCGGCCGCGGTAGCCCACGTCGAGCACCATCTCGAGGTCGGACGGCTCGTAGAACAGATTGAGGAAGCTCTTGAGCTTGTCGTCCTGTGCCTGATACTGAATGACCTCGCCGAACCTGCGCTGCGCGGGGTTCGGGTTGTGCCAGAAGATGCCGTGCTGCGCGGTGGCACTGGCCCCCTTCAGGTTCAGCGACGGCTGAAAGAGTTGTGGCTTCGGCAACTTCGCCCCGCCCCAGATGAAGCCCTTGGCCTCGGCTTGCTGCGGCTGGCGCGCGAGGTGAAGGGCGTGGTACTGCGTGACGAGCGTGCGCGCCTTCACGCTGTTCCCGTTGTTCTGGTCGGGGTCGATTATCAGGACGTGCAGCGGCTTCTCGAACATGCCCACGGCCGCCAGGTAGATGGCCGCCTCAAGGCAGCGGGAGCCCGTCCCGCCAATCGCAATCAAGTAATTTCGAGCCATCTCAAATATCCCTTTCCCCTCTGTGTGAGGCCGGGCGCATCAGACCCGCGGCCCGCGCAGGAAGGCGTAGCGGCAGTGGCAGCCCGGCTTGAGCCTCGTCGTCAGCGCGACCGCCAGCCAGAAGGCCAAAGCGGTCGCCGCGAGCACGAACAGCGTCCGGTAGTTCCACCAGACTTGCGAGAACGCCTCGCCGAATTGCAGGCTCAGCGGGCCGAACTCGTGCAACTGCCAAACGTCCATGAAGAGCAGGACGGCGCAGACGACCGAGAGCGTGGCCAGGACGGCCCAGAACTTTCGCTTCGCCTGGCGGTTGACGTTGAGCCCCTGGCGCTGCTCGAACGGGAGCCGGCACAGATAGAACAGCCCGAGCAGCACGCCGATGATTGCGCCGACGACGGCGCTCCACAGGAGCCGGGAGTAAAACCAGTCGTCCAGACTCTCGGTCGTAATGGCCTCCTGCGCGTAGGCCGCGGGCGGCACCAGCGCCACGAGGGCCAAGAGGCAGCAAATGATTCGTGCCGTCAGCGGCTTCCTGATTATCATCGGATGTCACTCCTATGGCGGGCGGGGCGGCGTCCGGGCACGCCCCGTCGCCGACGCTCAGTGGTTGTCAATGGTCACGAAAAAGGACGACGCGAGCCTGGGGGCCACGCGCGCCCTGAAATGCCCCCTCGCCAGCGAGTCGACGAACTCGTAGAACCGGAACGTCCTGTTCGCGTGCTCCGGCTGGCTGTCGTCGCGCGTCGAGCGTTCGAGGATTTCGGGCCGTAGCCCCCCGATTTCGGCGTTCGCCTTCAGATGGTAGAAGCCGTAATCCGTGCCCGAGTCTCTCGGGAAGTTAATGATGAGCTGGTGCTCGCCCGGCCCCGCCGGTTCGACGTCTGCCTTGAAGCCGTTAGGCGTCCCGCCCGCGCTCTTGAACTCGCCGCGCTCCCAGCGGTAATAGTCGGCGGAGACTTCGGGCTTGAAATCGGCGGCCGGGTACTCCTGCGAGGACTCGTACTTGACGCCGTATCTGAGCACCGCCGGGTTACCCTGCGCCAGCAGCTTCTCGTCGAACATCTGCCACTGATAGGGCACGTTGGGCGGCTTCGCCGTGGAATAGAGCCCCCTCACCTTCTCCGGCAGCGAGACGGCGCATGAGGCCGCGCCGTCCGAGAAGAGGATGACGCGGGCGGACGGGAACCGTTGCTGCAACTGCCTCTGCAACTCCCGAAACGCTTTCTCCGTGGGGCTGAAGACGAAGGCGTGGAACGGGCGCGCCGGGACGTTGAGCGGGGGGAGGAATTTGCGCGTGCGCTCCGAGTAGAACGGCCCGCTGAACGGGCTGTCGAAAGAGAAGATGCCGAAGACTTTCCCGCCCTCCATCCACTTCTGGATGGCCTGAATGACCGGCGGGGCTGTGCTCCCCCTCTGCTCCGAGTAGACGCCGTCCGTGATGAGAACGGAGAGCACGGGGCGCTCTTCCCCGGTGAGGTGCGCGATCAGCCGGTCGTCCGGGTTGAACGACAAGTTATAAAACTCGGGCCGGTGCAGGTCGAGGCCGAAGGACGTGCGCTCGAACAGCTCCCCGATATTCTCGGGCGCGACGTTACCCTTCTGGCCGAACCTGTAGAGCTGGCAGTTTGGCATCGCGTCGCCGATGGCGTCCAGAAGTTCATGGAAAGTTGAAGACCTCGGTGCCTGTGCGAACCCTTTCATGGACAGTGAGACATCCAGGTAGACGCGCTGCTCTTCGATGACAGTCGTGGGGCTCGGCCCGGCGGCGGGGGTAGTCTGTGCTCGCGCGAGGGTCAGCGACTGCTCTCGTGACTTTTCCGCGACTACAGACTCCATCCTGCACGAGCTAACCACTCCCGCCCCTATCGACAGCATGAAGAGAATTAGAGCTAATGTCCACGATCTTCGCATCAACATTCATCTCCGGGATGACATGGAGCTAACTCCGTAAGTTGAAGACTTCCGACAATTCAGTCGCCGTGCGTTTGTTGAAGACGTTAGGGAAACGTCGCCATCGCGCTAGAGAAGCGGCTGATGGATTAAGTATTCATCGACCGCGAGGGCTGGCGGGCTTAGACTGAATAATGATCCAACAGCTTTTTGAGCGTAAGGGTCATGGCAGTAACACAGTCTTTCGATGAGGCATTCTATCGGCAGCGTCTTGCGCCGCCAGTGCTCGTTCACGTCGAGCCCCTGGCACAGGTGCCGTGGAGTGTAAACGCTACCTATCGCAACTGGTGTAAGGCAGTAATGGGACGCACGGCCAAGCCAGCGCCCGGCGTCGTTGACAAACATATGCTGCTTCAGAGGTGCCGCCGCTTTACAATCCTGCCGGATACCGTCTGCAGCGAACAATCTCGTCGCAGACGTCTTACCTGTCAGGCCCCGGCAGAATAGGGTTGAGGTATGACGTCAAGAAGTATTCTTTTGGAGAAGAGTAACTTGGCTCCGGAGTTCCACACCTTTATCTTCCTCAGTCGGCAACCGAGTAATGCTTGGGCAGTCACTAATCTGCGTAGTATCAGTTCCGATAGCCTTACATTTTAAACTTAATTTGAGAGGTAAATGAACATCGGGCATTGCAGTTTAAATCCGGGCCCGATACGAGTGCACCTCGGGAACATATTGCGCGGCGGGAAGTTAATTCATTATGGTCTCCCTTGTCAAATAAATTTCAGTTCTTGTAAACCCCAAGACTAGCGAACATCCCGCACGGACAGAACATGCCGGGCGAGTTGGCGTTCCAAGACCTGCGGCACACTTTCGCCACGCGACTTGCGGAGCGCGGCGTCGGGGAGACGGCGAGGATAGCGCTCCTATGTCAGTCGAGCGCAAAGATGGTTCGCCGCTACAGTCACGCGACGCCTGAGGCCATGCGGGAGGCTGTGCAAAGGCTCGAACAGAGGGCGGGCGAGGTGCTTGAGTTCAAGCGGAAACAGGCGTAAGGGAACGCCATCTGCGCGCCATCGGGCGCGCACGAAGGGGCGGGCCAATTCCCTGCCTCCCGTAAATGATTGACAGCGTGAGAGAAGGTGGTAGCGGGGGGGAGACTCCCGCCAGGAGGTCATCGCCGGGACTTACCGCAAGGGAGGGGGCAGCGATGACCTGAAAGACTTTGCGATCTTCGTCGACAATATCTACCTTCCATTCGCTCGCGAACACCATGCCTCGCCGGCGCATGACGAGTTCAGGTGCGAGATGCTGAAAACTTACTTCGCCGGGCGGCGTCTGGAACAGATCACGACGATGATGGTTGAGAAGTTCATCAATGATCGTCTCGGCACCGAGACTGTGAGGGTTGAGAAGCTGCCCGACGGGCAGAAGGTAGCGAAGCAGCGCGCCCCGACGACCGTACATAAGGAGGTCGTTCTGTTCTCCTCGATCTTCAACATGGCGAGGCAGGAAAGGATCGTCACGGAGAACCCGTGCGACTTCATCCGTAAGGCCGTCAGGAAGAAGATACCGGCGCGGGTCATTCGCAACCGCTACCTAACGCTCGAAGAGGAGAAGGGGCTCTTGGATAAGTTGTCGGGACGCCGCGCGCACATTTCGACTGCCGTCAGGCTGGCTCTCCTGACGGGGATGCGCCGCGGCGAGCTCCTCGGGCTGCGGTGGGAGCACGTAAATCTGGGCGCGACACCCAAGGTCTTCGTCATTGGTGGGGAGACGTGGGAAACCATGCCCGGCTGGCTCCTCATCGAAAAGAGTAAGAGCGGGAGGCCGCGCGCCCTGCCCATAAGCGGGAAGGCAAGAAGCCTACTGCGCCTGCTCTATAGTGACGAGACGAGGGGCGAGTACGTCTTCCAGAACAGCCTAACCGGGTCCAACATCTTGGACATTAAGACGGGCTTTACCGGAGCCTGTCGCGAGGCCGGGATTGGGAACCTGACGTTCCACGACTTACGCCACACCTGGTCGACGAGGGCCGCAGAATGCGGCGTGCCGGAGTCGGTCAGGCGTGACATTTTGGGGCATTCCGCGATCACCATGACGGGCTCCTACACCCATTCCTCGCCGCAGGCGATGGAGATGGCAATGGAGGTCGTCGCGGACTATTCCCGTGAGAAGATATTTTCGCTCACGGCAAAATCACGGCAGGCCGTCTGAGGGCTTGCCGTTCGCTCTTTTAACGGGGCTGTAAGTGATTGTGCGGTAAAGAGAAATTGGTAGCGGGGGGGAGACTCGAACTCCCGACCTTGGGGTTATGAATCCCACGCTCTAACCGGCTGAG
>WUUC01150740.1_pt1 | contig 14694 bp, 12 predicted proteins | sample 6278441 | NCBI WGS metagenome assembly WUUC01 (sample SAMN13675441, study PRJNA597444) | soil metagenome | isolation source: soil | place: USA: Washington | collected 2017-10
AGCAGAACCAGCGGAATCGAGTATGGAGGACCTCGAAGCGGCGGGCCTCCTATCTGGCGGGCCGGTGCCAAACTCCTTTGTAATAAACGCGGCCATCGCCACAGGAGTCGTCGACGCAGGGAAAACCCGATCTGATCTGGATGAAAGAGATCGCCCCGGGCACCACGGCGACGAAGGCCCTGGCCGGTCACGAGGCTAGATCGCCCGTAGGGAGGCCGGCGGCCAACGCGCTGCATCGGAGTAGGGGTCTGTGCCGACTGCCGCCAAGGGTGAACCCTCGAGGACAAATCGGGCGAAAAGGACTAGATTTGATTGTCCGGCAGGGACGGCTCGATTGTCCGGCAAGGACGGAAGGGGGAGTCGAAATGAAGCGATCGTCTCGAGTTCTACTTGCTTTAGGGGTCTCGTTTTTCCTTCCGCAGGTCACACCTGTGGCCTCTGCGGATTCCAGCAGTCTTGATCCTGTGGCCTCTGCCGATTCCAGCAGTCTTGATCCTTGTCCCGAGGAGACAGTTGCGCAGAGACCTTGTCCGCCGCCCTTCCCATCAGGAAACATTTTTGTCTGCAGGGATCACCACGGCATAATTACGGTCCACCATCACTGCAACGTCTTTGTTCCCAATAACTAGGGAAGAACCTGGTCGATCCTGAAGGTCGATCCGGAGAAAGTCGGCGACTTACATCACACCGGCGGCGTCGAATGTCAGGTCTATCGGGAAGTGGGCCTGAAAGAAGATCCACGCGTGCAAGCGCAGTGGCTAGGGGTTGGCGGGAAGCGTCGGCAGCGTGCAGACCGCGCCGGCGGCGGCGCAGGCCGTCGGGCACGAGCCCATCGCCAGGCCCGCTGCTACTCCCATGCACGCGATGAAGGCTTGGCCGACATCCATGCCCGGGCCGGGCGCGAGGTCGGTCCGGCCCCCGACGCACGTCACCGGGCATCCCACAAGACCCCTCGCCCCGCTGCGGGTGCAACACTTGCGCCTCAACGCCTTCAGCCCGGTCTCTGCTTGGAGAAGCGAGACTCCGGTGGAGGTCGCCCACGCGGGGAAGTCCACCGCAGCGCGCACCGGCATCCCGCCGAACATCTTCAATTGGCCGTCGTCGTACAGATAGTGAAGCGGCATCGTGCTCGCCGAGACGAACCCGCTCTCCTTCGTGCCGTCGGCAAAGACACGTAACCGGAACCGGCTGCGGATCGGCGGGATCATCGGGCTCGTACCCAGGGGGCCGCACGGCGCGTCCGGCAGCGTCGGCGGGACACTGACGTTGACCTGAGACGTGAGCTCGCTCTCCCACTGGAGGCCCTCGCCGTGCACCGGATCGGTGATCCCGGCGGGCGACCCCGGTCCCGCTGCCATCAGGATGTGGCCGGGGGCCGTCGTCCCGCAGTAACCGCTGATGCCGACGGAGTGGCCAGAGTCGACGACCCGCGCGCTGCCGGATTCGATGTGGGTCCTGTCTCGCGTCGCGACCTCCGCCTCGATCCAGTGCTTCATCCGGTACCCCGATCCGACGGCAGGCTCGGTGGCGGGTGGACTGAGCGCGAGCGACCCGTCGTCGGTGAACGGGTTGCACCCCGCGCACGCGAGATAGCTCACCGACGCCACGCGGAACCGGGTCGTAATGGGGCCCTGAGAACGCCCCCCGCCGCTGATCGGGATAACGACGACGCGGTTGTCGGGCCGCGACGAACCGAACTCGGTGCCCCCGCCGTGCTTGAACACGCTGATGCGCGAGGCGGGGACGCCGCTCGCGATCAGGCGCGCCGCGACGCTCTGGGCGCGCCGGCACGACAGGTTCATGTTGTAGACGGTCTCCCTGCCGGCCGGGCCTTCCGGGCTCGCGAAGCCGTGGAGGTCGACCGTCTCCATGGTCATGAGGAGCGGCACGAGAGCAGTAAGAAGCGCCTCGCCCACGTCGGTCATCACGTCGCTGTCGGTGCAGAAGAAAATCCGTTCGCCGGAGACGGAACGCCCCGGGTCCGCGCAGTCGCTCGCGGCGTCGAGGGGTAGGTCACCCAGACGCGTGGGCGTCGCCGGGCACGCCGCTCGCTGGATCGCGGGAGTGCCAGCGGTGCTCCTCGAGACGGAGGGTGAGGTCGCAGCGATCCCTTCCGTCGTCTCGTGCGCGTCTTCGGAGTGGTCACAGTTCCCGGCGCAGGGGTGGCCACCACATCGTTGGACCACCGCGGCCCGCACCGGCACGTCGGAGGCCGCGGCACGCCATCTCGCCACCGCCGCGTTCCCTGCCGTCGCCTGCAGCCCGAGCATCGTCTCGGCAGACGCCGCCGGGGCGCGGGAGATCTTCCGCGTAACCACGCGGGCCGTCTCCTCGGCCGCGCGCTCGAACCGATCCCCCGGGTCGCTAACCGCGACGCCACGGCCCGTGTCGGTAGCCGCGACGCGGCCGGCCCGCTGTTGGACCACGTGCGCAAGCTCGTGCGCAAGCAGGTGACGACCGTTCCCAGTCGCCGGGGCGTAGTTCCCCTGGCCGAAGACGATGTCGCTCCCCTGCGTGTAGGCCGCGGCCTGCAACGCACGCGCCGACGTGGCGGCGGCGCGTCCTGTGTGGATCCTCACGTTGCCGAAGTCGGCGTCGAACGCGCCTTCCATCTGCGTGCGCACCGAGCGGTCGAGTGGCCGTCCTCCGGACGAGACGGCGGCGTCGACGGTCGAGCTGAGGTCGCTGCCGCTCGAGAGTGTCGCCGCGCCCTCGGCGGCGCGCTGCAGCGACATCGTGGAGAGGCTGGCGGCGTCGGAACCGGCGCCGGTGGGCAACGCCCGCGCGCAGCCCCCTCAGGTGGGGGCGCGCTGCGGTGATTGCGCGCGCTCTTCGTGCTTCTGTAGAGGTTCCATCTCGACGCCCCCACGCTACGTGCGTCGAGGGGCGGCGGGGAAGGGTCGAACGGGCAGCCAAAGGGGCCGAGCGACATGGGCGAGGACGCCACGGTCGCGAGTTGGCCCGGCGCGCTAGGGCCCGCCGCGGTGTCGCGACGGGCCCGCTAGCGCTACGCCGGATCTACAGCGTCACCTCGAAGATGTCCCACATGTCGTTCGTGTCGTTCGATACCAGGTCGTACGACGGCGAGTCGAAGGCGACGTAGCCCCCGCCCGGCGCGATCACCGGCACGCCTCGGGCGTGTGTGGCATTCGTTCCACGGCGGCGGTCCCGAGGAGTATCTTCCGCCCGAGGTCCGGTTGAAGACCGCGCGCGAAGAGGCTGCGCGGGCGGCGCGGGAGTTCCGGGAAGCTCTCGCCGCGGCTTTCGGCGAGATCACGCACTAGCCGGAGCGCATGAACCTGGGCTGCTTCCAACACGTCTATGTAGCGGATGAGCAAGCGACCGGCATTTCCCGCGGGGGTCCTATTGGCCGCGGCGCTCTTGATCGCCGCGTGCACTCAGGACTCCCCCCACCGGGCGACACCGCGTCCGACGGCGCCCTCTCCGACCGTCTCGGACTCCAAGGAGAGCGGCCTCTGCCAGCCGTTCCCCGACCGCCTGATCGACGAGTTCCTCGCCGCCTACAACGGCCGTGACCTGGAAGCTCTTCGAGGGCTCGTGGCCGCGACACACATCGAGGACGATGTCGCCGCGGCCTACAGCGGCGAGCCGGCGTTCGACGACGTCGGTGAGTGGGCGCGTGTCGCGTGGGACGCGGGGGACCGCATCCGCAGCACCGGGTACAGCGCGTTCCATCCCTCGAAGGACGGCTTCCAGATGCTCGCCACGCGCGCGAGCGACCGTCTGGACGAGGCCGGGATCGAGAGCGTCTCGACCGTTCTGAGCGCAGACACGGATGGTTGCGCGATCACTTCGCTGGCCAGCGCAGGCCCTGTTCAGGCCAGGGGCGACCCCTGCGCGTTCTACGAACACTTCGGAGCCGTTGCAGAACCCCGGGCCTGCGCCGACGGATCGGCGCGCTTCGCGCGTTCGGCCCCCGCCGTGGCGACGGACGGGCGGCGGGTGCTCGTGTGGGGCGGGAGCCGCGGAGGTTACTTCAGGATCGGCGATGTCGCGGTGGACGGGTTCGTCGTGGATCTGGCCTCCGGGCGATCGACCGTCATCGCTCCTCCGGAGATGCCGGCCTTCCGCCCGGAGGTGAGCGCATGGACGGGAGACGAGCTCGTCGTTCTGGGGGCCAAGGCCGATCACCGCATCGTGGGCGCCGCCTACGACCTCGATGAACGATCATGGCGGCGAATCGATCCTCCGTTTGCGGAATGGACCGGCTTCGAAGGGGTCTGGACGGGATCGGAGCTGATCTTGTGGGGAGGGCCCGACCATTCGGTCCGACCGCGTACGCGAGGCGCGGTCTACGAGCCCTCGTCGGGAACGTGGCGCCGCACGTCTCCCGCGCCGATCGGCGGCCGGTGGTCGCACGCAGCGGTCTGGACGGGAAGCGAGATGGTCGTCTGGGGCGGCTCGGACGCGAACACGGACCTGGCGGACGGTGCCGCCTACGATCCTGACACCGACACCTGGAGAAGGATCGCGCCGGCCCCCCTGGCGCCGCGGCAGTGGATGCCGATCACCTGGACGGTACCGAAGTCGTGGTCTGGGGTGGGTCGGGCTTCGGCCGGAATCGAGCGGACGGTGCCGCGTACGACCCGGTAACGGACTCGTGGAGGAAGCTCTCCGCTGCCCCCATCGAAGGCCGGCACTGGCCCTCGACCACCTGGACCGGTGAGGAGCTGATCGTCTTCGGCGGGTACGACTACCGGCGGTCCTTTGCCAATGGAGCGGCGTACGATCCCCTTGGAGATCGCTGGCGCAGGTTGCCGCGTCCGCCCGTCAAGCCCCGCTTCGAGCACGTAGCCGCCTGGACGGGAAGCGAGCTGTTGGTCTTCGGCGGGACCTGGGAGCCCGGCCACATCGCCCTGGGTGACGGAGCCGTCTACAACCCGGCCACAACCGGTGGAAGCGCTTCGTCCCGGGCTTGTAGGGAGCTCGGGATAGACGCAGCGCTCGAGCGGGCGGATCGGGCCAGACCGACCGATGAGTTTTGATCTGCCGGGAGGTCTCAATTGACGCGCGCAGCTCGGCTGCGTTGGATGGACGGGAGAGGTCGAGGAGGAAGGGGACCGGGATGAAGGGCATCACGCCACATCTGTGGTTCGACAAGGAGGCGGTGGAGGCGGCCGAGTTCTACGCGGCGACCTTCCCGGGCTCGAAGGTCACCAACGTGTCCACGATCCGCGACACGCCGTCGGGGGATTGCGACATCGTGTCGTTCGAGGTGCTCGGCCAGCCGTTCCAGGCGATCAGCGCCGGGCCGCTCTTCGAGTTCACGCCCGCGGTCTCCTTCGCCGTCCGCTGCGCGACGCGCGACGAGGTCGACGCCCTGTGGGGCAAGCTCTCGGACGGGGGCAACGCGTTGATGCCGCTCGACTCCTACCCGTTCAGCGATCGCTACGGATGGACCGAGGACCGGTACGGGCTCTCGTGGCAGGTCATGCACGACGACGGCGCCATCGACCAGCCGATCGTCCCGACCTTGATGTTCACCGGCGAGGTGTGCGGCAAGGCCGAGGAGGCCGTCGAGCATTACACCTCGGTGTTCCCCGACGCGAAGGTCGGGCCCATCCTCCGCTATGCCGAAGGCCAGGAGCCGGACCGTGCGGGGACGATCCAGTACATGGGGTTCTCGCTCGGCGGTCAGGAGCTCGCGGCGATGGACAGCGCCCGCGGCCACGACTTCGGGTTCAACGAGGCGATCTCGTTCATGGTCGGGTGTGAGACCCAAGACGAGATCGACTACTACTGGGAGCGGCTCACGGCGGTTCCCGAGTCGGAGCAGTGCGGCTGGCTCAAGGACCGGTTCGGAGTCTCCTGGCAGGTGGTCCCGGCCGCCCTGGACGAGATGTTGAGCCGCGGGTCCGAGGAACAGGTCGCTCGGGTCACCCAGGCCTTCCTGCAGATGAAGAAGTTCGACGTCGCGGAGCTGAACAAGGCCTACGAAGGGGCCGGGACCGAAGGAGGTCAAGGATCGTGAAGGTGCACTCGTATCTGAACTTCGCCGGCAACGCGGAGGAAGTGTTCTCCTTCTACAAGTCGGTGTTCGGCGGCGAGTTCTCGTCCGTCGTCAGGTTCAAGGACATGCCGATGGAAGGCGTGACGATTCCCGCCGAAGACCAGGACAAGATGATGCACATCGCCCTCCCGCTCGGCGAGGACAACGTGCTGATGGCAAGCGATGCTCTCGAGTCGCTCGGCCAGCAAGTCGTCCAGGGGAACAACGTGTACATCTCGCTGCACCCCGACAGCCGCGAGGAGGCGGACAGGATCTTCAACGCGCTGTCTCAGGGGGCCGACATCGAGATGCCCATCGACGACCAGGTGTGGGGGGACTACTTCGGAAGCCTGAAGGACAAGTTCGGCATCGGGTGGATGGTCAACTACGGCACGCCGCAGGAGGGCTGATACCTCTATCGCCGGCCCGGGCAGGGCTTTACCCCGAAGAAGGTTCCATCGCCCGAGATCCCTCCGGTGGGTCAGCCGCCGGAGCGACGGAGCTTGCAGATCTGCACGCCGGTGCTGCTCGTGGAGCTGGAGACGAGCTCGAGGCCCCTGAGGACCCCGTCGTCCGGGAACAGGCGCTTCCCGCCGCCGAGGATGACCGGCTCGATCATCAGGTTGTACTCATCGACGAGGTCGCTGGAGATGAGGTCGCGCGCCAGGCTCGCGCTGCCCAGCACCTGGATGTCACCGCCGTCTCGGCCCTTGAGCTCGGCGATCGCGCCGATGGCGTCGTCGCGGGGCAGAAGGTGCGAGTTGTTCCACGTCAGGTCGTCCGGTGAGAGCGTCCGCGACGCGACGTACTTGGTGATCTCGTTCATGCGATCGGCGAAGGGATCACCGGCTCGACCGGGCCACGCGCCGGCCATCACCTGCCAGGTGCGCCGGCCGAAGAGGAGCGCGTCGGTCGCGCGCATCCCCTCGTCGAACACGGGGCCCATCGAATCGGCGTCGAAGTAGCGCATCGACCAACCGCCGTGCTCGAAGCCCCCGTCGGTGTCCTCCTTGCGCTGGCCGGGCGCCTGGATGACGCCGTCCAGGCTGATGAAGTCGCTCAGAACGATCCGCATCGAAAGCGCGCTCCTTCCCTTCCGTGGTGGGCCCTCGGGGACCGAGGTTAGACCGCTGGCCGGAAGCGCTCAGCCTGTGATCTCATGACGGGGGCAGGCCGAATAGGCTCAGGACGGCTCGCTCGGCCAGCACCTCGTCGAAGGGCTCTCTCCCGGCGAGGTTGATGACGAGCCCCTCGAGCGCGCCGACGACCGCAAGGGCCATCACCTTGGGCGGCGGGCCCGGGGGTATGTCCGCTCTCGCGAGCTTTTGTGGCCCAAATCACACGCCACGCCGCGGAATTAGCCACTGTGGGTGGTCTCACCTGCGACTTTGCGGCGCGCCCGGAGGGATTCGAACCCCCGACCCTCGGATTAGAAGTCGACCTGCCGAAAATCGCTGAACTGCATTTTCCCAGCTCGGGAGCCAGATTCGGTGGACGTTCGTACCCTCATTTAGACGCATTTTGACGGGTCTCCGTTGGAGATTTGTTGGACGAGCCGACCATGAGAAATCGTTTGTGCGTCCGAGGGTCACGGTGATCGAATCGTGCATGGACCTGGAGTAACGCGCGACCCTCGGATCGTTCCTCGACTCGTTACGGCCGGGGTCCAACGCGACATCCATAGCGACTCCGGGTTTCGTTTTCACTCGTGTCGAGCACCTAAGACAAAAGGGTGCGCCGAGGCGCGACCGAACGGGCTCGAAGCCCTTCCATGGCCGTTGCCACACCGAAATCGGTCAGTGCCAGCGAAGGGTCTTTCCAGTCTCCCTCCTTGGCCAAGAGGCCTAAGGGCGCACCAATCCGCACGACATCCCACATCCCCGTCGCTGCGCCGCGCTCGTTGATCGGAGCGTGTCCGCCCCATTCATCGCGCGTGCTCCAGCCTTGCTCGGCCAACATGGTGGCGGTCCGCGCCTTGATCTCGTCGGTCCGCATCTCTCCTTCGGCGATGAGGAGAGTGAAGACGAGCTCGGCCGCGGTCTGCTCGAAATCCTCCCCAACGAAGAGCCCGCGGGCGACGGTTCGCCAAAGTATCTCGACGTCTTGGAGTCCTTTCCGCCCCAACGGTGCCAGCACCAGCTTGCGACCCTTGCGGCGTACGAGCTTGAGGCGGCGGGCGAAATGGTGCAGCTCGTGAAGATATGGAACCTCGAGCTCGGTGGTCAGGCGATGAAAAAAGTCCCACCACTCGTAGCGTGCGGCCGCTTCCTGAACGAATGCCCGGCCCAGATTGTGTTTCTGCGTAAGAGGGATCTCCTTCTGAGCAGCGGCAAGGAACCAACGCAGCGGCTCCAGCGACTTCTCGGCGTCCTTGGGAATTGCCACGGGATCCACAAGTCGCGGGGCAATCGTTTCCAATAAAGAACGGCGCGGGTCGCTTCGACCGCGCAGCCAATCCTCCATGCGCTCGGCGTGCACGGTTTCGAGCGGCGTCTTGCCTCCGAACGCGGCGTTCGACGTCGTGAGCCAGGCGCGCGTGATCTCCTTTTGGGCCTTGGTCCAGCCTGATGTGCCCGGTCTTAGATTCCCCGCCAGGATTGCCATCTCCAGCGCGGCAGCGGCCCCGTGGAGCGCGGTGCTCTCCTGCCCGCCGAAATACGTGCCCCAGGTGAACTCCTCGATATCGGGCGGCTCAACGCCGGATGTTTTCTGAGCGCGCCGGTAGGTGGGGAAGCCGTCGCCCTCTTCCCACGCCTTGATGCACTCACGAGTGGTCTCGGATCGGCAGATGGCCGCGTACCGAGGCAAGCCGATCATCTCGAGCAGCCTGCCGAGGGCGTCGGCAACATCGAGTTGATCGTCGAGCGACGTGAGGAACTTCTTGGGCAGGGTGTACCAGAGGAAGTACTGGAGGTCGTGTTGGGTAACACGGTCGAAACCCTCGCCGGCCGTCAGAGCCGCGAGCCCTGCCTCGGCGTTCTGAGCCGCCTGGTGATCTTCTGATCGCAAAGCCTCGAGGGCTGCATCGAGGTCCCGCACGGTGGGCTGCACGACATAACTACTACCAGGTCAGGACCCCGAAGCCTTCACGGCGAGGTCGGCGGGCCGCTCGAAGCCCTGTGTCATGGATTGCCTCAAACACCTTGAGGAGATTCATGACACGACTCCGGCGGCCCGCTCACCGTTCCATCCGTGGGTCCGTGCAATGGGATGATTGAAGCCATGTGGGTGGAACGCGACCGTGCTGCCGAAGAATTCGCTTCCGGACTCCAAGCTGCCAGGGAGGCACTCACGCGCGGCAAGCTGCACGCAGTGGCATACGTGCTCGGGGTCCGCGTAGCAGAGATCCAACGCACCTCCGGGTCGTTACATCATTCACGGCCCGCGCCGTCGTTGTAGAGGCCATCTCCGCTCTGTCGTAAGAGTCTCGAATCTCAGCTCTGCAACGATTCCAACCCCGCACGCCGGGTTGACCTCTCTCCTTAGCGATGAGGGCGATGTGTCGCACCCCGCGCGTACCTTCTTATGCGAGCAGAAAGGTGTTTCTATGCCAGCCAGGTTTATTGGAGTGGATGGTGAGATGACCGGCACCGACGGTTCGGCCGTCCACCAGCTCATACAGATAGGTGTCGCAACGGCACCCGACGAGGTATTCGTCTCCGACATCGGCTACGAAGATTGGAATGAAAACCCGGAGTCCATGGCGGTGCACGGCCTTTCCGCGGATCGCATCAGGGCGGCTCCGCGAGCCGATGCCGTCGACGCGGACATCGCGGCTTTCGATCTGCCGTATGTGCGGAGTTATCTGCCGCGCTTCACGAGCCACCTCGGCCGTCGGAGCGTCGACCTGAACGCGGTCTGCTTCACGTTCGCAAGGACCGCGGGCTCGAGATGGAAGAGCCTCAAGAAGCGCTCGAAGCGGTTCGCAGAGGAACAGCTCGACAGCGCGCAGTGGCACGACGCGGGCTACGACGCGGTCGCCGCTCTGCTCTGCTGGGAGTATTTCAAGATTCTGGCGAGGGGGGAGCAGTCCTGACGTAACGGCCCCCGATGTGTCGGCCGTTGGGGGACCTCCAGCAGGGGGCGCAGGGTGCGGCGGTGGCTTTGCCTATGAGGTATTCTTTGTCTTGCCAGACAAAGGAGCAAGATCATGGAAAACCTGCTTGAGCGCTTCCTGCGACGACCGCCTTCGCTTGAGGGCGGCGTGCGCCTGCGCGCTCGCAAGCAAGGAGACCGTCATCTCCGCCTCATGTTGGAGCACGACGGAGGAGAGGCGGAGCTCATCGCCGCGCCGCTGTCCCAACCCTACCCATCCGCCCTCCGAAGACTGCTGGCCGCGGATCCAGACATCGATGCCGTGATCGTCGAGCACATCCCGCCCGGCTTGGACGAGGCGGCCGAGGAGTCCGGCGTCTCCTACCTCGATCTGGAGGGCCACGGTCGCATAGTGGGGCAGGGATTCGTTTATCTAGTGAAGCCCGAGAAGCCGGGCCGGCGCGTTTCCAGGAAGGTGTCGGCACCGTTTGCTCCCAAAGGCAGCCGGGTGGTGCGGGCGCTTCTGGTGCACCGGGAGCGACGGTGGCGGCTATCGGAACTCGCTCACCTGGTTGATGTTGCTCCCGGAAACGCCCACCGGATTCTGTCGGCTCTGGCGGACAGGGGATATGTCGAGCGAGACCGCGATGAGTACGCCGTGGTGGACGCGGGGTCGCTGCTGGAAGCGTGGGCCGACGCAAGCCGTCGACCGAGCGAATACCTCGCGCTGCCGGTAGTCGAGGACTTGGAAGGTGACATCCGGAGGTTCCTAAACCTCTTGGACCAAGAGGATGCCGTTGTGTCCGGAGAACTGGCAGCTGAGGCCTACGCGCCGTACCTGCCCGCGGAGCGGGCCGTCATCCACGTGCTGAGCGCGGAGGCATGGGACGAGATGGCGAACTGGAAAGACTCGCGCGCGAGCTTTCTCGGGGAGCGAGACCAGATCTTCGTCGCCCAATCCGATCCTGGAGTCGCTCAGTTTGGTGACAAGCGTGACGGACTTCCTCTCGTCTCACCCGTACAGGCATACGTCGACCTCGCTGCCGACCGCGGCCGGGGTAGAGAGGCGGCCGAGCAACTGAGGCGCGAGGTTCTGGGGTTCTGATGGACCGGATCGTCATCGGCGTGACCACCAAGGCGGATCGGGTCCTGGTCGCAGGGCTTACCGAACTGACGCCCGTATTCGACGCGCTGCAAGGAGGCGTCCTAATAGTGGGCGGGCTGATGACGCGGGTTTGGCTTCATGCCCATCCGATCGGGCTCCCCGTACGGGCCACTGCCGATGTCGACCTCGGCATCGATCGAAGGTCGCTGCAGCTTGCCGCAACCAGCAGGGTTATCGGACCCCTGCTCGAGGAACAGGGGTTCAAACCCGGAGGGGGAGCGCCGGATGAGCCCTTTCGCTTCTACAAGAAGGTTGCCGGCGATGAGAAGGTCGTGGTCGACCTGTTGGTGGCCCCGGGAGCATCCAGACATGAACCGCCGGTGCTGGAACAGGATTTGACGAGTCTTGCCGCGCCCGGACTGGCCTACGCAATCCTTCGAGGCGTCCGCATGATGCATGTGGACTTCTACGACGAAGGAGACGTCACTAGTTTCGATCTGCCGTTGCCACACGTTGACGCGGCATTCGTGATGAAGGCAGAGCTCACGCGGAGCGGAGTTCGAACCCGAGCGGATCGGCGGCGGACCGACACTGTGGACGCAGTCAGTCTGGCCGCGGCCTGCCTGAACAACGCGGAGAGTATCGACGCCCTCAGAGGTCATCGGAAGCGCAGCGATGTGCGAGGCGCCCGTAGGTGGATGGCGGAGTCTTTCGGCGATCCGAGAGCGCCGCAGCCCGCCGGGTAGAAGACACTTCCGAGAGGAGTTCGGGAGGACAGATGCCGGCCGGTGGGCCGTAGAGGTCGCGAGCCGCCTTACGGCAGCCCTGGATTGAATGACGTGGCCTCCTTCGAGGAGCGACGAGGTCGCAAGCTCAACTACAACCTGACGATTGAGGTTGGGAGATGTTGATAGCTGCGTTGGCGATGCGCCTTCCCTCAATGACACCTCGATCAAGAAAACTGCCCGCTATCTCGTAGGAAGGATATGAGGAAGTTGACCTGGACGAGGTCTCGAGCGTCGTCGGTGCCCTTCGTTCGCGGATTCGAGAAAGATCTCGGTCTGGGCGCGTGTGGTCATGGTGCTGAAGGTGCCTGCTGGCCGAAGCCAGGGTGAAAGAAGAATTGTCCCGCGCCTTGGTATGAGGGTCTCGGGCCCCTGTTTAGCGCGCCCGGAGGGATTCGAACCCCCGACCCTCGGATTAGAAGTCTGCTGCCGCGCAAACCCGTGACCAGCGGTTTCGCGTAAACGAGGCATCTGAACAGGGGATTTCATTACTCGTCGTTCATCATCGTTTCTCGTTGTTTTCCGTCCTCTTGTGGGTTTTTTTGTGGGGTCGCAGTGCAAGGCAGAGCTGCATAATCATGAAAGACCGGGTGTGGAGCAACTGCAGTCGGATACTTGGCACATGGGCAGACAGTTTGACGAACAGATGTGTGCGCTCTGTTCGGAGGTCTCCTCGTCCCCCACGGGAGAGCACGTCTGGCCAGTTTGGTATCTCAAGACGTCCCCGCCTAAGAAGGGCCCTTATACATGGTGGACTAACGGCGAGCCAGTGCGCAAGCGGGACGGATTCCCTCGCTCACACTCGTCGGTGGGCGCTGACCCTGCGGCGATGGTCAAGATACAGGCCGTGACATGGGCTTTCGCTTCACGATTGGTTCCGGGGAGTTCCCGTAGTTTTCCGTCTTCTCGCGGACTTTTGCGGACCATTTTCCAACGATCCGTGACATGACGAGGCGCCAGATTCGTGGATCCCTAGCAGGATTCGAACGCGAGAGCCCGATCGAGGAACTTTGATCTCGGATTGCATGCCGTGCTTAGCAGAGCGCGGTCTCCAGGTTCGGTCAGCCTCGTCGGCGCGACCTGAACGACCTCCGGGTCAGTTGTCGATGAACAGGACGGAGGAGAGTTCGGCAACCGCTGCGGGGGCTGCGAGCGCCCCACACCCTGGCGCGGCTTAGGAACGAAAGATGTGCCCTGCTACTCTCAGCCTTCAGCGAGGACGTATCCGAGGCCGGTGAAGAATACTGACCCGGCGCTTCCGTACCTCGCCCAGTATTCGGGCAGTGTGAACCCCCATAAACATTGTTCTGACCCACCTAAGACGTTCTGGCAGGGCTCCGAGAGCAGCCAGAACAATACGAAGGTCAGGATCTGCGCTCCGGCCAGTCCGATGATGGCGCCGATGGTCTTTGACAATTCTGGGCTCTTCAGGAAAGAGGGTGGTTAGCCATGCCGGCTTGGTCGGCGACGACAGTTGAGCAGGACCTTCTGACGGTAGCGCACCGGGTCTCGGAAACCGTAGGAGCGTCTCTTCATGACCTTGATCTTGTTGGTGATCCCTTCGGCGAAGGCGTTGGTGACGCGGTCATCGAAGTAGGCGAGGATCGGCTCAACCCACCACTGCAGACTCCGCCACGCGTTGGTGAACTCGGGGAGGTTGGCCTCGATGACGTGGTCGATCCACACCTCGAGGCGTCGCTCGGCCTCGGCTCGATCCGATGTTTTGTAGATCGCCGCGAACTGCTCTTTGAGCAACCACGCGATCCCGATCTCGGGGATGAGCTCGAAGATCGCAGCCAGGGAGTCTCGCTCCCGGTCGGCGAGCTTGTGGGCCCGCTTCATGAAGGTCCAGCGGCTGCGCCACACCTCCGGGATGAAGCGCGGGTTGGCCTGACGCGTGAGGCCGCCGTCACGACCCACCACGCGAATCCGACGCCCGTGGCGGACCCTGACGCGATGCGCAGCTGCGTCGACGGCGCGGATGACGTGGAATTTGTCGGCCACCACTCGGGCGTGCGGCAGCACCTCTTCGATCGCTTTGCGATAGGGCCAGTGACAGTCGATCACGACCGACTCGATGCCCGCCCTGGCTTGGTCAGGCATCGCAGCGAGACCCCCGTAGACGGATCCTTTGCCGCGACCTTCCACGAGGTCGATCACATGACCCCGCTCTGGGTCAGACAGCACGGTGTGGAAGCGGAAGCGCTTTCGGAAGGCGCTCTCGTCGATCGCCAAGACGCGCGGCGGCTCAACCTCGCGGCTCACCAGCGCGCCAGCAGCGTGGTACTCGAAGGCCTCGTCGACCCGGTAGGCGGTGACAGCCTCGGCCGAGGCGACGTCGGTGAAGGGCTCCATACAGGCGCGCTCGAACAAACGCCTCCGGAAGCGGTTCGTGACCGAGCGACGCCCGGCGACCTCGGGATGGCGCTCCCGGCAGGTCTTGCCGCAATCGACGCACTTGAAGCGTCGTTGACGCCATCTCAGCACAGTGGGAAACGCACAGCTGCGGTCACGGATGCGACGCTCGTTGCTGCCGTGACCCGTGACATCGAGCGACCCGCAATGGTGGCATGCGGGCCGGCGGACCGAGCGGACGTGGACTTCGAGCACCTCTTCCACGACCTCGGTGGCGGTGACCTCAAAGCCCTCCAGACCAAGTGGCACGTCTATACGATCGAGCAAGGGGGGTCTCCCTTCTTCGATGGTTTCGTCACCGAAGAAGCTAGGGAGGCCCTCCGCTTTTCAGGCGGATTCCCACC
>WUUC01014404.1_pt1 | contig 14693 bp, 12 predicted proteins | sample 6278441 | NCBI WGS metagenome assembly WUUC01 (sample SAMN13675441, study PRJNA597444) | soil metagenome | isolation source: soil | place: USA: Washington | collected 2017-10
AGCCACAGGAGAATTACGTCGAGGTCCGAGGAAAGGTTGGCGGGATGATGCGCAGCAACTTCGTCGGTCCCGATGCCTACCACCCGCGGCGCGCGGGGATCGGGATCGCGGCCACGACCGGCACCAAGGCCAGCGAGTCATGGTGCCGCCTGGCCGTGATGACACGCGGACAGCACACAGTGACGTCCGCCTGGCTACGTCGAATCGTCGCAGACGTGGATAACAGCGCTGACCAATGCAGGGCCGCCGCCACGTAGACCATGCTCCGCGCGGAGCAGGTACATCTGATGAGGACGCAAGCGACGGAGCCAGCTCCAGCGTCGAGTAACACCACCTACCGTACGTCTATTTGAAGAATTCTGGTCTGGAATGTAGTATTGACTGGGGCCCGTGGACTTGACAGTGGAGGAGCGGGAAAGAACTAGTCGACATGGCGGGCACGAACAGGTTCCGGCGGGAATTCGCCCGGATTTTCGCATGATGTGCTGTGGTTCAGCGTCATCACTCGACCTGGTCTTGTTCGAGCCGGTGAGCAGATAGCCCGGGCCACCGGGGCTCCCCCGTCGGCCCGGGCCGCCTCCACTAGCTGCTGAGCGAGCTGTTGCTGATCAATACGATCCGGCACAACCTCGATCGTCTCGGTCGTTGCTGGTGCTTCCCCCGAGCTGCGCTCGGTGTGTCGGACCAGTTGCGCCGTCCATCAGGCAGTCGCGGGCATCACTCCCACGATCTGCTCGTAGGCTGCGGGGTCGGTCGCCCCCTCGGTGCAGATCAACAGGACCGAGGTATCGGAGTCCAGTTTGCAGGCGCGACGCAACGAGCTGGCGTCCGGTCCGGAGACGAGAGCCAGGAGGCCGGCCAGCGCCGCGGCACCGGTCTCGCCCGCTGTGAGGCCCACTCCGGCGAGCTCGCGCATAGCTGACTTTGCCCATTCGTCATCGATGTCGACCAGGACGTCCAATCCCCAGGAGATCACCGGCCAAGCTACTTTGGACGGCGTTCCGGTGTTCAACCCCGCCATGATCGATCGGTGCGGGCCTGCCACCGTGGTGAGGTCGCCACCTCTGACCGACTCCAGCACACAGTTCGCGTCTGCGGGCTCCACGGCGACGATGTGCGGAACCGGCTGACGAGTTCCGTCCTTGAACCAATTCACGGCCGACGCCGCCAGCGACCCCACCCCCACGGGAATGATGATGACGTCCGGTGTCGGCTGGCGTCTGTCGGCGAGCTGGTCAGCGACCTCCGAGAAAATCGTCGAGTAGCCATCGATGACCCACTTCGGAATCTCTTCGTAACCTGGCCAGGATGTGTCGGAGACGATGATGCGGCTCGGCCCCTCTTTCTCCGCCGATTTCCGCACCGCGGCGTCGTAGTCGCCCTGGACGACGGTGACCCGGGCGCCCTCCGACTCGATGGCCGCGATCCGGGCGGTGGTCGTGCCCTCCGGCACGTAGATGGACGCTTCGAACCCGAGTAGGGCAGCCATGCGCGCGACGGCCCGCCCATGATTTCCGTCCGTCGCCGCCGAAAGGGTCATGGGGAGCAGCACCTTGCACTTGTCGCGGAGCTCCTCGACGGTTTCCCATACCGGCTCGGCCCCGAGCCGCTCCACGACAACGCGGTAGATCGCGTAGGACGCTCCCAGTATCTTGAAGGCCGGTAGTCCGAAACGTTCGGACTCGTCCTTCACCAGCAACGATCCGATACCCAGTTCTCGCGCGAGCTCCGGAAGATCGATCAACGCGGTGGGTTCGTACTCCGGCAGCCGGCGATGGAAGGTGCGCGGTGCTGCGTCGGCGGGGGCAGGAGGGATGCCCTCGTTGGCACGAGGATTCACGTACACGGTCGGCGGCTTGCCACTAGGAGCCGTGAAACTGCTCTCCATCACCGGTTGTCAGTCCTTTCCGCCCACACGCCGACGACGCGACGTAGTGAAGATCCCTCGCACCTTGTCTTTGACCAGCGACCAGAGCAGCGGGAGTACCTTGATCTCGTTGCCTGCACGCCGCGCCGGCGCCGGCCTCCCGCCGTCGGTCGAGGAGTCCTTCACCCTTTCGGCACTGTCCGTCTGGACGTGCCGGTCCCCGAATTCGACCGCGGGGGCAGGCGGCGGGGCTGTGAGCTCTTCCTCGACGCGACGCGCGAAGTCCTCGAAGAGTTTCGTCGCGACGTCTTGCATCCCGCGACCCAGCGAGGCGACGCGTCCGGTGAGCCGGACATCGCTGCGCACCGCCAGTGCCGTGACTCGATCTTCACTCTCCGAGAGCTCAGCGACAATCGTCGCCTGCGCGGTTCCCGCGCCCTTGGCGTCCTTTCCGCTCCCGGTCATCCGCAGGATGCGCGCGTCACCGTCTTTCTCGTCGATCACGATCGATCCGGAGTATCTCACCGAGATCGGTCCGACCTTCATCCCGAGGACTCCCTCGAACGTCCTCTCGTCGACGACCTTGGTCAACGTGGCGCCAGGCATGCATTCGACCACCCGTTGCACGTCGTCGAAGAAGTCCCACACCTCACTGATCGGGACTCCGATCTGACGAACCTGCTCGATCCTCATGGCGTCATCTCTCTTCCGGGGTGATCGGCATCGTACGAATCGATGAGTGCCAGAACCCGCTCCGGTGTCATGGGGAGGCGGTGAGGACAAACGCCGATCGCCTCGTGGATCGCACTCGCGATCGTCGCTGCGACATTTCCGATTGGGGGCTCGCCTATTCCTCGTGCCCCGAGCGGCCCCTTGCCGTCACCACCCTCGATGAAGTCGACCTTGATGTCCGGGAAGTCCGCTGCGCTGGGGATCAGGTAATTCGCGAAGAGTGTTGAGGTGTGCAGGCCTTCGTCGAGCGCTAGCTCCTCCATGAGTGCGTAGCCGAGGCCCTGCACGACGCCGCCCTGGATCTGTCCGGTCACGCGAAGGGGGTTGATGGCTCTCCCGACGTCATGAGACGCCACGTACTTCAGGACCTTTACCTCACCTGTCTCGAGGTCGACCTCGACCTCGGCCGCGTGCGTCCCGTAGGTGTAGTCGGGGAACGTCTCGCCTTGGCCCGTGGCTGTGTCGAAGGTCCCTCCCTCTGCGCGCCAGGTCGAGAGGTGCGACGTGGAGATCCCACGCTGCTCGCACGCCAGCACCAGCTGGGCCAGGCTGAGACCTTGCATTGCGGGACGTTCGACGGCGGGTGGAGCTGCTGCTGGTCGTCCGAACTCGAACTCACGCTCGGCATCCCGCACGATCGCGGTGATGTCGGGGTCAGAGCTGACCGGCCACTCTCGGTCCGCCGCCAGGACCCGGACCATCCCGTCTTCGAACGCCAGCTCGTCGACGTCCACGCCGAGCAGCTCAGCCGCCACGGGCGCGATTCGGGTCTTGAGTTCGGTGGCGGTGTGCAGGACGGCATTGCCCGACATGTAGAGCTGCCGCGTGGCGAACGTTCCACCGGCGGGCGGGTTCAGTGCCGAGTCCCCGATGTAGATGCTGATCTCTTCGAGAGGTACGCCGAGTACCTCGGAAGCGATCTGGCAGAGGCTGGCTGCCTGTCCCGCGCCCAGGTCGGTGATGCCGGACCGGATCAGCAAGGTGCCGTCCCGCTGGATGCTCAACCACGACGACGCGTGGTCCCGGAACCAAATGGTGCGGCCGTAGGGCGCGCGGTTGCAAGCGAGCCCGCGACCCACTCGCTTGTTGGGCCCGCTTGGAGCCGACTGATCGCCCAGCCCCGAGATCGCGCGTCGGAGCGTCTCCGTCAGCCCGACACTGGTCTTGAGAGTCTCCCCGGTGATGATGGTGTCACCTTGCGACAGGAAGTTCCTCAGCCGGACCTCCTCGCGGGTCAAGCCGAGCTCCTCGGCAATGCGGTTCATCTGCGACTCGTAGCCCAGGACGACCTGCATGGCGCCGAAGCCTCGGAACGCGCTTGATGGCACGTTGTTGGTGAAGATCGGCCGTGACCTCACGGAGGCATTCGGCACACGGTAGGGGCCGCAGGCAAGTGCCGCACCGGCGAACAGGACGCGCGGGGACAGCAACGGATAGGCGCCGGCGTCGCCCAGGATGTCGACGTCCATGGCGGTGATGGTTCCGTCGTTGCGCACGCCGGTCCGGTACTTCATGAGGAAGGGGTGCCGCTTCGTGCTGGCCATGAGCGACTCCTGCCGGCTCCAGATCATCCGGATCGGCCGCTTCGTGCACCACGTGAGGAGGGCGACGTACGGCTCGACCGTCATGTCTTCCTTGCCGCCGAACCCACCTCCCATATACGTGGCGATGACGCGTACCCGGCTCGCGGGCAGGTCCAAGATCTCGGCGATCGTCGAGGCGTGCTCGATCACCTGCGTCGACACTCGAAGGGTCACCACGCCGTTCTCGATCCAGCCCACTCCGGCCTCAGGCTCCAGATAGGCGTGCTCCACGTGCTGACTCTGATAGGTGCCCTCGACCACCACGTCCGCCTCGGCGAAACCTGCCTGCAGGTCACCGTGATTGATGTGCCACGTGACCAGCGTGTTGCCGGCGTCGTGGACCTGGGGCGCGTCGGCAGCGAGCGCGCTCTCGACGTCATAGACGCTCGGGAGGTCCTCGTACTCGACCATGACGAGCTCGGCTGCCTCTTCAGCGATGAGCGGACTGGTCGCCGCGATCAGTGCGATGGGCTCGCCCTGGTAGCGGACTCGATCCGAGGCGAGCACGGGCATCTCGATCTGCAGCTCTCCGAGGCCGCCTGCTGCCAGCTCGATGACTTTGTTGTTGGGCACGTCGACAGCCGTGAGAACGACGACCGTCCCTGGCAACGCTCTGGCCTCGCTGGTGTCGATCGAGACGATCCGGGCCGAGGGCACCTGGGACCTGACGATCTTGCCGTGCAACATGCCCGGCAGCTGCCAGTCAGCCGCATAGGTCACGGTTCCCTTCACCTTGTCCACGAAGTCGTGGTGCGCAGGTGATGTCCCGACGACCTTGAACGCTCCACCGAGCTGCTCGGAACCTGGACGGGTGAGCGGAGTCGTGGTCACTGCTGCCCTCCTGCCGGCCGCGGTCCCTCGACCGACCCGGCGTACTCGTGCACGGCGTCGACGATCTTCGAGTAGCCCGTGCACCTGCAGAGGTTGCCCACCAGCTCGTGCCGGATGCGTTCACGGCTGGGGTTGGGGCAGTCCGAGAGGAGGCTGAGGGAGGTGAGGATCATGCCCGGGGTGCAGAATCCGCACTGTGCACCCCCGTGTTTCAGGAAGCACTCCTGCAGCGGGTGCATCGCTCCCTCCTCTTCCAGACCCAGGACCGTGGTGATCGGGACGCCTTCCACCTGCACTGCGAAGATCAGGCAGGCACTGACCGGCTCGCCCTGGAGCAGGACGGTGCACGTCCCGCAGACACCCTCGCCACACCCGTAGCGGACATCTGCCAGCCCGAGCTCGTCGTGCAGGACGTCGAGCAAGGAGTCCTGCGCGTCGACCCACACCAGGTGGTCCCGTGCGTTGATGTTCAAGGTGACACGGTGCCTAGTCATGTGAAGACCTCTTCGTTGTCGCGCGGTCGAACGCCTCCCGCAGCGCGCGGCGGGTCAGAACCTCCGCGACCCGCTTGCGGTAACGACCGGAGGCGTGGACGTCACTCTCCGGCTCGATCTCCGACGCCACGGCATGAGCCACGTCGTTCACGGCCCCGACTTCTGCTTGGGTGCCGACGAGCGACTGCAACGCATCCGCTCGCACCGGCGTGATCCGGTCCGCGACACCCGCCAGGCCTAGACGCACCGAGTTGATGGATCCACTGGCCGCATCAACGTCGACGAGCGCGGCAACTGCGACGACGGCGAAGTCGGAGGCACGCCTGACCATCTCCTGAAAGCCCCAGCCTTGGTGGTCGCGGGCCGTGGGGATGATCACCTCGCTGATGACCTCGTCGGGCTCGAGGGTTGTCGTGAGATACGTCTCGAAGAGCTCATCGGCAGCTATCCGGCGCACTCCCCGGGGGCTCAGTGCCAGGACCGTTGCTTCCAGGACCATGGCGCACAGGCAGAGCTCCGCGGTCGGGTCCGCGTGCGCGAGGCTGCCGCCGACCGTGCCGCGACTTCGTACCCGGGTGTTCCCGATCTCCTGCGCCGCCCTGGCGAGCAGCGGGGCGTTCGTGCGCACGACGGATGACTCGAGCAGTGTGCGGTGCCGCGTCAGAGCGGGCAGGTGCAGAGCGGCTCCGTGCACCTCAGGTCGTCTCTGGTCAGCAGCGTTGAGGTCGACCAGGATCGCAGGCTGCACGAGCCGGAGGTTCATCATGGGCACGAGGCTCTGGCCACCGGAGATCAGCTTCGCATCGTCTCCGTGCTCCGCGAGGGCCTGCGCTGCGGCCTCATAACTCTCTACACGCAAATAGTCGAACGGCGCCGAAAGCATCCTCGGACCCCTAACCTGTGGGAGCCGCAGCGCTCGGGGCCGCGTCAGTGAACGCCGAGACGGTGGCCGCGAGCACTGCCTGATTGCTGGTGATGACGGGGAGGTGCAACCGGTCCTGCATCGCTCCGATTGCTGATAGCGCAGCGAAGTTCGTGCAGGACGCGAAGATCAGGTCGACTGTGGAGCCCGCCACGCTGGATTCCGCGAAGGCCACGATCTCCTCCGCCGAGACCTGAGCGATCGCGAAGTTGTCGGTGATGCCCATCCCGGCAATTCGGCTGACCTCGATATCGTCGGCCTCAATACTGATCTTGATCTTATCGTTGAGCTCGTCCACATAGGGCGTGATCACTGCGATGCGCCGGGCGCCCGATGTCCGGATCGCGATCCTCACCGACTGGATCGTGCTCACCGATGGGACGCCCGTGATCTCGCTGATCTGATCGCACAGCTCCGCATCGAAGCGGTTGCCGCGAAGGGCTCCGGCGCTCGTGCAGCCGAAGACGACCACGTGCGGATTCGCGGTCGCGAGGTCACGCGCCGCCGGCAGCGCGAAATCGTCCAGCATCCGGTTCTCGCCGGCGGCCGTCGTGTCCTTCATGAACATGCGCGCCGTGTGCAGCCTCGCGTGGGGCGGCAGGCCCCCTTGGAAGTCGACCTCCATCATCGTGTTGGACGACGGGATCATCAGACCCACCCGTACTGGACTTGACTCGACCACCAGCATGCACTCCTCGTGTCGTTGCACTCGACGGGTCATCGGTTGGGCAGCCCGTGACGCTCAACCCGGACCGGACCTTGTACTGCCTGTTGATGTGGATCAGCACGCGGGTCATGGCTTCGAACTGGCCGGCCCACAACAGCCGACCCGCGTCGACAGCCCGCCGGCCGGTGCCGCATCTGTCGGTGACCAGCTCCTTGGCCTGCGCGTCCTCTCCATACCCCAGGACGTCTCCGAAGGGGCCACGGCCGTCGAACCCGAGCGGGTTGACGCAGCTGACGACGACCCGACCTGTCAGCGAGGGACCAAGGTCGGCGGGCGGCTCTGCCCGACCTCGGCAGGGCACTGCCACTGTGCGGGGCCTACCCTCGAGGCCTTCCAGGTGGACGCCGCCCGCGGCGCGGTCGCGGGTGGTGAGCCATCGTTCTCTATGGAGCGTCGAGCCCCGCCCTCAGCCAGTTTGGTTCTGCTCACGAGTCCACCCGTCACAACGTTGTGCCTCTGCGATCTTGGCGATGACGCTACGGGCGAGCGATCGCCCGAAGGAATGTCAGGATCTCCGAACCTTCGACCCCGGCTTGTTACCCTGCGACAAACAGCCGGACGACCGGGATGGGCGAATCATGATCAACGGGGATGAAAGGCGATCGAGCGGTGGGGCCTACGGGGGCTTCGGCATCGCGACGAGTGGGCGCTGAGCTGCGGCGACACGCGGGCGGGGGGCGAGTGCGGGCACGGAGCTGTCGTGATCATGAGGGTGTCGAAGCCTTGATCACGTACGGCGGGGACCGTTCCCCAGCCCGCAACGCCCATGGCTTACAGGCCATGGCCACGCTACGTGACCGTGGGATCACCGCACTGCGGCTGAGCGGCGCGAATAACATCGCCGCCGCGCTCCGTCACCACGCGCGGTCACCACGCGCGCGACCCGCACCGCCCGCTGGCCACCTGCGCGATCACCTGACGACAGTGCCGGATTCCCGGTACGGCCAGCGGGCCGCAGACTCACGCGTGCTCTCGCCTCGGATTGACGAGAGCCAATACATCAGGCGTCGGTGACAGAATGACGGAACCTCTGACCGTAGCGGAGCTGATGCAGCACAATGTGTTGCGCGGAGCTCGGCTGGCGGCCGGCGAGTCGGGCCTGGGCAGGCCCATCCGACGGCTCAACGTCATGACGGTGCCCGACATCGGCCAATGGGTCGGCGCTGACGAGTTCCTCCTCACCACGGGCTTCCCCCTTCCGCAAGCATCCGAGGACCTCACGGACCTGCTCCGCGAGCTGCACAATCACGGCCTCGCGGGTCTGGGCGTCAAGCTCGACAGCTATCTGTCCACCCTCCCGGACGAGGTGGTTGCCGCCGCGAACGAGCTCGGCTTTCCCATCGCGATCATTCCGCTGGAGACCCGATTCGACGACATCCTCAGCGACGGTTTCACGACGATCATCAACCGCCAGGCCGCCGAGCTGGCGCGAGCCAACAAGATCCACCACACCTTTCTGGCCGTCACCCTGGCCGGCGGTGGGCTGGCGAACCTTGCTGCAGAGCTCGGGACGCTACTGGAGGGAGCATCGGTCCTGATTACGGATCAGGACGGGCACGTTCTTGCTTCCTCCGGCCCCCATGAGCCTGTCTCGGACGTCGGCCTCGTGAGGGCCGACTCCACGCTCGACTCGAGCAAGCTGGACGTCGGGCTCCACCGGAAGCACGGGACGTCCGCGACGTGGGCCGTCGCCGCCATTCGCGCCGGATCGCTCCGACACGGCTTCGTCGTCGCCGTCGAGGGACCGGCGCCACTGGGAGACGCCGCGATGACCGCGATTGAGCAAGCCGCCATCGTCGCCGCCCTGGAGGTGACCCGTGACTTGGCAGTTGCAGCCGTGGAGCGCCAGTTCGCATCGAACGCCCTCCACCATCTCATCAGCAGTCCCCGGGCGGAGCTGGAGGAGGCAGCCGCTCGAGCCACCGGTTTCGGATGGGAGCTCGGTCGCCAGATCACCGTGCTCGTCTCCCGGGTGGCCGACGAGTCGCTCGGTGCGACGAGCAGCAGACAGGCACAGATGGCCGTACAACGCGCCATCGACTTTTGGTGCTCGACGATCCGGGCCCGCGACAAGGGGGCAGCGGTCGCAGCCGTCGGTACCGAGTTCGTCGCCGTCGTCGCCACGCCCCCAGACGTGACGACATTCACCCACTCGATCCAGGCCGAGCTCACGTCGTTCACGAGGCACACGTTCGCGATCGGCATCAGCCGTAGCTATCCCGGCCCCTCAGGCATCCCCGCGGCCTACGGCGAGGCTCGATCGGCGCTCAGGTTGGGACATCGGGTGTCCGGGGCAGGAGCGGTCACCGCGTTCGAGAACCTGGGTCTGTTCCGACTCCTGGCGCAGCTGACGGAGACCGAGCTGCTGGCGTTCGTCGAGGACACCCTCGGTCCCGTCATGAGCCTTCCCGAGCCCGAGCGCGAGGACTTGCTGCAGACCCTGGAGGCTCTGATCCGCCACAACAGGAACATCGCGGAGGCCGCGCGGCACGTGCACTATCACTACAACACGCTGCGGTATCGCCTGTCGAAGCTGGAACGGCTGCTCGGACCGTTCAGTACGGACGCCAACGTTGCGATACGAGTCGGGGTCGCCCTCCAGATACTCCAGATGCGGCTCTCGCCACCCGGCTGGCCGCGCCACAGGTCACCGTGACGCGGCCCCGGCAGCGCTGACTCACATCGGGCTCGACCGCGGCCCCTCGTCATCGGAGACCTGGAAACACGGGTCTTCCACCAACTGCTGGGCCCATGCCACGTCCTCGTCGCTCGGAACGAACTCCGAGTCGAGGTCGAGTAGGTCCCGGGGGTTCTGGGAGATCATCCGCGTGACCGAATCCAGGGGCACCCCCTTCTCGAACACGGTCTGAGCGAAGATACGCAGCGCCTCGGACGGCATCGGATTGTGACGCTGCCCGGTGTCGGAGACCAGCAAGCATCGTGATGCGCCGATCCGCTGGACGCTCAGCGCGATCTTCTCCGTTGCAGCGTACTGCCACGCCGGAGAGACGGTGCAGTAACCGAACTCCGGCATGGCGCCGAGTCTGGCGACCTCTTCCAGGGTGTCGAGGTCGAAGTTCGGCACCTTGAAGTAGGGGTGCGTCACCACGATCTTCTCGACCCCGACGTCCCTTGCCTCCTTGACGAGAGCCACGATCTCACGTGGCGCCAGGTGTGCAGTTCCCAGAATGGCCCCGTACTGCGCGACCATCTCGAGCACTTCCTTGACCTCCGGCCGGAGCTTGCCGTCGGCGTTCTCGATCCAAATGCCGTCACTCCTTTGGATGCCACCACCCTGGGACTCATAGCCCCCGGTAGAACCGTGGATCTGCGCGTGGTAGCCGGCATCGACGGTAGGCATCCACACCTCCTTCCCACCGAGCCGAAGGGACGCCTCGACCGCAGCCGGATTGATGCCACCCACATAGTAGTTGAGCACGATGCCCCCGAACACCCGGATGTCTGGGAACATCCGTTGAACCAGGTAGGCGCGGGACACAGTGTTCTCGTGATGGCACTTCAAGACGATGGCATCCATGCCGGCGTCGCGAGCGGCGCGGACGATGTCGAAATCGTCAGCCAGTCGTGGGAAAAGGTCCGGATAAGGGTGGCAGTGGAGATCGACCGCACCGGTGATGTCCACCAGTTCACCACCGTAGGTCCGTTTACTCATGCCTTCTCCTGTTCAAGCGTAGTAGGGGAGAATAGGAACGTGAACGCGGCGGTTGCGCCGGCTACGTCTCGCGACTGCGATCGGTGTCGATGCTCACGTCTGCGGCAGAACCGCAAGTCGAGCACCGCACCTCGTACCGGGCGCCGTCATCGGCATCGCGGCAGGGTCACTCCGCCTCGATCAAACCGCACCGAACCGCAAGCCATCGCGGCTAGGAGGCTGGTCGCGGTCGGTGAGGCGACGCAGCATCGTGAGCTCACCATCCGTCGGCTCCGTGAGGACGCCGACGTCGTCCGGGATGACGAGCTGGAAACCGGTCGCCGAAACGATCTCCTCGACACCCACACCGGGCTGTACTGCGCGTAGCCGCATCCGCCGGGTCGTCGGTTCGAAGTCCAGCAGAGCCAGGTCGGTCACCACGAGACTCGGACCACCGAAGGGGAGACCGGCACCCTCCCGCGTGTCCCCGCCGCTCAACCAGCCCGGGCTGGTGATCAGATCGACCCTCTCGACGAACCGACGCGGTTCGTGAGTGGTCACCACCACCGTCTGGTTGCAGGTCGAGAGGATGTCGTTGGCGCCCCCTGGCCCGGGCAACCGCGTGTCAGGGCGGTCGGGATCTCCGATGACACTGGTGTTGACGTTCCCGAAGGCATCGATCTGTGCCGCACCGACGAAGCCATAGTCGAAGAAGCCCCGCTGCGCCATCAGGAAGATGTCGGTGGCCGACGTCAACATGTGCGCACCCACCGCCGCTCGCACCTCATTCGTCGACGCCGGGAGCTGCCCCGGTGAGAGGTGGATGCCGATCAACCCTCCCTCCAGGACCACCGTGAGGTTCGGTGCGTGACGCCGGCGAGCAAGCGCGGCGGCCACCAAAGGTTGACCGATGCCGGCGAACATCACCTTGTGATCCTCGAGGAGCCGGCTGGCGGCGACGATCATCCGCTCGTCACCTCGTGCTGGCATCGTCATCGCGGAAGCAGCTCCCGTGCCTTTTCGCACAGTTTCGACAGTTTCTCCTGGTCGATCGAAGCCAGATAGCTGTCGAAGTCGACGTGCTCGCCGGTGAGCTGCTCGACGTAGCGTCGCGCACCTGCAGCGCCCTCGCTCCGAACGGCGCGAACGTACTCGCCCATGGCGTCCTCGTCTGCCTCGTAACTGCCGTAGCACTCGTGTGGGTAGGCCCCGTACGGCTGCACGACCACCGCGTCGACCGCGAAACCTGGAATCACCGTCCGTGACGGATCCCGCCGGAGCTCGTCGGTCGTGACCAACTCCTCGGTGCTCAGGATCAGTCGCCGCGCCGCCAAGGCGAGATCGGCGTCCATCAGTTGGTAGCCGTCGATGACAGCGTTTCCCTGTGCGTCCGACTGGTGTACGTGGATCAGGCCGACCTGCGGATTGAGTGCGGGTATCGCGGCCAATGGCTGGCCGGTGTACGGGCACTCGATCGTCTCGACCCCTAGCCGCGTCCCGAGACCGGATCCCAACGTGGTCACTGACGGCAGGAACGGCACGCCCATGGCCCCGGCCTTGTACCGCAGTCCGATACCGAGATGGCTCCACTCCTCAAAAGTGACTCTCGCTGACTCGACATAGTCGCGGACCACCCGGGCGAGACCCCAGCCGTGGCCGATACCCACCCAGCTGGTCACGATGCGCTCGGCCATCCCGGTAGCGATGAAGAACTCGCACTCGTAGCACGAGAGCGGACGCGCTAGGCTCAGGCCCGAGCGGCCCTGGCGGAGTATCTCGAGCAGCAGCGCCATCGGTGTACGAGCATGGTTCGTGCCGCCCACGCCGATGACGTCGCCGTCAGCAACGAACCGGCGGATCGCGTCTGTGGCCGTCGTCACCTTGGAGGCCCCGCCACGATCGTGCTGCTCCAGCTCGCGACGCACCGCCCGCGCGTCTTCGACACCGACGATCAGACCTGTGCTCACGCAAGCAGCCCTTCTTTTGCGAGCAGCGGACGTACCTCACCCACGAAGCGCTCGACCTGTTCCTGGTCGTAGGCGTGGGGGATCAGGCAGATGTGCTGGACCCCGGCCTCGATGTGCTTGGCCAGCTGTTCGGCGCACTGGTCGGGAGTGCCTCTGATCGCGCTCGCCGGCGTTGCGCTACTCCACTCCGGTGTGTCGAAGTAGGAGGCCAGCCAGGGGCCGGTCCGGCGCTCGGCAGCTTCGAACGAATCATCGATACAGAGCGGTAACTGGTTGACGTTGCGCAGATTTGCCGAATCGCGTCCTGCGGTTTCGGCATACGCGCAGATTTTTGCCCAGCTCTCGGAGAACGCTTCGGCTGTGTAGAAGTATGTGATCCAACCGTCCGCGAGAGTGGCCGCGCGTTGAAGGGCGCGGTCCACGTATCCGCCGATGAGGATTTCCGGTCGTGACTTCGGCTTGGGTAACATGCGGACGCGCCGAAAGCTTAGAGAGTCCCACGTTGCGGTGACTTCGTCCTCCTCCCACAGCGCCTTGCAGATCTGCAGGTTGCGCTCGAAGAGAGCGCCACGGCCCTTAAAAGGCGTGCCTGTCGCGTCGAACTCGCGCTCATACCAGCCGGCAGCCAGGCCGAGCGAGAGACGTCCTCTGGACACCTCCTGAATGGTTGCCGTGGTCTTCGCCAAGAGAGCGGGATCCCGGATGGGAAGGACCAGGACTCCGGTGCCGAGGCGCACCTCACGGGTGTGCGCCGCAAGAACAGCCAGCGTGGTCAACGCCTCGAGCTGTGGGAACGGCTGCCGACTCCCGAGAAAAAGATGATCCCACGCCCACAAAGACGTGAAGCCAAGCTCCTCCGCACGCGTCGCATAGCGAATCAGTGCTTCGACGTCAGGGTTCTTCTCGGCGGACGTAAAGTTCTCGAGTGCCAGACCGAAACTTGCGGTCATCACGTGGTCCTATCGCTAGATCATGGGCTCGTCGTGACCGTAGCCGCGTAGCTCTTGATCGGACATGTGAAGGATGCGCATGCTGACAGCCCGACTCATGTGCCGACTTGACATGTTTCGACGTACCCACGGAGTGCCGGGAGCCCGGGTCTTGGACCGCGGGACCCTCCACGCGCGGTAGGTGGTGCCGAGTGCTCCGCCCTCGCGCGCGAGGCCCCGTGGCAGGTGGGGCGGCGTGCCCGTGTCGGGTGGGTCGAAGGGGTACGCGGGGCATGAAACGCTCGATGCCCGTCGACGGCCACGACATCCCGCTGGGCCGGGTACTGGCCGGGGCCCACCGCCACGACTTCCCACCGCTGGCCCCCCGCCCTCGACCAACTCGACGACCTCGGCCCGCTTCCCGACGACACCACCGTGGACCTCGACGTCGTACGACTCGCGCACGACCCGTGAGACGCTCGCCGTACGCGGACTGCATCGCAACATCGCACACAAAGGATAAAACAGATCGGACCAGGCCGGGCAACACCGGCACCTCAAGCCGATCGACGTCTGACACAACACCCTTCAAAGGGCTCCAACACGGCCTCGAACGACAAAACCCCTCATCAACGACGCATTCGTCGGTCTCGATGACGGGGCCATCACACAACGTATCCTTATCCGTCAGGCCCGGTCCACTCACCGCGGCCACACCAGCCCAGCACGACACCATGATCTCCGACGTAACCGTGCGACCTCTCAGCGTCTCCGCCTTGACTGTGGCGGCCTCTTTCGTCGAGTCTGGGGAGACATTTCGGGATACCGAACGGGCCCTCGGGTGGACCTCACCGATGGCAGAGCGGGCTCAGACCTGCGTTCCGCGTAATTCAGGTGGGCTCGAGGTCATGATCTTGGCTTTGACCTGTGGAAACGCGTCGAGACGCCCCGGTGGGGCGTGTCTCTAGGTGGTGGTGTTGCCGCTGGTC
>WUUC01008814.1_pt1 | contig 14692 bp, 11 predicted proteins | sample 6278441 | NCBI WGS metagenome assembly WUUC01 (sample SAMN13675441, study PRJNA597444) | soil metagenome | isolation source: soil | place: USA: Washington | collected 2017-10
GCTCGAGAACGCCCAGGGCGATCGCATTGCCCTCGAAGAAACGCGCGTGTTGCCTTCGATCGCAGCGGAGTGCGCGTTTCAAGAGACGGTGTTCTTGCGACCTGCGCAGCCGCTCGACGCCGGCGCGCAATACACGCTCAGCTACGAGCTCGAAGGCAACGCTAGCCCGGCGCTCGCGTCCCATAGCGATGTGTTCACGGTCGGTGCCGCGATGTTCGACGCGAGCGCGATGCCGATCCCCGAAGTCACCTACCTGCACGTCGCCGCCGAAACGTTGCTCAGCGCGATCGGCGAGGTCTTGCTCGCGCTCGACGAGCCCGTGCGGACGCCGTACTGGCTCGCGATCGAGAGCAACGCCGCGTCCGACGCACGCAATCGCGTGACGCTGCTGCCGAGCGCATGGTTCAGCACGCCTCCAAGCCACGACAACGCGGTGCAGGCTTCGGTGATGCTGCCGAACGACGATCCCTGCGTCCGGATCAGCGTCTACGGGCTCGACGCTACGGTGCTCTTCGAGGAACAGCGCTGTGCGCCCAACAGCTGCGCGATCTTCAGCGAACGCGGCTTGCGCGTGCCCAGCAGCTGTGGCGATCCGCCGAGCTCGTCGCTCGACGCCGCACGCGTCCCGTACGCGAGCTGCGACGACCCATACGTCGTGCCTCACGATGCGCATGGCAACGCGGCGTACGAGGACGGCGGTGTCGCGGTCGACGAGCCCGACGCCGCGACCGAGCCGGACAGTGGTCTCAACCCCGTCCCGAGTGAAGACGCCGGCACGCATGACGATGCGGCGCTGGACACAGGCGGCTCAACCGGCGCCGACGACGAAAGCTCAGGCTGCGGCGTGCGCGCGACGAGCAGCAAATCCTCTACGCCCTATGCGTGGCTCGCGATCGCCGCGCTCGCTTGGCGCCGGCGTCGAGCGCCTTTCCCTCGGGCGCGATGCCGGCGCCCTTGAGCAGGTGATCGTTCACGAGCAGCACGATGAGCGCCGCCAATGGCCAAGGCTGCGCGAGCTCGATCGCAAGCGACGGCCGAGCGTGCGTGCGAGAGAAGCTCATCGCGCGTAGAGGTAGACCGCGCCCGCCTGCGGCGTGCTGTTGCGCGCTGCGTCGCCGTCGATGCCGGGCGAGTCGCTCGCTTCGCCGATCGCTCCGACCGCGATCTGCGTGGGCGTGATGGCTAGGGCGCCGCCGTACCGGTCGTTGATCTCGGCATTCGCTGCCGTCAGCTCTTGCGTTTCAGCCCATCGGGAATTGGAGCGCACGTACTCGTGGACGGATCCTGCTCTCGGAGCTCGCGGCTCGCCGCCGCCGATCGCACCGACGAGCAAGGTGTCCTCGTGCAGCGCAAGCGCAATGCCGAAGTATGTGCGTTCGAGCGGCTGTAGATCTTTGAGATAGGCGACCTCAGCCCACGCGCCAGCGTCGCGCTCGAATACGTAGACGGCCCCGCCTTCTTCGAGCGTTGGGCCCAAGAATTCCTCGGTCGTGGCCGCAGGAGCGCCAACCGCCAGCGTCTCGCCGTGGAGCGCGACGACGGAGCCGAAGGCATCGTCGGGCGTCGATGCCGATCCGGTCAGGCGTGCGACCTCGCGCCAGCTCGTGCCGTCGCGCTCGAAGACATAGGCCGCGCCGGCGGGTTCGCCGCGCGCGCCCGCGACGATGGTGGAACCGCTGATCGCGACCGAAGTGCCGAGCTGATCGCCGGCCTCGGCGCCCGACCCTTTCAGGTAGGCGGTTTGCGCCCAGCCCGCGACGGTACGCTCGAATACGTAGACGGCGCCGCAGTTCTCGATCGAGTTGTCCGCCTGGTCACCATTGATGCCGGCGGCGCTGTCTTCGTACGGCGCGCCGATCACGAGCGTGTCGCCTTCAAGCGCTACGCTCGAGCCGAAGAGGTCCACCGCGTTGGTATTGGAAGCTTTGACATAGGCTTCCTGTCGCCAGGTCCCCCCTTCTTCGACGAATAGATAGACCGCGCCGTGATTGCCGCTCTGGCTGTTGCCCTGGTCGCCGTCGATGCCGGTCGCGGCGCTGTCTTCGAACGGTGCGCCGACGACGAGCGTCGAGCCGTGAAGCGCCAAGACATCACCGAAGCCATCGACGGCGCCCGTGTTCGAGGCCTTGATGTAGTGGCGCTGCGCCCAGCCCGCTTGCGTCTTCTCGAACAGGTAGACGGCGCCGCTGTCGTCTTCGCTGTCGTCGAGCTGATCGCCATCGAAGCCGGTCGCCCAGCTGCTCTCGTGGCGCGCGCCGATCGCGAGCCAGTGATCGGTGAGCGCGACGGCGTGCCCAAACCAATCGTTGGCGTCGGGGTTCGATGCCTTGATGTAGTGGCGATCGGGAACAACGCTGTCGCTCGCGTCGTCGCTGTCAGCGTCCGTGCTCGCGGCATCTGTGCTGGCTGCGTCCGTGCTCGGCGCGTCCGAGACGCGTGCGTCATGGAACGGGTCGGCCGCATCGCGGACCGGCCCTGCATCGAAGCGAGCACCGCCGTCGTCGCTGGCGAACGGCCCGCCATCGAACGTGTCGCTCACTAGATCCGTACGAGCGCTGCAAGCGAGCGCGATCGACGCGGATGACACGAAGATCGCAGCCTTCACGACCCTACGCGTTGCTCTTTCGATCATGCTCCCACTATATTCGAAAGCTCAGATGAGAGGCCTGCTATGAGAGCCTGGATGGCGTGCATGCGTGAGGCCTTCGTCGTGGCGACGACCGTCTTGGCCGTCGCAGCATGTGGAAAGTTCCACGACCGCGCGGCGGGCACCACCGATGCAGGCAATCCACCCGCCGAAGACAGCGGTGCCCCGGACGACGGCGTCCCAACCCGAGATGCGAGCGCGGATGCGAGAGCCTCGGAGGATTCGGGGCGCGGAACGGATGCCGGCGGCCAGGGAGGTCGCGGTGGCGCGGGCGGTGCCGATGCCAGCGGCGGCAATGCCGGCGACAGTGGCGGTGATTCCATGCAGCCGTGCGTGAAGACCGCGGACAACGCGGTCGGAGGGCTCGAGCTCGTGACGCTCTCCACCGCGTGCACGGCAGGAGACGGTGACGCTTCGCACTCGAGCTTGACGCCGGACGGGCGCTACGTGGTGTTCGAGTCCGATGCGCCTGATCTCGTGCCGGGCGACCTCAACGGCTTCAACGATGTGTTCTTGGTCGAGCTCGAGACCGGCGCGATCGAGCTGATCAGCAAGCGCTTCGGGGGCAACGAGCCCGGAATGGGCCACGCTTGGAAGCCGGTCGCTTCCGATGACGCGCGTTACGTCGCGTTCATCGGTTACTCGTTCGAGCTGACCTCACCGCCGCCGGAGGACGGCTTCTGGGTCTACGTGCGAGATCGCATCACGGGCACGACGCGGCAGCTCGGGGCCGACTACGCCTGCGCGTACTCGGTCGACATGTCCGGTGACGGAGCGTTCATCGTGGCCGAAGGCAATACGCGCTGCGATGGCGGCCACGAAGACGGCGACTTCGACTCCGCGCTCGAGTACCGGATGCCGAGCGGCGAGATGCGCCACCTCGAGATCGAAGGTAGCGCCGACAACTATCGGCCTCAGCTGTCGCGCGATGGACGCTTCCTCGTTTGGGGATCGCGGCCGCCGATGACGCGCGGCGGACTGGCTTCGCAGCTGCACGTCTTCGATCGCGATACGCAAGCCGTCGAGACGCTACCGATGCTGGGCTTTCACTACGGCTCCATCGCGATCTCGGACGACGGCAACGTCGTTGCGTACGCTCACAACCAGCAGGTCTATCGCTATGATCGCGGCGCGGAGGAGCTGACGCTCGTGAGCCAAGATTCGAGCGGAGCACCGGGCGACGATTTTAGTGACGAGGTATCGATGTCCGGCGACGGCCGGCGGATCGTTTTCCGGAGCAGGGCCACGAACCTCATCTCGGACGACACCAACGGCACCGCAGATATCCTCCTCTTCGATACCGCCGTCGACGGGCTCGAGCGGTTGTCGGTCGCACCAGACGGCGTGCAAGCCGACGGCGACTGCAAGAAGCCTCATATCTCCGGCGACGGCTCTAAGGTTTCTTTCACCTGCAAGGCGCGCAACCTTCTGCCGGCAGCGACCAACGGCAACTATCAGATCTACGTACGAACGCTCGCAGTCGAATGAACGCCGATACTACTGCTGCGCGCGCGCGAGCGCCTAGGCGATCTCCGCCGCGCGCTCGGGACGTACAAGGCGCGCGACCTCCTTGCCATCGCGCAGGAAGATCAACGTCGGCCAGAGCTTCACGCGAAATGAGCGGCCGAGCGGCCGGCCGCTGCCATCTTCGATTTTGACGTGCTTGAGGGCGCCACTGCCCGCGAGCCCGGCGCGGATGACCGGCTGCGCGGCGCGGCAGATGCCGCACCAGTCGGTGCCGAATTCGATCACTGCCGTTCCGGGCCAGCGCTCGACTTCGTCGCGCGCCGGTGCATTGGGCGTGTAGCCGTTGGGTGTGGTCATGAGGTGTCTCCTTAACGCGATGCGGCCCGCCGTCGCAGGTCCCATACGGGATCAATCCCGCCGCGGTGTCGCCAAACCGACTCAGTCAGCGAACACGCGCGCCCGCGCATCGGCGACCTCGCGACCGTGGGTCTGGAGACGTTCCAAGATCCATGCCAGACGCGTGTACGAATCGAATGGCACGCTCTCGGCAGAGGGACGCGCATGAACGACTTGAGTCACTATTTTCACGCGCAAGCCTGCAACAACGCGTGGTCCAACCTGCGGCTGCTGCGCGCATGTGCCGCGCTCGACGACGCAGAGTTTGCCGCGCCGCGCACCGGCTTCTTCCCGTCGCTCAAGGAAACGCTGAACCATATCGTGACGGTCGATTGGCTGTACGTCGACGCGCTCGAGCGCGCCGTCGCCAGCAGGCCAGTGAACACCGAAGCCGCGCGCTTCTTCGAGCCGCCCGCGCCATTCGCCACCTGCGCCACGCTCGAGCCGGCGCAGCGCGACGTCGACCGGCGGCTCATCGCGCTCTGCGCCGGCCTCAATGACCTCTCGCCGACCGTGTTGATCCAGCGCGCCGACCACGTGCAGCGCGAACCGCTCGTGCGCGTGCTCGCTCACTTGTTCCAACACCAGATCCACCACCGCGGTCAGGCCCACGCGATGCTCGCCAGCACTCCCGTGAAGCCGCCGCACCTCGACGAGCTCTTTCTCAGTGAAGAGGCGCCGCTGCGCGCCGAAGAGCTCGCCACGCTTGGCCTGAAGGAGGCAGACATCTGGCCCGACGCGCTGTGACTCTCTTCGTGGGCCCGAAATCACTTCCGCTGCGCGCATCGTTTGCATGCACGTGCCCCCACGGAGAGCTGCTGCGCAGCGACGAGAAGAGCTGCCGCAGCTGGGCCGCCTCCTCATGCCGTGATGGACGAGGCTGGCAACGCCGTCGTGTCTGGTCTCAAGGCAGCGCCTTTCTGTATCAGCCCTGGCCCAACGTATACTCGGCGAGCACGGACAGCTGGAGCACGCCTCGGAAAATCGACAGCGTGCACACGACGAACACTTGGGCTGTCGGGCTCGCGATGGACGTAGACGGCAACGCCTTCGCGCTGATGGAGGTCGTCGAGAGCGACGAGACGCGCGGCGGGCGGTGAGCGCGGCAGGAGTGATCAGAGTGAGCGCTCAAGAGAGGCAAGGCGTTGCGAACCTGCAAGGCGTCACGCGCTGCGGCTTGATCGCGGTGACTCTCGCCCAGAGCATCGCGTGTGCTTCGAGCGCACCCCCCGCGCGGGCCGCGTGCGTTGCGCTCGAAGCAGAGGTCAACGCGCTGATCGTGCAGCACGACGCATGCACGCTCTCAGACGACTGCGTCGCGCTCGGACCGCGCGCGTGCCTACCAGGCCTCGAATGTGGTGCCGTCATCGCGAAGGACCAGAAAGAAGCCTTCGCGACCAAGACCGCACCACTCATCGCGCGCTATCACGACTGTCAGGCGTGCGACGCCGATCGTCGGTGCAAGCGCGCCAAGCCGATGTGCAAGGACGGCCATTGCAAGGTGTATCCACAGGAGCTTTGCGGGCAGCTCGCGGGTGAGGCGCAAGCGCTGATCGAGAAGCACAACGCCTGCACCGCGGACAGCGACTGCGTGTATGCGCGTGGCGGCAGTTGCCCGGGGCCCCTCGCTTGCGCGGTGCTCGTCAACGCCAAGACCGCGGAAGCCTTCAGTGCCGCCACCAAGTCGCTCTCAGAGCGCTTCCATGAGGCCTGCGGCACCTGCTCATCGACGGAGTGCCGAGGCCAAGACACCGGCGTCTGTCATGAGGGCCGTTGCGTTAGCCAATACAATCTCCGCGAAGGCGAACGGTTTTGGTCGACACCAGGGTCTCCATTCCCGTAGCCAAGCCACTTGTTCGCGCCGCAGGAGCCCGCCAAACGTTGACTCCGCCAACACGAACCCCGGCGTATGGCGGCTGATTGCGGTCGCGCAGGGGCGTGAAGCCCTGCTCGATCCTGTGCTACTTCACCGCGTGCAGGACGGGTGGCTCCTGCGTCATCGCAACGTTGAAGGAGACGCTCATGCTCGAACGCCTACAGTTCTATATCGATGGTCAGTGGGTCGCGCCGGTAACGCCCAACACGATCGACGTCATCAACCCCTCGACCGAACAAGCGTTCGCGCGCGTGTCGCTCGGCAGCAAGGCCGACGTGGACAAGGCGGTGGCCGCTGCGCGGCGCGCGTTCACGAGCTTTTCGCGCACGACCAAGCAAGAGCGGATCGAGCTGCTGCAGTCGATCATCGCCACGTACCAAAAGCACATGGGCGCGATCGCCGAGGCGATCCACAGCGAGATGGGCGCGCCGATGTGGCTCGCGAACGCTGCGCAAGCGCCTTCGGGCCTGGCGCACCTGGCGAACACGCTGCAGGCGCTCACCGACTTTCAGTTCGAAAAGCCGCGCGGCAAGAGCATGATCCGCCACGAGCCCGTCGGCGTGTGCGGCCTGATCACGCCGTGGAACTGGCCGATCAACCAGATCACTTGCAAGGTGGCGCCGGCGCTCGCAGCGGGTTGCACGATGGTGCTCAAGCCGAGCGAGGTCGCGCCGCTGAGCGCGATGCTGTTCGCGGAGGTGTTGCACGAGGCCGGCGTGCCGAAGGGCGTCTTCAACCTCGTCAACGGTGATGGCCCCTCGGTGGGCGATGCGATGTCGCGCCACCCGGGCATCGACATGATGTCCTTCACGGGCTCGACGCGCGCCGGCATCGCGGTCGCGAAGGCGGCGGCGGACACCGTCAAGCGCGTCGCGCAAGAGCTCGGCGGCAAGTCCGCGAACATCGTGCTCGACGACGCGGATCTCCAGAAGGCGGTGGCAGGTCAGCTCAACACCTTGTTCGTGAACTCGGGCCAGTCGTGCAACGCGCCGACGCGCTTCTTCGTGCCGCGCGACAAGCAAGACGAGATGTCGGCGATGGCGAAGACGATCGCCGAGAGCAAGAAGGTCGGCGACGGCTCGCCCGGAAGCCTCGGCCCGGTCGTGAGCGAAGCGCAGTACGAGAAGATCCAAGCGCTGATCCAGAAGGGCATCGACGAGGGCGCGACGCTCGTGGTCGGCGGCCTCGGCCGCCCCGACGGCATCAAAGAGGGCTACTACGTGAAGCCGACGGTGTTCGCGAACGTGAAGAACGAGATGACCATCGCGCGCGAAGAGATCTTCGGGCCGGTGCTCGCGATGCTGCCGTACGACAGCGAGCAGCAAGCGATCGACATGGCGAACGACACGATCTACGGCCTGTCGGGCTACGTGCAGTCGGGCTCGATCGAGCGCGCGCGCGACGTCGCCGCGCAGCTGCGCACCGGCAACGTGCACTTGAACGGCGCGCCCGCCGACTTCAACTCACCGTTCGGCGGCTACAAGCAGTCGGGCAACGGCCGCGAGTGGGGCGGCGAGTTCGGCATCCTAGAGTTCCTCGAGACCAAGGCGATCATCGGCTACGGCAGCTGATGCTTTGGTGTGACTGCTTGCCTGGTTGTTGAAGAGCCAGGCAAGCGGTCTCACTGCGCTCGCAGCGAACGAACGACCAGGCCAATGCCGCCCGCGAGCAGCACGAAGATCACCAGCGTGTTCCACAAGGTGGTCTGCTGAAAATAGACCGTGAGGTTCATCAGCACGCCGGTGATCAACGCGACAAGCGAGCCGAGCGTCAGGAGCCAGCCGAGCTTCGAGCTACCGTTCGCGAAGAGCACGCCGACGCCGATGATGAATCCGATGAAGACCAGACCGGAGGTGTCTCGGCCCCAGAGGTGCCAGAAGCCGGTGCGCACCGTGATCTGGTTCAGCAGCAGGTAGCCGCCCGCGATCGCCATGCCGGTGCCGATGAAGAACTGGCCAATGCCTCCGGACGTCCCGCCTGCGCCTCTGATCCGCCTGAGCTCGCTCACCGCGTCACTCTATCGGCTGAGCATTGCGAGCGCACCAATCATGGAGCACTCGAGCCGCATCGCATTCACGTGCGGCAAGCAGCCAGCGGCATCGGCTTCGAGCAGCGCTTCGAGTACGTGGACGCTGCGTACTGACGGCTCGATGCAGCATCGCGACCCCGGGCAAAAACCGGGCTAAGGTCCCCTGCTCGCTCTTGGCTGGGCCCGCTCAGGGCTTACGTTTTGCCGGGCTGGGCCCTACGAGCGCAGTCGTCACGGAACGCGCGCTCAAACCGACCCTCCCCATTCGATGACCTTCACGTTCGGCGAAAGCGATCATCGCAAGAAAGCCTGGGGGGCGGGCCTCATCTTGCTGCTCATGATGATCGGGCACACCACGCTCGAGACCGCGCGTGACTCGCTGTTCTTGTCGCGCCTTCCGGTCTCGCAACTGCCCTGGACGTATGGCGCGATCGCCCTGGCCGCGCTGATCGCCGTCGAGGTCAACGCACGCTTGCGCTCGCGCTTCGATCACCGGCAGCTGTTCTCGCTCACCTTGCTCGGAGGCGCGGTCGGCTGCATCGGTTTCATCCGCTTGTTCCAGCTCGAGCTGAGCTGGGCACCGCACGCGTTCTACGTGTGGATCGCCGTGATCGCCACGCTGGCGATCGCTCAGTTTTGGCTGCTGTGCAGCGAGTACTTTACGGTCTTGCAAGCCAAGAGCTCGTTTGCGTTGATCAGCGCGGGCGGGCTGATCGGCGCGATGCTTGGCGGCGGTATCGCGCGCATGACGGCGCAGTACTTCGGCGAGCTCGCGTTGCTCGTGGTCGGCGCGTTCGTATTCGTTGTCACGGCGTTCGTGCCGAGGCTCCTGTCGATGTTTCGCGGCGACCCGTGCATGGTCAGCGCGACGCCGACGCTCGCGCCGAGCGACGCCGGCAAGGGTGGGCTGTCGCGCGACCCGCGCACCCATGGCTACTTGGAGCGCATCCTCTCGCTGACCCTGCTCTCCACCGTGGGCGCAACGGTCGTCGACTACTTGTTCAAATCCGAGGTCGCACGGCAAGTGCCGGCTGCGGACCTCGGCAATTTCTTCGGCACCTTCAACATGGGGCTGAGCTTCGTGGCGCTCGTCCTGCAGTTGTTCGTGGCGCCGCGCATGATGACGCGCGGCGGTGTGGGCCGTTCGCTGCTGATCACGCCCGGAACGCTAAGCCTGGCTGCGCTCGTGGCGCTGATCTCGCCCGGCTTCATGGCCGTGGTGCTGCTGCGCGGGCTCGATGGTGCGCTGCGCTTCTCGGTGCATCGCAGCTCGCTCGAAGTGTTGTTTTTGCCGCTGTCTAGTCAGACACGCGCGCGCTGGAAGATGGTCATCGACGTACTCGGCCAGCGCGGAGGTCAAGCGCTGGCCGCGATCGCGATCTTGGTGTGCGTGCAATTCCAGGTGGAGCCCCAGCTCGTGCTGCTCGGCGCGCTCGGGCTGTGCGTTGCTTGGCTCGCGCTCGCCGCCACGATCGAGACGCACTACGTGAGCTTGTTCCGGGCGAAGATTAAAGCGGGCGCGATCGACACCCGCGCCGACGTGCCGGAGCTCGACCTGCGCTCGATGGAGTCGCTAGTCTCGGCGCTGGGCAGCGAGAACGACGACGAGGTGCTCGCCGCGATCGATCTCTTGGCCGACTACGATCGCGTGCGCGCGATTCCGTCGCTGCTCCTGTACCACCCGTCGCGGATCGTGGTGTTGCGCACGCTCGAGATCTTCGCGCGCGAAAAGCGCACCGACTTCGCGGGCGCCGCTCGGCGGCTACTCGAGCGCGACGACGACGAGCTGCGTGCCGCCGCGATGTTGGCGCTCGCCGGGCAGATGCCCGAAGAAGAGCTTCGCGACGAGCTCAGCCAACCGCTTGCAACGGCGACGCGCGCCGCCGTGCTGGTGTCGATCATCAGCCGTGGATTCGATCGCGACGGCAAGTGCGGGCGCGACGTCGATACCGCGTGCGAGCCGCAGAGTGATCCGGCGACGCGCATGGCGTTCGCGCACGCGCTGCGCCTTCAGGGCGGGCCGAGCTGCGTGACCTACCTGCCGCGCCTTGCCATCGGCGCAAACATCGAGCTCGAGCTGGAGGTAGCCGAGGCGATGCTCACGACACCGGACGAGAGCTTCGTGCCCTCGCTCATCCGAATGCTCGACAGCCGCGGCGCTCGCAACAGCGCGCGCGATGCGCTCGCTGCGATCGGAGAGCCCGCGCTGCTGGCGCTTGCAAGCGCGACCGAGGATGAGGCCTTGGCGCGGCGCCTACGCGCACACTTGCCGCGCAGCATCGGGCGCTTCGGCACGGCACAGGCTACCGACATCCTGCTCGATCGGCTCGAGCGCGAGGACGACGGCTGGATCCGCTTCAAGATCATTCGCGGCCTGGGCTTTCTGCGCCAGCACGTCGCGAAGCATGGGCGCATGGAGCGCGCGCTCATGGCGGCGCGCGGCAACATCGTGCAGACCGTGCGCTTCATGGCCCAGCGAATGGCGATGGAGCGCGAGCGCGAGACGAATCCCCGACTCCAGACCAAGGGCGGCGATCTGTTGGTCGCGGTGTTGCGCGACAAGGAAGCGCGCTCGATCGATCGCACGGTGCGCTTGGTCGGGCTGTCGCACGCCGCCAACGTCATCCACAACATTCGTCAGGCACTCGCGACGCGAGACCCACGCTTGCGCGCCGACAGCATCGAGCTGCTCGTGCACGGTGCGCCGCACGACGTCGCGCAAGCGCTGACCACGCTGCTCGACCAAGGCGACGACGATGCGCGGCTCGCTCAGGCGGCAGAGGCCTTGGGCGAGAGCATCGCGGTCTACAGCTACGAGGATCTGCTCGTGCAAATGCTGAGCGAGCGCAGCAGCGCGGTGCGCGCGCTCGCTGCGTATCACTTGAACGAGATCGGCGTAGAAGCTTCGGCGTCCAAGCGGCCCGCGCCGCTGCCCGGCCACGCTTCGACGCTGTCGCGCGACGTGTTGTCTCAGCTCGAGGAGCTGCGCGCGAAGATCGAGCTGCCTGAACCGCTCACGCCCGCGCTCGGGAGGCGAGCGACATGAGCATCAAGGACTACATCGCGAAGGCCGCGCAGCGCAAATCAAAGCCCGGGAGCAGCAGCCTATTCGGGGCCAAGGCGCCCAAGCCGGCGGTGCGAGAGAACGTGCTCAGCCTCGCGCTCGAGGAGGTCGAGATCGGCCGCATCGAGCGGATCCATGCGCTGCGCTCGATGTTCGGCACGACCGGCGGGCCTACCACGCAAGCACTCGCGGCGCTCGCGCAGCACATCACGGCGGTGCGCATCCCAAAGGGCACACAGCTCGCGCGCGAAGGCAGCCTGCTCGGCATCGTGTACCTGATCATCGAGGGCAAGATCGTGGCGTCGCGCAATGGGCATGCCTGGGGAGAGTTCGCGGCGCCGGGCAGCATCGGCTTTTTGCCCGCGCTCGCCGGTGGCATGCAGGGCATCGATTGCGTCGCGGTCGAGACCACGATTGCGCTCGCGCTGCGCTCCGAAGACATGCTCGAGGTGCTCGAAGATCACTTCGACCTCTTGCTCGGTGCGTTGCGCGGCTTTGCACGCAGCGCGATCGAGCTGCGGCGCCAGCTCCCGGAGCACGCCGGGTTCAGCAACGAGGTGCGCGAGATGACGCAGTGCCCGGCGCGGCCGCTGGATCTGGTCGAGCGCATCCTGTACTTGCGCCAGACCTTCGCGCTGCAGCGCAGCTTCGTCGTGGAGATCGCGGAAATCGCGCGCGCCGCACAGGAAGCTCGCTACGCAGCCGGCACCAAGCTGTGGTCGGTCGGCGACGAAGCCAAGCACGCGGTGATCCTGCTGTGCGGCGTGGTGGAGTGCGCGAACCCCGAGGGCGCGGTGTTTCGCTTCGGGCCTGGCGACATCGTCGGCAACCTGGACGCGATGGCCGGCATGCCGCGTTGGTTCGACGCCGTGACGACCGAGCAAGTGGTCGCGCTGGTGCTGCCCAGCGAAGTGATGGTCGACGTGATCGAAGATCACCCGGAGCTGGCGTTCGACTTATTGCGCGTGTTCTCCGCAGGCCTTGTCGATCTGCGCGAGCGCTTGCACGAGCAAAGCAAGCGCACCGGCATCAAACCGCAGCAGACCTGGACCGGTCCGCGTCCATTGGCAGGCCGCTAGGCTCGAGCCGGCGCGCACTTGCCGTGAATTCCTGCTAGACGCGCTCTTCGTTCGTGACGCCATGACCGAACCGTCTGCCTCGTCGTTGGACCGCTTCTTTGCGCGCGCTCTGCGACCTTTCGCCAAGGTCGAGCCCAGGGAGGCGATCACAGCTGCGCTGCTCACGCTGACGGTCTTTCTCTTGCTCATGGCGTATTACTTCCTGAAGACCGCGCGCGAGCCGCTGATCCTCTTGCAAGGCGGCGCCGAGGTGAAGTCGTATGCGGCGGCGGGTCAGTCGCTGCTCTTGCTGCTGGTCGTGCCGGCGTACAGCGCGCTCGCGCAGCGCGTCGGGCGGATGAAGCTGCTCGCCGGTGTGTACGGCTTCTTCGCGCTCAACCTGCTCGTGTTCGCAGCATTGGTCGAGGCCAAGGTCGGCCTCGGCGTCGCGTTCTATCTGTGGGTCGGCATCTTCAACGTCACCGCGATCGCGCAGTTCTGGAGCTTCGCCAACGACATCTACACGCCCGAGCAAGGCAAGCGCCTGTTCGCGGTGATCGGCATCGGTAGCTCCGTCGGCGCGGTCGCCGGCGCGTTCATCGCCAAGCAGCTCGCGAGCCTGGGGCCGCGCGCGATGATGCTCGGCGCGGCGGGCGTCCTGCTCGTGTGCATCGCGCTGTTCGTGGTGGTCGAGGGCCGCGAGCGCGCGGCGCAGCGCGCCGGCTCGCACGCGGACGCGCCACCGGTGATCGAAGGCTCGCTGGTCTCGTTTCTGTTGCGCGACAAATACCTGGTGCTGCTCGCTGGGCTCACCTTCCTGCTCAACTGCGTGAACAGCAACGGCGAATACATTCTCGATCGCACGCTGCTCGCGGCGGTCGAGAGCGGCGCGGCCGGCACCCAAGATCCCTCGGCCTTTATCGGCGCGTTCAAGGGTGAGTACTTCGGCTGGGTCAACCTGATCGGCGTCGTGCTGCAGCTGTTCGTGGTCTCGCGCGTGCTGCGAATCGTAGGAGTGCGGCGCGCGCTGTACATCCTGCCGGTGGTCGCGTTGGCGAGCTACAGCATCATCTTGGTCGCGCCGATCTTGGCGCTGATCCGCGTCGGCAAGATCGCCGAGAACAGCCTCGATTACTCGGTCCAAAACACCGCGCGCCATGCGCTGTTCTTGGTCGGCACGCGCGCCGAGAAGTACGTCGGCAAGACGTTCGTGGACACGATCATGGTGCGCCTTGGCGATGTGTCGTCCGCTGGGCTCGTGTTCCTCGCGACGAGCTACGAGCTCCCGACCAAGGCCTTCGCAGCGCTCAACCTAGGCCTCATCGCGTGCTGGCTCGGAGTGATCGTGGTGCTCGGCCGCGAGCACCTTCGCCGCTCGGAACAGATCGAGGCAGGCATCACGCCCGGCAGCGCATGATGGGCTTGTCGTTGCGCGCATGCCGCTCGATCGGCTTGGCGTTCTGCTTGGCGGTCGCGCTCGCAACGCCCGCTGCGGCCGACGATCCCGAAAAGCGCGAAGTCCCCGACTACGACGGCCGCGAAGAGCCGACCACGGCCGGCGACGTGTTGATCTGGATCCCGCGCGTCGCGCTCTCGCCGCTGTACGTGGTCAGCGAATACGTGGTGCGAAGGCCGCTCGGCTTTCTCGTCTCCGAGGCCGAGCGAGCCAACCTGCCCGAGGTGCTCTACAACCTGTTCACCTGGGGTCCGAACCACAGCATCGGCCTGCTCCCCATCGCGTTCATCGACTTCGGCTTCGAGCCAAGCATCGGCCTGTATTTCTTTTGGGATGACGCGTTCGCCAAGCATCACGACTTGCGCTTGCGCGCATCGACCTGGGGCGAAGACTGGGTCGCGGTGCGCATCACCGATCGCTTTCACCTGGTCGGCATTGGCGACGAGACCGACCTCACGTTCGAGGCGGCGGCGGTGCGCCGGCCTGACTATGTGTTCTACGGCGTCGGCCCGCGCACGCTCGAAGACGATCTCAGCCGCTACAGCGCAGACACGCTCGAGAGCAGCCTCGAGCTCGAGCACGGCTTTGGGCGCGGCAGCCGGTTGTCGACGCGCTTTGGCGTGCGCGCATTGAGCTTCGGCGAGAGCAGCTTCGACGACGACGATCCCAACGTCGTGCAGCAGGTCGCGCGCGGAGTGT
>WUUC01165460.1_pt1 | contig 14688 bp, 10 predicted proteins | sample 6278441 | NCBI WGS metagenome assembly WUUC01 (sample SAMN13675441, study PRJNA597444) | soil metagenome | isolation source: soil | place: USA: Washington | collected 2017-10
ACTACACCTTCCACGGCCACGAGTCGGAAGCCTTCAAGGAGTCTCTCATCGAGATTAAAGAGGCTTACGAAGAGCTTGTCGTGAACAAGAAGGCGAAGGTCGTCGAAGAGGTCGTCATCAACAAGGATGTCGAGGAGCACACGGAGACGGTGCGCGAGACGCTGCGCCGCACAGACGTGGAAGTCGAGCGGCTGGAACCGGGACGCGCGCGCAGCGCCTCCGCCTCCGGCACGGACACAAGGGACGGCGAAGGCGACGTATAAAGTTCGCCAGCCGAAATGATTGTTCTTTTTTCAAGGGGAGAAACAGGAGAATGTCCATGAAGGTGAATTGCGATTTGTTTAAGACCGTCCGGGCCGTCGCGCTCGGGCTGCTTCTGTCAGCGTCGATGGCGGCATCGGCTTCAGCGCAGAGCAACGACAATAACAACAACTCGAACAACTCGAACAACTCGAACGCAGGCGCGGCCACGACGGTCAACCGCGACGACCGCAGAGAGGTGCGGGGCGAGCGCGATGATGATGACCGCGACTGGGGATGGCTAGGGCTGCTCGGGCTCGCGGGACTGCTCGGCCTGATGCCGCGCAAGCGCGTGCCCGTCGTGCACGAGACGCGGGAGGTTCACGAACGCGACCCGAGGGATCGAAGGTAAGCCGACGAGCGGACGAAGCTCAAAATTATTAAGGCAGGCGGGAAGCGTTGAGCGTCCCACCTGCCTTTCTCATTTATACGGTAAGCCTTCGCGCACGCAACGGTCGCGAGTCCAACGGGAAGCCCCTGCGTGCGGCGCGCGGAGCATGTGTTACGGCGCGTCGCGTTGTATTATCCATGCCTCGCGCCCCTGCCTCGGGCGTGGCTGTTCGATAGTCCTGTTCTTGAATCGCGCTCGTCTCTTGAAGTCAAAACTGAAATCGGGTCTGCCAATGCTGAAAGATTTTCGACTCCCGCCGCGCGGGCGTGCGTTCTTCAGTGAGTTCTTAATCTTCGCCGCGTTCGCCGCGCTGACATGCGCGATGACGTGGCCGTGGGCGCTGCATCTGAGAGACGCCGCCGCCGATAACGCAGACTCTTACATGTTCGCGTGGATTCTCTGGTGGGACTATCAAGCGACCTTCACAGACCCCCTCAATCTTTTTCACGCGAACATCTTTTACCCTTACCTCTACACGCTCGCCTTCTGCGAGCACATCTACGGCGTCGCGCTTCCGCTCTTCCCGCTGTTCGCGCTGGGGCTAAGACCGGTCACGGTCGCGGGCGTGGCGACGCTGCTCGGCTTCACGCTTTGCGGCTACGGGACTTTCCGGCTGACGCGAACGCTGACAGGCTCCAAAGGCGCGGCGTGGGTGGCGGGCGTGGCCTTCGCCTTCATCCCGCTCAGGTTCAACCTGCTGGCGCACCTAGACTATCTCAACGCGGGCTGGATTCCGCTGCTGCTCGAAGCGCTCGTGCTCTTCGTGCGTCGTTCGAGCTGGCGGCGCACGGCGTGGCTCGGCGTGGCCTTTTTGATGAACGCGCTCTGCTGCGTCACTTGGTTCATACTGACTTTGATTCCACTCGGCCTCTCGCTCTGGGTGCTGGTCGCGCGCGAGGGCGTGTGGCGCGAGCGGCGTCTGTGGGTGAGGGGCGCGGTCGCTGTCGGCGCGGCGTCGCTCGTACTGCTGCCCTTCATGCTGCCTTACTACTGGGCTTCGGAGCTGTACGGCTTCCGTAGGAGTGCGGCGGATGTGGCCGCCTACTCGGCGCGACTCACGGACTGGCTTGTGATGGACGAGCGCAACAAGCTCTGGCAGGGATTCGGCGCTCATTTCAAACAGGCGGTGCTGCCGCTCTTTCCGGGCCTTCTGCTCCCGCTCCTTGCGCTCGCGGCGGCGTCGCCCCTCGCGCGCCGCGAAGCCGTGGTGAAGCACGACGCGGGCGACGCGGCGACTCCGCGCAGGCGAAGGCTGCTGCTCGCAGTGCTAGACGCCTCGGCGGCTCTCTGCCTCGCCGTCGCTGTACTGGCGACCGTCTACGACACTTTCCATCTAAGGCTCTTCGGCGTCGAGCTTTTGCGCGCCTCCGACGCGACCGACGCGCTCTTCCTGCTCACGCTCTTCGTCACAATCCGCCTGTCGCTCGCATACCCGCGCGCGATGCGCGTGAGAGGCGGCAGCCGGAATCTCTCGGAGACGTTTCGGTCGGGGGCTCGCGGCGAGACTTTTCAACTCGGAGTCATCTGGCTCGTCCTCGGTTTCGCTGGTTCGCTCGGGCTCAACTTCTTCTTTCACGGCTTTCTCTTCGAGCGCATCCCGCTCTTTCAGGCCGTGCGCTCTCCGGCGCGCTGGGCGATGGTGGCTTGCCTCGGGCTCTCTATGCTCGGAGGGCTCGGGGCCAAGCGTCTGGCCGAACTCGCGTCGCGCGCGTGGCCGCGGGCGCGCACCGGACTCTTCGTCTACATACTTATCGCGGCGGCGCTCCTCTTCGAGTTCCGCGTCGCGCCGCTCTATTTCATACGCGCGCCGGTTGACCCTGACGCCGTCACGCTCCACCTGAAAGAGACGCCGATGCGCGGCGGCATCGTCGAGCTACCTGCGGGCGAGTTCGTCTCGAACTATCAATACCTTTTGCGCGCAGCCGACCACGGGCGACCGCTCGTCACAGCCGTCTCCGGCTTCATCACGCCGTTGGAGCAGGAGATTGAATCACTCTCGCGCACGCGTCCGGTGTCGGAGCGCTTTCTGGACGTTCTGGAACGGATTCCGGCCTCGTACCTCGTCGTGCACAACTCGACTTTAAACCCCGAGAGCCGCCTCGCGCTCGAAGCCTTCCTTGAGCGCGCGCGGGCCTCGGGCCGCCTCCGCTTCATACGCAGCTTCGACGAACGCGACGACCTCTACGCCGTCGTCAAGACCGAGCCCGAAGCGCAAAGCCTCGCGCCCGCGCCCCCGCCGCTCGCGCCGAGCGACCTCGTTCCCTTCTACGCGAAGGCCGAGGCTTGTCTGCCGACGGAGTTTGGCCGCGAAGGATTCTTCGTCTATCGTCTCTACCAGACTTCCTTCGGTCGCATCCCGCGCCGCGCCGAATTTCTAGAAGCGCTTCAGGCTCTTCGTCAAATGTCGGCGGACGATTCAGGTCTTCAGACCGAGCAGACTCGCCGGGACTTCGTCCAGACGTGGATGAGCGGAGAAGCTTTCAAGACGCGCTACGACGAGCTGAGTCAGACAGAGTTCGTGGACGCGCTCATCTCTAACGCGGGCCTCGGCTTGAGCGCGTCGGAGCGAGCCGCACTCGCGGGCCAGCTCGAAAGCGGCGGGGCGACGCGCGCGCAAATCCTGCTCAAAGTGGCCGGCGACGACACGCTCTATTTGAAGGAGTTCAGCCGCGCCTTCATCCTCATGCACTACTTTTATTACCTGCGCCGCAATCCCGACGACCCACCCGACACAGGCCCCGGCGGGCTCGAATACTGGGCCGCGTACCTCGACCGCACGGGCGACTTTTGCAGCATGGGCGACATGTTTCGCGGCTCAAGAGAGTACAAAGAACTGCCGGGCAATTGATTCCGGCGGGTGACTCCGGCGCAAGTTGCACGCGCCGCACGCGTTCAAACCGCTAGACCGTCAAAGTTAAAGATTCCGCTCCGAAGGAGATTCCGAACATGCACAGCAAGCTTCGTCTCGCAGCCGTCCTCTTACTGCTTCTCTCCACCTTCGCACACAGGGCGCAGGCACAGGGAGGGGCCGCGCACCTGACGGTCTACGACGCAGGCATCGCGGAGTTTCTGGAAGAGCGCACCGTCGAGTTGCAGCCCGGCATCAACACCTTCGAGTGGCGCAGCCTGATGCCGAAGGCGTTCATCCGAACCGTGCGCGTGACGGCGGAGGATGCCGAGATTGTCCGGCAGGACGTGACCTACGACGGCACTGAGGTGCGCAGCGAGCGTTCGCCCGTGCTTCACATTGTCGTCCGAAACAAAGGGGCCGCGGGGCCGCGCAAGATACAGGTTGACTACCTCGCGCCGGGGCTCGACTGGCAGAACGATTACTCTCTACTGCTCGACGCGACCGCAGAGGGGATGCCGCCCACCGCCGCCGCGCTCGACTCTTGGGTCTCGGTCAACAACCAGACGGGCACAGACCTGCGCGCGGGAACGGTTGACCTCGTGGCCGGAGAGATTTCGCTCCTGCTCGGCGGCCAGCAGTATCGCTCCTACGACCAGCTGGCACGCGCCAACGTCTCGCAGCAGGCTATGGACGGCATCTCGGAGAGCGTCTCAGTCACGACTTCGGCGGAGGCTGCGGGCCTGAGCGCCTTTAGCCGCTTCCGCCTCGGGCGCAATCTATCAATGAACGCTAACGCGCCCATCAATCGTTTCCCGCTCTTCCAGCAAGCGCGCCTGAAGATTACGCAGCGGCTCGTCTTCGAGAACGAGTACGGCACGCAGACGCTGGCGCGCGGCGGCTTCGTGCTCCTCCCGCGCGGCCTCGAAGTCCGCCTGATTTCGCAGAACCCGACCACGGCCTCGATGCCCGCAGGGCTGGTGACAATCTACGCGCGCGACGGCGCAATCTCGCAGGTCGTCGGGCAGGACAACATCCCCCTGACTCCTCCGGGCGGCGAGTTCACGGTCTTGCAGGGGCGCTCGGCCACCGTCTTCGGCACGCGCCGCATTCTTGAGCGACGCTCCACCACTTACAAGGACGAGCGGGACTCCTCGCGCGACAAGCTGACGACGAGGGTCGAGGTCGTCATCATCAACCGGGGCGAGCGCGCCGTCGAAGCCTTCGTCCGCGAGGGCATCGAGCCCGCCAACGAAAACCGCTGGACGATTCTCGAAAGCTCCGTCCCCGCCGAGCGCCTCTCGGCCAACACCTTCCAGATGAAGGTGCAGGTTCCGGCGCGCGGCAAGACGACCGTCAGCTACACGGTCGAGACGAAGTAGGCGCGCTCGCGTCAGATTTTGAGGCGGAACTGATGAACAGATTTTGAGGTGAAATGGATGAAGAGTCGCTTGCAAGCCAAATCACTCGCCCTCTGGCTCTGCGCGTGCGCGCTCGTCTGCGCTCCCTTCGGCAGCGAGGCGGCGGCGGCGCAACAACCCGCTCGGCGCTCGGCGCGGGAGACGGAAAGCTTACGGCGTTCTTTTCTAGAAGTGTTCGGCAAGGATTTCGAGTTCGTGAAGGACAAGCTGCTGCGCCGCTCTACTTTCAATAGCGGCGGCGTCTTCTGGCTGGTTCACGCCAAGCCGAAGCGGAGCGGCCATTACACCGTCAAGTACAGATACAGGTACGTCGATTCGGTCAGGCCGCAAGACCCTCTCTACGAGTTCGTCGAGCACGAAATCCCCATCTGGGTCGGCGAAAAAGGTTGCCGCCGCAGAGTGCAGGACAGAAATTACACGGATGTCTGTCTCGGCGACACGGTCGTCATCCCCTTCGTCTTCGACAACTACTCCGAACACACCTTCAGCCTCGCCGTCCGAGAGTACGAGCCGGAGACCGACGCCCACAAAAAGGTTTCGGCGATGGAGATGGAGCGAAGGCCGGAGACGGACAAGCTGCTCTACACGGAGCCCGTCGCCAACCCGGCGCGGGAGTTTCTGAAGTACGTCGGCAGCTCGTCCCAAGTCCGCCCGCACCGCTCGCCCGGCTACACCATGAGCTTCTACGCCACCTTCGAGGCGTTGAAGCCGGGCAGCTTCAACCTCTCTCTGGGCGTGCGCGTCGATAGCAGCCTGCCGCTCGGCCTGTCGAGCGGCGGCAGCGTCCCCGTCATCGTCGTGGAGAGAGGCGCGCCCGTCACCATGCTCGCTTCGGGCGAGTACGTCCGGAGCTGGCGCGACCGCTTCTCTTCGGGGACGGGCAACAGCTACCTGACGACTCCGCTCGTCATGCAGCCGGGCGACCGCATCACGCTCCAATACCACGGCTTCAGCGTGCGCGACTTACGCGGCGAAGGCACAGGCCGCGTCAAGCCCGACGACGCGCTCAAAGGGGCCGCCCCCGTCATCAACCTTCTGCCGTTCTACGTAGACCCCGAGCAGGGTTTCAACCAGTTGATAGTCGAACACCTGCCGGTCAGGAGCCCGTCTAAAGCTCCGTAGCGCGCAAAGCTTCTTCGAGACTCAAAAAAAAACTCCTCGTTGCCTTTGCCCTTCCCGGTCGTTATGATGGCGGCAGATCATTCGGGAGCGATAACTTCACATGCTGTATCTTTCGCAGGTGCTCGGTCGCCCAATCCGCGACAGGGAGGGCGAGCGCGCGGCCACGCTCAAGGATGTCATCGTTCGTCTCGGCGTAGACCATCCGCCGTTGACGGGCATCGTGGCGCGACTCGGTCGGCGCGACTTTTTTTTGCCGCGCGCACACATCGTCAGCGTCAACGAGCAGGGCGTGCAACTCAACACGGATGTCTTCGACCGCACGCCCTTCAACCGGCGCGAGGGCGAGATACTGCTGGCGCGCGATGTGCTCGACAAGCAGTTGATAGATGTGGACGGCAAGCGCGTCGTGCGCGTCAACGACGTGCAGTTGATAGAAGTGGCGGGCGATTGGAGGGTGACGGGCGCGGACGTGAGCATCGCGGGGCTCTGGCGTCGTCTGACCCCACACAACTTCTACGGCACGAACCGCCCAGTCGAGGTCATCGACTGGGCCGACGTGGGCTATCTTGCCACCGACGCCGCGACCGTGCAGCTCAGGTCTTCGCGCGACAAACTGGCGCGGCTCCACCCCGTCGAGATAGCGCGCCTTGCCGAAGCGCTCTCTTACCATCAGGGCGCGGAGGTCATCGAAGCGCTCGACGACGAGACTGCCGCCGAGACTCTGGAAGAGATGCACGCAGAGGATCAGGCGCGCATCATCGGCGACATGAACGAAGACCGCGCCGCCGATATACTCGAATGGATGTCGCCCGACGAGGCGGCGGACGTTCTGGGCGACCTGCCCGAGGACAAGGCCGAAGACCTGCTCGAACGGATGGAGGGCGAGGAGAAGGCCGACGTAGCGGAACTCCTCCCGTACGAAGACGACGAGGCGGGCGGCCTGATGACCACCGAGTTCGTCGTCCTCCCGCAAAGGCTCACGGTCGGCGAGGCCATCGCGCGCCTGCGTGAGATGGCCGAGACGCCGAACATGATTTATTACCTCTACGTAGTCGAAGAGGAGAACTCTTGGAAGCTCTCGGGCGTCATCGCCCTTCGCAGCCTGATTCTCGCAGACCCTTCGGCCCCGCTCTCCGAAGTCATGCGCTCGGACTTCCAGTTCGCACGGCCCCGTGACTCCGCGCGCGACGTGGCCGAGCGCATCGCCGAGTACAACCTCCTCGCGCTCCCCGTCGTGGACGACGTGGGTGACATCGCCGGAATAGTCACCGTGGACGACGCGATGGAACTCCTGCTGCCCAAAGACTGGCGGCAGCGCTTGCCGAGAGTCTTCGGCTGAAGTACGGACAGAGAAGCGGAATGAGTGAGTTGAATTTCAGACGCCGGTTCCGAATTTTAAACCTCAAACGAGTTGCGGCCATGACGGACGGAGAACCTCCCGGTGATAGAAACGCGCACCGAGACGATGCGAGCGGCGGGGCGACGCCTGTGGCGCGACGGCGCGCGGCGCGTGCAGCGTGCGGTCGCGCGCCGTCGAGGCTTGCTCGCATACCTCGCCGTCATCGGCCCCGGCATGGTCGCCGCCAACGCGGGCAATGACGCTGGCGGCATCGCCACCTACGCATCGGCGGGGGCTGACTACGGCTACAACCTTCTCTGGACGCTCGTCCCGCTCGTCTTCGCGCTCGGCATCGTGCAGGAGACGTGCGCGCGCATGGGCGCGGTGACGGGCAAGGGGCTCTCCGATTTAATCCGTGAACAGTTCGGCGTGCGCTGGACGATGCTCGTGATGCTCGCGCTGCTCGTCGCCAACGGGGGCGTGACCGTCTCGGAGTTCGCAGGCATCGCTGCGGCGACTGAGTTGTTCGGCGTGCCGCGTTTCGTCTCCGTGCCGCTCGCCGCCTTCGCCATCTGGTGGCTCGTCGTGAAGGGCTCTTACCGGCGGGTCGAGCGCGTCTTCCTACTGATGTCTCTGGTCTTCCTCGGCTACATCGTTTCGGCCTTTCTCGCGCACCCGGTCTGGGGCGACGTGGCGAGCGCCGTCGTCCAGCCGCGCTTCGACTTCGACAGCGGCTACCTCTTCACCATCGTCGCGCTCATCGGCACGACCATCTCGCCCTACATGCAGGTCTTCGTGCAGTCGTCGGTCGTCGAGAAAGGCGTCACCGAAGAGGACTACCGCCTGACGCGCGCCGATGTCTGGGTGGGGACGGTCTTCGCCATCTCCATCGCCTTCTTCATCATGGTCGCGACCGCCGCGACGCTCCACCTCGCGGGCGTCCGCATCGAGACGGCGAGCGACGCGGCGCGCGCCCTCGAACCGCTCGCCGGACAGTACGCGCGGCTTCTCTTCGGCGTCGGCCTCTTCGGAGCCTCGATGCTCGCGGCGGGCGTCCTTCCGCTCGCCACCGCATACTCCATCAGCGAAGCGCTCGGCTTCGAGAAGGGAGTCTCGCGCACCTTCCGCGAGGCCCCAATCTTCGTCGGCATCTTTACCTTCCTCATCGCCGTCAGCGGGCTCATCGCCATCGTGCCGGGCCTCCCGCTCTTCGACGTGCTGCTCGCCACGCAGGTCATCAACGGGCTGCTGCTGCCCGTCATACTTGTCTCCGTGCTGCTGCTCGTCAACAAAAAGGAATTGATGGGTGACCACAGGAACAGTCGGGTCTATAATGTCGCGTCGTGGCTGACCGTCGTCGTCGTCTCGTCGCTGTCGCTGCTCTTTATCGCGTCGAGACTGTTCCCGAATCTCTTCGGCTGAATTTCATCAAAGCTCTCGGGTTCAAAAGGCTGAAGGAGCCTTCCGTGACCTCTCGGGCTTCAACTTTATCTCCGCACCTCGAAACTTGAAACGGACTCCGTGAAACGTCCCGAGCTTAAAAAACAGATTGCGCTGCCGCTGCTCGCCGCCGTCGCCTTCGGCGTGGTGCTCTATGTGTTCAACCAGTTCAGGCCGCCGGAGTCGCCGTCCGGCGCGACCGAACAGGTCAGGCTATCGGAGCCGACGCCCAGCGCGACCGAACAGATCAAGCCGCCGGAGCCAACGCCCAGCCCGACCAAAGAGCAGCGGATGTCCTTCGTCGCGCAGGAGTGGACGCGGAACCTCATCAGTGTCTTCTTCTTCCTGAGCCTCTCGCTCATCGCCGTGCGCGCTCTGGGCGAGTTAGTCTTCTTCGTCTTCCGCAAGCGCAAGGGCTACGAAGCGCCGAGCCTGATGCGCGATATCTTCTCGCTCGTCGCCTACGTCATCAGCATCGCGCTCATCCTCAAATACTTCTTCCCGAACCTCTCGTTCGGCGCGCTCCTGTCGGGCTCGGCCCTGCTCGGCATCATCCTCGGCCTCGCCCTGCAAGACACGCTCGGCAACCTCTTCGCGGGCATCTCCCTGCACGCCGACAAGCCTTTCCAAGTCGGCGACGTAATCACGGTCGGCCTGTGGACGGGCGTGGTAGAGAGCATCACTTGGCGGGCGGTCAAGCTCAAGACCTTCCAGAACCACACCATTCTGGTGAGCAACAGCAGCATCGCGAAAGAGTCCATAGAGGTCTGCCCGCGCGACAACGCCAACGCGCGCATCGTCTTCTTCAGCGCCCTCTACAGCGATTCGCCCATCAAGGTCATCCACACCGTCCGCGAGGCCGTGCGCGAGTGCGACAACGTGCTGCGCTACATGACGCCCGTCGTACGCATCCGCAGCCTCGCCGACAGCGGCGTCGAGTACGAGGTCAAGTACTGGCTCTCGGACTACGCGCGCTACAACGACACGGACGCGCTCGTCCGCCAGCGCGTCTGGTACGCCTTCCACCGCAACGGCCTCGGCTTCCCCTTCCCGACTCGAACCGTGTACATGGAGCAGCCCGCCGCAGGGAACCGCGCGGGTCACGACACCGAAACGCTCGCCGAGCGTCTCTCAGCCGTGGACATCTTCTCGCCGCTCTCGTCCGAGGAATTGACCACGCTCGCCATGAACGCTGCCGGGCGCGTCTTCGCCCCCGGCGAGACCATCATCCGCGCGGGCGACCGGGGCTCCTCCATGTTCATCGTCCACCACGGGAGCGTGGACGTGCGCGTCGATAACAACGGCCAGAGCATGACCATCAAGACGCTCCGCGAGGGAGCCTTCTTCGGCGAGATGGCGCTCTTTACGGGCGAGCCGCGCACTGCCAACATCGTCGCCGCCGAAGAGACCGAAGTCCTCGAAATCGGCCACGACGCCATGAAGCACCTCTTTGAGACCAACCCAGACCTCGTCGAATCGCTCAGCCACACCATCAACGAGCGCCGCATCCAACTCGCAGCCAACTCGCCCGCCGCCGCCACCGAAGAGGAGACGCCCGCCGGGCTTCTCGACAAGATTAAACGCTTCTTCCGCCTAGACTAGAAGAGTTCACGAAAGGCTGCGCGGCTCAGGCAAAGAAGGTAAAAGCTAAAAGGCGAAAGGAAGATGGCCTCTTCCTTTCGCCTTTTAGCTTTCTTTACCGTCCACCGCTCTTACAGTTGATTGCAGGTTCGAGCGGCGGCTCCCTCGATTCCATCGCCTGCGGAAGCGACGGCCTTTCTGTTCCTCCGCTTGAACAGTTCGAGCACCCGCCTAAGGCTCTTCGGCGAAGCCTTCACCAGCGCCACGCCGGACAGGATAATCGCCGCCGCTATCAGCTCGCGCCAGCCCAGCGCTTCGCTGAGGATGAGCCACCCGAGCACGAGCGCGACAAGTGGGTTGACGTATGAGTAGGTCGAGACGAGCGAGAGCGGCAGCTTCTGTATCGCGTACGTGTAGGCGCTGTAGGCCACAATCGAGCCGAAGACCACGAGGTACGCGAGCGACCCGAGGCTGCGCGCGCTGAAACGAATCTCTCCCCATTCGCCCGCGAGCGTGCCGACGAGCGTCAACACGACGCCCGCCAAGAGCATCTGCACCGCCGCCGCCATCAGCGGCGAGACTCCGGTCGGACGCTGCTTCGCGTACATAGAGCCGACCGTCCAAGATAAACACGCGAGCTGAATGACGAGCACGCCCGCGAGGTAAAAGCCGTTCAGAGATGCCCCTAAAAGCTGCGGCGCAACCAGCAGCGCGAGCCCCCCGAAGCCTACCAGCATCCCGACCACGCCACGCGCTCCGACGCGCTCGCCGTTTCTCCGCATCCTTTCAAGCACCGCCACCCAGAAGGGCGAAGTTGCCACCAGCAGCGCGGCCATCCCGCTCGGAACCCACTGCTCGGCCCAAACCACCGCGCCGTTCCCGACGCCGAGCAGCAACAACCCGACCACGCCGAGGTCGAGCCATTCCCGCCCAGACGGCAGCCGCACATTCCGCTGGCGGCTCATGATAAAGAAGAGCAGCCCGCCCGCGATGAGGAAACGCAGGCCCGCGAAAAGCATCGGCGTAAAGGTCTCAAGCCCGACGCGAATCGCCAGATACGTCGTGCCCCAGAAAAAACAGACCGCCGCCCAAGAGCTGTAGGCCGTAAATCTCTCTCTACTCGTCATTTACTCACCCGCCCCTTCCCTGTCCAAAGGCAGACGCGTAGTCTCCTTCACAGTCTTCAAAACAATCGTCGTGCGCGTCCCCCTGATGGCCTTGAACGGCCCGAAATCGTCCCGCAGCATCCTGTAGAGATCGTCCGTATCTTGCGCGCGCACCTTCAACAGAAAACAGTCCTCGCCCGCCAGATGATGCAGCTCAAGCACAGAAGGCAGCGCCGCCAGCGCCTCCGCCGTACTCTCCGCACGCCCGAGCAAATCGTCCTTGTCGTCCACCCGCACGAAGATGAAGGCCAGAAGCCCGAGCCCCACCGCGTGCGGGTCGAGCAGCGCCGTGTAGCCCTTCAAATGGCCCCGCTCCTCCAATTTGCGCACGCGTTCCAGCGTTGACGACGGCGTCAACTCCACGGCGCGAGCCAACTCCACGTTGGTCGTGCGCCCGTCTTGCTGAAGAATCTCCAGAATCCGCCTGTCCTTATCGTCAATCATTGCTTAACTTCCCCGGCTCTTACACTTTTCAGCCAAATCTCAATGGGTACTTTCTATAATACGCCCTTCAGGTTCGCTTGTTGCATAATATATGCTGAACGGTATCAATTATCAAATTAAATGCGGCCACCCTTCGGTTTCAGCGTTGTTCACCCTTAAAAGTTCGTCAGGCAACCTCAGAGTGCATTTTGGGCGTTTTTGAGACTTGACAAGAAGGCACTCAATCTTTATTATTCTTCCACGCTCACAGCCCCGGACGAGTCCCAAACGTCGGCTGTGAGGATTTTAGGCTCGTAAAAGCTTTATCTTTGGAGGTGAAATATGAGCATCACTCGTTACGATCCGTTTCGCGACCTGAGAACTTTGCAGGACGAAGTCAACCGTCTTTTCTCCACCAATTTCACGCGCTCCTATGGCGACGAGGGCATTGCCCGAGGCGCTTGGATGCCGGGCGTGGACATCTACGAGAACAAAGACCAGATAGTGGTCGAAGCCGAGCTGCCCGGCATGAACCGTGAAGATTTCGAGGTGACGGTCGAAAATAACGTGCTGACGCTGCGCGGCGAGCGGCGCTTCGAGAAGCGGGATGAGATGGACAACTATCACCGCGTCGAGCGCGCCTACGGGACGTTCACGCGCTCCTTCACGTTGCCGCAGACCGTCTCGTCCGAGGGCGCGAGCGCCGACTATAAGGACGGCGTGCTCCGCGTCGTGCTCCAGAAGCGCGAAGAGGTGAAGGCACGCCGCATCGAGATTGGCGGTCAGGGCTCCGAGGGCGCGAAGCCGCGCACCATCGAGGCGAAAAGCGAATCATCCGCCGAGAAGGGCGAAGCGAAGACGGCTTCGGGCCGCTAGTGCCGGACGCGCTCGTTCAGCGGTCGCCTCATCAAACGACGCCGCTAAAGAGCGGCACGCGTTTTTTAGAGGCTGACCGCTGAACGAGCGTTCGGACGATTTCGGGGCCGGGCGTGGCAGAGGTCACACCCGGCGCAATTACTTTGAAGGTAAGCTGAGGTTTTAAGATAACGAGATGCGTTTAGATCGTTTTACTTTGCGCGGTCAGGAGGCGATTCAGTCGTCCATCGAGGCCGCCGAGCGCAATCACCATCAGCAGGTCGAGCCCGAGCACGTTCTGCTCACGATGCTCGAACAGCCTGAAGGCATCGTGCGCCCCGTGCTCGGCAAAATCGGCGCGAACGTGCAGGTCGTCTTAAACGACCTTCAGGCGGCCATCGGTCGCTTCCCGAAGGTGGAGGGCGGGCAGCAGTATTTCAGCCCGCGCCTGACGCAGGTTTTCAACGCCGCGCAGAAGCAGGCTGAGTCGATGCAGGACGAGTACATCTCGACCGAGCATCTGCTGCTGGCTATCTCCGCCGAGAAGGACGGGGCCGCCGGGCGCATCCTTCGCCAGCACGGCGTGACGCGCGACGACCTGCTCAAAGTCGTCGAGCAGATGCGCGGCGGCGTGCGCGTCACAGACCAGAACGCGGAGGAGAACTATCAGGCTCTCTCCAAGTACGCCAAAGACCTCACGGAACTGGCGCGCAAGGGCAAGCTCGACCCCGTCATCGGGCGAGACGACGAGATTCGGCGCACGATTCAAGTGCTCTCGCGCCGCACGAAGAACAACCCTGTGCTCATAGGCGAGCCGGGCGTCGGTAAGACCGCGATTGTCGAAGGTCTTGCGCAGCGCATCGTCTCGGGCGACGTGCCGGAGACTCTGCGCAACAAGCGGCTCGTTTCGCTCGACCTCGGCTCGATGCTCGCGGGCGCGAAGTACCGCGGCGAGTTCGAGGACAGGCTCAAGGCCGTGCTCAAAGAGATAGAGAACGCGCAGGGGCATATCGTCCTCTTCATCGACGAGCTGCACACGCTGGTCGGCGCGGGCGCGGCTGAAGGGGCGATTGACGCTTCGAACATGTTGAAGCCTGCGCTCGCGCGCGGCGAGCTGCGGTGTGTGGGCGCGACCACGCTCAACGAATACAAGAAGCACATCGAGAAGGACGCGGCATTGGAGCGTCGCTTCCAGCAGGTCTACGTAGGCGAGCCGACGGTCGAAGACACCATCGCCATCTTGCGCGGGCTCAAGGAGCGCTACGAAGTGCATCACGGCGTGCGCATCAAAGACTCCGCCATCGTCGCGGCGGCGACTCTGTCGAACCGCTACATCACCGACCGATTCCTGCCCGACAAGGCCATCGACTTAATCGACGAGGCCGCCTCGCGCCTGCGCATCGAAATCGACTCGCTGCCGCAGGAGATAGACGTTTTAGAGCGCGAAATCCTGCAACTGGAAATCGAGCGGCAGGCGCTTCAGCGCGAGGAGGACGAGCGCTCGAAGGCGCGTTTGCGCGACATCGAGCAGCGCATCGCAGACCTCCGCGAAAAATCTTCGGGGATGAAGGCCAAGTGGCAATCCGAGAAGGAAGAGATAGAGCGGATGCGCGCGGCCAAGAACGAGTTGGAGCAGTTGCGCTTGCAGTTGGATCAGGCGCGCAACGCCGGCGACCTGACGCGCGCCGCGGAGCTTCAGTACGGAAGGATTCCAGAGCTTGAGCGAACGCTAGCCGCCGAGCAGGAGAAGCTGGCCGAATTGCAGCGCGACGGCGTGATGCTCAAAGAGGAAGTTGACGAAG
>WUUC01072576.1_pt1 | contig 14685 bp, 11 predicted proteins | sample 6278441 | NCBI WGS metagenome assembly WUUC01 (sample SAMN13675441, study PRJNA597444) | soil metagenome | isolation source: soil | place: USA: Washington | collected 2017-10
GGGGTGGGCGAGGTGTAGAGGGGGGCGGGTTGTCTGCGTCGAACTCTACCTCAGAGCCAGGGCGATGGCCGCTGATCTCACCAATGTTGTTCAGTACACCGGGATCGTTGAGCCTGCGGTATTGGAACTGGACGTAGCCACCAACGTCAGGGGGATCCTCTCCGGACATCCGCTGGAACTCACGCCGCTGTGGGTCTGGTACGTAAACCACTAGGGCAGGTACCCATCTATCTTGAACTGGCACTCAACGGTGAAGACCTCTACCATTGGAGTACTCTCGTCGGTGGGGTCAGCTATCTCAAGACATCGCAACTTCATCTCTGTTCCATCCATGTGTGTGTACTTGAAGAAACGCGGTGCAAGGATGTCGTCCAGGTGATGTTCATATACAAGGTTCTCGTAGTGGATAATGTTCGCGTTCTCGTAGTCACTAGCGAATTCTAGCGTAAGGTTGATAAAGCGTTGCTGGACTCCGAGCTTTTGTTTCTGAGTATTTCCCGTAATCGTATTCAGGATAGCCGAAGTTACCCTGTTCGCACGAGTGAAGCCCACCACGACATCGCACAACAGGATGTCATCAGACCACCTTCTGAGTTCGGCTACAGCCACCCCGCTCTACCTCCCCCTTCTCGTTTTCTCTTTGCGCACGGTCTCCATCACGATGTTCGATATATCGTCATTGGTCAGATGGTTGGCTTGTGAGGTGTCGCCTTCGAGTCTCACCCTGTGGACGTGTTCGACCTTATCCTGCCTGGAAGTAGAGCGAATTGGCTCGGTCTCATGTACCGGCATCCAGGGTATACCCTTGTAGTCCTGATACCGTCCAGTACTCTCGTTGAAGTGGGGGCTGCCCCCCGCGTATACCGTATCTGCGGGGTCTCCCCATTGGTTGAGACCCCCCTGGTCCCTCATTAGCCCCACCTGGGCCTTCAAGGCATCCACTCTGGACCAATCATTGGCTACGGCATCTTGCTGCATCTTGAGTTGGCGTGCCATCGCGTCGGTCTGGAGTTCGATGCCCACGCCAACCCTGTCCCCAAGAGCGCCACTCATGGCGTCGTCAAATTCATCAGCTATCGCATTAGCAGCGATGTTGGCCTGAGCAGGAGCAGCATTCACCGTTCCCTTGCTGACACCCTGGGCAACCGAGAGACCTATGGGGAAGAAGCGACGAGCCGGAGATCCACCCCAGATCTGGTCGTATATCGAGTTGTACATCTTCACGTAGATATTGTTGCCAGCCCAGTCAATCCAACTTTGTGAATCCTCGCTGGTTACCCCATTCATGATCCCGCTGACAATAGAGGTCATGATCCCAGCCCAGGACCAGTTGTCTACGTACCACATGATGCCGTCCCATATGCCCCACGCTAGATCACTGATGTTGGTCTCGTAATCAGCCTCCCACCCGAAGTAATCCATTATCTTCTGAGTGACACCGGACCCCCAACTACCCCAGTTCCACCCGTACCAGACCCAGTTTGCTCCCCACAGGTAGCTACCAAAGGAGTCCACGTAGCTTTGAACCGGAGAGTCGTCGTAGTACTCTCCGATCAGACTAGAGGCACCACTACCCCATGACCCCCAGTTCCACCCGTACCAAACCCAGTTGGCGTTCCAAAGGTAATTACCAAAGGCATCCACGTAATACTGCACCGGAGAGTCGTCATAGTATTCTCCAATTAGACTAGAGGCACCGGAACCCCAGCTTCCCCAGTTCCATCCGTACCACACCCAGTTGGCATTCCACAACCAGTTACCAAAGGCGTCAACGTAATACTGTACGGGGGAATCGTCGTAGTATTGTCCGATTAGGCTGGATGCCCCAGATCCCCATGATCCCCAGTTCCAACCATACCAAACCCAGTTAGCATTCCAAAGCCAATTACCGAACGCATCAACGTAATACTGTACTGGTGAGTCATCATAGTATTGACCTATCAAGCCAGAGGCTCCGCTACCCCAACTGCCCCAGTTCCACCCATACCATAACCAGTTAGCGTTCCACAACCAAAGACCGAAGGCATCAACATAGGTTTGGACCGGAGAATCATCATAGTATTGGCCTATGAGGCTCGAAGCACCACTACCCCAACTACCCCAATTCCAGCCATACCAGACCCAGTTGGCATTCCAGAGGTAATTACCGAAGGCGTTGACGTAGGTTTCTACAGGAGAGTCGTCATACGCAGCAGCGATAGCACCAGCAGCGCCCATACCCCAGCCACCCCAGGACCACATATACCAGATCCAGTTGGAGTCCCACAGCTTTTGACCGAATTCAACGACGGACTCGTATTGATCGTAGCTAATGTAACCACTGGTTACCCAACTAGCTACAGTCCAACCAATGTCACTCCATGTGTACCCGTTCTCCTCCATCCATGTCTTCCAACCCTCAACCGAAGCGTTGCCGAGTGCTTGTGCCATATTCTCACCAGCAGCGGTCCAGTTCTGAGAGAGCGTTGGTAGAGATCCAAAGACTGCGGAGATGCCGTCCCATATAAGAGAACCAAGGGTCCACCAGTCATGGTTCTCAAAAGCAGTTGTAAGGTTATCTATCCAGGTTGTATAGGAATCCCAGGCACTTTGGCCGGTCTCGGCGCGCGAATTGGATTCAGCTAAAAGCCATGCCCCCGCCAGGGTTAGCCCAATAGCGGTACCCAGGGCAGTTACCGCACCGGCTCCACCCAGTATTTCAATCATCCCCCGCCTATGGCCATACCCTGCACGGCGTCCCATTCTTCGTCCGGGGCTATCCATGTCGTGCTCGTCCATGCACCTGTCTACCTCATCCCTGAACTCCTGGCAATTCTCCAGGTCCAGGTAGATATCCTTCTCGTTGTTAGCGCTAGCGATGCAGCGATCAACCTCAGCAGAGAAGTCTCCACACGAAGCCCACAGTGTGATCTGATGCCATACGGGGAGTCTGCCAATACACTCGTTAGTCTCTTCTAGCAGGCTCCCGCAACTCGCCCACAGTGTGACTTGATGCCACACGGGTAGATGGCGCAGACACTCGTTCGCTTCATCAACTATGTCTCCACAGCTTGACCACAGTGTAATCTGGTGCCACACGGGAAGCCTGCGTAGGCACTCATTTGCTTCCTCTACCACATCGCCACACTCGGTGTACAGGGTAATAGCACGCGAATGAGGCATCCTTCTGACACACTCGTTGGCTTCTTCGACTATGTCAGCACAATCCGTATACAGAGTAATCTCACGTGAATGAGGCATCTGCCTGACACACGCGTTAGCCTGAGAGACCAGACTGCCACACTCGGCATCGAGCCTGACATCTATCTCGCGAGGCACGCTTCTAAAGCATTGGTTGACTTCGGCCACGAACTCTCGGCAGTTGTGGTTTAGGTCTACATCTATATCCTTATCCCGGATATCCTCCAGGGCTTCTTCGATCTCCTCGACCTCGTCCTTCACCTGCCTGGTCGGCCAGATAAGGTCGCGCATCTTGCGGTATATGGTAGACAGAGTGCCATTGGACTCATCCATATCGTTCTCAAGACCGCGCCACATCCTGCGCCACCGCAGTGAGGCTATGATTCCCTTGGCCATAGAGGCAAGGATGCCGGTGAGTATGTTGAGCCCGAGCGCCCTGTAGACCAGGTAGATACCAGTGGCGTAAGCCAGGGTCATCTTCAACCAGTCAGGCACCCAGTTCTCATAGAAGGCCAGCCCGTCCTCGATGCCTTCGAGTACCTTGACTAGCGAGGGGCCGAATTCCTCGACAAAGTAGGCAAGTCCATTGACTATCTGGGTAGCAAACTCGTCAAGCTCACTGCCCCAGATCTCATCAACAAGCGCTCTGATCGCCCTGACCAGCCTCAAGATTGCGTCCCAGAAATCCTTGGCATCCTCGAATAACGCTTGTACATCTTCGACGAAGTCCGGGTTCTCGGTCCACTCGCGGAAGTCCTTGGCAAGCTCTCCCACCCAGTAGATAAAGTCCCAGAAATATTGAGACTGAACAACCGCCGCGAAGATGTTAATCAGACCGACACCGATGTCGGCAATGATCTTGACCATAGCCTCTGTGAAGGGTTCGAGCGCTTCAGCGATCAGTCTGATGTTCCGCCTAGTCGAAGGCCGGTCCATCAACTCTAAGAAGTAGTCGATACCATCGGTCAGTCCCGCAACCGCACCCTCGGCAGCAATCTTCATATCCGGGAAGTAGGTACGCGTAAAGCTCAGAACCTTGATGCCAAGCTTGGCCATCTCGTTACGCGCCGGTATCAGTTCTTCCTTTAGATCCTCGTAGAAGCCTTTCCACACGAGGGCAAGCTTTTTCTCCCAGTCAGTCAGATCGTTAGAGGCGTCGTCAGCAGTCTCGGAAACCTCGTCTTGGGCTTGAAGTACGTCGTCCCACGCCTTCGCCAGATCGCGAGCAGCCTGTTCGAGGTCTCGCTGTACCTCGTACTGGGTCCACGCCAGATCCTCATACGAGTCGTTCAAGGCGTCATTGGCGTCAGCAAGGTTGTCTGCCCACTCCTCCCTGGCTTCCATAATACCCTGCTCCGATTCAGCAACATCCGCGAAGGCATCTTCCAAGGCCCATGCTCGATCTCGCTCCGCTGTATCGAAGTTACGGCCAGCTTCCAGCATAGCCGCGTAAGCGTCTTCCATGAGCTTTTGGCCATCGGTGTAGGCGTCGTTCACACCTTGACGAGCTTCCTCCACATCCTGCTCTAGCTCGATGATCCTCTCAGCGCCATCCTCGACGGTCTCCCTGTAATCGTTATAGGCTTCATCCGCAGCGGTGTAGGCGTCATTTATTCGCTCTTGCCCCTCAGCAATAACGTCTTGCCGATTCTCGATGGCGTCGGCCAGGGCATCCTCAGCCTCAGCGATTGCTCGCGCCCCGTTCTCGACGGTCTCCTGGTACTGAATCCAGGCATCATTGGCAGCGTCCCTGGCTTCCTGTATCGCCTTGGCACCCTCTTCTTCAGCCTCCGCGATACCCTCGATACTTTCCCGCACTCGATCCTGGGCGTCGGCAACTAGCTCTGCACCCTCTATCTGAGCATCTCGGATAGCGTCAGCGGCTTCACGCACCCGCTCCTGAGCGTCAGCAACTAGCTCAGCAGCCTCAACCTGAGCTTCAGCTACAGCCTTGGTGGCTTCAGCCAGTCTCTCTTGGGCATCACGAACTAGCTCTGCCGCTTCTCGCTCGGCTTCGAGGGCAGCGGCATGGGCTTCATGACTCTCCTCCTGGGCGTCAGCCAGATTCTCGGTAGCGTCCTGAACTCCCTCGATAGCGTCTTGCTGGGCTTCCCATGCAGACTGAACCTGCTCCCATGCGGACTGGAGGTTACTCGAACCGTTCTCTTGAATGTCGTTTAATTCTTGCTGGGCTTGTTGTTGGTCTACAAGGTTCTGCTGCTGATCGTGCTGGATCTGGGCAATCTCCTGCTGGATCTCAGCCATCGCCCCGAAGTCACCCGCAGCGGCAGCCTGAGCCATCTCCTCATTAGCCTGTGCCAACTCATGAGCCAGGTCTATAGCATCAAGCTGGTGTTGTTCGAGTGCAAGTTCTGCATCAGCTATCTCAAGAGGCTCGTTGGCTATAGCCTGGTTCAGATCCTCCTGGGCTTGGCGCAGATCCTCAGTAGTCTCAATCAACCTGTGACGGCTATCGGCCAGATCTTCTTCAGCGTCCTGGATATCTTCGAGACTGTCGTGGTAGTTCTCCCACGCATCCTCGATCATCTCAGCAGCGCGCTTCTGAGCGTCACGCAGATCGTCCACTGCGTCCCTGCGAGCCTCCATCGCGTCCCGGACCATCTCCGCAGCCCGAACCTCGGCGTCACGTAGATCCTCAACAGCCTCACGCCATGCCTCACGGGCGTCGGCCACCATCTCCGCAGCCCGCTGCTCGGCCTTGGCCAGATCTTCTACAGCCTCACGGTGTTCCTCGTGGGCGTCAGCGATTCTCTCCCTAACGTCCTCGATAACCTCTGCTACATTTGCTACAGCGTCCTGGTAGTTTTCGTAGGCATCGGCATTCGCTTTGGAGGTATCTCGAACGGTGTCTGCCAGGTTTTGCTCAGCGTCGGCAACGGCCTCGGTAGCGTCCTCAACCTGCTTGCGAACGTCTTCCTCAACATCAGCGATATTGGCAACGGCATCCTGGTAGTTGGCCCATGCATCAGCATTAGCTTCAGCTACCTCTTCGGTACCCTTTTGCAGGGCAAGCTCAGCGTCGTGGAGGTTTTGTACAGCTTCAGCAACACGCTCGTGCGCCTCGACCTGCGCATCAGCATAGGCTTCCTGGGCTTCAGTGTAAGCCCTGCCAGCCTCATCGACGCTTTCTTGGGTAGTGATCTCGGTACGAGCAAGCTGTTCCAGGGAGTCCTCATAATCAGCAATAGCATCCTGGGTAGCCTTGCGCCCCTCCTGGTCGGCTTCGTACACAGCTTCCTGGGCATCACCAACGGCTTCCTGGGCATCAGCGATCTGTCGAGCACCCTGAACGTGAGCTTCAGCGTAGCTACGAGAGGCATCCTCGTAACTGCTCTGGGCATCAGCGAGGCTTTGCTGCTTGGTCTCAAGCTCCTCGGTGGCTTGCTTTTGTTTGGCAAACCCCTGGATCATCGGGGTAGCTACCAGGGCAAGTGCACCTATGGAGGCAGCGGCCAACCCACCCGCAGCACCAACAGCAAGCAGGCCAGCGGCCATCGGCTTCAGAGCGGAGGCGATAAATACAATGCCGATCCTGATCGCAAGCTGCATGAGGTTGTTGAAGGTCCGGACAGACTTGGCAAGGTTCTGCTCCATCGCAGCGCCCAGACCCCGAGTCTCATTGCGAAAAGCCCGGAGCATCCCTATAGACTGTTCGGCGCGAACATTGATCCCGAGAGTGGCGGTCTGTCCATCCAAGTCACGCATTGCGCGGCCTACCCAGCCAAGCTCGCTTCGAGCCTGGGTAGCATTAACCGCTAGCTTAACGTCGGCATCGTGTAAGGAGTTGAGTTCGTCTCGAAGACGGTCTAGCTCACCATCATCAGTATCTACGCGAAGCTGAAGGTTGAGGATCTTCCCCTCTACTTCGCGTATCTTGGACTGGAACCTGGCATACGTGGCGTCGAAGCGACCCGTCTCCATGTCCGCTATGACGCGAGCGCGAAGCCTGCTTACCCCAGCAATCTCTTGCTTGATAGCGTCTATCTTGGAACGAAGCCTACCTTCGTCTACATCTGTGTCGATGCGAATGCGTAGATCTGCGGCTTGACTCCGCATGTCGTTGATAACGCTTTGTAGTCTGGAGGATGCCTGAGTAAGACCCTGTTGGTCAAACTCTGCCTTGAGTTTGATGGCCTTGGAGGTGTCCCGCTCAAGTTCGCGAACCAGGTTGGTAACTTCGCGCTTGGCGGACTCGGTGTCTATGCCAAGTTCCCACTCCGAATCAGCCTGTCGTTGTCTCCACCTCGCCAGGCTACGCTCGAAGTTGGCAACGGCGTTCTCGGCTTGATGGGTATTGACGCGAAGGGTGATGGCTTCACGGCCACGCTCTAGCTCTGCTATCTGACGCTGGAGGCGCTGAATATCCTCTTCATCGAAGTCGAATCCAAAAGATAGCTGACTGTCACGACGTGATTCGAGGGACTTTAAGAGGCGTTCGGCTTGACGTAGCTCTGAGAGGTTAGCGCCGATTTCGACAACGGCGTCTTCGTCGTCAATATCTTCGAGGTAGCGTCTAGCCTGCTTGAGGTCACGATTGATCTTGTCAATCTCCGACCTAGCCTTTGCTACTATCCGTACTGATCGCTCTGCGTCAGCCACTAGAGGGGGGCTTCCTCTCGCTTTGTTTTTTAGGCTTCTTCCGTCCTGCCTTGCCGCGCTTCCTTGGACCTGCCCCCGTTTTGCTGTCGCCTCGTTGCTTGTCTGCTTCCCATTCGGAGTATAAACCGTGGATTACATCCCACCAGTACATCTCCTCCCACGAACCATCCTCTTCCGGATCTGGGAAGAACACATTGTTCGAGTCCTTCCCATAAGTCCGCCACCGCCAGTATTGAGATAGCAGCGGTAGCGGTCTGGGGAAATCATTATCGGATGGCTGCCTGAACCAATGGTCGTAAGCCTCTAGCCCGTTGAGTTTGGAGATAGCTGCATGGACCTGTCTCCGGAGTTCTGCTCCAAAGGGCTAAACTGCTCCTCCTGGGTTACCTCCCCATTCTCGTCGCGAATTTCCTGTAGCTCCTCGGGTGGCTCATTCAGAGCATCAATGGCGTTGACGATCTGATCTGTCGTTGCCTCGTCAAGCTCGAAGTAGTAAACGTCTCTAGTGATTGGCACTGGCTGTCCAGCCTTGGGGTGAGGGACCATCGCCTTCTGCTGTGTATCCCAGTACTCCTGGGGGTACACGAAGTTCCAGTCATCCAGGCCACGCTCGAAGTTGAAAAGCCTGATGCGCTCTACGTGAATGGAGTTGTCCCTACCCCGAGAGCTACGACCCCGGCGGGAATCCTCGTTGGAAACCTGCTGAGAAAGGATCTTGGTCCGGTCCTCAACGTCCTTGTTGGAGAACTTCCTGATCCAGATTTTCCACTTCTCGATGTTCCCATCTTCGTCCTCGGTAAGAACCTCTCGCTCTACCGGACGCCTACTTATCAACACTCCCACGTACTGTCGCCTCCCAGCGCTGGTTGCTACAACTTGGGGGAGTATTACATAGTTCGGCATTGCCGGTCAAATTAAAGCTCCCCGGAAGAGCCTAAAACCGGGGAGCTACGATACTCGGCACACCTATTATATCTCAAAGTAGCCCCCCGGAGGATGGACGACAACCGGGGGGCGACAAAACTAACCAGGAGCATTATACACCAAGATAAAGCCCCCCCAGGAAAAGGAAAGGAAACCCAGGGGGTGACTCAAGAATACCCGGCCATTATACACAAAGTAATCCCCCCTGGCCTCGTGACTACCAGGGGGGAACTCACCACTCCCGCGACTATTATACCCTAAGATTAAGGCTAGGCGGGGATCTCGTAATCGGAGCCGTCGTGCTCGTTGACCAGTGTCACTGTAAGCAGGTTGCCCGTGTTGTCGATAACCGCGTTCGCCTCGATCTCGATGTCCTCAAGGGGCTCGGAGGCGTCGATGGCGATGTTACCGCTGGTGTACTCTAGAGCATTGAACTCGATGGACAGGGACTCGTACACGTCGGTGAGCGCAGAGACCGTGTCAACAAGCTGACGACCCCTCGCGTTCATGCGCATCTTGACCAACTCAGGCTCGTCGGCAATCGCCCTGCGGTAGTGCGACTCCAACTCCTCGGCGGCGGTGAAGCCAACCGTGGACGCGATGTTACCGGGGCGCAACCTGACAATCTCCTTGGACCCTATCTGGAACCTATCGCCACCGGAAAGCTGGTTGCCATAAGAGTGGTTCCAATCGTAGAGTGCGATGGGTGCCCATGCACCAGCGGAGATCGAAGGTACGCTGATCTCAGCGCCGATTTCATCGAACGACCACAGAGCCGTGGTATCCCTGGTGATGACCGGAGCCGACTCATTCTCGACGTTGCGAATCGCGACTATGGTAGCCGTGAAGAGCAAGTAGTCCTCAGCCTCTATGGACCAGGCAAGCTCATCAATCATCGCGCCGATATACTTGTCGACGATGATCTCATCCGGGTCGTCCTGGTTGATCGTCCAGATCGTTGCCGGAAGCGGGTTCCTGTCAGCGGCCAGCGGGTTCCATATGTGAGTGTAAGCCTGTGGGCCGAGCGTGGTAAAGGTCACCGTGCCCGACGTTACAGTGTCACCCTCCTCTGTTGGCCAGGTCGGGGCCGCACCAGCGGTGGTACCGGCAGTAGTCACCTTGTGCATGTATCCGCTACCGAAGACCACCTCGTCCAACACCATAGCGGTAGTAGCCTGGAACGCTTCTCCTACAGCAGTAGACGAGACCGGCTCGCCGTAAGCCATCGAGAGCAGGACGCCGAACGAAACCGGACGCGCACCCCCTTCGAGGTCGCCACCGTAGCTACGTCCACCACGCTTCTGCTGCTCGGGGGCACGGGTACCGATGGTGGCTTCGTGCTCAAGCTGGTTGATTGTCGGCTCAATACCCTCGCTCGTGAGCGGGGGGAAGACTGCTGGCGCGGTGGCCGTAGTCTTCTGTGCTGCTCCTGGCTGGAGTGCTACTCCAACCCCGTCAACTTTACCCATTAGGCGTTATCTCCTTCCTGGTCAGCGCCCTGAGCATCCTCCGGGGGAGGAGCAATCTCGGACTCCGTTGTGTCTAGCGCCGGGTCGTGCTCCCCTGCGGCGTCATTGTCGGCCTTCAAGGCTTCGAGAATCGTCTTTTTGGACGCATTCCCTTTCACGTTCAGCCCTCGCGAATTCGCCTCGGCAAGAAGCTCGTCACGGTTCAGGTCATCGAGGCTCCTGGCCTCGCCACCCGCCGGGGCGAGATTGGGATTGACCACCGCACCATTGATCCGCAGTGGAACCTCTTTGGCCAAGTCCTTCTTGACCTTCTCGGCCACATCCCCGGAAGGCACGAACTTCGCGTTGCTCAGGAACCTCTTGAGCATGCTTTCGGGGACTCCCTCAACAACGTCACCTGGGTTCAGCAAGGCGGAGTTACCCTCGCGGTACGGTTGCGCCTCCATGCAGCTTGTGTTCGGGTCTCCCACGAACTTGACCGCGCCTTTCTTCTCCTCAGCCATCTCTCTATTCCTCCTCTTCGTGGTCGTGTAGTTGCAGTACGAGGGCGGTTTTCGTGTAGCCCTTCACCCGAACCTGCTTGACCGCCAGTACAGATGCCTCTCCGATCATGTGCTCGGCAGGCTCGCGGAGCATTACAATGTCGCCCTCCTTGATGTAGGGTAAGTGGATAGTGATTACGGTGGTAAAGCGGCGAAATGCGGTAAGCCGGTCAACCACCTTGACCTCGCCCTCACCCAACGCGAAGGTATTTTGCAAAACCTTCATTGGACGACCCACCGACATGCTGGCTACCTGGGTGGGTGACTGGGTGGATACCTGACTGGCTACCATCAGTCAGCCACCTCCCCCGACAGGATGAAACGCTTAACCAGTGCCGTGGAATTCTCGTTGATCGCCACAGCCCTTGGGGGTCCGAACCGATTAATGAGGCTGGCAGGTCTGGAGAAGGCGCGGCTTAGCTTCGGATTCTCGGCCAACCTCGCCTTCATCTTGAGGATAATCAGTTTCATTCTGCGCTGCATGTCCTCTCGCTCGGTTCCATGAACGTAGATCGTCACCTCCCAATCGAAGTTCCTGCGCATACCCCGATTTGTTGTTGACTCAACCTGCCCCTGGTCGTCAAAGAACATACACACCGAGTTGGGCGGCACTATCTGAGGCGTGTACCTGAAGAAGTTTTCTACCTCCGGGATGTCAAGCGACAGCAACTCGAACTCACTCTCGATCAAGTCTGTCCGCTCGATGTACAGGTCCGCAACATCAGCCATTATCGGCCACCCCTGATGCTCAACTCGAAAGCGTCTTCAAGCTCGTCGGCAATATTGTCAGCAAACAGGTCCATGTTGTCCTGGAAGGCTTCGAGCATGATCTGGTTCTCAGGCTGTCCGGGGTGCCACACCACCTCGCGGAAGATGTCACCCCCACCGGGACCAGGGAACTTCAATGCCTTTGCGCCACGAGTGAATGCACCACGGGCACCCCTCGGAGGTCTCCTCCTGCCTGCCCCCGAGAGCCCTGAAGCTTCTATAAAGTGAGCCTTGGTGCCAAACTCGAACCACTTGGCCCGAGAGGTTGGGTTGTCGAGAATGATGTCAGCACTGTCGTCAACCGTTGCCCGATAGTATTGCTCCATTGGGCCGCCGTAGTCACCCCTGTTACGCGGAGGGTCATTGTCTCCACGATGCACAGTTTTAACCCGAGCGAGATCCCTGACGTAAGTCTCCGCGATCTCAGCGTTCTTTATCTGAGCACGCATCAAGGCAGCCTTATCGTCAATCTCTCCAATGATGCCCTCCACCTCTAGCACGATGGATGCACCTCGGGGAACTCGTCTCGCTCTTGGGGCACGCCGCGCCACTAGAGGTGCCTGCCTCCCCTCGGACCAGAACCTCGCATGAACACCATGTACAAGACCACGAGTACTACAATAACGAGTACCACTATCGCTACCTTAGCCATTAGATCAACACCGCCCTATCCACCTTCCAGGTACTCTCTAACATTCCAAGCACTATGGCCGGAAGCTCTTCCGGATTGAACTCGCGCCCTCGTGAGATGAAGGCACCTTCCGTGTAATTGGCCACTTCCTCCTTGTACCAGAGGGCCACGGTTCTACGGGTAGCGAACTCCACCTCACGTGGTATCGCGCCCTCCTCGTAACCGAAGTCTCCGGTAACTCGAATCGCTGTTGGTACTGATTGCGTAGCCACTCCGCCAAGCTCCCGGATAAAGAAGTCCGAATGATCTGCCGGTAGACCCTTGACACCGAACTCCTGATACAGAGGAGTGATAGTCAAGTCAGCCCCCTGGCTCGGATATTCGTTGCCAAAGTCCAGCGTGTAGTTCAACGCCACACCGTACTCGTCGGTAACAGCGGTGATGTCTGCTGCTGAGAAAACCTCATCTATGTACGTCCTCGTGCGGCCATACATATAGAACTCACGGGTGACGCCCTCGTCGCGAGGCGAGGAGAAGCGCCGACCCGTGTACTTGCGGACCAGCCCCGACGCGATGTGTATGTAGTCCTTGAGTATCCGTTGTCCGTCTTCAGAGACGGGGCTATTGAGATAGTCAATGACTTTTGGCACGCTCGTGAGTAGGGGCTGGGCCACTTAAGTTACCTCTAGCTGTCCGACTTATTCGACTTGCCGGACTTCTTGGAGCCGCCCTCAACAGACTCCAGGGGCAGCTTGTCGGCACCGTCGCCGGTCGGATCCTGGACTTGGGCGTTAGTGCGCGGCCTTTCATCCTTGCCGATCAACACGCTGCCAGGCATCGGGCTATCAGTCCCGACATTGCCAGCCTGAGCAGAGTCAAGCGTGAGGTTCCGGAAGCGCTGACGCCCACCAACCATGTTCTTCCGGGCTTCGCTCTTTTTCTCGTACTCATCCAGAGCTACCTTCGAGCTAACCTCTTCGGCAGTCTCTCCAGGACCGTCAACAGCATTAGCCCTGGTGTGAGCCTTCGCGTTGCGCTCGGTGGTCTCGAATTCCTCGCCCTTCTCGACGGCACCAGCTACGGAGTCCACGAGATCGACGCGAGCCTTCAGCGTTACCTTTGGATCTTCAGCCATTTGCTCCTCCTTTCGTAGAGGGGGGCCGAGTAACGACCCCCCGTTATTGACTAGCCTAGAAGGCACCCTTAATGAATGCCTCTGGCCTCGTCAGCACAAGGCCAACTCGAAGCTCGGCCAGGATTGCCAGCGCGTTGCGCACGAAGAAGTCATCGTGGCTGTCGCTGATCCTGATGTTGGCGGCCTGACGGTCAAGCAGTGTTGCACCAAGACCGAAGGCACCGAGTAGGAACTGACCGGCCCGGATCACCGTGGACACGCTCACCGGCACCCCGAAGAGGCGACGAACGTTACCGTCATTGACGACGATCCACTGGTACCTACCCTGCTCGTCCTTGGCAAGCTCGATAGCCTCCCAGTTGAGCGGGTTGACCATGATACCGTTGACCGGATACTCGGCAACCGCAGCCTTAGTCATGGCCTTCCTGATCCAGTCAATCTCCGTCCAGGGATTGCCGTTCGGGTCGTTGCCCGCCCTGGTGCCCTGGTCCTGAATCAACGGGTGGTTAAAGATACCCAGCAATGTGGTCGAGGTACCCGTACCATAGAGAGCCTGATCCTCAAGAGCCTGCTCAAGGCCAAAGAGCAGCCTGGAGTTAACGTAGCCCTGAAGCTGCGGAGCATCTTCGAGGGTCTGACGGTGAGCAGCAACCCAGTGGGCTATCGTGATGATCGAGGCAACCTCGTCATCGAACCGGATGGAAGCCTGGGGCTTCTTACCACCGTGAGCAGTACCGGCCAACTGGTCGGACACAACCTCGACACCAGCCAACTTCTCAGCGGTGAGACCCGCCGTGATAGTCAAGGTGTTAGTCGAGGAGTTGACGCCACCAGAGGCGATGACCCTGGTCTCGCCACCAACCACGATGGTCTGTCCAGCGAAGAACCCGGCCACCGAGTCAACCACCAGGGCGGTAGCCGCAGCAGCAGCGGTAGCGGTCAGGAGGGCATAGAGGTTGGCGAAGCCAGTCTCCATGAAGTACCTGATCGAGTCCGTGGTAACTCCCTGGACGTTAACCAGGTCACGGAAACGAATCTCACGCTGAGGCTCCTGGAGGATCCCCGGCAGGGTAAGCGGCTCGGACATAATGCCAGCGCCACCCCAGACACCTTCGTCAGAGGTAAGAGCCTTGCGCTCGGGAAGCAGGTTCCCTATGGACCCCAACTCAAGCGGGTGGCTCTTGGTGTCCTTGGACGAAACGAAGTTCTTGTACTGGTCAGACTCGGTGAAGCGGTGGCCCGGAGCAGTGCGTCCCTTATTCTCGACGCCACCTGGCCGGTTGACCTTCTCCTGCATCTCGTTGATCTGCGGAGCCAACTCCTTAAGCTCCTCGACAGCCTCGTGGAGATTCTTGATCTCAGTCTCGAAGCCCTCGATCTTGGTCTTGGTCTCTGGCGTGACACCGCCATTCTCAC
>WUUC01071368.1_pt1 | contig 14683 bp, 12 predicted proteins | sample 6278441 | NCBI WGS metagenome assembly WUUC01 (sample SAMN13675441, study PRJNA597444) | soil metagenome | isolation source: soil | place: USA: Washington | collected 2017-10
GGTGATTGGTGATTGGTGATTGGTGATTGGTGATTGGTGATTGGTCAAAAGGATTCACGCGAAGGTCGCTTCCTTCAAGCGTGGCATCAAATAGTCCTACTTACCCACTGGTCCCATTTCATATCACTAGTCACTAGTCACGAATCACTAACTATCAATCACAAGTCACTTCCCCTTGCCCGACGCAAACAGCGAATCCAACTTCTGCTCGTAAGCGTGGTAGTCGAGATACTTGTACAGATCGGCGCGCGTCTGCATCGTGTTGACGACATTCTTCTGAGTGCCGTCGCGACGGATCGCCTGGTAGACATTGAGCGCCGCCGCATTCATCGCTCGGTAAGCAGAGCAACAGAACAACACGATGTCGACGTCCGCCGCACCCAGCTCCTCGCACGTGAAGAGCGGGGTCTGACCGAATTCGGTGATGTTCGCAAGAATAGGCACTCTGACAGCCGCTTTAAACTTCTTGTACATGGCCAGATCCGTCATGGCTTCGGGGAAGACCATATCGGCACCGGCTTCGACGCATTTCACTGCCCGCTCAATCGCTTTGTCGATGCCTTCGACGGCCAGAGCGTCGGTGCGCGCCATGATGACAAACTGATCGTCGGTCCGAGCATCGACCGCCGCCTTCACGCGATCGATCATTTCTTCCTGCGAGACAATCTCTTTGCCCGGCCGATGACCGCAGCGCTTCGACTGCACTTGATCTTCAATATGAAGACCTGCGGCGCCGAACTTGATGAACGACTTGACGGTGCGCCCAATATTGAACGCGCCTCCCCAGCCGGTATCTGCATCGACCAGCAAAGGCAAAGAGGAAGCGTCCGTGATGCGACGAATGTCGGTCAGCACATCGTCGAGAGAACTAATGCCGAGGTCCGGGATACCGAGCGAATTAGCAGCGACGCCGCCGCCGGATAAATACAAGGCACGAAACCCACTCGCTTGCGCCATCCGCGCAGTGTAGGCATTGATCGCTCCCACTACCTGCAGCGGACGCTCCTCACGAACGGCTAACCGAAGTTTGGCACCAGCAGAATTCGTCATACGAAACCTCATCACTACGCGAAGGCGGCGCGCATGGTACCGACCCTAGGTTGCTTTTACTAACTGCGCGATCTGGGTTGCAGTTTCCAGCGCGCGGCGCCCGTGTTCCCCGGTGACAACGGGCTCTGTTCCGGTGCGGATCGCTTTAAGAAATGCCTCGATTTCGTCCAACAGCGCATCGCCCTGATCGAACGAACGTTCGTCGATGGCCACTTGCGCGGGCGATTCCACCGGAGCGTCCCCTTGCTTACGAATTACCGTCAGGATTTTTTGCTGCAAATCGATCGACAGATACGCGTCGTCTTGAAAGATGCGGATCTTGCGCTCCTGTTTCAAGCTCACGCGGCTTGCGGTTGTGTTCGCAACGCAACCGTTCGCAAAGCGAATACGCGCGTTGGCGATATCGAGATCGGCGGAAAAAATCGCCGAACCCGCTGCATCGATGGATGCAATCGGGGCGCCAACCAGTTCCTGAATCAGATCGATATCGTGAATCATCAGATCGAGGACCACGCTGACATCGGTGCCGCGCTGCTTGAACGGCGCCAATCGATGCGATTCGACGAACCGAGGTGTCTTCAGAATGCCTGCCGCCGCCACAATGGCCGGATTGAATCGCTCCAAATGACCCACTTGCAGGACACAGCGCTGACGGGCGGCGATTGCAATCAGCTCATCGGCTTGCGCAACCGTTGTCGTAATCGGCTTCTCCACCAGGACGTGCACGCCCAGCTCCAGGAAGTCCTTCGCTACTTGGAAATGCAATGGAGTCGGAACGGCGATGCTGACAGCATCAACTTTGCCGAACAGTTCACGATGATCGGTCAAGGCTGCGGTCTGAAGTTCCATGGCGATGTTTCGCGCGGTGTCGAGGTTTGAGTCGACGACACCGACCAGCGTCGAACCCGCCAATTGCCGGTACTTCTGCGCATGGAAGCGGCCTAGATAGCCAACGCCGATCACGGCTGTGCGTAACGACGCTGGAGAAGAAGTCGAGGTCACAATTCCGCCTTTGGCTTGTGCCGCAAGGTAAGCCATCCCGTGATGGGGAGAGCGATTCGGGCTAAACGGTGCATGATATCCGTGCTTGCGACCGGCCGCACTTGCGGCGCCGACCTTGCTCGTCAACAATGCAGCCCCCAACGCTTTTTAATCCAATGACTACTGCCGATTCGCCCACAACCGCAGCTCAAACTGGCAGGCGAGAACTCGTCCTGGCAGCCGCGAGCCTTGGAGTCGGCTTGCTGCTGCTTCCGGCCATGATCTATGCAGTGGGCGCCGGACTCTTGGGCGCCTACGGCGGTGGCCCTCACTTAGGCTCCTTTTTCGGCGACTTCTTTCGCAACTTGGCCAGCGGGTCCCTCCGGACCTGGTTCATTGTCCTGTCGCCCTATCTGTTCGTCTGGCTCCTGCGACTCATTTTCCGGTCGAGGCGCCTGCCCGCCCCACAGATGCCGGACGATCCAGGGCCTGACGCGGAAAAATCCCGGTCCACACCGCGGGTCGCCGCGCATCCAGCGGCAACAGCGAAGCGACGAGAACCTTTCGTCGGTTCGTGACCCCCTTCGGTCTCCCGCCAGCCACAGCGGCAGACGCAAAAGCGTGAGGCGCCTCACATTTCAAGCGAATCGCGGTGGGGCTTGTGTCAATCGACGCTAAGCTCTTCATAGATCGCAAATTCCGGAGCCCCGCGCCGGACGGCTGCGAGAAAGTCGGAGAACAGAAGCAGGACGTGTCGCTTGTGAAAAAGCGCACAGCTGCCGATAGCAGGTATGGATTCCTCGCAAACCTTCAGCTTGCTGCGGGCGAACTTAGTGAGGTAGCGCAACAGAGAGCGACCGGGAAGTATGTTTATGTGGCTTTCAAAATTATTCAGCGGCCTCAAGCGCCAGCCTGAAACCATCGAAGACGAAGAGCCGGCGCGCTTCCCCGCCGACAACACCAGCATGCGGTCCGGCCCGCAAACCGATTTCAACAAGCGTCGCGCCCGAGAAGCGAATGCAAAACCCCCCGGTTTCGACCCCTACAATAGCGGTACATTCAAAAAAGACGATGCCTGGAAACGCGTGACACGGCGCTGATTGCACCGTCGCGACCGCGGCCGAATCTTGTTATCCCGCCACTTCTCGCGGCCAATACACCAGAGCGATCAAGCCAAGGCTGGCCCACATTGCCCCCTGGCCCCACCAAAGCCACCATAGCTTTTTGAGCGTCGCGAACAAGCTGGCGAAAGAGGTGGCCGCCAACAGCCAAAACCACGCGCAGCTCGCCAGCAGCACCGGTAGCTCACGCTCCAGACTAGGTTGCTCCCCACGCAAAAACGCGAAAACGATAGCGGTCGCCGTCAGACCAAACCCTATGGCTGTCGCGGATCCAAAAATGAGCGCATTGAGAACTGCTAGCGGGGTCATAGGGCCTGAGTGTCGATTGGATGGGCGATTGCAATTCTTTGCATGCGGAGACTCGACTCCTGGAGATTAACGGTGAATTTTAGGGTCTTATTAGACCTCGTTCACCTTCCTAACTGCCGTGGCGTCGGCGACTGCGGACATCTGTAAACGCCAGGGCAATTCCAGGGCGTCACCAGGGCGTCAATAGGCGGGCAACGTGTTTCGCAACTTTGTGAGCGGAAGTCTTGATTGCGGGGCACGGCATCTCTAGCCTAGGTAAACGCGAATTAAGTCCGAGGGCTGCAATCGCCTGTTGGCAGACACTGTGACCCAGAGCGAGGCTCCGGAGTGGAATTCAGAGTTTGCTGAACAGCGATTTGAACCTTGGGACTTGATCAGCAACTGCCTAGCCACATAGTTGACTCATCCCGCCCGCTGGCGAGGAGAAAGTACGTGTACGAATCGGATCGAGCAAGTTTTAATTCCGGCTGCGCTGCGCGGGCGCAAGCTTCGACTCCCCCTTCGACGACTCACACCATGATCAATCAAACAAATGCCGCTCCACGCTCAGTCACCTGGCTGCAGCGAGTCACAAGCTTTGGCGGCTACACGGTTCGCGCCCTGGCAATCGCCATTGTCATTCTTCTTGTTGGTGCTGCGGATACGCCGCAGGCACTGGCGGTTGGCGCCACGACGGATCTGGCGCCGACCGATCGGGAGCAGCGCGTCGCCAAACTCGTGAGCACGGTGATCGAGCGACAGCACTATCGTCAATCACCCGTCAACGATCAGGTCTCGTCACTGGTATTGGATCTCTTCATCGAAGCGCTGGACGGCCAACGTAGTTTCTTTCTGGCATCCGATATCGCCGAGTTCGAACAGTTTCGTTACAAGTTCGACGATGCCGTCACCTCCGGCTCGCTGGGCCCGGCCTTCGTTATCTACAACCGCTTGCAGGCTCGCAACCGTGAACGCATCACTCAGATCTTCGAAACCTTGAAGACGGAACCGAATTTTCAGATCGACGAGACATTCGAATACGACCGTTCGAAGGCACCTTGGGCCAAGACCTCCGAAGAACTCAACGACATCTGGCGGCGCCGCGTCAAGAACGATGCGCTGTCGCTTATGCTGACGGAAAAAGCCTGGACCGAAACCAGCGACATCCTGCGCAAACGCTATGAGCGAGTACTGAAACGCACCGAACAAACGAATGCCGACGATATCTTCGAGATCTTCATGAATTCGTTTGCCCATGTGTTCGATCCGCACTCGAACTATTTCTCGCCTCGAAATTCCGAGGAATACCGAATTCAAATGAGCCTGTCGTACGAAGGCATCGGCGCGACGCTGGGATTGATCGACGACTATGTCACCATCCAAAATCTGCTGCCCGGTGGCCCTGCGATGGTCAGCGGCCTGCTCAATGTCAACGACCGGATCGTCGCTGTGGGCGAAGGCAAAACCGGCAAACCGGTGGATGTCATCGGTTGGCGCCTGGACGACGTCGTGCAGCTGATTCGCGGCAAGATCAACACCAGCGTGCGACTGCAAGTTCTACCGGCAGGCGCTGCGCCAGGATCGCCGGAAAAGACGATCGACATCACACGCAACAAAGTCATCATGGAACAAGCCGCTGCCAAGAAGGAACTGCGCAAAGTGACTCGCGGCGATCGCGAACACAAAGTGGGCGTCATCACCGTGCCCAGTTTCTATCAAGACTTCAATGCACGCGCTTCGGGCAGCAACGACTATCGCAGCACGACGCGTGACGTACGCCGTCTCCTCGGCGAGCTGAAGACGGAAGGCGTCGACAGCATCGTGATGGATTTGCGCGGCAACGGCGGCGGCCATCTTTCGGAGGCCACTGGTTTGACCGGATTGTTCATTCCTACGGGCCCGGTCGTGCAATTGAAAGAAACGGGCGGCCGAATCGAAGTACTCGACGACCCCGAAGAAGAATTAGCCTGGGACGGTCCGATGATCGTGCTGGTGGATCGCTTCAGTGCTTCGGCCTCGGAGATCTTCGCAGCCGCAATCCAAGACTACGGTCGCGGTATCGTCGTCGGACAACAAACCTACGGCAAAGGCACGGTGCAAAATCTCTATCCGCTGGACCGCTACGCAATGGGGCAGGATATTTCGTTCGGGCAATTGACCGTCACCATCGGCAAGTACTATCGAATCACCGGTGAGAGCACTCAGCATCGCGGCGTGCAACCGGATATTAAACTGCCCTCCGCCATCGACAGCACTGAAGTCGGTGAGAGTGCGCAGGACAGAGCGCTGCCTTGGGATCGAATTCACGGCGTGCCGTTCGGCAAAGACGCGGCACTCAAGCAGGCCGTCGCCCCGCTCACCCTGCAGCACGATAAGCGCGTCAGCAGCGACGCAGACTTTCAAATGTTGCTGAAGGACATCGGCATCTACGAAACCACGCGCAGCCAGAAGACGGTTTCTTTGAATCTGAAAAAGCGGCAGACCGAACGCGCTCAGTTGGAGTCGCAACGCCTGGGGAATGAGAACGAACGGCGCAAGCAGCTCGGCATTCAACCGATCAAGGCAATGGCCGACATCCCGGCAACCGAACAACGCGACGCTATTTTGAGCGAGACAGCGCAAATCGCGCTGGATCTCAATGAATGGAGCAAACAGCGCGTCTCCAAGCTGCAGGCCGACACGGCGGCCGCACCCAAGAAGGCCGGATCTCGATAGCCGCCGCCTAGCGCAAGGCGGTCAGCGGCTATTGCAGCAACGCCTGGGCGATCGACCAGTAGTCGTCGACCAGGACGTTGAGTTTCGGGGGAACGCGATCGCCGCCGATCGGCGTTGAACCGTCCTGCAGGATCACCGGCACTTCGGCTAGTGACTCGCTTAGCGGGACGGTGTCTTGAGCCGTCCGGTAGATCGCTCGAGCCCGGACGCGCTCGGTGGGCTCCTTGAGCGTCACCAACGATCGATTCGGATCATCGAGGGCTGTGAGCGCTGTTTTGACGAGCGCGGCAATGGCCCGACACTCCTCCTCTGTTCCCAGGCTGGCGTCGTAGATCTGGACGCTAATGGCTTGCCTCGCAAGCGGAGCGAGCGCCCGGTTCGGCAGATTAACAATGAGCCACTCGGCATAAGCGATGGCAGCAGTATTTACGATTCGCTTGCCGTCGAGTGAAAGTCCCGGATATTCGGGCAGCGGCGCCGACGCAGAAGCCGCGCGCTCATCCGAAATATCCGTCACCAAAGTCGATGCGCCATCCCATTCCGAGCGCACTTGCTCCTCTTCGGCTCGCAGCTCGCGGCGCTGCTTCCATTTCCAGAAACTTTGCGCCGCCTCGAGCCTCGCAGCAATGAGTCTCAGTCGTGCTTCCAAACTGTCGGCATGCGAGCGTGCGTTCAGGAGACGTTCTTCGATTGCCGCAATCTGGGCCGCGCGCTGCGCAGCGCAATCCGCGCCGTGCCGCTTACGCTCGCGCTCCTCCTGCTGTTTGCGGAGATCGGCCATGAGCTGGGTAAGTTTGCGGCTGCAGCCGAGCCAAAGCGCTCGCAACTGAAAATAGAGCAGTGCTTGTACGCCCACATCGGGACGGCCCAAGTACGCCGCAAGTTCATCGAGCTGCTCGCTGCTCCGACGAATAGTGCTCTGCTGCGTGTCGAGCTTCGAGAGCAATCCTGCTCGCTCGTCCTGCAGGTCGGAAAGTTCCTTTTTAAGCTCGGCGCGATTCCAGTAGAGCCTCAGCAGCTGTTCCTGGTGTGGATCCTCGGCCTGTCCGCGTAGACGCCGCCAGACGCTGCCAATAGTTTGGGCAATGCTCATACAACCTGCACCGCCCGCTTATGGCGTGGCCGCGAACCGGTGGCCGCGTTCAGTGCAGTAGTCCAACCATTTATTGAGCATCATGTTGCGCTGCCAGCGTTGATCGCCATGCACGCGCAGAATGCGCAGCTCGCGGGCCTGCGAAAGACACAGTGTGGGATGCCGTCGCCACTTCGAGCAATGAAGCGCCTCGGCCAGCCGCGCATCATGATAAACGCGAACCTGCAAGTCCGGCTCGGCCACGGCCAGCTCACCCTCGCCGAAGCGATAGGTCATTGTGAAGGTGACGGTATAGCGGCTGCGCTCTTGCACGCTCAAATAGAGCGGACAATCGTTTGCGGGCGAGGAGATGTCGTGGTCGGGAAGATGCTGCAAGTCACCCAGCATCTGGCGCAGGCGGACGTAGTTGCTCTCGTACACCGTCATCAAGCCGACGAAGCTGCCGGGCCGCGACGTCCAAGTCGCAGGACACAGGCTGTCGTTCAGGACCGAGTCGTTCATTCGTTACAACGTTTCAGCAAACCCAATGGTCGATTAAGAGTGGCTGTACCGACTATAACCGAGCGCAAGGAAGGTGTCGCGACTGCTGCAATAGAGGATTTTCTCCGGTTGCGACCTGCGTCACGCCGGTGTATTGGAAACCGCTGGCTGCTGCGCCTCAGGGACGCAATCGTCGTTCCAGTTGCGAGCGCTCGATGATGCGGCTGGCTATTTCTTCGATTGACGTTTCGGTCGTATCGATGAATGGAATGCCGTATTGACGAAACAAGGCTTCGGCGGATCGCAGTTCATAGGCAACTTGCCCGGCCGAGGAATATTTGCTGTCAGGCCGACGCTCGTTGCGTATCTGTTGCAGGCGCTCGGGAGCGATCGTGAGACCATACAATTTGCCCTGGAAGCGCGAGAGTTTCGAGGGCAGACGGTTCTGCTCGAAGTCGTCGTCGTTCAACGGATAATTCGCAGCGAAGATCCCATATTGCAGGGCCATATAAAGGCACGTAGGTGTCTTACCGGAGCGCGAGACGCCGACCAGGATCACATCGGCGCGCTCGTAGTCCTGCGTCGCACCGCCATCGTCGTTCGCAAGCGCAAAGTTCGTGGCATTGATACGCAACGTGTAGGCGCCGATATCCGCGATGCCGTGCGCACGGCCCTCGGTGCGCGATGATCGAACCTGCAGCTCGACTTCAAGGGGCGAAAGAAAGGCATCGAAAAAATCCAGGAACAGTCCGTTGGCGCGGCGAACCACCTCACGCAGGGGCTCCTGCACCAGGGTGCTGAATACAACCGGCCGTACACCCTCCGCCACCGCCGTGGCGTTGATGCGCCGAACCGCTTCTTCCGCCTTCTCGGTTGTGGAGATGAACGGTAAGGTGACCTGTCGGAAAGCCAGCCCACCGAACTGGGTCAATAGGCTATGGCCCATGGTTTCCGCCGTGACGCCGGTCTGATCGGAAACAAAAAACACCGTCCGGTGACTCATTGCGCTCTCTTTTGAAAAATCTCTACAGGCCGCTGCGCCCGGCGTTTTATATCACGCCCGCCAACCCACTATACTAGCGCCCCCTTCGCACCCGCCTCGCTGGCGCTTCTTGGACAATGGTCTGGATGCGGCCCGGCAAGGCCCGGTGAGAAGACAAGCAAAACGCTTCGAGGACTGACTTTGGCTACTAATACGATCCCTTTCGAAAAGCTCGGACGCCACGACGTCGATACAGTTGGCGGCAAAAACTCGTCGCTGGGCGAGATGATCAGTCATCTGTCCAAACTGGGCGTCAGCGTACCGACCGGTTTCGCAACTACTGCCGCCGCATACCGAGATTTTCTGGCGCATGAGGGGCTCGCACAAAGAATTGCAACCGAACTTGCTGCGCTCAACGTCGACGATGTCGTCAAGCTTGCTGCCTCCGGTGCAAAGATCCGCGGCTGGATCATGAGCACGCCGTTCCCGCCGCAATTGGAACGCGAGATTCTCGAGTCCTTCGATAAGTTGAGCGGTGGCCAGGACATTGCCGTTGCGGTGCGCTCCTCCGCGACTGCGGAAGATTTACCGGACGCCTCATTTGCCGGCCAGCAGGAAACATTCTTGAACGTGCGCGGTAAGCCGGAACTTTTGAAGGCGGTGCACGAAGTGTTCGCTTCGCTGTTCAACGATCGCGCGATTGCATATCGGGTCCACCAGGGGTTCGCACACGAAGTGGTGGCACTGTCGGCAGGCATCCAGCACATGGTGCGAAGCGATCGCGGCGCCAGCGGCGTCATGTTTACGCTCGATACGGATTCGGGTTTCCGAGATGTTGTTTTCATCACGGCGTCGTACGGCTTGGGCGAAACCGTGGTACAGGGCGCGGTCAATCCAGACGAGTTCTATGTTTACAAACCGTCATTGGAAGCGGGCCACTCCGCAATCGTGCGCCGAACGCTGGGCGCGAAAGCCATCAAGATGATTTATGGCGATGGCACCGCCGGCAAACGCACCGTCACTGTGGATGTTGCCGCCGCCGATCGCGCCAAGTTCTCCATCACCGATGCAGATATCGTCGAGCTGTCGAAGCAGGCGCTGATCATCGAGAAGCACTACGGCTGCCCCATGGATATCGAGTGGGGCAAGGACGGCGAAACCGGCAAGATTTACATCCTCCAGGCCAGACCGGAAACCGTGCAGAGTCGCGCCGGCCGTACCGTGCAACGCTACACGCTGAAGTCCAAATCTAAGATCATTGCGACCGGGCGCGCGATCGGGCAAAGAATCGGCGCGGGACCCGCGCGAATCATTCGCGACGTCAAAGAGATGGCGCGAGTCGAAAGCGGCGATGTGCTGGTCGCCGACATGACGGATCCGGACTGGGAACCTGTCATGAAGCGCGCATCGGCCATCGTGACGAATCGCGGCGGCCGCACCTGCCATGCCGCCATCATCGCCCGCGAGCTTGGTATTCCGGCTGTCGTCGGTTGCGGTGACGCGACTGACAAAATTGCGGAAGGCCAGGGCGTCACGGTGTCTTGCGCCGAAGGCGATACAGGCTTCATCTATGACGGTGAGCTGCAGTTCGAACAGAAGAGTATCGAGCTCGACTCGCTGCCCGACATTCCGGTCAAGATCATGATGAACGTAGGCAATCCGGATCGCGCCTTCGACTTTGCGGGAATTCCGCATCGCGGCGTCGGCCTCGCACGTCTCGAGTTCATCATCAATCGGATGATCGGCGTACATCCCCGCGCCCTGCTCGACTTCGACTCGCTGTCTTCGGACTTGAAGCAAACGATCACACGGCAGATGGCTGGCTATTCATCGCCGGTCGAGTTTTTTGTCGACAAACTTTGCGAGGGCATCGCCACTATCGCGGCCGCTTTCGCTCCGCAGCCCGTCATCGTGCGCCTGTCGGATTTCAAGTCGAACGAGTATGCCAATCTGATTGGCGGCCGGCAGTATGAGCCGCATGAAGAGAATCCGATGATCGGATTCCGCGGCGCTTCACGCTACGTCGACGAATCGTTCCGCCCCTGCTTTGAATTGGAATGTCGCGCGCTGAAACGCGTCCGCGAGCAGATGGGCCTCAAGAACGTACAGATCATGGTGCCGTTCGTGCGCACCGTGAGCGAAGCGCGGCAGGTGACCGAGTTGCTCGCAGCCAATGGTCTCAAGCGCGGCGAACACGATCTCAAAATCGTAATGATGTGCGAACTGCCGACGAACGCATTGCTTGCAGATCAGTATCTGCAGTATTTCGATGGGATGTCGATCGGTTCCAATGACATGACGCAGCTGACGCTGGGTCTCGATCGCGACTCCGCGATCATCGCCAAGCATTTCGACGAACGCGACGAAGCCGTCAAGGCACTGCTCGCAATGGCGATCAAGGCCTGCCGTAAAGCCAACAAATATATCGGCATCTGCGGCCAGGGCCCGTCCGACCATCCCGATTTTGCGCGCTGGCTCCTCGAACAAGGAATCGACAGCATCTCGCTCAATCCCGATACGGTGGTGGAGACCTGGCTGTTCCTCGCCGGGCAAAAGGCAATCCCGAAATAGCGAGTAGCCTTAGCGGGACACCTTAGCGGGTAGCGGGTAGCGGGTAGCGGGTAGCGCATAACACTAGCGGATAGTTAATGAGAAGGATTCGGACATCCCATCGCTGAGCTATCCGTGTCATTTACTATCCGCTAGTCACTTTATCTTAGACACCACCCACCACCCGCTACCCGCCAGTCACTGCTCCTGAACTACTCGACGCGCAAGAAGTGCTCACGGTAGTACGACAATTCCGTAATGGAATCGCGAATATCGTCCAGAGCCAGATGCGTCGAGGACTTATTGAGACCGGAAAAAATGCGAGGCGCCCAACGCTTCGCCAATTCTTTCAGCGTACTGACATCTAGATTGCGGTAGTGGAAGAACCGTTCGAGTTGCGGCATCTCGCGCGCAAGAAAACGGCGATCCTGGCAGATGCTGTTGCCGCACATCGGCGATTGGCCCGGTGCAATCCACTGCGATAGAAATTCGAGCGTGCGCCGCTCGGCCTCACCGGCGCCGACCAAGCTGCTGCGCACCCGATCGACGAGGCCGGAACCGCCGTGTTGGCGCCGATTCCACTCGTCCATGCCTTCGAGCACGATATCCGGCTGATGGATCGCAAGCACCGGGCCCTCACCCAAGACATTCAGATGCTTGTCGGTGACGATGGTTGCGATCTCGATGATGTGATCCGTGTCCGTGTTAAGGCCGGTCATTTCCAAATCGATCCAGACAAGATTGTCCGGGCTCCGCATAGGCATGGATCGCTAAGCTCCCTTGGGTGAATTGTCGAATGAGGCGTCGGTACCCAGCGGCGATAGTAGCAGGCGGAGCACAGCCGCGAAGCGTCGGAAACTGGCTACAATGGCCGCGTGGGGACCCAAGCTTTCCCGGTCCCTGCGTTCTAACGCATCACTACTGCCTGGGTTCCCATTGCCAATGCACTGGCTCGCACAACTCTTTCTTGCCGCTGTCGCCACGAGCACCCTTGCTCAGCTGTGGTTGTCCTATCGTCAAAGCCGCGCTGTCGATGCACATCGCGACCGGGTACCTGCGCCGTTTGCGGAGCGAATTAGCGCGGACGACCATCGTAAAGCGGCCGATTACACCATCGCGCGCGAGCGTGTGGGCCGGATCGATGTACTGATCGACGTCGCATTGCTAATGGTGTTGACGCTCGGCGGCGGCATCAGTTTCATCGACGAGCTGTGGCAACAGTCGCTGCCGCAGCCTTGGCTAGGCACCGCAGTGATTCTGACGATCTTCTTTGCGCAGATGCTGATCGGTCTGCCGCTCTCTCTCTATCGCACGTTCTCACTGGAAGCACGTTTCGGCTTCAATCGAACAACCCTCAAAGTCTTCATCGTCGATATGGTCAAACAGCTCGCACTCGGTCTGGCGCTCGGCGTGCCGCTGCTGGCCGCAATTCTGGCGCTGATGATCGAAGCGGGCGACCTTTGGTGGCTCTATGCGTGGGGGTTGCTCACAGCATTCACGCTGTTCATTCAATGGGCTTACCCTGCATTCATCGCCCCGCTCTTCAACAAGTTCACGCTATTGAGCGACGAAACGCTCAAGGCCCGGATTGCAGATCTGCTGCAGCGCTGCGGATTCAAAGCACAGGGTGTTTACGTGATGGACGGGTCGCTGCGCTCGTCGCACGGCAATGCGTATTTCACGGGATTTGGCAAGACCAAGCGTGTGGTGTTCTTCGATACGCTGATCGAGCGCTTGAGCATCGAGGAAATCGAAGGGGTTTTGGCGCATGAGCTGGGTCATTACCGCCGTCACCACATTCGCAGCCGTATGATCGTATCGGTGCTGACCACGCTGGCGGGATTTGCCGTATTGGGTGCGCTTTCCGCATGGCCGGAGTTTTACTCGGCCCTTGGGGTGGAGCCGCCCTCGCCTCATGCGGCTCTGCTGCTGTTCATGCTCGCCGCCGGACCTTTCACATTCTGGCTGACGCCAATTGGAGCGTGGTGGTCGCGACGTCACGAGTTCGAAGCCGACGAGTTTGCCGCCGAGCATGCCAGCAGCCGAGAATTGGCAACCGCGCTTGTGAAGCTTTATCGCGACAACGCAAGCACGTTGACGCCGGACGCATTACATTCGGCTTTCTACGATTCGCATCCGCCGGCATTGGTCCGCATCGCACATCTGCAACAACTTCGTTCACCGGCCGACGCGTCATGACGCTCGCGATTGGTATCGCTTGAAGCACTCTAACAGCAAGCACACAGCAGCCGCGTCCGTCATCCAATCGGTTGCGACGGTCGTCGAGTGCTTCGGACGTCGCGCCATCGTCCAAATCGAAGATCAACGCTCGTCCGCATCAGTGTTCGGTAAACGAACCGAAATTGTTTGCGGAGATCGAGTGCGAGTGGGCAAGCCGCAGGCCAGCGATGAATTACAGGTGCTAGAAGTCTTGCCGCGCAAGACGACGTTTGCGCGCACCGACAGCCGCGGCCGTATCGAATCGCTGGCTGCCAATCTAGATCTGCTGGCGGTGGTGTTCGCGCCCGAACCGACGCCCGATCTTTTTATCGTCGATCGCTATCTGGCGGGCGCGGCCTATGCCGGACTCGACGCGCTGGTCATCCTCAATAAGGCAGACCTTGGCGCTGATGTGTGGCTGGACGAGTATCGACAAGCGGGCTATGCGACGCTAGCAGTCAGCGCGAAGGACAATAGCGGCCTGGATGCTTTTCGTGCCGGCGTGGCCGGAAAACAATTTCTGCTAGCGGGACAATCCGGCGTCGGTAAATCAACGCTGACGAACGCTCTGTTGCCGCATTCCCAGAGGCCGACTCGAGAACTCTCCAATGCCAGCGGCGAAGGCCGACATACAACGGTCTCGTCTGCTTTGCTCTATATGCCGGGCGGAGGCGCCCTGATCGATTCGCCGGGAGTTCGCGACTATGCGCCGCCCCCGCTGACGGACGATAAGGTGCAAGTCGGTTGGGCGGAAATACTGGCCCTAGCGCCCAACTGCCGTTTCAACAACTGCCTGCATTTGCGCGAACCCGGCTGTGCCGTACTGGCCGCCGTGGACGGAGGCACTGTCAGTCCGCGTCGATACGAAAGTTACAAGCGTCTGCTCAATCTGATGCGCCAACTATTGCCGTCGCACGAACGATTCTAGCTGGCCGCCGCCGTTGGGTGGATGGCTATTCGACTTTCAGCCGGCCGGCGATGGCGTGCGCGAGGGTTCCGCCGTCAACATATTCAAGCTCACCCCCAACCGGAACGCCGTGAGCGATGCGACTCGCCTTGATGCCACGACCCATGGCCAGTTCGGCAATGTAATGCGCCGTGGCGGAGCCTTCCACGGTTGGATTCGTCGCGAGAATCACCTCCAGAATCTCTCCCTGCTGAAACAGCGCATCCAATTGCGGCAATCCCAATTGCTCGGGTCCG
>WUUC01077195.1_pt1 | contig 14678 bp, 15 predicted proteins | sample 6278441 | NCBI WGS metagenome assembly WUUC01 (sample SAMN13675441, study PRJNA597444) | soil metagenome | isolation source: soil | place: USA: Washington | collected 2017-10
TCCCGCCCGGCGAGCCCGAGTGGAAGCCGCTGCTCGACGGTGACAGTTCTGTCGGGCGTTACGGACTCAGGTGGGACGCCACGAAGCCGCACCTCAAGTACGGCGGCTGGCTCTGGCGCGCTCGCTCGGCGAAGTTTTTCGACTCGCCCAAACTGATCTTCGTCCGCCTGATGAACAAGTCCATCAAGCGCCGCTTGGTGGCCACGTTTGATGACGCGGGCTTCTACAACCGGGACAACTTTAACAATATCATAGCCAGGGATCCGGATTACGACCTGAAATACGTTTTAGCGCTGTTCAATTCATCGGCGCTCAATTACTGGTACAAGAGGAAATTTGACAACGTTAACATCAACCCCGATAGCATCCGCCAGTTGCCCATTCATCCCGCCGCTCGGGGGACGCAGGACGAGATCGTCGCCCTCGTTGACCAGTTGTTGGAGAAACATGCCGAGTTATATCGTCTCAGGGGCCAAGGCTATAAGATAGAACAAAACTCCGACGGCACGGCGAACATAGACATACCTTACGACACCCTGCTCAGTAAGCTCCAAGGCTCCGACGCCTCGTTCGCCACCATCGATCTCTACGACGCGAGGGTGAACGGCATGTACAACTTCCCCGCACGCTGTAGGCCGGAGATTACAGTGAGCAGGGTTTCTCTCTCCGACGCTGACCCTACGGCCATCGTCCTCCGCTTCAGGCAGTTGTGGATCGAAGTGCCCGACGATGACGTGCGCAAATATCTGTTCGGTTACCTCCGGCGCCCACGGTGGAAGGGCAAGACGTGGGCTGATCTCCAGACATTGGCGTTCATCCCGGAAACGCACGCTCACCTGAAGGTCTTCTTTGAGGCGGAGGCGCGCGAGCGTGCGGAAATCGAGGTGCTGTTGAGCGACATCGCGCGGCTCGACGCTGAGATGGACGCGCGGGTGCTCGACCTCTACGGCATCACCGACCCGGATGACCGTGCGCGCATCCTCGGGGACGCCCCGCCGGCGGAAGAGGCTGAGGCGGTTGACGGAGTTGCCGCGGATAATGGCGAAACGCTTGCGGAGGCGGCTGAAGAAACTACAGCCTGAGTGCGCGCCAGGGGGCGTGTAGAGAGTCGCGTGTGGCGACCTCGCCCACGAAGCCTTCTTCGGGTTCTTGTGCGGCCGGTAGCCGTCGGCCTGAACCAGTGAGTTAAATGCGGACCCTGACCGGCGAAGAGTCGCCTGATGAGGACGGACTCGCGGTCCTGTTCATGGGCGTAAATATAATCGTTGGGTTCCGCCGGCCCCATACGTTAAAGCAGTTTTCAATTGGGTGGATATGAAAGCGACTCACCGCGGAGGCGCGGAGGGCGCGGAGACGGCGCAGAGGAAGAAGTTAATTCAACTCCTCTGCGCTTCCTCCGCGTCCTCCGCGCCTGCGGCGGTGAGTCGCACTACGTATTCATTCAAATGAAAAGTCCATAGTAGCGGATTTAAGCGCCGCCGGGGCTGACGGGCAAGATACGGCGTGATGAGGCCCTGTGGTTTGAATGTGCCACGACGCATAATTTCGTCGAGTCGCGCCCGCGCCCCGGCGACGAGCCCGCTTGGCGCATCCATGCGGCGCTCAGCTATCCGGTCAGCATCACCGTCGGACACACCTTACGTCTGGGTGGGAAGGAGGCTCGACGATGTGCTCCTGACTTGATAGCCGCTTCCCTTCGAGTAGAGACTCGCCGAGTCGGGTGAAGAATAGCTCCGCGTCCGCGTCCGTGAGGGTGAACGCCGGGGTCAGGTTGATATAGGTCGGAGCTTGGGCGGCCAGGCTAGTTATGACGCCTCTCTTTAGCAAGTGATGTCGGCAACCGGCCGCCCCCCACAGAGTCTCAGCCTTGAACAACTCGTCGTCGATCCGGAAGCCGATGAGCAGTCCTGAGACGCGCACGTCCGTGATACCTGTACCGCCGTCTTTTAGCGCGATCAGACTCCGCCTGAAAGTTTCACCTAACGAAGAAACCCTGCGGAGAAGATTGTTCTCTTCGATGACGCGGATGACGGTGAGCCCCGCCACCATCGCCAGCAGGTTCCCCTCGAAGGTAGACGCGTGGACGCCCGCGCGCCCCGGCCCCGAGAAGACCGCGTCATATATTTCGTCAGTCATCATCACGGCACACACGGGAACCATCCCGCCGGTGAGCCCCTTCGAGACAACGACGATGTCGGGCATGAAGTCTGCGCCGGCATGCTGAAAAGCGAACCACTTTCCCGTCCGGCCCACGCCCGTCAGCACCTCGTCGAGGATGAGCGCGGCACCGTGGCGGCGGCAGAGAGCGGAAAGCTCACCGAGCTTTTCCTTCTGCCAACACCTCGCCCCACCCATGCCCTGAACCAGTTCGACCACCACGCCCGCGACGGGCTCACTCTTCAGGCAGTGTTCGAGGCGGTCAAGGTCGCCGAACTCGACGCGCTCAGCTTCAACCCCGAGCGCGGAGAAAGGAGCCTTGAAGTGTTCTGCCCCGACGAGGCTGAGCGCCCCCAAGGTGAGGCCGTGGAAAGCCTCGCTGAAGCTCAGGAATTTGCCCCTCCCGGTTCGCGCCATGGCGAACTTCAGGGCGGCCTCGATGCCTTCGGCGCCGCTGTTGCCGAAATAAACCTTGCGGAGATTTCGTCCGGCGAGTTCGCAAAGCTTCCCGGCGAGTTCGCCCGCCGCGGCCGGAACACTGGAGGGGTAATTAAACGGCTGGCCCGATGAGATGGCGCATTGAAGCGCGGCGGTGACTTCAGGGTGCCGGTGGCCGAGCGTCGCCGCCCCGTACCCTGCGACCATGTCCAAGAAGCGTTGCCCCTCGTGATCTTCGAGCCACGCGCCGCCTGCGGATGCGAAAGCCAAGGGTCCGCCCGCAGACCGGAGCAGCTCGAAGCGCGCGGGGTTGACCGTCTCGCGATATAACCTGAGCCCTTGGGTGACGTCGTCCTTACGCATCTTCTGTCATTCCAACACCAGGGGTCACGGTCACGGCCCCGGTCAGAGGGTCGGTCGAGATACTCTCTTCCCCTAGCCCCAGGCTCCTGTTAATGACGCGTGCCATCAGGTAAAGCTGAAAAGACAGGTGATTGAGGTATTGCTGACAGACCTTAGCCTTCGGCTCCAGATTGGCATACTCACCGCCCAGATTGTTCGGCAGGTTGATGAACAGCCGCTCAGCCCTGCGCGCCACCTCGTTCGCCAGGAATAGGGCCGCTGCTTCCGGGGCCCCTCCTTCGAGGATGAAGCGGTCTGGCTTGCCCCCCATGAGGGCTTCCAGCTTGGCTATGTTTGCGTCGACAGCCCTGACCTCGCCGCCGTCGGGGCGCGGGATTTTTTTGCCGTTGACAACCTCCTCGTCACTCATCGAGGCGATGTCGCACTTCAAGATGTAAAGGTGTCTCTGCGTCTCCCTGAGCATCTCGTCGAACGCCGAAAGCTCTGGGTTCCGCAAGAAAGACCGGGCGAGCCCGAGCGCGGCACTCAATTCCTGCAAAGCGCCCAAGGCGTGGATGATGGGCGAGTCCTTGGGGACGTATATCTCCGGCGGGTTGAGAGGCGTCGGGGCGTTATCCCCGCTCCACTTCGTCGGTTTCTCCATGCACGTTCCTTCTCCGAATGTCCGAGAACATGTTCTGAATGACCACGCCGATAGCTAGTGATGCTACTCCCGGCCGTTAGTGTCGCGGGTGACGGCCCGCCAGTCTTCTATAAGCAGACCGTAGGCCAGGGTATCAAACAACTCCCCCCTGATCATCGTGTGTTTCCTCAGACAGCCCTCCAGCCAGAACCCGTTCTTCTCAAGTACCCTGACCGAGGCGGCGTTGAAGCTGAGAGTGTGCGCCACCAGCCGGACGACACACAACTGTTTGAATGCGTAACGGACGAAGACGCGGAGAGCTGCGGTCGCTATCCCACGCCCGCGATAGCCCCTTGCGATCCAGAAACCGACCTCCGCCCTGTGCGCCTTACCGACGGCGAAATCATCGGCGCCGACGGCGCCTATCAGTAAGCCTTCAGCGTTTCGGATCGCGAATGATATTTCTCTCCCGACCAGCCCCCTGAATTCTATGCGGTGGCCGATCCACCAGTCGGCGGCTTCCTCAGTATAGGGATAATGGATGGTCGGAGTGCAGCCCGAAATCTCGCCGCCGTCGTCGAAATGCGTCAGGTAAGCCCCCTTGTCGGAAGCACGGACGCCTGTGAGTTGGAAGCCTTCGCCGATGCTCAGTTGCATTTCCCGCCCTGCGTAGGAGCAAACGTTAAGTTACCGATGGACAGGTAGAGTACGGTTCAAAGCCACTCTATTTTTGTAAGTATCGCTTAACCCTTCGCCCGCCGTCCATCCACAGCGGGCGGAGTTTCGAATGATAGCTCCGGCGCACATTGAGCGCCCGTACAGTGTGCCGTGGAGCGTCCGATTGACTCTGTGTTCGGCAGTAAAATAATATCGGGCTTAAAGTAAAGAGAGACGGAAAACGGAAAGGTGGCTAAGGATAATTTCCATGGGTGAACGTAAAATTCGTGTACTCATCGCCAAGCCCGGCCTGGACGGCCATGACCGCGGCGCGAAGGTCGTGGCCCGCGCGCTGCGCGACGCCGGGATGGAGGTCATCTACACGGGGCTCCGTCAGACGCCGGAGATGATCGCGGCCGCCGCGCTGCAAGAGGACGTTGATGTCGTCGGCATCTCCATACTGAGCGGCGCGCACAACACGCTCTGCCCCCGCATCGTCCAACTTCTGCGCGCGAACGGCATGGACGACTGTCTCGTCACCGTCGGCGGAATCATCCCTCAGGATGACATCCCCCGCCTCAAGGAACAGGGCATCACCGAGGTCTTTCTTCCCGGCTCGTCAACCGAAGATATGATTAGATTCCTCCGCGAGAAAGTCCGACCGCGGACGTAGCCGGTGAGTTAAATGATGACGCACCGCGCTCCCCGCGCGTGCGAATCGGCAGACATAGTTCAACGTCACCTACGCGGGATGCTATTTTGGACAGGAGGATTGTTAAGGCGGTGTTTGATTCGGCTCTTCAATTGCCTTTGAGCTGAATTCCCGGCAGGGTGACGTCGAAATATGCCTCGACGTGAGATTGCTGCTCGCCGGCATATGCCCCCACCCAGTTTTGTATCACCTTCCCCTGCGGCGAGATAACTACCGTCTGCGGCGTCCCGCCCATCTTGTACGCCTCTCCTGCTCCTTTGGGGATGTCTGTATAAACAGGGAAGGGCACTTGATGCTCGGTGACATAATTTTCTAACCCCTCTTTGGAAAGGGATATGCCGATAAAGCGGTAGCCCTCGCCTTTCCGACTGACCAGCGTCCTGAGGTTATCCAGGTTGCGCGTACACCACTCACACTGCGGCGTGAAAATGTAAAGAACTGTAGGACGGTCACTGCCGGCGTAAGCAATCGTCTCACTCCGCCCGTCGAGTCGCTTAGCCGCAATCGGCGGCACTACTGTGCCGACCTGTAACTCGCGGTCTGCCCTCGCGGCGTCCTGCTTTGCCGTCAGCTCACGAACCCTGAGCGACAGCATGACATTCAGGACGACGGAGGCCACCAGCATCACCGTCAGAGCCGCGATGTGAAGACGCGAGTTGGAACGTCTCGCGCCGCGAGAGTTAGTTTTGTGCTCAACTCCGGAGCCTTCATCAGTTGAACTCATGGCGCACCACGCTTAGCGTTTACGACGACGCCTGACCAAAACGCGATAACCCCACCTCGTCGGGCAGGGTTATCGCCGAACTACGTTCAGACGCCCGGCGTACACAGGTGCTGAAGGCGTTTTCAACTTGTGAGTAATTTACGGACAAGGCCCTCCGTGCCACGAGGAGAAGGCGCACTTGAATTGGAGGAAAGTCGGGTCGCAGTAGAAGTACTGCACCCCGCCGTACACCGAACAATAGGCGGCGACATCCTGCGCAATCCTCTGGCAGTCACACGCGGCGTAGGCGGTCCTGCTCGTCAGCGTCATCGCCGAGAAGGCCATGCCGCCCAGCAGGACTGCGTACAAGAACAAGGTTCGCGCCCTCTTCATCATCCGAAATACCATCTCGCAGACCCTCCTTAGCTAGACTCAGTAGTGTTAACCCTGAGAGCGGGTTTCAGTCGAACGAGGCTGGTGAGCGCGACGGGACAGACATCCACGTGCTCTCACCATACCCATTCGACTGAAACCCTTTCTACTGCTGGAACGAAAGCTAATGCGGTCACTCCTGCTGCCGTTCAGCCCGACTCACCGCTACTGTGGGATACAGAACACGGTGACGTCGTTAGTGGTGCCGTTCTGATTGGTGATGAACCCGGTCGTCCCGTCCGGGGTGACGGCCACTTCATTCGGCTGCGGGCCCGCGGGGATCGTCGCCACGACGGTGTTCGTCGCGGTGCTGATCACCGACACCGAGTTGGAGCCCGCGGAGAAGTTGGTGGCGAAGACGAATTCCCCGTCAGGAGTTATCCCGATCCCGTGGACGAGAGGGTCGCCCGTATTGATGACGGTGACGGTCGTGCGCTTTTTAAGATCGACAACCCAGACGCCGCCAGTCCCGCCGGAGAAGTCGAGCAGGCTGATGTAGGCGAACCGCCCGTTGGGCGTGACCGCGATGTCCTGCGGGAAAGCGGTGGAGCCGGTCAGTTGGAGTTCGTACAGAAGGGTCCTTGAGCTGGGATTAAACACCAGAAGTCTCGGGGGGCCGCTCTCAGTCGGAGAGACGGGGACGAGGAGTTGATTCCCGATGGGCCTGATTGCCGGGCGGCCGCCGAATCCCGGAGCCTGAATCGTACCCGCGAGCGTGACGTTGGCCGGATTCCTGATGTCGAGGACAGCAATGTTTTGGTCCGAGCCGTCGAACTCCGCCGCCCCGCTGGTCACGAACACCTCTTTGTCATTCTTGCCGACGACTATCCCGAACGGGAACGTCAGCGGGATGGAAGCCAGATTAATCGTCTGGGTCACTGTTCTCGTCGCCGTGTTAATCACCGAAACCGTCGCGTCGCTGGAGTTGGTGACGAAGGCTTGTGAGCCGTCGCTCGTAAACGCGATGTCCTCCGGGAAGTTACCGACCGTAATCACCGACTCAATCGCGAATGTCTGGGCGTTGAGGACCGTAACCGTGTTGGCGTTGTCGAAGAGGCCGCCGGAATTCGCAACCCAAACGGTCTGACCATCAGGAGAGACGGTCACTCCGAAGGGGCTCTCCCCGACATCGAGCGTGGCAATGACGTTGAAGTTACAACTGGTCTGAGCCTGTGCGGCTTGACCGAGCGGCAGGACGAGGAAGGCCGCCAACGCGAGCCACAGGGCCAGAAGTTTCAACGCGCCCGCGGCGCGTGTCGACTTGGCGCGATGCGAGGTAAACAAGCTGAGGAAACTTCGAGTAGCTGTTAACATTGTAATCTCCTTTACTGCATTCCCCCGTCAGGGGAAACGTGAGGCTCTGGCATTTATGCGAAGGAGTTCGATGAGCGTTCATCGGCATTCAGATTCAGGACGCGAGGTTCTAGTGCACAACTTGAATCGGCGGGCCGTCTGGGAACGCCGCGTCGCGGCGTTCCCAGACGTTCGCCCGGACGGGTCAGCCTCCGTCTAGTTGCAGACGTGTGCCTCTTCGTAGATCACGGACGGATTCGCGTCGAAGAAGCTGAACAGGTCGAGCGCTCCCAACGTGCAGCGCTGGCGCGTGAAGGAGAGCTGGTAGAACGTGAAGTCGCCGTCGTTCGGGTCGCCGTCCGCCGGATCGAACTTGCGCACGATCTGGCCGGTATCGACGTCGACCTCCGCGATGTACCCGGAGTCACCGGTCGTGAAGTTCGCCCCGCTGACGAAGAGCTTCCCGTTCGCGGAGAAGGCGAGGTCGCCCGCGTTGAGAACCTGCGCGATGAGTTCGCCGGTGTTGAAGTCGACGAAGCCCTGGCCGGCCAGCGCCGCGTCCACGACGCTGTCGTCAAACCGGCGGATCTCACCGGTGCGGCTGGTGTCCTGGGCCGCGCCGAGCCCGACGTACAGGTTGCCCTGGTTGTCGAACGCGATGCCGCCGGGATCCCCCGGGATGCTGCCGACGATGGTGGTCGTCGTCCCGGTGTTGACGTCGAGGGCCTCGACCGAGCCGGTGAACAGCCCGAACGTCTCCCCCTGGCCGAAGACGAACGTGTCGTTGTCGAGCCAGGTTCCGATGATCTCCCACATGTAGCGGCCGACCAGCGTGGCCTCGCCGCCCCCGATCGGCATCTTGAAGATGTTCCCGTTGAAGTTCGGGTCGGGGAACCTGGAGCCCCCGGCGCCGGCGCCGAGGAGGATCGTCTGCCCGTTCGGCGAGATGGAGACGAACGTGGGGTCCGTTCCACCGCGGAACTCCTCGGGCAGCGTGCCGATGGGCGTCAGCGTGGCGCTCTGTCGGCTCTCCTGGATGTAGACGGTGAAGCCGTCGAACGCGATGACACGCCCGTCGTGCGTGTACTCGAAGACCGTGAAGAACGATCCCGGCTCCGGCTCGGGCACGGTAACCTGCGGCTCGTTCGGCGGATCGGCTGTGGCCGGCGGGGCAACGCTGACGACGACCAGGAGCACGACTGATATGCATGCGATCAGCGTGCGTGCTGCCGCCGTGCGGTAGTTTGAGCGATGAGCCATGACTTGATGGTTCCTTTCTGGCGTGTGGACTTGAGAGGTGGCCGGGAGCACCCTCAGGCCCGGGCGTGAAATTCGGATGGCGGTTAGGTGATTAGCTTACCCGGCGCGCCTATGGCGGGAGTTATCATGAGGCGACCAAAGCACATCAATTACTGCGCATGGCGGTGAGGCGAGTGTAATTCTCATCAGCGAGGGCGCGAAAGTGATGAGGATTTATGCAAGACGGCGAGGATCGTTTAGCACGTTTAGCGAACTTCAAAAGCCGTCGCAATGGTTCTGTTCGGAAGCGCTCATACAGTTTGAGAACGATAATCTCCATCGTGTTCGGCAGCAAGGTAAATGTATATGCTGATTCCGCTATTCGTATGCGAAATCATTCCTTCGTATGCTGATCCTCGCCTGAGCTTGGTTCATCATCATGATGGCGCCTGTATTGGGCGGGCGTCAGGCCGTAAGCCTTTTTGAAATCTTGTACGAAGCGACTCTCGTCCTTAAATCCGACGCTGGCCGTAATCTCTTTAACCGTCAGAAAGGAAGTTTCTAAGAGTTCCTTGGCTTGTTTCAGCCGCATCCCTTTAATGTATTGCACGACGGGCATCCCGAGTTCGGCCTTGAACAAGTGGTGCAGGCGCGAGGGAGAGAGGTTTACGGACTGAGACAGCTCGTTGACGTGGAGCTTTCCTCGAAGATTTCCTTCGATGATCTCCAGCACTTTTTTAACTCTTCTATCCATGTTGGCTGACCATCCTGTGAGTATGAGGCAACGGACAAGGGCGCAGCCGAGGTGTTGAGTTGTCAACTGTCTATGAGTAGCTATCGGGACGCCGGTCAGGCCATGAGTCTGCGCAACCGGGCGAACTGAATGAGAATGTCGAGAGTGCTGTGTATTGCCGGGTTCCGCCTTGCGAGGTTTAAGAGGCGTAACCCCGGCATACTTTGACGCCTTAACGCGACCCGTTCCGGCGGCTCGCACGGGTTGTAGATCACCCGCCTACCATGCACGCGACCAGCGTGGGCCCCGGTGCTCCTGGTTACGTAGAGAGGTATCGACGCCGGCGCGAAGCTCCAGGAGGCGGCCGAAGAGCCACAGCAGGTCGGAGAGACGGTTCAGGTACGCGACTGTCTCGGCGCTCACCTCCTCACCCGCCTCTGCCAGCCGCACCACGCAACGCTCGGCGCGTCGGCAGACGGTGCGCGCCACGTCGAAGGCCGCCGCCGCCGTGTGCTCGCCGGGCAGCGACCAGTCGGAGAGAATCCCCTCCATGTTTTCGATCCGGTGGACTTCCGCCGTTAATCTCTCGACCATCTCGGCCGTCACGTCAGGCGTCTCCTTTTCTGTGGCGCGTGGGTTAGCGACCGACCCGCTGACGAGGAACAGTTCACGCTGGATGGATTTGCTGAAGTCACGGACTTCCTCGTCTTCACAAATCGAGCGGGCGAAACCTATCTGTGCGCCCAGTTCATCAATCGTCCCGTACGCCTCGACACGCATGTCGGCCTTGGAGACGCGTGTGCCGCCGACCAATCCGGTCTGCCCCGTGTCGCCGTGTTTCGTCGCAATACTCATGTGAATCTCTCCAGACGTCAGAGTCGTTTCCGCCTGCCGTTGTTAACCGGTTCGTAAGTTGCCGGCCGACGCATCGCGGTCGAAAGCTTCCGCCGGCGCAAGGTGTGACTCGACGTCGGCGCCGACCGAGAGCGCGATCAGATAGTGAAGTTGACGGACGCCTTCGGTGAGCGAGGCCGGGCCGGGTTGCAGAATGTACGTAGACTTGATTTCGTAGACGTGCCCATGACGCACGGCGGTCACGTCTGACCACCCCGGCCGCTGACGAATCAAGGACTTCTTGACGGCCCGGCCGCACCAAGAGGCGATAATCACCTCCGGGTCACGCGCCGCCACCTCCGAAGGGTCCAGGATGCGGTCTTTCGCAACCTTTTGGGGGCGCAGTTCCGGGTACAGCGGCTCGCCGCCGGCAATCTCGATCAACTCTTCGACCCACCGGATGCCGGAGATTAAAGGGTCGTTCCATTCTTCAAAGAAGACCCGCGGGCGCCGCGGGAAGCGCCGCGCAGACTCTCGAATCTCTTCGAGGCCGCTTTGCAGTCGCGTCGCCAGTCGGGCGGCTTTCTCGGCACAGCCGACGAGCCGCCCGACGGTCAGGATCATCTGTAATATCTCCGTCACGCTGCGCTGGTTGAAAGTGAAAACGGTGACGCCGCGCCGAACCAACTCGCGTGCGATGTCGGCCTGGAGGTCGGAAAAGGCGAGCACGAGATCGGGCTCCAGCGCCATGATCTTTTCAAATTTCGCGTTGATGAAGGCCGAAACCTTCGGCTTACGCCGTGCCTCGGGGGGACGCACTGTGTAGCCGGAAATACCGACGATGCGGTCTCCCTCGCCGAGCAGGTACAACGTTTCGGTCGTCTCTTCCGTGAGGCAAATGATACGTCGAGGATATGCCTCGACGTTTCGGGACAGGCCAGTCGTAGCGGCTTGGGTCTGCATGGCTGCGACGTCAGTCATGAAATCAAAGACTCTCCATACCTCGCTGAACCTCATCTCTTAGCCTGTGGAACAGAAATACGGTGTCACCAGCCGGCCCAACCGCGCGCTCGGTCTGCACTCCGAAGACTTCACGGATGGCGAAATCTGAGAGCACCTCTTCAGGCGCTCCGACGGTGACGACGGCCCCCTCATTCACCAGCACAATCTCGGTGGCGTAGCGCGCGGCGAGGTTCAGGTCGTGGATGGCGAGCGCGACGGCTTTCCCTTCGTCTACTAGCTTGCGGCACAAATCGAGCACGTCGAGCGCGTGCGCGATGTCGAGATTTGCCGTCGGCTCGTCGAGCAGGATCGTGTCGGCCTCGGTCGCGAGGCTCCGGGCGATGAGGACGCGCTGGCGCTCGCCGCCGGAGAGTTCGGTGATGAGGCGTTCGGTGAGATGTGCCACGTCTGAGCGCCTGATCGCCTCTTCGACGGCGCGACGGTCGCGCTTGCCCTCGCGCTCGAAGCGCCCGAGGTGCGGGTGCCTGCCCATCGCCACCACGTCGCGCACGGTGAAGGCGAAAGACAGGTGCGTATCCTGCGGCGTGAAGGCCACGCGGCGTGCGAGTTCCCGGCGGCGAATCGCCCGCAGGTCGCGCCCGTCCAACAAGGCGCTGCCTTCGGTCGACTGCCAGAGACCGCCGAGCAGCCGGAGCAGCGTCGTCTTGCCCGAGCCGTTCGGGCCGACCAGCGCCGTCAGGCGTCCGGGGCGGAGGGCGAGCGAGGCGCCGCGCACCAGCCAGCGCCCGTCCACATTTATCCCCGCGTCTCGGAGTTCCAACGTCATGAGTAACCGATCTCCCGGCGGTGCCTGAGCAGGAGGTACAGAAAGAATGGTGCGCCGAACGCGGCGGTGACGATGCCGAGCCGAATCTCTTCGGGCCGGTGGAGCGTGCGGGCCAGAAGGTCTGCGAGGACGAGGAACGTCGCGCCCGTGAGCGCGCTCGCCGGAATCAGACGGCGGTGCGCGGGGCCGATGACGAGGCGGACGATGTGCGGCACGATCAGCCCGACGAATCCGACCACGCCGCTCACCGCGACGGCCGTCCCGGTCAAAAGCGCCGCGCTCGTGAGGACGATACGCTTCACGTGCTCGACCTCGACGCCGAGCGAGTTGGCCGTCTCTTCCCCGGTCAGCAGGAGGTCGAGCTCGCGCGTGTAGACCAGAGAGACGCCGACGCCGACGACAAGACAAGGGACGGCGAGCCAGAAGTGCGCCCACGTGCGATTGTCGAGACCGCCGAGGAGCCAGAAGAGAATCTCCTGCGCGACTTCGTAACGCACCCACGTCATCGTGATGAGGAACGACGTGGCCGCACCGATCAAGGCGGTGAGCGCCACCCCGGCCAGAAGCAGGGTCGCGATGGGGGTGCGACCGTGACGGGTGGAGATAACGTAAACGGCAAACAGCGCGACGAGCGCTCCGACGAATGAAAATACCGGCAGGTAAAAAAGCGAGTGTGCCGCCAGGCCCGTAGCGAGCGCCAGGACGGCCCCGAACGCCCCGCCCGCGCTCGTCCCGACGATGTCCGGCGAGGCGAGAGGGTTTTTGAAGAGCCCCTGCATCTGTGCGCCCGCCACCGCGAGCGCGGCCCCGACGAGCGCGGCCACGAGGACGCGCGGCGTGCGGAGCATCCAGACGACGGCCTGCTGCGGCTCGGCGACGGCGCTCACATCCACCCAGCCCGCGGGCAGTAGATGCGACATGAGCACCCGCACGACGACGCCCGGCGCGATTGACGTGCTACCCAGGGCGATGCTGATGGTGATTGAAAGGATCAGTAAGAGCGTAACGGCCGCGAAGTAACTCACTGCTCGCCGATGAAAGGTGGGGGCCGAATGGGATGAGAGGACTGATGAGCTGGCGGCGTCGCGCGGCCCACGGCCTATACTTCCCGTAACGAAAGTCGAAGAAGTCTCTATCGGGCCAACATGCCCGACATCCGTCTTCAGCGATGGGGCTTTTTCGGCTCTCATTTACCCTTACCCGTCGATTCCGGGTGGAGCCCATCGGCCAGAGACCTGACAAGGCCCACGACGTTGTGTGAGACGGTCAAGAGGGAGCGGTTTTCTATCATGATAATCCGCCCTTCGCGGGCAGCTTTGGTAGTTGCGACAGCCGGATTGGACAGCAGTTGCAGCCTGGTTGCCTCGAATTTATCAGCGTCCGCCCCGACGATGATAAATTCCGGTTGCCACTCTGCGACCTGTTCGGCGCTGACCTTGCGAAAGCCTTCTATCCCGTTCTCCGCTACGACGTTGGTCGCGCCGACCGTGCGCAGGATTTCATCGAACAACGTGTTCGCACCGGCGGTGTTCCCCGACGGACTGTACGACATCACCCGCGGCCGCTTGTTGCCCGCCGCCGACACGCGAGCGCGCACGGCTTCCAACTCACGTTCCATCTGCGCGACTAACGCTTCGGCGCGCTCGTCGTCGCCGGTGGCCTGCCCGATGGTGCGGATGTTCTGCTTGATGTCTTCCAGGCGGTCGAAATTGGCGAGGCGGAACACGCGCGCGCCCGACGACTGGAGTTGTTCGACTATTTCGGCGCGGCTGTAGCTGGCAACGAGGACGAGGTCGGGCTTCAATTGCAGAATCTCTTCCGTGTTCTGCACTATGGGGGCGCCCGTAGCGCGCGCCTGCGCGACCACGTTGCTGTACTTAGGGTCGAGGGCGAATTTGCCGAGCCCGACGATCCGCTCAGGCGCGCAAATCGCTAACACGATCTCGTCCGTGCCTAGAGTTTGGGACACGATACGTTGGGCGCGCGCGTTAATCGTGACTAACTGGCCGCTCCCGTCGCGCACCTGACGCGGGAAACTCACACCTTTTCCGCTAACGGCGGATTCGGCTGACGCGTTCGGCCCTTCGGCGGCAGTTTGATGGCCGAGTCTTCGTGTCGTCTCAATGCCAATGACGACGCCGACGATGACAACGATGACGACGGCTACGAAGAAATAGCTTCCCTTCCGTCTGAGCCCGCTTAATGGTGCGGGGTCGCGAACTTCACTCATCTCTTGATCCTTCCGATGCACATACCCACGTCACATCGCCTGAAGACACGAGGGTAGCTTTTATCGGCCTTCAGACATCCCTTCATGGGTACCGTTTACGTCCGGGGGGTTTGGGGCGGACGGTCAAGCGTAGGTCGGAGTGTCCATTAAAAATGCCCTCGGTCTTCCGCGCGGAAGACCGAGGGCATCATTTTGAATGGGTGAACAGGTTTAACTCGCCGTGCACCCGAGAGCAGAAGGTGCAACGACTAAAATGTGTACCTGACGCCACCCGCTCTTTCCCGGAGCGTAAGCGTGGTCGCCCCCGTCTCAGACAGGCAAGGTTTCCTGACTCCCGGCTCGAACGCGCCGCCCCCGCAGCCTTCCCCATCCCAGATGAGTGACCCCTCGGCAGAGGGTGGGGGGTGACGCAATCGCCGGTACACAGTGGCGGGAACCGTGCGGGCTTTGCACCCGGCTTCCCTTGGCGCCCCGAA
>WUUC01207790.1_pt1 | contig 14677 bp, 11 predicted proteins | sample 6278441 | NCBI WGS metagenome assembly WUUC01 (sample SAMN13675441, study PRJNA597444) | soil metagenome | isolation source: soil | place: USA: Washington | collected 2017-10
GGCGATACGTCGTCGATGCCGAGGTCTTCGACCAGCTTCGCCGGCCGGTACCGGCGCGGCCCGCGGCGCAGCCGCACGATCTGGCCTACGTCATCTACACCTCCGGTTCCACCGGAGTGCCCAAGGGGGTGATGATCGAGCACGCTGGCGCAGTCAACACGATCCTCGACATCAACGAGCGGTTCAAGGTAGGCGCCGAGGACCGAGTACTTGGGCTGTCGGCCTTGAACTTCGATCTGTCGGTCTATGACATCTTCGGAATGCTCTCGGCCGGAGGGGCCATCGTGCTACCAGGCGCTGACGATCACCGCGAGCCAGGCCAGTGGGTGGAACTGGCCCGCGAGCACGGCGTCACCATCTGGAACAGCGTGCCGGCGTTGATGGACATGTTCACCGAGTCCGCACTGGGATCGAGCACCGACGTGAGTTCGATCCGGACGGTCATGATGAGTGGGGACTGGATTCCGGTCCGGCTGCCCGACCGGATCTCGACCTTGCTGCCCAGCGCGCAGATCCACAGTCTGGGCGGCGCCACCGAAGCCTCCATCTGGTCGATCATGTACCCGATCGGCCGGGTGGACCCGGACTGGGTGAGCATCCCCTACGGCTGGCCGATGCAGAACCAGCGCTTTCACGTGCTCAACCCGAGCTTGCAACCGTGCCCGGCCTGGGTCACTGGCGATCTCTATATCGCCGGCGTCGGCCTAGCGCGGGGGTACCTCGGCGATGATCTTAAAACTCGCCGCAGCTTCATCAGTCACCCGGTGACCGGCGAGCGTCTCTACCGGACCGGCGATCAGGGGCGGTACCGGCCAGACGCGGTCATCGAGTTTCTCGGCCGCACCGATTCCCAGGTGAAGGTCCAGGGGTACCGCGTCGAGCTGGGCGAGATCGAAGCGGCACTGTTGCGATGCCCGGGAGTCACTGGGGCGGTCGCGGTCGCAGCCGGCCCGAAGACCGGTGCCAAGCGGCTCGTCGGCTACGTCGTGAGCGAACCCGGCTGCGAGCTGGACCCGGCCGCAATTGTGGCTGAGCTGCGCACCAGCTTGCCGGAGTACTGCGTGCCTCAGGTGATCCTGCCGTTGGACCACCTACCGCTCAGCGGAAACGGCAAGGTGGACCGCGGCGCGTTGCCGACGCCGGAGCAGGTGCTCGCCGGCGCGCCGGTCGAAGCAGTGCCACCCCGAACCGACGCTGAGAAGTGGTTGCACTCTGTCTGGCAGCAATTCTTTCCACATCAGAGCGTCGGCACCGAGCAGAGCTTCTTCGATCTCGGCGGCAACTCCTTGGACGCGGTCCGGCTGATGGCACGACTGCACGAGCACACCGGACGTGCCCTGCCGCTGGGCACTCTGTTCGCGCATCCGACCATTAGCGGCCTTGCCGTGGTCCTCGATGAGGAGGATGTCCGGGAGCACTCGTCACTGGTCCCGATTCGCACCAGCGGTTCGGCGACTCCGCTGATCCTGATCCATCCGGTCGGGGGTGACGTGCTGTGTTACGCCGACTTGGTCTCGCTGCTGAGCCCGACCCAACCGGTCTACGGGGTGCAGGCGCCCGCCGCTGACGCCGCATCAACCCTGGTCGAGCTGGCAGCCACCTACGTCGCCGACATCCGAGCTCAGCTTCCGGGCCGCCGGTGCCGTCTCGGCGGCTGGTCGATGGGCGGCGTGCTCGCGCTGGAAGTGGCCGAGCAGTTGTCAGACAGCGGTTTTCTCGTTGAACAGGTGCTCTGCATCGACATGTCAGAGCCGCCCGGGCCAGCTTCGGAGGAATTGGATCAGGCGCAACTGCTTGCCTGGTTCAGCCGAGACCTGGCTGGTCTCTCTGGGCAGCAAGCCCTCCCCTCGGCGGCGGAGTTCCGCGAGAGCGGTGACGCCGGTTGTCAGCTGTTGCTCGACTGGGCTCATTCCTCCGGCGTGCTGAACCGGGACGTCAACCTGACCACAGTCGAATCGATTTTCTCGCGGTTCTCTCGCAACTTGCTCGCCTTGCTCGGTCATCGGCCTCGGTCCTATTCCGGAGTCGTGCGACTTCTGTTCGCCGCTGACAACCCCGACGGCGCGCACGAGGTGGCCGAGTCGTGGTTGGCGCTGCTCGCTGGTGACGCACGCATGACGACCCTGCCTGGCAGCCATTACTCGATCATGCGGGCGCCCCACCTGAGTGAGCTCGCCGGCCAGCTCCAAGCGGCTCTGGCCGAATCATGGCCCGACCAACACAACAGCCCGACCAACACACCGACCGGGGCGTCCGATCCGACCCGGATCAGCAACATCAATTCAAAGGAGCAGTCGTGAGTCTCAGATTCGGTGCTTTCGTGCCCCCGTTCCACGCACTCGGAGAGGATCCCAGCGCGGCGATCCGACGAGACCTCCGGCTTATCGAATGGCTCGACGAACTCGGGTTCGCCGAGGCGTGGGTGGGCGAGCACCACTCCGGCGGCTGGGCACCCGTCAGCTCACCAGAGGTGTTTCTCGCCGCAGCCGTCGAACGAACCAAGCGCATCATGCTGGGCACCGGCGTGGTAAGTCTTCCGTACCACCACCCGATGATGGTCGCGAGCCGTCTGGTCCAGTTGGACCAGCAGAGCCGTGGCCGGATCATGATGGGCGTCGGTGCCGGGGTTTCGCCAGCAGACGCAAGCATGTTCGGAATCGCCGCCAGCGAGCAACGCCGCATGATGGCTGAATCGCTCGAAGTCATCCTGGAATTGCTGACGAGTGACGAGCCGGTTTCACGTAAGTCGGACTGGTTCGAACTCAACGACGCCCGCCTCGCGGTGCGGCCCTACCAGCGACCGCGATTCGACATCGCCGTCGCCAGCGCGGGTTCCGAGCGTGGTATGCGGCTGGCGGCTCGCTACGGCCTCAGCTCGCTGAACTTCGCGGGTCGTCCCGGCATGGTGGAAGCGCCGCTGAGTACTTTATGGGCCGCTGGTGAGGAGGAGGCTGCCAAGTACGGCCGAAGTATCGATCGGTCGTCCTGGCGGGTTGCGATCTGCACCCATGTGGCAGAGACCAGAGAGAAGGCCTTCGAGCAGGTTCGCCAGGGGATGGGTACCTGGTTCCGGGACTACGTGCTCGGCACCATGGGCGCGGCGGCGGCGCTGCCGGAGGGACGCGAAGTCGAGGCGGCAGTCGAAGCCGGCACGGCGCTGATCGGCTCGGTCGAGGACGTCGTCGCGGGCATCAACAAGCTGCTCGAGGAAAGTGGCGGCTTCGGCACCCTGCTGGTGAATGTGCAGGACTGGGCTTCAGCCCAGCAGGTGCGAGACAGTTTCGAGCTGATGGCCCGTTACGTCGTTCCGCACTTCAGCGGCTCCACCGACAGTCTGCGGCGGTCACAGCGTTGGGTCGCCGAGCGACGGACTGATTTCGCTGCCCAGGGAGCCGAAGCTGCCAGGCTGGCTGCATCGAACTAAGGCGCGCCGGTCCACCCTGGCAGTCTGGGGTCAGGGGTTCCCGGATGGGTTCATGGAGAGGTGACTGAGTGACGATAACTCGGGTGACACGCTATCTTATTTGCCATGGCATGCCCTGTCTGTGGGGGATCTGACCGACGGCCGATCGCTCCCGGATACTTTGAGTGCACATCGACGCGGGTCCGCCGTGTTGCGACAGGCATCCCGCATCCTGCTCTGGGGCGCCGTGGTTCGACCAGTCCTTCGTGTGCCGGCACAGGTACGTTGACGGGTCAACCGTGACCAACGGGAAGCTGTGCTTCTGCGGCACAGGAGCGATCGGCAAGTGCGGCCATTGCCACCGGTGGATGTGCGGCGACCACTCCGTCCTGGTCAACAATCGGCGCCTATGTGTCGACGCCGTTGCTCAACAGGAGGCCGCTGACGTTGCCGAACGGGCACGACGCGCGGAGGCGGAGCGGGACGAGGCAGCAGCGAAGCATGAGTGCGCAGTGATCGCCAACCGACGCAAACATGGTCCGGATCAGCCGCTCCTGGTCAAGATCGCCGCACTGCGTTCTGCGACCAGGCGCTGGTACGTGCCGCCATGGGGAATGTTGCTGGTTGTCGTGTTGGCTGCAACCTCCGCGTCATACGGTCTCGGAACCTTGATCGTCGGCTCTCAGCGAACCGAAAGTGACGCCGCTTCGTTCAATGCTGCAGGGGCGGTTGTGGGAGTCATCATCTGGATTTGCTGGTTCGGAATCGCTCGCAGGCACAACGGGGGCATACAGCGCGCGCAATCAAAAATTGCTCGGCTGCGGACCCAGATCGGCTGCGGAGTTCCTTCTTGTCGAAGCTGCCGACCTGACTTATGAGGCCTTGAGCTGAACCTTCCCCGGTTTGATGACTGGCCCGAAGCCAGGGGAGAGTGACTTGCGGTGACGTCCACAAGCCCGGCCGAGTCAACGCCCGCGATCTGCACGCCCTGCTCGCCGTGTCCGGCGAACGCACGCCGACCGTGCTCGTCGGACACTCCACCGGCGGCGTTTAAGCCATGACTTACGCCGCGCAGTTTCCGGACCAGGTCGCCGGCATGGTGCTGCTCGACTCGTCCACGCCGTACCAGTTCGATCGACCAATCGCAGCCACCGCATCCTCGACACCACTCACGCCGGAGTGCTCGATGACGAGCAGGCCCCCGGCGGACTTGACGACATAGTCGGCTCGTTCGACGCAGTAGGGTCGCTGGCTATGGATGTCGTGGGGTTGGGCTGGGCTGGAACGCGCACTGACCGTGCGCCCGAGTTAGCTCGCTTCTACCAGGACGTGTTGGGCTTGCGATGTGTGCATACCGAGCCGGACTTCTGGGTGTTCGAACTGCCTGACGGACGTCATGTGGAGGTCTTCGGCGCCAACTACCCCGGCAAATCGCATTTCGACAGCGGACCGGTCGTCGGCTTCGCGGTGACCGACTTGGCGCAGGCCGTGCAGCAGTTGCGGGACGCGGGTGTGGAGCTGCTCGGCGAACCAGGTCCGACCTGGCAGCACTTCCGGGGCCCGGACGGCAACGTCTATGAGGTTGTCTCCGCCTGAGCCGCCGATAAGGCGCCGGTAAACACTGCCAGTCCGCACCGGCATGCGCAGTCTCGCAAAGGGAACGTCGATGCGGCGCGGAATCAGCTGGCGAGCCGGCTCGAAGGCTGACGGCCGTCCGGGTCCGTAGGGCGCTTCACAGCCGTGAGCGCGAGTCTGTGTCGGCGCGATCGAGGGTGCGCAGTGTCAGCAGCGCGACGCCGAGGTCGCGGATTCGGACGAGGACACCATGCAGGTGGGCCTGGTCGATGACCAGCCCGGTCAGGCTGGTGGTGCCATCGTCGAGGCGGACCAGGGTGAGGTCGCCGAGGGTGACGGCCCAGTGATCGTCGAGGTGGCCCGCGACCCGGATCTCGTACGTCGCGGCGCCGGTCGGGCCCGTCCGGCCCGGCCCGGCTGGGCTCGGGATGGGCCAGGTCATGTCGGTGCCCCCACTGGTGCGCTGTGGGTGGTGGTCGGGCGGCGGCGCCGCGCGGGGCGGCGGATGGCCCACTCGGCGACGGCGAGGTTGATGAGCCAGCCGGCGCCCTTGGCCAAGTCCATACGGAGTTCACCGACGCCGAAGATGGCCCCGGCGATGCCTTCGGTGAACGCCTGGGTGCCGGCGGCTAGGCCGATGGCGTAGGCCCGGATCATCCAGGCCCGGTGGGCGGCGATGTCGCGGCGGCGGATCGCCGTGACCCCGAGCAGCAGGCTGGCGGCCATCGCCGAGGCGAACACGAGCCGCAGGACATAGAGCAGCTCCCCGGTGCCGGGCTTGGCCTGATAGAGAAGGGTCAGCCACAGCGCCGACCCGGCGACCGCCAGCCCCGCCCCGCTCACCAGGCGCCCGGCGCGGCGGTGCCACGTGCGGTGGTGGCGCCGAAAGCGGGGCACGAACTGGAACGCGCCCACCAGCGCGAGCACTGCGGCGCCGACGATGTGGACCACGAGGGCGGCCGGGAAGCCGGGAAACCGGTCGTCGGCCGGTATCAGGTCGGGTCCGCCGGCTAGCTGGACGAGCCGAAGCGAGCCGGCCGCGAGCGGGATCGCCGACAGCGCGACCAGCGCGGCCGGGACCGGCCAGCCCCCACTCTGGCCGGTCCGCTTGGCCCCTGGCGACGTCGACTGCCCACCGGATGAGGTCGGCTGGGCGGGCCGCTGTGGGGTGGTCATCGAACTGCGAGCTGCTTGACTGGGCTGACGGCCGGGGCGGTCTGGGGGGCCGGCTGGTCGCTATCGCGGGGGTTGCGCCACAGGGACACGCCGAGAGCGATGAGCGCGATGCCTTCGGGGACGGCGAACGGCCGGTTGAACGAGTCCGGCAGGACTGCGAGCGCGGCGGTTGCGGCAGTGCTGACCGCGAGCAGGGCGGCCGCCCAGCGGGCGAGGACGCGGGTGCGGAACAGGGCGATGCCGAAGAGAAGGCCGCCGAGGATGTAGCCGGCTCCGGCGAGGTTGAACAGGGTCTGGAGCCCGCCGATGCCACTGTCCGGTTTCGCGCCAGTGGCGGCTGCGACGACGTCGTTGACGAAGCCGGGCTCGGTGTCGACCAGGTTGGGCAGGACTAAGGCGGCGATGACCTCGACGGACAGCATGGCCAGGTACCCGGCGGCGAAGGCGAGGTAGCCGATCAGGCCCAACAGGCCGGCCTTGCGGTACTGGCGCAGATACATGCCGGTGATGCCGGCGAGCGCGAGCGCCGCCATGAGGGTCTTGAACCAGCTGCGTGCCACCCATTGGGTGGTCTCGGTGGTGAAGGAGCCGGTCGCCGGGTGCCCGATCTGGACGGCGATGAAGATGGATCCGGCAACCGCGGCTGCGGCGCCGGCGGCCTTGGTGAGGCCGGTGGCGGTGATGTTCATGACGGGCTCCTGGTTGCAGATGCCGGGCGGGTGTCCGGCGATGCCGTGGACGCTAGGAGCCGATCTGGTGATGCCACATCACATGACGATGCGATCCATTTGGTGATTCAGGCTTGGTGACTTCGTCTCGCGAGGCCGGGCTAGAGCAGGTTCAGCTCGCCTGCGCGGCTCACCGCGGCCCGCCGGGTGTTGACGTCGAGCTTGGTGAAGATGTGCCGGGTGTGGGTTCGGAACGTGTTGACGGACATGAACAACTGGTGGGCGATCTCAGGACCGGTCAGGTTGGTCGCGAGCAGCCGGAGCACCTCGACCTCACGCTCGCTCAACGGCTCTTGGCCACCGGGCGGGCGGGTCTGAGAGGGCGCAGCGTGCCCGGCCGCCCGCAGCAGCGCCGCTGCCTCGTGCGAGCCGAGCAGGTCGGGACGTTCAGCGGCCGCCCGCAGCAGCTCGCTCATCGCGGGTCCTTCGTCGAGGAACAGCCGGCAGTGCCCGGCCGGGACGCCGGCGCTGAGCGCGCGGCCCAGGTCTGCGAGTGCGGCGTCCGGGTCGCCATGGCTCTGGTGCGCGAGGGCGCGCACCAGCAGGGCCTCGATGAGGCTGCCACCACGATCCGCGGCGACGGCTGCGGCCACGATCCGGTCCAGCAGCGTGAGGGCGTCCCCAAGGGCGCTCGGCTGTGGGTGGGTGCGGTGCTGCGCGATAAACAGACGGGCGAGTGTGAGCTGGCCGTACTCGGCTAGGTAACGGGAGTCGTCGGGGCTGACGTGGTGGGCGTGCGCCCACGCCGCCGCGTCCTCCAGCCGGCCCTGCGCGATGTGGACCCGCGCCTGGATGGCGGGGATGGGACGCACGTCGGGGAAGTAGCCGGGTAGGTACAACGGCTGCGCCTGCCCGAGCATGCTGGAGGCGCCGTCGAAGTCCCCGGAGGCCACCAGCAGTAAGGCCATCGTGGTGTACCAGCGGTGCCGGTTCTCTGGCAGCGATGCACGTTCGCCGAGGTCGCGCGCGATGCGCAGGTGCTTCCCGGCCGCGTCGAGGTCGCCTTGTTCTCGGAGCACGTCCGCCAGGCCGACGTGCAGGTCACCGGTCGTGGACAGCACCTTGCCTGGATAAGTTTCTGCCGTCTGCAGGGCCTGCTCGTAGAGCCGCCGCGCCTGGTCAGGCCGTCCGCGCGCCAGCCACATGGTGGCGAGGACGACGGTGGCGCCGAGCTCGTCGGTGAGGTTCCCCGCGGCGTGCAGGCTGCGCACGGCTTCGCCGAAGGTGTCCACCGCTGCGGGCAGGTCGCCGGCGGCCCAGGCGGCCAGGCCGAGAAATCCGGCGCCGCCGGACCGGGCGACGTGGTCGGCAGGGCCGGCCAGGTCTAGGGCGCGGCGGGCGTGGGCGATGGTGGCCTCGACGTCGCCGCGGGCTTGGGCGATTGCGGCGCGGTACACGGCGGCCTGCGCCGGCAGGGCCCGCGATTCCTTGTCCCGGGCACGGGCCGCGTCAGCCAGTCGACCCCGTGGCGGCACTCGCGCCGCCGGAAGTTCGGGCGTCGTCGTTCGGAGCGCCTTGTCGGCGTGGTCGAGCCAGCGCTGCGCCCCGTCGAGGTCGCCCTCGGACAGCCGCGCGGAGACCATTTGCGTCGCAAGCAGCGAGCGGCTTCGGAGGACGTCGTCAGGCAAGGCGTTCAGCCAGTCGCGCAGTGCCCGGTCCTGCCGCCGCTGCCGGGCTTCTGCCAACGCCAGTTCCAGGAGGTCGGCGGCCAGTTCGACATCGGTCGCGGCGAGGGCGTGGCGGATGGCGTCGGCCAACGTGCCGTGCTCGGCGTGCCAGCCGCTGGCTGCCCGGTGCACGGTGGGAACCCGACCGGGGCTCTCAGCCTGGAGCCGGGCGCGTAGCGCGTCGGCGAAGAGGTGGTGGTAGCGATACCAGTGTCGCTGGTCGTCCAGGGGTGAGAGGAAGAGGTTGTCGCGCTCTAGCCTCTCGAGCAGCTGTTGGCCGTCGCTGCCGCCGGTGAGCGCGTCGCACAAGCCGCCGGTGAGCTGTTCGAGGACCGATGTGTCGAGCAGGAAAGTGCGCACTTGCTCAGGCTGGGTGACCAGGACCTCCTCAAGCAGGTAGTCCAGCACGAACCGATGGCTGCCGGTGAACGCCTCGACGAACGCCGTGAGCCCATCTGATGACGCGGGGTCATCACCGGTGCTGGTCTTGGTGTGGCCGCGGGCCGAGAGGGCCGCGAGCTGCAAGCCAGCCGCCCAGCCCTCGGTCCGGGCCTCCAAGGCCGCCACGAGGGCCGGCGCCAGTTGCAGGCCCATGACCTGGTTGAGAAACGCATCGGCCTCCTCGGCGGTGAAGCGCAGGTCATTGGCGCGGACCTCGAGCAGCTCTCCACGGGCCCGCAGGCGCGACAGCGGCAGCGGCGGGTCCGCACGCGTCGTCATGGCCAGGGTGACCTGGGGTGGCAGGTGGTCCAGCAGCAACGCCACCGCATGGTGGACCTCAGGGTTGTCGATCACGTGATAGTCGTCGAGAGCGAGGACGGTCGAGCCGGCGAGCGCGTCCAGGTCGTTGACGAGGCTGGCCACTATGTCCTCGACCGCGAGGCCTCGTTCGGTGTCTAGCAGCGCCAGCGCCTGGGCTCCCACCTCCGGGCTGGCGGCCTGTACGGCAGCCACAAGGTGGGTGAGAAATGCTCTCAGGTCGGAGTCGGCCGCGTCGAGGGACAGCCATCCGACCCGCAGCGCTTGCGGTGTTCGGCTCAGAGCCGGGTCCTCGCCCCGGCCCGGCGTCAGCCACTGGGTCATCAAGGTCGTCTTGCCGAACCCGGCCGGGGCCGAAATGAGCACCAGCCGCGGCATCGTCGTCGGCTCCGCCTGGAGCCTGTCGACCAGTCGCTCGCGGGGCACGAGCCGACGGCGCGGAGCCGGGGCGCGCAGCTTGGTACCCAGGACCGGCATCTGATCAGCGTAGTGCCGCGGTGAAAGCCAGCTTGGGCAAGCGCAGGCTCGAGCCAGTCATCGAGCGAGGAGCTGGCGAGCCACCCAATCGCGAAGCGACGTTTTATCGTGTGGATGCCTCGGTGTTGGGTGGGACAGGGACAGGGGCAGCTGAAGCGCGAACGCGGTCGCCATGTCGGCCGCCAGCCGCCGTCAACCGTCTCGGCCGACGCGGAGGAGCTTCATCGGAAAAGTCGTCGCCCTAGGCTGAAGGCACCTCGGCTGGTGCGGTAGCCGCGGGCTCGTCAAGGCGCAGGATCGTTTCCTCGATCTCAGCGTTGCGCCCGTTGGCGAACGAGACCTCGGTGCCGGTGATGGCAAATCCTGCCTTCTGCAGCACCTTGAGCGATCCGACGCTGTCACTCGCGACGCGGGCGAACACCGGCCGCACCGGATTCAACTCTAGGAGCAGGGCGAGCGCTCGGCTGGCGATGCCCTGCCCCCAGAAGGATCTGTCGATCCAGTACGTGACCTCGGTGTCGCCCTCGATGACAAAGCTGGCGATGCTGCCGACGAGCCGTCCATCAACTGTGATCGCGCGGTTGATGGCCTCCGGCGACGCCCTGACCTTTGCCATGTGGGCATCGAATGCGGCGCGGTCGTCGGGATCCTTGGCGGTGAAGGCGGCCATCCGGACCGACTCCGGATCTCGCATCTGTTCGAACAACGCATCGAGGTCAGAGTCTTCAATCGGCCGCAGCGCCACCTCAGTCACAAGCATCCCCAAACCTCGGTTGACGAACAACAACGGAATAGTCGCCATCGGCGATGGGCAGTTGGAGCAGGAAAATCCGGCCGGGTACGGGTGCAACGACCTTAGGTCGGCTCGGCAACCCGCTCTGTTCGGGTGGCCAGCCGGCCAGCGAAGTGAATGCCATTCACCGCGCCCCGGGCATCACGCGTGAAATAGCCGCGCATCCCTTTGACCGGACCGTCCGAGACGATGAAGGGGTCCCGCTGGCCGGGGATGAGGGCCAGCGGGATTTTCGTCTCGTCGTCGTCCTCCTGTTCGTTCAGGACCTCGGCCGGCCCTGCCTTCGGCCGCGTCGCCACCACCAGACGGCCCTGCTCCACGGTGACCGCGGCAATGGCCGCGATGGTCTGATACTCACCGGTGAAGGCGGCTAGCGCGTCGTCGCCGAGGACGAGCGGCTCAGGGGTGACGTCCTGCAGTTTCAGATAATATTGCAGCGCCCATTCGGTTAGTTCGTGCTTCAGTCGTAAGCCGTTGGGGCCGCTGTTGATCATGCTGGTCAGCGCGAACCCGCGCTCCGGCACCATGGTGAAGTCGGAGTACTGGCCATTCGTGCTGCCCCCGTGGCCGACCAGCCGGGTCTCGCCGATGTCGCGGAGCAGCCAGCTGAGGCCGATGTAGTCGCCTTGCGCGCTGCCGCGCATGTCGGCGGTGGGTTCCTGCATGCGGCGCAGCAGCGCGGCTGGCAGCAGCCGAGCGCCGTCCGGCGCCGTGCCGTCGCCCAGATGAAAGCGGGCCCAGGCGAGTTGGTCGGCCGCGTTCGCAGACAGGCCGCCGGCCGGAGCGGCGCTGCGGGGCAGGGCCCACGGCCGGTTGACCGTGACGCGTCCGTCCTCGTGGCAGGTATGGCCGACAGCGAAACGCCGGGTCATCACGTCCGCGGGGCAGAACCAGCTGTTCTCAAGCCCGAGCGGGGTGAGCAGAAGGTCGCGCACGGCCTGCTCGTACGTCATGCCGCTCACCTTCTCGATCACCCGGCCCGCCAGTGACAGCGAGGCGTTGTTGTAGCTGACCGGTCCGCCCAGCGGCGTCACCTGATCGAGGTCAGCCATCAGCTCGACATAGCGCGCCAGGCTGTCGTCGCCGTTGCCGGTGTCGGCGAACAGGTCACCGTCCCAGCCGGCCGTGTGGTTGAGCAGCTGGAGCACCGTCACCTGTTCGGCGACCTCGGGCTGCTTGGTCCGGAACTCCGGTACGTAGCTGCGTACCGGCGCGTCCAGGTCCACCAGGCCCTGGTCGACGAGCCGCAGAAGCGCCGTCGCCGTGAAAGTCTTTGTGGTGGAGCCCACCTGGAACAGCGTGCCCTCGTCGACCGGGAGCGGGTTCTCCACGCTGGTCACGCCGGAGAACGCATATCTCTCCTGCCCGTCGACGAGAACGCCCGCGGCGACACCGGTGATGCCGAGCTCGGAGACAAGTCCGTCCAGCTTGTCTTGCAGCTCAGTACTCACGAGCACTCCTCGGGTGATCCGGTGGGATACGGCGATCTCGGCGCGGGTGGAGGCCGCGTTCTGTGACGTCGCCCGGTCGCCGCAGACCTCACCGCGGGTACCGGCGCTGGCATTGTAAATCCCCCAAGTGGCTCGGAACCTAAGTTTTCGGGACAGATGACCGCGGTGATCAATCAGGTATCTGGAGACCAATGCGAGGGTTTTGGACCAGGCACTCCACGACCCGCCACCGCGGTGCTGCTGCGCGACCACAGCGCGCAGGGATCGGGGGAGCCTCCGCGTTGGCACGAAGCAGGCGTGTTCTGTGCGACGCGATCACCGGGATGCTCCAGGCGCCGATCACGAAGGCGTCGACGACCCGGCCACAGCGTTGGTGGGTTACGGTCGGGTCCTCCATCAAATCGAACCGACCGGGGACGATGAACATCCGTACCGAACCCGCGTTCGCGCGCCGGCGCCGCGTCGCCGTGGCGTGCGCCGTTGCCCTCGCCGTGCTCTCGACCACCCTCGCCTGCGACCGGGCGCGAGACGACCCCCCGCCGGCCGCAGATGGCGTCACCTCTCCTATGAAGACGCCGACTCCCACGAAGACCCCGACGGCCAGCGCCACGGTGACCCCGACATCCACAGCGTCGCCCACCTCGACGGAATCGCCGACGTCGGAGCCCTCCGACGACCAGCCGGTGTCCTTGCCGCCGGCGGACACCACGGACTTCACCCGGCTGGACCGGCTGACCGGCCCGATGAGCCCGAAGTCGGTGGTCGCGGGTCCCGGCGGCATCATCACCGCACAGAACATGATGTACACGCACACGATCTCGGTGTTCGACCCGAGCGGGAAGCTGATCAAGACCATTCCGGACTCAGTCGAGTTGGCGGACTTCGGGATCAAGGGCCACCCGGGCACCTCGCGGGGCGCCCCGGTCGAGGCGGCGTTCACGCACGATGGCAAGTACGTCTACGTGTCGAACTACTCCATGTACGGCCAGAACTTCGGGCCAGAGGGCAGTGACTCGTGCACGCCCGCGTGGCAGCCGGACAAGAGCTTTCTGTACCGCATCGACACCGCGACGCTGAAGATCGATCAGGTGATCCCCGTGGGAGCAGTCCCCAAGTACGTCGCGGTCACTCCGGACGACAAGACCGTCCTGGTGACCAACTGGTGTTCGTGGGACCTGTCGGTGGTCGACGTCGCCAGTGCCAAGGTCCGCAAGACGATTCCGCTGAACGGCAGCTACCCGCGCGGGATCGCCGTGGCACCCGACAGCCGTACGGCGTTCGTCGCGATCATGGGCACCACGCGGATCGACAAGGTCGACCTGTCCGCCGGCAAGGTCTCGGTGTTCGCCGAGCCCGGGAGCGGCCCGCGTCACCTGGTGATCTCGCCGGACGGCAAGTACCTCTACTCCACCAACAACGGCTCGGGCACGGTCAGCAAGATCGACGCGTCCAGCGGCCGGGTGATCAAGTCGGTGTTCACGGGCAGCCAGCCCAGGTCGATGGCGATCTCGTCCGACGGCAAGGCCGTGTACGTCGTGAACTACGAGTCGTCTACGGTCAGCAAGCTGCGCACGTCCGATATGAAGGAGATCGCGGAGGAGCCGACCGATCACCACCCGATCGGCATCACCTACGAACCGAAGAACGGGACCGTGTGGGTCGCCTGCTACGTCGGCAGCATCATCGTCTTCGACGACAGCAAGGCCAGCTAGCCCCAACAGCTAGGACCGCTGCGGCGGCGCTGTGTCCACCGTCCGCTGGGCGAGCAGCGCCAGTCGGGTGGCCTGGGCGCTGTGGTCGAGATCGGGTTCCGGTGAGTCCATGGCCAGCAGCGCGTCGTACGCCCGGCCCAGTATCGGCTATGCAGGCCCCAGCCAAGGATGGTCGAGCTGGCAGAGTCTCGGCGGGGTCACCGACCACGCCGTCGCAGTAGGAAGCCGCCAGCCGGGCACCCTGGACCTGCTGCACATCGGCACGGACGGAAAGATTTACCTCGCCGAGTTCGAATGACGCCACAGCGTCCCGGCTCCGTCAGCGCCCGCCGTACAGCACGAGTCCGGAGTCGTTCTGGAAGGAGCCGACCGAGGGACGCTGGGCGTGGTCGTTGGTGGTGACGATGCCGACCACCGTGGCGCCGATGAGCAGGAGGCAGAAGACGGCGGTGAGCAAAGAAGGCATGACAGGGGGCTCCGTTCGGAATCAGGGGGCAGCCGCGGCCAGGGCGGCCGGCTGCGGTACGGCATGCTGGAGGAGCCCGGCGATCCCGGCGTTCTCCTTCGCGGCGATGTTGCGCCTGGTGGGGTCGGTGACCTCGACGAGGACACCGGTGAAAGTAGAGGCGGTGACGTCCCAGGTGAATTCCGAGGCGTATGCCCTGGCATGGCGACCGAGAACGGCGCACCGCTCGCGGTCGGCGAGCAGGTCGGCCAGAGCAGCGACGTAGGCGTCCTCATCGCCGTCAACCAGCACTCCGGTCTGACCGTGGAGGATCGACTCAGCCAGCCCGCCCGCTCTGCTGAAGGCGACGGACGGTGTGCCGTGCGAGGCGGCCTCCACCACCGACAGCCCCCAGCCCTCTTTCACGCTGGGCAGCGCGCCGACCCAGGCCCGGGCGAGCAGATCGGCTTTGGCCTGCTCGTCGACGAACC
>WUUC01065108.1_pt1 | contig 14676 bp, 11 predicted proteins | sample 6278441 | NCBI WGS metagenome assembly WUUC01 (sample SAMN13675441, study PRJNA597444) | soil metagenome | isolation source: soil | place: USA: Washington | collected 2017-10
CAGAGCGGTTGTGAGAAGTAGTCGGCGCATTTTTTTCAGCTAGGCAGTGAGGCAGGGGAGCAGCCGGGCGGCACACATCCGCCCCGGGGGACAAGTCGGCGACAGGTGCAACTGCCCCGCCGCCGCGCTGCCCCGCCGCCCACTGACGTTGACACCACGGCGTAAGGTGGTCAAACTACCGGGCTTACAGCACGCCGTCAATCGTGTCGCGGTTCCCGGTGGGCGTGAGATCCTCGTCCTGGAGTGTGGCATTTTTCCTCACCTGCCGCAGCCCCATCGGCTACCATCGACCCGCGGAGACCTCCCCCCGGCCGATCCGTCCGGCTGCGCATGAGCGGCACCGCCGGGCTTCTCTCCCTGATCACGGCCTTGTGCTTGGCCGCACCGGTGGCTGCCCAGGAGCCCCAGCTCGTCGTGCGGCAGCTTGATTTTCGAGGAAACCAGGCCATCCCGAACGACGTCCTGGCCAGTGCCATCTCCACTACGAATTCCAGCTGGTTTGCCCGGTACGGGCCGTTCCGCTGGTTCGGCCTGGGCGCAAAACGGTATTTCGACGAGCAGGAGTTCCGCCGGGACGTGGTCCGACTGGGGGTACTTTATCGGCGCAGCGGGTACGCCGACGCGGTGATCGATACCCTGGTCCGGCGCACCCCGGAGGACGCCTACATTACGTTCGAAATCACTGAGGGTGAGCCGATCCGGGTCACCTCGCTCACCATCAGCGGGCTCGATTCATTGCGGGAGCGATGGCGCCGCGCGGCGCTGCAGGACCTGCCTTTGCACGAGGGCGATCCGTTCAACCGGTACGCCATGCAGGCCAGTGCGGATTCGATTACCCGGCGGCTCCGGGATCACGGCTATCCATCCGCCACCGTCTTCACGGCGTTCGAGGTCAACAAGGACGCACGCGTGGCTTCCGTCACGCTCGATGTTGCCCCGGGCCGGAGGGCGGTGATTGGCAGTATTCGTGTGGTAGGTGCGCGGCGGATCGACACCTCTCTGGTTCGAAGGCTCCTGGTAGCGCGTCCGGGACGGCGATACTCCCAGGACGAGCTGTTTCAGAGTCAGCGAAACCTCTACGAGTCCGATCTGTTCCGCTTCGCCTCGGTAAACATCGATTCGGCCGCCTTTCACCCCGACGCCGACTCGGCGCCGTTACTGGTGCAGGTCAATGAAGGCAAACGCCGCCGGATCAGAGGCGGACTGGGCTACGCGACCAACGATTGTTTCCGCGGCTCGCTGGGCTGGACCTCCCGCGATTTTCTAGGCGGTGGCCGCATTCTCGATCTCACCAGTCGGGCCTCGAAAGTCGGAGTGGGTGAGCCACTGAACTGGGGACTCGACGAGAGCATCTGCCAGGCTTCTCGCGACGATACTGTTGGGTCAGACAAGGTGAACTTTTATTTGGGCGCCTCGATACGCCGGCCGGCGTTTCTTTCGCCGAACAATGCGATCACGTTGTCGGTGTTCGGCGAGAGGCGGTCGGAGTACAAGGTCTACCTCCGGCAGGAGACCGGCGTCAGCGTGGCGTTCACTCGCACGACGCCGCGGCGGCGGAACCCCCTCTCCCTGACGTACACGCTCTCGTACGGCCGCACCGAGGCCACGGCGCAGAGCTTCTGTTCCTTCTTCAACGCCTGCACCTCCGACGTCATCGAACCGCTACGGGAGAACCGGGTTCTGGCCACGATCACGGCGCTGGCGACGTTCCCCCGGGTGAACAGTCAGATCGATCCCACCCGGGGCTCGTTTGGCACGGCGGAGGTGACCCATAGCTCCAAGTACATCGGTTCCTCATCCCTTCAGCAGTTTACCCGGCTCGTGGGGGGGATGGCCTGGTACCGGCCGCTCTCCCGGGACGTAGTCTTGAGTTGGCGGGTAAGGGGAGGAATAATCTTTTCCCCCAACGTGGATGTGGCTTCTGGAACCGGGGCGTTCATTCCGCCGGAGCAGCGCTTCTATGCCGGTGGACCCAACGACGTGCGGGGCTTCGACCGGAACGAGCTGGGTCCCGTGGTCTATGTGACACCGAAGACTCACGCGGACAGCGTTCGAGCTCGCGGACTTCCGATTGACCCTGACTCGGTGCGGGTGGCAGCCACGGGAGGAAACACTCTGGCGCTGGCCAACGTTGAGATCAGGGTGCCGTCTCCGATCTTCAGCTCCCGCCTGCGCCTGGCAGCGTTCGTGGACGCCGGCGGCGTGTGGCAACGCCAGGGCCGGCACCCAACCACCGTGATTCGAGTCACGCCAGGCATCGGGCTTCGGGTGGCGACGCCTCTCGGCCCAGCGCGCCTGGACGTCGGGTACAATCCTTACAAGCTTCAGGCCGGCACCCTCTTCCAGTTCGACGAGTTTGGCAGTCTGACTCCCGTACCGGGTGAAGGCTCATACATCCTGCCTCGCAGGGGGAAGTACGCCATTCACGTTGCTGTCGGGCAGCCCTTCTGATGCGCCGGCAGCTCGCGCGGTTTCTGTTCGTCTTCGTCGTCGGCATCATCGCGATGGTGCTGGGGGTGGTGACGTCGATGACGCTCACCCCCCCAGGCAGGGACCTGTTGGCCCGTACCGTATCCCGGGCACTCGATCGCCTCGTCACCGGCCAGGTGCGGGTGGGGTCCATTTCGGGATCGTTCCTGTATGACCTGACGCTGGAAAACCTGGTAGTGCGCGATACCAGCGGTGAGCTGCTGGCCGACCTCCCTCGGGTGCGGGTCAGCTATCGGCTTCCCAACCTGATCGCCGGCCAGGTGCTGTTGAGCGGGATGCAGCTCGAGCGCCCGACGATACAGCTCATTAAGCATCGGAACGGGCGAATGAACTACGAGGAGGTACTCGGTATCGGGAAGGGGTCCAAGGGAGGGAAGTCGCCCTTGGTGGAGTTTCACAACGTCAAGATGACCGACGGGACGCTCCGCATCGCTCTTCCCTGGAACCCCCCGAAAACCGCCATCACCGAGAGCAGCGTCGACTCCGCACTCCGGGCGGAGCGTGCCAAGCCGGGAAGGGTCGTGGAAGAGAGCCGGGAAGGCCTCCGGCGGGTCATCATCCTCGCCGATCTGGCCACCCGGATGCCACGCCTCAGGATCGCCACTCCCGACCGGCAGCCGTTCACCATTGATCTGGACTCGCTCGCCACCCGGGTGAACGATCCCGGTATAACGCTGCGCCACGCGGTGGGCCGGGTCCGGATCCGGGGTGATAGCGCGGTGTTCAGCCTGTCACGTGGCGCCTTGCCGGATACCCGGTTCTCCGGTGGTGGCGCGGTGACCTGGCCTCGCGACACCATTCTGTTCGACTTTCAGTTGATCGCCCCTCGCGTGAACCTGGCCGACCTGCGATGGGTGTCGCCGAACTTCCCCGAGATGGCCGGCCGCGGCGTACTCTCCGCCCGGTCGGAGACGGGAATCCGCACCGCGTACGACATCCGGGACCTGCATCTCCAGGGGGTCCTCGGAGAGGTGGCCGGTGAGCTGGTGACCATCACCGACCGCCGCCGGGGCCTCGGAGTTCGAGACATGAATCTCCGGCTGGCAGAGCTGGATCTCGATGCGGTACGTCCCTACCTGGATACCTTGCCGTTTTACGGCACCGTAACCGGCAAGCTGGCTGGGTCCGGATTCTTGAACGCTCTCGACCTGAGCCTCGAATGGGCGTTTCGTGACGCGGCCGTTCCCGGGAATCCTCTGTCGACCATTTCGGGTGAAGGCGGCCTCGGCTCATCGAGGGACAGCGGCCTCGTCTTTACCGAGTTCGGAGTCCGCCAGTCGGACATCGATCTGGGCACGGTCCGCCGGATAGCGCCCGCCGTCATCCTCGAAGGCCGGCTCACGGCCGTAGGCACGCTGAACGGACCGCTCCGCGACGTGACCTTCAACGGAGCGGCGCAGCATCAGGACGGAGATCTTCCGCCGAGCCAGCTCGAGGGCACGGTGCACCTCGACACCCGGTTTGAGACGCTCGGGCTCGACACTGATGTGATGCTCGATCCACTCTCGTTTGACGGGATCCGGCGAGCCTTTCCGTCCTTCAAGGCGCGAGGTGAGCTCCGAGGCCCATTCCAGAGTAGTGGCAACCTGGAGCGGCTGGCGGTCGATGCGTCACTGATCGGGCAGCCCGGCAACATCGAGGCTCACGGAGTCGTGACCCTGCGACCTCCCAGGTGGGGTGCGGAAGATCTGCTGCTTCGATTTTCCCGCCTGGACCTCGCTGCGCTTACCGGCAAGCGGGTCCCTACGAGCCTGGACGGTGAGGTGCTGGTGACCGGCAGCGTGGACCGCGACCGCGCGCCCGACGGCGACCTCCGGCTGACTCTGTCGAGAAGCCGGATCCGAGAGTTCACGCTCGACAGTTTGTTCACGGTTGCCGGAATTCACGACAGCCTGATCCACGTTGATACATCCTACGCCGTATGGAAGGACGCCAAGGTCAGCGGGACAGGTACGCTAGGCTGGCGAGCGCCGCACCGGGGAGAGATGACGTTCAACCTGACGGCTGACAGCCTGATCGCATTCGACTCGCTGGTGCTGGCTGCTACGGAGCAGACCCGCGATCCTAGCTCCGATAGCCGGCCGCTGGGCGGAGCGGCTCGGGCCGGGGTTCAACTCGCCGGGAGCCTCGACACACTAGAAGCTAGTGGCGATCTCGTGATCGAGGGTTTCGAGTGGCAGCGGATGCGTTCGCCACGAGTGACGGGAGCCTTCAGCTGGGTTGGCGGGCAACGCCCTCAGCTCACCGGCTCCATCGGCACGGACAGCCTCATTGCCTCAACCTACGTTTTCCATGACCTCGGCGCGCAGGCCAGCGGATGGGCCGACTCACTCGACTGGAGTGCCGGAACCGGAGTGGGTGAAGGAGTCCGGCTGGATGGCGCTGGCATCTGGTGGCGAAACGATGGCACCCAGGTGGCCATGTTCGACAGCCTGGTATTCGGACTGCCGGCGCATCGGTACCGGCTGGAGGAGTCGTTCGCCGTCACGCTCACAGATTCCGCACCGGCAATCAGCCCCCTCACCCTGCGAGCCGAGGACGGGTCGGGCGTAGTTCAGATAGGTGGGAGGGTGCCGGGAGCGTCTCCAGGCTCGCTCGTGGTGCGGGTGCTAGGCCTCGACCTTCACGACGCGTATGGATTGCTCCAGCGCGATACGACCGGAGTGTCGGGCGAGCTCGGGTTGGACGTTCGGGTGGGCGGGACAGCTGAGATGCCCACCCTGCGCGGTACCACGACGCTGGACGGGGCCACATTCGGCGACTTCCGCGCGCCCTTCCTTCAGGGAATCGTGAACTACGCCGACCGGCGGCTTGATGCCGATCTCCTCCTTTGGCGAAGCGGAGAGAAGTTGCTCGACATCGAGGCCAGTCTGCCACTCGATTTGGCGTTGCGAGGAGCCGAGGAGCGCCAGGTCGAGGGGCCCCTCTCGGTGCATGCACGCGGAGACAGCGTAGACCTTGGCATCATCGAAGCGCTGTCCCCCGCCGTAAGGGCGGTCAGCGGCGTGTTCTCCGCCGATGTAAACGTGAGCGGCACCTGGAATGCTCCCCGGCTCGCCGGAGCGGTGGACATCCGAGACGGCTCGATGTCGCTGCCGGGCCTGGGGGTCCGGTTCGGAAGCGTGAGAGGCGGCGCCAGGTTCCAGGGCGATTCCCTGGTTCTCGACAACGTCGCCCTGACCAGCGGCGGCGGTACCATGGAGATCACCGGTTCGGTCAGGCTGGAAAATCTCGCCCGTCCGGTCCTCAACCTTGGTTTCCGCGCCAACCAGTTCCAGGCGATCGACGTGCGGCGTTTCCTGACCCTTACCGGGACGGGCGACCTTCAGCTCAACGGGCCGCTCTTTGGAGCTACCCTAAGGGGCGGATTGACGGCGAACAGCGGGGTCCTCTACTTCGCCGACCTGGTGAGTAAACGCATCATCGATCTCGAGGATCCCACGATAGCAGATCTGGTCGATACCACCCTCCTTCGCCGGGAAGATCTAGGCGGCAAGTTCCAGAACCGATTCCTGGATTCACTGACCATCGAAAACCTCGACGTCGAGATGGGGTCAGACGTCTGGCTCCGTTCGGCGGAGGCCAACATTCAGTTGACCGGACAGGTGCAGCTCAGTAAGACCAAACAGGCTTACACGCCTTCCGGAACGCTCGAGGCGGTTCGAGGGAGCTACACGCTGAAGATCGGACCCGTGACCCGTGACTTCACCGTGGAGAAGGGGGCGGTGCGGTACTTTGGCGACCTGAACGCCGCCCTCGACATCCGCGCGCGGCATGTCGTGCGCGCGGTGCGGGGGGAAGAGATTCCGGTCATCGCGGTGATCAGCGGCACGCTGTACGCCCCGAGGGTATTCCTCGAGAGTACATTGAATCCGCCGATCTCCGAGACCGACCTGGTCTCCTATCTGGTAACCGGTTTTCCCGCGAACGAGGCGGCCCGCCAGGGCTTCGGTAACGCACTGGAGACCGGTCTCTCCTACTTTTCGAGCGCACTGTCGAGCGAGCTCGAACGTGCGCTCATCCAGGACATTGGGATTCCGCTCGACCTCATCGAAATCCGGCCCGGGGTGTACCGCACCGGCGGGGCCAGCTCCGTGACCCAGGTCGCCGCCGGCTGGCAACTGGGCCAGAAGACCTTTTTGACCTTCAACGCTGGGTTCTGTCCCGAGAACCTGGGCCAGTTCAGCTCCCGCAACCTCGGTGCAAGCCTCGAGTTCCGCTTCAGCCGGGAGTGGAGACTCCAGGCCAGTGTGGAGCCCAACCTCCAATCCTGCCGGCGCGACTTCGGCATCACGAGTACCTACAGCGGCTACCAGGTCGGATCCGACATTTGGTGGGAGCGGGAGTTCTGAGTGCCGAGGGCCCTGCTCATCACCAATCCCGCAGCCGCACGCACTGTCCCGTTGGCGGTCACCACCATCATGCGCACGATGAGGGGGGCAGGTTGGGAGGCCGAGGTGCTCGCCACCGATGGTCCCGGTGATGCACGCCGCTTAGCTGAGTACGGCGTGGCGGAGGGAGTTGACGTGGTCGTGGTATACGGCGGCGACGGCACCACCATGCAAGCCGCCGCGGCACTGGTGGGCACCGACGTGCCACTCGGAGTGATCCCTGGCGGCACGGGAAACCTGCTGGCTGGGAATCTTCGGATTCCGGCCTCTCCAGCTCGGGCAGCCCGGGCGCTGGTGAGCGCGCGTCCCAAGCGATTTGACCTGGGCCGCATGGAGCGGCCCGGCGGCGATCAATACTTCGCCGTGGCCTGCGGGGCAGGGTACGATGCCCGGGTCATGGCCGGCACGCTTGCGGAGCACAAGAGACGTTGGGGAATGGCGGCCTACGTCGCCACCACTCTTCGTTTAATGCCCGATCTCCGGAGCACGGTCCACAAGATTACCATCGATGGTGTCGAATACGAGGCCGATGCCTCAATGGTACTCGTGGCCAACTGCGGCGAAGTCATCCCCCCGTTCGTCAAGCTGGCCCCGGGCATCTCCCCGGATGACGGGCTACTTGATGTGGTAGTGGTGAAGGCCAACAGTTTCCCCCAGAGCGTCCGGGCGGTGTGGCACATGCTGCGCGTCGCCCCAAGTATGCTAGGCGAAGGAGCTTGCGTGGCCCATGCGCGGGGGCGGGAAGTCCGGGTGGAGACCGACCCGGTGCAGCCGGTCCAGCTCGATGGGGAGCCAGGCGGCTCCACCCCGTTCACCGCGACCGTCGTTCCCCGCGCCATCCAGATCCTGGTGCCGGCTGCCTAGCCATGGTGCAATTGCGACGAGTGACTAATTTCTGGTGGGCTGCATTCGTCGCATCTGTAATGATCCGATACTAGGTACCATCATGGCCGGCTCGGTCCTCCTCATCGACGACGATGTCGACGTTCTGCGCAGCATAGGCAACTACTTCGAGCGTTTCGGCTACGAGGTAACCCGGGAGCTGAGCGGTGAGGCTGGTCTGGCCACCTTCGATCGCTTGCGGCCCGAGGTGGTCATCCTGGACCTCGGCCTCCCCGGTATGGACGGCATGGAGGTCCTGGAGCACCTGCGGCAGCGTGATGCCTCGGTCGTGCTCCTGACCGGCCAGGCGGATGTGCCCACGGCCGTACGGGCCATGCAGCTGGGCGCAGAGAACTTTCTGACCAAGCCGGTGGACATGGAGCACTTGGCCGCGGCCACCGCGCGGGTAGCCGACAAGGCTCGCCTCCGCCGGATCAACGAGGCCCTCCTGGTTCAGAGCGCGCCGGGGCACGGGCTCGAGTCCCTCGGCTCCTCGTCCGGAATGCAGGACTTCGCTCACCAGGTGGGACTGCTCGCCCAGAGCGAGCGCACCACCGTGCTATTGAACGGTGAAAGCGGGACCGGCAAAGGTTGGGTAGCCCGGATGATCCACGACCTGAGCCCCCGGGCAAAGGCCCCCTTTGTCGAGGTCAATTGCGGCGGACTGAATGCCACCTTCCTCGATTCCGAGCTCTTTGGTCACGAGAAAGGCGCTTTTACCGACGCCAAGGACCGCAAGCAGGGACTGTTCGAGATCGCGGACCACGGGACCATCTTTCTCGACGAGATTGGCGATCTGGCACCCGAACTGCAGCCCAAACTGCTGAAGGTGCTCGAGACCAAGACCTTTCGCCGGCTAGGGGGCACCCGAGAGATCACGGTGGATGTGCGCCTGGTGGCCGCTACCAACAAGAACCTTCAGGCCGAGGTGGAGGGCGGGACGTTTCGCGAGGACCTCTACTACCGTCTGAGCGTGATGCCGTTGACCCTGCCCGCGCTCCGCGACCGCTCGCGGGAGGACCGGCTCGCGCTCATCACCCGCCTGATGGGCGACCTTCAGTCGGAGCTTCCGGATGGGCCTCCCGCGCTCTCGAGTGAGGTTCTCGAGCGCCTACTCGCGTATCCCTGGCCGGGCAACGTCCGGGAGATGCGCAACGTGCTCGAGCGTGCGCTCATTCTGGGGCGGGGACAGCCGGCGGTAAGCGTCGAGCACCTCCCGGGCGAGTTCCGGGCCCGGGCGGGAATCGGCGACCGGCGGCACACCCCGCTCAGTCTCGAAGACCTGGAACGCCAGCACATCGAGCGCACCTTGAAGCACCATACCGGCAACCGCACCCGCGCGGCGATCGAGCTCGGCATTTCCCGCGCGACACTGATCAACAAGATCAAGCGGTATAACATCGTGGCCTGAGCAGCCTCTATGACCCAGATCCAAGAGCACGACGCTATGGGGTGCAGAGCCTGTGGACGCGAAGAGCGTGCATCCGAGGGCTACCCCTGCTCCAACTGCGGTACCTTCATCTGCCTCATCTGCACTTTCCGCGGGGTCACCCTCTGCCGAGAATGTCAGTCGAAAGCCGCGGCGGAGAAGGGCGCCTGAGCCGGAATTCTCCATGCCCGGAGTCATAGCACGCGCCGCCATCGCCCCGGTCCTCGCGGAGCCGAGGGTGGGGGCGGAGCAAGTAACCCAGCTCGTGCTCGGGGAGACCGCCGAGGTGGTCGAACGTTCGGGTGACTGGCGTCGCGTCTGCACCACTCATGACGGTTACGACGGCTGGATTCACTCCGGATATCTGTGCGAGGTGGAAGACACCATCGCCGGAAACTGGCGGTCTCGCGCCACCGGTTGGAGCGAAGGCGCGGTGGTGCGCGCTGGGGGGGCGCAGCTTTCCTTGCCTCTGCGTGCCCATGTCGCCTTGGCCGACGACACCGTGGAACTGCCTGATGGACGGCGCGCGAGAATCGTGACCGGGAGCATCAGGGAGATGGGTGAGGTGCGCAATGCTGCCCGGGCCAAAGCGCCCGAGCGCTGGGCGCTCGAGCATTTCGTCGGCAGTCCCTACCAGTGGGGCGGAGTGACGCCGTGGGGCGCCGATTGCTCCGGGCTGGTGCAGACCACCTTTGCCGCGCGCGGCGTGACCCTGCCCCGAGACTCTTCCCAGCAGGTTGCTCACGGAGTGAGCGTCTCTTTCGAAGCCATCCGCCCCGGTGACCTGCTCTTCTTCCGCAGCGAGACCGGCGGCGGCATCAATCACGTCGCATTCGCCGGTGAGGCCGATACGCTGGTGCACTCGACGCTGGCATGTGGCGGGACGTTGATAGAGCCATGGTTGCCGGGCACCCGTGCTGGCACTCTGCGGGAGCGGCTGGTGGCGGTGCGGAGAATGGAGGAGCGGTGACCACCAAGCTGGTCCTCTTCGACATCGACGGCACTATCCTGCTGACTGCGGGTGCGGGCCGGCGCGCCATCGTGGCCGCCATCAGCGAGCAGGTAGGTAACAACTCCGGCCTGCACGAGGTCCGGTTCGATGGCAAGACCGATCCCCAGATCGTAACCGAGCTGCTCGAGGCTGCCGGTCACATCGGCCCCCACCGCGCGGAGCGAGTCCAGGCGCTTTGCGCGCGATACGTCGATCTGCTTCAGCGGGAGCTCGAGCGGCCGACCACCCGGACCACGGTGATGCCCGGCGTTCACCAATTGCTCGACCGCCTGGAGGCGCAGGAGGGGGTGGTGCTCGGGCTCCTGACCGGGAACTTGGCCGCCGGAGCTAGCTTGAAACTCAGGTCCGCGGGGCTCGACCCCAGGCGATTCAAGGTAGGCGCCTTCGGCTCGGATGCCGCGCATCGCCCCGAGCTGCCACCCATCGCCGCTCAACGAGCCGAAGCTTATTTCGGACGAGTCCCTTCAGGGCACGAGGTCGTCATCATCGGCGACACCCCCGCGGACATCGCCTGTGGTGAATGCATCTCCGCCCGGGCCGTTGGAGTTGCCACCGGGTCATACTCCCTCGTAGACCTTGCGGCCTGCGGCCCCCACGCCGTCTTCGAGAACCTCAGCGACACCGGCCTGGTGCTCGAGGCCATTCTCGATTGACCCAGACCTCCACCGGTTCCTGGTTGATTCCCGAGCTGGGCCCCTCCCTCGGCCAGCTCCCGGACCCACCACTAGGGCGCACCGACCGCGGCGCGCTCGACCTGGTTCTGGACGACATCCGCCTGGAGCTGGTTACTGGATTGTTCGAGACTGCCGGAGCGGCCCGATCCTTTGCGGCGGCGGGTGACAGGGAAGGCGCAATCGCCTCACTGTCGCGGGTGGCCTGGCTTGCGCTCTGGGAACGCGCGGTCGCCGCCGCTGCCGAGCGGTTGGTTCAGGTGGTGAACGGGAGGCTGGCTGAGGCCGCCGCCGAATCACGGCTCCCCCAAAAGCAGGTGGACGCCATTCGCCTCAAGCCCGAAGATGCCCGGTCGATCGCGGCACGCCTGGGCAGCGGAGGCGCCGGGTTTGTGAGCGCCCTCGACGCTCTCGAGCAGACGGTTCCCGGCGCAGCAGCCTCGGGCACTCGGGGTTGGGCAGGACAGGAAGATTGGCAGCGCGCTCTTGCCGCCGCGGCCCGCCGTCTGGAGTCTGCCTGGCTGGCGCTGGTAGCCAGCGGAAGAGCAGAGCAGGAGCGCTGGAAGGCGGAGATCGAGCGGGTCCGGTCCTGGCGCCGCCCCACCTGGCCGATTTGGGCGCTCACCGCAGCGGTGCTCGCAGTCGTTACCTATCTGGGTCTTGTACTCGGTGGGTATCTACCAGTCCCCGGGCCACTTCGTCCACTGGCGGAGCTCTGGTGGGCTCACCTGTGACGGTGATCGGCGTCGGCATTGACCTGGTAGACCTGGAACGGGTGAGATCGCTCTTGGCTCACAAAGGCGAGCAGGCCATGGCTCGGTTCTTCTCCGATCGCGAGCGGGAGTACCTGTCGACCCGGCCGGACGTCACGGGCCACGCGGCGGCACGAATCGCCGCCAAAGAGGCGGTATACAAGGCAATGCAGTCACTCGGGGGAGCCCGCGCGATCGGCTGGCGAGAGATCGAAGTGTCCCGCGACTCTGAAGGGAAGCCAGCGATAGCGCTCCACGGCCTGGCTGCCCGTCTTTCCGATGAGAGTGGCGGCCTTCGGATTCAGATCTCCCTCACCCACTCGGCAATTTCTGCTGGCGCGATCGCGGTCGTGGAGGCGCCCTAACTCGGTCCTTTCAATTCCGACGGGAGCCGTCTAGGTTTTTCCGGGTCGAATCTTAAACCGGGTGAAAATGGTTCTCATCGGCGGAACAGCCTTCCTTCTGGCGGTAACCCTCCTTCAAACTCCCCAGCAGGCCGCATCAAGCAACGATCTGACACGGACGGTTCGCCGGCTGGCCGCCATGGCCCAGTTGGCGGCCCAAGAGTACCGCGTCGGTGTAGTGAACGGGCGGGTGGTGTCGGAGGCGGAAGTGGACGAGGCGCGGCTTTTCCTCAAGGAATCGCAGAAAGCCGCGGCCCTCCTTCCGGAGGCGATCCGGCCTGAGCTGATCAAGGGCCTCGACTCTCTGATCGCGATGGTGGATGGGACCGGCTCACCAGATTCCATCGAGGCCCGAGTTCTCCGGCTGACGACTGGGGTGTCCGGCCGGCTCGGAATTACCCTCGATGAAATGCCGCCCAGAGCTCCAGAGCTGACACGGGGAGCCGAAGTTTACCGGGCCAATTGCGCGAGCTGTCACGGCATGCTTGGACGGGGCGACGGGCCGGCCGGTCAAGGGCTCGACCCCAAGCCGGCTGACTTGTCGGATGCCGTCGCTCTGGCGGACCAGTCTCCGCTGGACTACTACCGGCGGATCACGATGGGAGTAGTAGGCACCGCGATGCCGGGCTTCGAAGTCCGGCTAGCTCCGCAGGATCGTTGGGCCGTTGCACTCTACGCCTCGCTGCTCCGGCTCCCTCCACCGTCCGGTGAGGTCCCACCCCAACTTCAGGCTTTTGCCACAACGGGGCGGCTCTCGGATGGGCAGTTGTTGGAGGCAGTCGAGCAGGACGGCTTGAGCGCTACACTGGCCCGGGTCGCTGCGATACGGAGCTTCCAGCCCGACACCTCCGCCAGCGGTACCACCCAGGTATTCGCGGCGGTTCGAGCCGAGCTCGAGTCCACCTACATTCTGGCTGGCAAGGGCGACCCGGCCGCTGCCACGAAGGCGCTTGACGCCTACGTGACGTTTGAGCAGGTGGAGCGGGGGGTGCGCACCCAGGACCCGGGCCTCGCCGCCGATCTGGAAGCGTCATTTGCGGCGCTCCGCAGCCTGGCCGCGGACCCAACCACGGGGCCCGGCCTCCATGCGATTCGGAAGCAGCTGGCGCTTGGCCTGGAGAAGGCCGAGCGTACGTTGGGTGACGATTTGTCCCCCAGTAACCTGCTCCTTCAGTCGTTCGTGATCCTGATCCGAGAGGGACTCGAGGCGATCCTGATCGTCGGTGCCCTCATGACATTCCTCGTGAAGATGGGAGCCTCGGATCGGAAGCGGGACATCCACCTCGGTGTCGGGGCGGCAGTCTGCGCGAGCCTCGTCACCGCCTTCGCGCTGGAGACGCTCTTTCATCTGTCCCCGGCCAGGCAAGAGGCCCTCGAAGGCGTGACCATGTTGCTGGCGACGGCGATGCTCTTTTACGTGAGCTACTGGCTGTTGTCGAAGATGGAAGTGGTCAAGTGGAATCATTTCGTCAAAAGCAAGGTACACGGCGCTCTCACCAGCGGATCATCGCTCGCCCTGGCGTCGGCCGCGTTTCTGGCCGTGTATCGCGAAGGGTTCGAGACGGTGCTCTTCTACAAGGCGCTCTTTCTGTCCGGCGGCGGGAGCAGCGGTCTGCCGGTTTTGGGGGGCATGCTGCTGGGGTCATTGGTGCTGGTGGCCGTGTACATCGCCATTAGCCGCTTCGGTGTGCGGCTTCCGCTCAAACCCTTCTTTGGCGTAACCAGCGCGTTGCTGTATTACATGGCGTTCGTGTTCGCAGGAAAGGGGGTAGCCGAGCTGCAAGGGAGCGGTCTGCTGCCAACGACCATTCTGCCTTGGGCTCCGAGAGTGCCGGCGCTCGGAATCTATCCTACGGTTGAATCGCTCATGCTGCAGGGCGTCCTCCTTGTCCTCCTCTTCGTTGCGGTCGTGTGGACCTTCGCGGTCGAGCCCCGGCGCGACAAGGTTACTGCTCCGGCCGCTCGCAGACCGGGCCGCGAGCGCGAGCTGGTAAGTGCAGGCGAGCGCGAAGGGGACCTGGCGGAGTGAAGTTCACCACCGCCGATCTGTGCGACGCGTTTGCCCCCCGTTTACAGTTGGTGGAACCGCTGTTCCGGGATTACGGAGGAACCCCGAGGTTTGCTGGCCCCATCGAGACGGTGCGGGTGTCCGAGGATAATGCGCTGGTACGGCAGGTGCTGGAGACGCAGGGATTGGGCAGAGTGTTGGTGGTGGACGGAGGAGGGTCTCTGCGCTCGGCGCTGGTGGGCGGCAGGCTTGCGGCCCTGGCCCGGGAGAACGGCTGGGCTGGACTGGTGGTGAACGGCTGCATTCGGGATGCGGCAGAAACCCGCCGGATTCCGGTCGGGCTCAGGGCGCTGAACACCTCGCCCATGCGGAGCGGGAAGAGTGGAAGTGGCGAGCGTGGTGTACCGGTGAGCTTTGCCGGGGTAGCATTCGCTCCCGGGCACTTCCTCTATGCCGATGAAGACGGGGTCGTTATCGCCGACGGTCGCTTACCGGAATAGCGTTCGATGCCGGCCCGGAACTCAGAAAAGCAAACGGCCCGTCGATTCGACGGGCCGTTTGCGTTAGAGAGTGGTAGATCGCCCCCTGAGTTTACGGAGACGGACCGAAGTGCCCGCTCCACCCTTCTTCGACCTAC
>WUUC01077174.1_pt1 | contig 14669 bp, 6 predicted proteins | sample 6278441 | NCBI WGS metagenome assembly WUUC01 (sample SAMN13675441, study PRJNA597444) | soil metagenome | isolation source: soil | place: USA: Washington | collected 2017-10
TCGGGCTGGTACAGGAAGACACCAGTGATGACTGATCCTGTGTGAGCAACACCGAGTAGTTGCCTGAGTTGATGCCGGTGATCGTGAAGGCAGACAGTGCCTGCGATGCGCTTATGGTGCCTGTAGTTACCGAGTTGTTGCTGGTGTTGGTCAATGTGTACGTATAAGGCAACGCAGGAGCGCCTGCAATGCCATTCAGTATGATCGAGGTCGGTTGGGCGAAACAGACCACGTCGCTGGTCGTCGCTGTGTAAGCAACAGTGTAGACGCCGCTGATCGTTACTGGTATTTTTGTAGAACACTTCGTTCCGGCGCCCATTGGCCTGAGCCAAATGGCATAGTTCCCATTAGCAAGGTCTGATACGCTTACCACCGTGCCTCCAAGATTGGTGTATGTCGTGGGCTCGTTGTTCAAGTCGGACGTAATTGCAAACTGGAAGCTACCGGGATCAGTAATTGTAAATTCTACTTTACCATTGTCGCCGCCGCCAATGCAATCAGGTGCCGTAGTAACGGGCGCAGTATGATTTACATAACCGGGGAACGAGATCATCACGGGATTGAAAGTGCGGGCACATCCGTCCGAATCGTTGGCAACGATGTTGTAGGTATCGGCAGTAAGTCCATCGAATACATTGCTTGCCGGCAGGTTACGGACGACGCCGTTGAGTTCGAAAGTATAAGGAGCAATGCCCCCCGTCAGGTTGGTGATAGTGATCTTTCCGTCGTTATTGTTACAGGTTGCGTCGGCGGGCGTGAGTGTTGCAGAGATCTGCACCGGGTCTGCCAATGTTATCATCACACCGGAAGCGCAAGGGTCACTGGAGTCTTGTCTCACACTGACCAGATTTGCGCCAGCGGGAAGTCCACTCACAGGAGAACCTGCGATAAAAGGAGTCCATGTGATCGCATCGGCTGACCATTCAAGCTGATGACCTGTTTCGCCGGGTGCATCGATTGTAGCCGTACCGGTTTCACCAAAGCAAATGGGATCAATAACATTCGACACAACAGGCGTACCAATGGTACCTGAACGATCGATGGCAAACACTCCTGTCTTTGTACAGGTAGCATCGCCGTACTCGATCACATACGAGTAAGTACCAACGGGCAGTGTCGGGAAGGTAAAGCTGTTGATGTTTGTCCTGGGCACAGGCAGCGTTGTCGGTCCTATTCCATCAATAGTGATCTTCACATCACCGGTAAGCGGTGCAGCGGGAACAACATCGAAGAAAACCGAACCATCGGAGTTGTTACATGTTGCCGGGCTGGGTATCGGTGCGATAGATACAGTCGCACAAGTTCCCGTTCCACCAGTACATGACGGATCGCCGGGACTCTTTACCGTAATTGTCACCACATCCGAAACTGCAGAGCAAGCTCCGGCAGGATCATCCGTTTCAAGTTGCAGTATGTAATCACCAGCTACCGACGCAGTAAATGTTGCGCTGGCCGGAGTTGCGGTCGCTGCACCTCCTGTGATAATACCATCGCCACCGACTGGGCTATTTGTGATCGTCCATGTGCCATTCGTGGCAAGGCCACCAATACTTGAGCCGGTAAGCGTAGCCGTTCCGTTCGAACAGATCGACTGTGCAGCACCTGCTTCAGTGATCGCTCCGGGGTTGACAACAATATCAATATCTCTTGTTACACCTCTGCATCCATTCGTGCCTGTCGATATCACCGAATATATCACGTGGATCGGTGCTGCCGCTCCGTTGAAGAGCCTGTCAGTAATATGAAAGGTCCCTGCAGGGTCTGCAGGCACCGATAGCTGCGACGTACCAGGGCCGGAGCCATCGGGATCGGGCCACGAGAATGTAACGCCAGGAGGACTGTTTGCGGGGCTCAGAAGGATCTCGTAGTTCACCACGTCGCCGCTACAAATAGTTTTCGTTTGTCCGAAAGCCACCACGGGTGCCGGTCTAACGATGATCACAATGTTTTGAGGTGTACCAACGCAAAGCCCTACCGAGGGCGTAACAACATAAGTCACATTAATATCGGCTATGCCGTTGTTGATCAGTACATCATTCAGGTGAAATGTACCGGGTACTCCCATCGGTACATCAACCCCTGCTTGCGCAGGACCGCTTCCATCCGGATCGGGCCAGTTGAACACCGTATTATTTGGAAAGTTCAGGGGATTCATCTGTATCTCGTACGCGACCGGATCATTACCGCACGTGGTCTTTGTTTGTGCGGCCGCAATCTCCGGCCTCTCCGTTACTGTGATCGACACCAGGTCGGCAACCGGACCGCATACAGTCGCAGGGTCATTCGTTGTCAACGCCAATATGTATTCACCGGGAACGGTAGCTGTAAATGTTGCTGTTGAAGGATTGACCATTGGCGTAAGCACGGAGATCACACCATCGCCTCCGGGCGGCTGCGATGAGAAACTCCATGTACCGTTGGTGGCCGCTCCGGCGATAAAGGCTCCCGTGAGAGTATAAGCACCATGATCAGTACACAGAGCCTGGTCAGCCCCAGCAAAGGCCCGAGCCGCACGATTGACTGTTACCACCACGTTCTGGGGAGTTCCATTACAGATGCCACCCAATGAAGGAGTCACAACGTATGTTACATTGATCGGGCCCGCGAGGATGTTAAGCAGAATATCATTGATGTGTGTTGTTCCCGCCGGTCCCATGGGCACAGGTCCACCATACGTCTCCAGGGACGAGCGACCGGGAAGAAACGGGCCATCCGGGTCGGGCCAGGAGAATGTTGTTCCTGCCGGCAGGTTCGCGGGATTAAGAAGTATCTCATATCCAACAGGCGTACCGCTACATGCTTGCACAGTTTGCCCTGCGACAAGTACAGGCTGAGGATTGACAACAACAGTTACCGTGAAAGGACTACCCTCACAACCAGTCGAACTTGTAGGTGTTACCGTGTATACAACAGATGCGGGCGCCGAAGTTGTATTGACCAGTACATCGGCAATGATGTTAGTTGTTTGAGTAGAAATCGTTTCGCCGGTGATACTCGGATTATCTACAGCCGACCACACGAAAGCTACGCTTGGAAGATTGTTTCCGGGAGCGATTGCTTCAGCCTGAAGGTTAACGTTGGCGCTGGTGTTGTTACAGATATCTTTTGCGATGTTAATTCCAACGGGCTCGGGGTTGATGGCAACCGTAACCGTGAACGTTTCTCCCGTACATAAACCGTTAACTGGTTCGATAGTATAGATAACATTGACAGGGCCGCCAGTGAGGTTGATCCACTGATCGTCCATAAGGACGTTGGCTGCTAAGTTAGTGCCACCAGTAGTTGCTCCTGTCGAAGGAGTGAGACCTGTCGAAACAACTGTGATGATGTTGAACCCGGTCGCCAGGACGCTCGATACACCTTGCAGTGTTGTGAGATTGACGGCGATCGGAAGGTCGCTGCATATACCCACTACTGTGTTCGTCAAGTCTCCATAAACGGGCTCCGGAACGATCGTTACAGTAACCGTAAAAGGATCACCTTCGCAAGTACCGATCACGGGAACAACGGTGTACGTTACCGACTGGGTAGTTGCTGTCACGTTCTCCCACGCATCCAGGGCAAGATCACCCACCAAAAGGTTGTTGACCGGGACAGTATGAGTTCCGGGCATTGCGTTGAGGTTCGGTGCAGAAACTGAAGTGAGGTTAAACTGATCTGCCACTACACCCGATCCATTCCTTGCAGCATTGAGATCGACACCAATAGCCGCCTTGCTGCAAATACCTGTAATATTAAGGGCCCCATAATCCGGCTGCGGACTAATGGTGACCGTTACGGTGAACGCTAACCCAAAGCAACCATCTGCCGAAACAGGCGTGATCGTATATACAATATCCTTTGGTGCGTTAGTAACGTTCCTCCACTGGTCGTTTGCAATCACATTCTCATCGCCCAAATCGGAAAGCGCCGTAGCGCCAATGGGTGAAAGGCCGGAAGGAGCCGACAGTGCTGCAATATGGAACTGCGTGGCAGTCGCACCAGCACTATAGAAATCCGACAAGTCGATGTTCACCATATCCTCACTGCATATCACAGGTGTGGGCGTGGTGGGAGTAAGATAAGATGGCTCAGGATCGATCGTAACTGTTATAGTAAAAGCAGCACCCGGACATGTCCCGACAACAGGAACAATAGTGTAAGTAACATCGAGCGAGCCGGTGGTCAGATTTCTCCACCGATCACTAAGAGTAGAAACCGTTGTAACGCCCGTAACCGTTGGTGTAGTGGCCGTGTTCGTCAGGTCGACAGGCGCAGTGATCGAAGTTATATTGAACTCCGTTGCTAAAGCACTCAAACCGATGCGCTGCAAGTGCAGATTGATATTGAAAGCGACGTTGCTACAGACAGTAGTCGCAAGATCTGCATAGTCTGGCTGTGACCTGATCGTTACCGTGACGGTAAACGAAGGTCCGGCGCATGTTCCATTGAGCGGCACGATGGTGTATACAACATCGATGGGACTGGCCGTGGTGTTTGACCAGATGTGCGTACCAAGCATTGTATTGTTGCCCGTTCCGGTTGCAGGCGTAAATCCAACCGGGATCAATCCAGTAGATACAATTCCTGTTACGTCAAACGTCGTAGCCTGGGGACTTCCAGAGTTCTGCAACGAATGGAGATCGATATTAAGCTGGTCGGCGCAAATGCCACCGGGGAAAAGATTGTTGTTATAATTCGCGTAGCTCGGGCGCGGCACATAGGTAACCAATACCGTGAACGGATCGCCGTCGCATGTTCCATTCTTTGGAACTATAGTATAAGTAACGGTCTGAGAACTTGCAGTTGAATTAGTCCATGTGTGATTGGCGATCAACATCGCGTTGCCGGTTGCTGGCCCCCCTACTCCTGCGACGAGGTTCGGAGCAACGATCGACGTGATCTCGTATCCGTCAGCCGCAACGCTCGTGAGTTTGGCGAGGGTACCAAGGTTCAGGCCTATGGCGTCGCCACTACAAATGCCGCCTGGCGCGTTGCCATCAGAATAATTATCGAAGTCGGGTTCCGGGTTAATTGCCACACTGACTGTAAACGGCACACCTTCACACGCTCCGTTGTAAGGAATGATCGTATAGACCACGAACTTTTGCGCGTTCGTAAGATTCTCCCATACGTCGTTGACGATATCACCGGCAGCCACGTTTGTTCGCGGTAAAGGATTCGTGGCGCCCTTCGGTGTAAGATCGGTCGCGGTGATATTCGTGATCTCGTAGATGGTTGCGGCCAACGATGAACCTTTCGCCAACGACGTGAGATTCACACCAATCGCAGCATCACTGCATACACCGACTATATTGTTGAGACTGTTGTAGTCTGGCTCCGGCCTGATCGCTATCGTTACAGTAAATGGATTACCCACGCAGGTTCCGATCAGCGGTTCAATCGTGTACACCACGTTGATATTTGCACCCGTGAGGTTTCTCCAGCTATGATCAGCTAGCTCGTTAGCTGCGAACGGACCACCAGTAGTGGGGCCTCCACCAGGCAGCGTGAGCAATCCCTGGTTGATATTGGTTATGTTGAATGAAGTTGCATCCTCGCTGTTCGTTTTCACGAGCAACGCGAGGTCGACGGCGAGCAGATCGCCACTGCAAACTCCGGCAAGGTTGGTCAGGTTGTCATAATCCGGTTGTGGGTTCACCGTTATGGTAACTGTAAAGGGATCGCCGTCGCATCCGCCAGCCGATCTGGGTACGATGTTGTACGTGACGTTCCGTGCGATGTCCGTAATATTCTGCCATTGGTCGTTTGCCAGGTCACCGCTGACAACCGCGCCAGAGACTACTGTCGGTCCAATTGGAGTAAGGCCTGTCGCCAAAACCGATGTTATCGTGTACGATGCCGCTGCAACGCTGGGAGCTTTCTTCAAAGGATCCAGTGTTACGCCAATTGCATCCTCACTACACACACCCGGAACGATATTGTCGAAGTTGTTGAAATCCGGTTGTGGATTGATGGGCACCGTGATCGTGAACGGTGCACCGGGACATGAGTTCGTAACCGGCTCGACGGTATACACCGCGTTAACGGCACTGCCGGTGACATTCTTCCAAATATCATTGGCTATAAGATTCGCTGCACCAGCGCGGGGGAAAGAATTAGGTGTAACTGCCGTAAGAGTTCCGAATGATATATTGGTGACGTTGTAGCTGGTGGCTGCGACACTTGCTATATCCTTCCGTGCAAGCATGTCGATACCGATAGCGGTTCCGCTGCAAACTCCTGCAACCAGGGTGAAGTTGTTGTAGACTGGTGTAGGGTTTACCGTCACAGCAAGATCAGGTGCATCATTAAACCTGTTAGGACAAACACCAGCATTAGCCCTCACCCTCAAAGTATAGGGGCCGGCGGCCAGCCCTGGTACCGGTATATTGAGAACTCCCCCGGTGCCTGGAGCCGATGCCAGGATTGTTGCTCCGTTCAGAACATTGTACGTCCAGCCGTTGTCTGCGGAACTAACAGTTACAGTCAACACCTCACCGACACATATATCCGCATCGGGACTGGAGACAGTGAATGCAGTAGGCGCCGGATCGTTGATATGAATCGGAGGGAGTGTACAAGAGGTTGCCGGTGTATTTGAGTCTGAATAAGTCAGAGTATAATCACCGCCACTAAGACCTGAAAGGTTTTGGGTGTTGTATGGTCCGCCCGGACCTGCCCACGAGAACACGAATGGAGCTGCCGAGGTTTGACCAGCCATATTGATCGTGATTGCACCGTTCGGTGTGGCGCACCCGGGGTTAGTGTTATGCGTAACTGTTCCTATACCCGCGCTGAAGTTATAGATGATTGGATTCACGCCGTCATCAGGACCTGCAGTTTCGTCGTCGGTTAGCGTAACGAAGTAAGTACGACCTCCCGGTGTACCCGTCAATCCCAGGACCGTATAGGTAAACGGGAATGAAGCCGGCATCGGGATGGTATACGTGTTCAGAGTTTGCCCAACAACGACAATGTCGATGTTCGCAGAACCTCCAGCGGCGGTGATGACAATATCGAATGAACCAGTGGCAGTCGCCACAGGTCCGCAAGTATGGTGACGGTTATTGGTAGTGAATTCAGGGCCTACTTGCCCGATTGCTTCAAAAGCAGAGCTCAGGAAGAAAACGGTGCAGATGATGATGAGGGAGGTGGTAGAAATTCTCATGCGGCGGCTCAGTTTACAGTCACCTTTCGGGTCTCGGTACAATAAGTGGCATCATCATAATGAATAACCAGTTCATACTTTCCCGGCTTGATATTTTCGATAATCCCTGTCGTTAAGTTGTATTGATTGTCCTGGGCTCCGCGGCCATTGCCTTTGCCTACGAGATGAAGCTTGAATGGAGCGATACTGTCGTCTTTTGCAGAAACTGCGATAGATCCGCCCTTCCCATCGCGTGCTTCGGTAACGTCGATAGTGATGTCAACCTTCCGGCAGTTTTTGTCCTGCGCCTGCGTTTGGAAGGAAGAGATCAGTGAGATTAAAAAAATACTGATTATAAAGCCAATACGGGGTTTCATCTCAATCAGGGCATTAAAAAATATACGTAATAATGAATAACCTTCAAAAAAATATTGTAACCCAGGGCGTAAAGGTAAAAACCAGCCGTTTACTGATTTCTTCACGCTTTAAGAATATCTTACTTCTGTAGAGGTAATATTTATTACAAAGAAGAAAGTTCCAGGGTGCGCTCAGAACTTCCTTTTTAAAATCTCGCTCATTACAAAGGCCTTTTTGAACCCCACGGGATCCGAAAAATCCTTTAAAATCTCGATGGATATACCCTTCCGGACTACCTGATCATATTCCTTGAAGTGCCCGAATTTCAAATCGGTGTCTTCAAGTTTCATCGTCTCTTCCAGAGATTTCTTGTAGAATGCTTCTTGTTTCGCTTGCTCATAGACCTCCGTCGACCGCTCGAACCGGTTCGGGGGAATTGTCTCCAGGCCCTGTGCTTCTTCTTCGATATCATCGTCGTAATCGACGTCATATGACTTTACCGGGGGCGGTATAGTACGCACGGTCGGGCGAGGATTGAAAGGACTGGAAACTTCGGGTCTTGAAGGAGTCTTTGCCTGCTGGATTTCGCGGAGCAATTCCTCGAAAGTCATGGGTTTATTACCCTGCGAGTCGTCTTCCGAATCACGCCGTTGCTCTCCGGTCGAATCGGGGGCTTTGGGAGCCTTCCGCATGGCCCGGGCGACGAACATGGCAACGATGGCGATCAGCCAAATCCAAAACTGGAGATCCATAGAGATCAAATATACTTAAATCTTTTAAAAAAGGCGGTTTTCAATGTGTCTAATCATGGGATAAAATGTGGATGATTTTGGGTTTCAGCATGCTTCCAAATGTGGCTTGCGGGTATATCTTTGCCTCCTCTTTTTAAAATCGTTGTTCGTTTTTCGTTGTTCGTTGTTCGCGGCAAAGCTTACCCTCTTTTGAGGTGCGATTTCGGAGTAACTGTTAACGGCCCTTGCTTTGGCGGCGTACGAATAAGTATCGAAACCGCGAACAACGAACAACTAACAACCAACAACGAACATGCAGTTATCTAAGCTGGAGATCAAAGGGTTCAAGAGTTTTGCCGACAAGATCGTTATCAATTTCGATGAGGGGATCACGGGTATCGTAGGCCCGAACGGATGTGGGAAATCTAACGTCGTCGACTCGATCCGTTGGGTACTGGGCGAACAAAAGACCAGCGCACTCCGCTCCGAAAAAATGGAGAACGTGATCTTCAACGGCACAAGCGGACGCTCCGCCCAACAACTCGCCGAGGTATCGCTCACCATCAACAATACCAAGAACCTCCTCCCTACCGAATACGCACAGGTAACGATCACCCGCCGCCTCTATCGCTCCGGTGAAAGCGAATACCTTCTTAACGGTGTCGCCTGCCGCCTCAAAGATATCACCAACCTGTTCCTCGATACCGGTGTGGCATCCAACAGCTACTCCATCATCGAACTCGGAATGGTCGACGATCTTTTGAACGACCGCGACAACTCACGACGTTCACTCTTCGAAGAAGCCGCCGGTATCTCCAAATTCAAAAAGAGAAAGAAGGAAACCCTCCGCAAGCTCGAAGAAACCGACGCCGACCTGGAACGCGTCGAAGACGTACTGTTCGAGATCGAAAAGAATATGAAGAGCCTGGAAAAACAGGCCAAGCAAACCGAAACCTATTACAAGGTTAAGGAAGACTATAAAAGCAAGAGCATCGTACTCGCCAAAGTCGTCGTCAACAAACAGAAAGAAAAGTTCGCTGCTGTCAACAAACAACAGGAATCGGAAAGCGACCGCAAGACCAAGCTCACTGCCGAAATCGCCGACAAAGAAGCCCTGATCGAAAAGTCCAAGACCGAACTGCTGATAAAAGAGAAGACATTGTCTTCCCGCCAGAAAGGAATCAACGAACACGTTTCGAAGATCCGTCAGCACGAAAGCGACAAACAGATAAAGAACGAACGCCAGCGTTTCCTCACCGATCGCATCAACAATCTTACAGACCAGATCGACCAGGACCGCAAGAGCAACGAACGCGCGAGGTTCAGCATGCACAGCCTCGAAGCCGAGCATGGTTTAGCCCAGAACGTCCTTAACGAGATCCAGCAGAAGGTCGATGCCATGAAGGCAGAGTACGAAACGCAAAAAGCTACCACGTACACCCTACAAGGCGAAGCCGACGCTCTTCGTCAGCTTCACCGCACCCGCCAGGAAGAATTCTTCCAGGTGAATAAAGCCACTGAGATCCGCGAGATCCAGGCGTCTTCGTTCAAACAGGAACTCGAACGCACCGCTTCCACCAGCAACCAGCAAAGCGCCAGCCTTCAGGAGTTCGAGAATAAACTTGTCATACTGCAGGAAGAGATCAGCCAAAAGAACGGCTACCTCGAAAGCCTCAAGCGCGACGAAGAAGACACTTTGAGCCGGATCACGTCGCTGGAGAAAACCATCGAAATGATCCGGGAGGAGATGACCGAATCAGGCCGCTCCCTCGACGCGCGTCAGAACGAATACCAGTTGACCAAGTCCCTGGTCGAAAACCTCGAAGGTTTCCCCGAAGCCATCAAGTTCCTTAAGAAGAATGTAGGTTGGACGAGGAACGCGCCTCTTTTGTCGGATGTGATCTCGACCACTGAAGATTATAAGGTTACCATCGAGAACTTCCTCGAACCATACCTGAACTACTACATCGTAGACCACGAAGCCGAAGCTTACGAAGCAATCAACATACTGAGTGATGCCAGCAAGGGCAAGGCAAACTTCTTCATCCTGGATTCATTCGAGAAGTTTCAGCCCTCTCCTCTCCAGATGTATGCGAATGCATTCCCCGCTACGCAGATCATCGAGTTCGATCCCCGCTTCACCAAGCTGATGGCATTCATCCTCGACAAGGTGTACATCTACGAGGGTGACGTGAAGGCGCTTCCCGCCGACGACGACAACATATTCATCGCGCGCAACGGAAAAGTTACACGCCGTAAGTTCAGTCTTTCCGGTGGATCGGTTGGATTGTTCGAAGGTAAAAAGATCGGCCGCGCAAAGAACCTCGAGAAACTCGACCGCGAGATCAAAGATCTCACAAAGAAAGTGGAAGATGTTCGTCACTCGTTGATCGATCGTCAGCGCGAACTCGAAAGACTCCGCAACAACACCCTCAAGCAGCAGATCGAAGAAGCTCAGAACAGCATCAAGCTCGTCAACGACGAATACATTTCTGTCAAGACCAAGAAAGAGCAGTTCGCACAGATGCTGAGCAGCGCCGACCTGCGCAGCGAAGACATCCTCGAAAAGATCCAGGGTCTCCAGGTGGAGATCGATGAAATGAAGCCCAGGGCAGTACTAGCCCAGGCAGAACTGGAACAACAGGAACAACGTCTTCGCGCCATTACCGGCGAACTGACGCAACAGAACGAAGTGCTCGGTCAGAAGTCAACTGCATTCAACGAGCAGAACATCTTCTTCCACCAGCAGGAAAACCGTGTAAAGAGTATCGAGCAGGAACTGCGTTTCAAGAAGGAAGCGATGGAGCAGAGCGGTCAACGCATCGAGGTAAATGCTGAAGAACTTCGCAAGAACGAAGAAGAATCGAAAGCAATCAGCGACACAACAGTTGCCAGCGAAGAAGAACTGCTGTCGATGTATACCGAGAAGGAACAGATGGAGAATGGACTGAGCGAGGCCGAGAAGGAATACTATTCCGGACGAGGCGAGATCGACCAGTTTGAAAAAGACCTCCGTGAGATCTCTCATCAGCGTCAGAACATCGACACACTGTTGATGGAACTTCAGAACCAGGTAAACGAAAGCAAGCTGCAATTGAACTCGGTGAAGGACCGCCTGTCAGTAGAGTTCAATGTAGACCTGGATGCCGTTGCTGAACAGATCTCGGAAGAAGAAATGAAAGAACTTGCAAAAGCTGATGAAGAGAAGCTGCGCAACGACGTCATGAAGATCCGTGAGAAGCTCGACAACATGGGCCCCATCAACCCGATGGCCATGGAAGCATACACTGAGATCAAGCAACGCAACGACTTCATTATAGCCCAAAAGGAAGACCTGCTGAAAGCGAAGGAGTCGCTGTTCAGTACGATCAACGAGATCGAAGGAGTTGCGAGCCAGACCTTCCTCGACGCCTTTGGACGCATCAAGGAACATTTCATTCATGTATTCCGCTCCCTGTTCACCGCCGACGACCAGTGCGACGTGAGACTGGTAGACCCTACAAAACCGCTCGAATCGGATATCGAAATCATAGCAAAGCCTAAAGGCAAACGACCGTTGACCATCAACCAGCTTTCCGGTGGTGAAAAAACGCTTACTGCTACCGCGTTGTTGTTCGCGATGTACCTCCTCAAGCCCGCCCCCTTCTGTATTTTCGATGAGGTGGACGCCCCGCTGGATGACGCCAACATCGACAAGTTCAACAACATCATCCGCACTTTCAGCAAGGACTCACAGTTCATCATTGTTACGCACAACAAGAGGACAATGACCAGCACGGATGTGATCTATGGGATCACGATGGTGGAGAAAGGTGTTAGCAAAGTGGTGCCGGTAGATCTGAGGGAACTGGCGTAGGCTGCAGGATACAAGTCGCAGGTCGCAAGCTACAGGTCGCAGGGCGCAGGTCGCAAGCTACAGGGCTGCAGGCAACAAGTCGCAAGCCCAAATGATTTAGGATAACTCAATCCGCTTGCGACTTGAACCTTGCGACTTGAACCCTGCGACCGGAAGCCACCCACTTACATTCGTTAGGAGACATTTTTCACTGCGCCAAATTCCATTTGTGGTGCCGATGCGTTATTATTGACCTACGATGGAGTTGACAAACCTTTCAAGGAAGGAGCAAATTTTCAGGACTGCTGCTGAGTTATTCAGGGAAAAGGGCTACGTGGCTTCATCAATGCGTGACCTTGCACAGAAACTGGGCATTGAAGCAGCAAGCCTCTACTCACACATACGTTCAAAAGAAGAAATCCTCCATAATATCTGCTTCGATATGGCTGCCGAATTCCGGAAGTCATTGGAAGAAGTCGAGAAGCAAAAAGGTATCAGCGCAAGCGAGAAACTTCGCCGTGGAATTATCGGGCACGTGCAGGTAATGGCCCGCGACCTGACCGCATCGGCCGTATTTATGAACGAACACCGTCATTTAAGCCAGCCGTTCCTCCGCGACTTCCTGCTGTTGCGTATCAACTACATCAATCGGTTCAAGACTATCATAGAAGAAGGCGTGGCTACATCCGAGTTCAAGTCTACTATTGACAAGAAACTCGCCGTGATGACACTTTTCTCTTCTTTTAACTGGATGCCCCAGTGGTACGATCCAGGAGGGGAAATTGATCCCGTGGAGCTAGGCCGCCAACTCACCGACATGCTCGTCAACGGGTTAAAGAAATAATGCCCTTCGGGCGTGCAAGGTGCCAAGTGCCGTTATCTGGCAGTTCATCAAAATTTTATTGACCAGGGAGGCAACATCATGTTAGGATGAACGAAATGAGGCCTATCGAACATCTCCCTGGTCAAAAAAGACCCCAAAAAATTCCGTAAGTCGGCACTCTGCACCCTGCACCAAAAACCCGACGTCCCAAATAACTGTGAAAAAACCTTTTTAATGGACGTTTGTGGAATCTGCACGGTGTCGGCATCTCGTTTGCAAAAGTGCCTAAAACGCGACCTTTTTATGGCCGAGGGCAATACGAACTTTCGATTTTCGTTTCAGAATTGAAGAAGATTACGAAATTTGGTGTAGTAGGAGTTGGATAAGGGGGTCGGCAACAAGTTGAAATATGAACAAAGAAGGAATGGCAAGGATCACAAAGCAGGAGCTTATCCTTATAACAATAGGTTTGATTGGTTCTGTATTGTTGTGGATAGATGTTGACCCCGGAGGCTGGATGTTATATCTGGCTTTCTTGATTTTTGGGGTGTTGCGGGTATCGGACTTCTTCAGTCTGAGTCCCTATCAAAGGAATAAGACACAGGTAGTGAAATTCATTTTCTCGTTGCTCATAATAATCACCATCGTCACACACGTGATCTGGGGTGGGAAGCCTCTCTTTGGGCTGCTGGCGACGCTGGTCCTGGTGTACTCCGTAACGAATATGGAAACACGGGAACGGAAAGTCACCGAGGGCAACCAGTAATTCACTGATTATCAGACGTATAAAAATCTACAGAAAGGTCAACCTTCTGCGGTATCCTCCGTATAAGGCCTTTTATAACCTAGAATGAAGCACCTTTCGTTGATTGGCCTTGTCGCATTGGCGGCTCTTACCTGCGCCTGCAGTACCTCCAATTCCGTTAACGAGCACACACGTTTCTCCAAAGCAGACTCCCTCACAGACGCCTACCTGGTGCTTAGCGACAGCCTGCTGCAATCATGGAACAGGATTGTTGGAACTGAAATGGACAAGTCACGGACCTTGCAAGAGTTTATCCATGATCTCGACCACGCCAACCTCCTTACAGAAGAACTCCGCGAATCATTCCAGGTAAGGATCGACCAACTCGACAAGATCCGGTTCACTCAAAAGACCATCGACGACCAGCAGACGGTGCAGGATTACGATCTCGCTCTTCAATCCATCGTCAACGACGTAGCACAGCTGTCTAAATCCGCGAGCGGCCCCGACGCCAGGGCGATGTTCAAATACCTTCAGGAAAATTCGCTCGTTAACCGCTTGTCGTACGACAGCCTCGCCCACACGTTCAACGAGTTTATCCGCGAGAACAGGAATGTGCTGAAGGATCTCGATACCAGCACCGAACTGGATATGAAGCCGGTGTTTGTCAAAATAAAATAATGCCGGTGCAAAGTGCAACGTGCCGATAAACTGGTGGAGTTTACGGAGCTTTCGACATGGAGACATCCTTCCGCTTCAAAGAGTTTGCGATAGCGCATGACAGGGCGGCCATGAAGGTCGGGACCGATGCTGTGTTACTTGGTGCGTGGGTCAATGTGGGCGATGCGAAAACGATATTGGACATCGGGGCGGGAAGCGGCGTGATCGCGTTGATGATGGCACAAAGGTCGGGTGTTGCTTCGCGAATTGATGCGGTAGAACCTCACGGCGCCTCCGCGATACAGGCGATAGAGAATGTAAATACATCACCATGGCCGGGGAAGGTGCAGGTGCATCCAAATTCAATTCAGAAATTTCATCCCGAGACG
>WUUC01090399.1_pt1 | contig 14659 bp, 9 predicted proteins | sample 6278441 | NCBI WGS metagenome assembly WUUC01 (sample SAMN13675441, study PRJNA597444) | soil metagenome | isolation source: soil | place: USA: Washington | collected 2017-10
ACGAGAAAGCGAAGTAGAAATTTGACCGACCTCATCGTTGAAATAATTTCGAAAATCCTGAGGTGTTTTTAGTCTTTCAAGCATATTCATCCTTCTGGAGCGCATTCTCTGCCATCCTTTATCGAGATGAAACATAATTCCGTAATGGTTCATGTCATCAAGCACTGTTTCACCTTTGCTAAGCAAAGCGGTGGTTCTAAGATACAAGTCGTCTTTGGAAACAATTTTGCCCAAAGTTCCTTCACCCTCGATTACTTTGGCGGTAATTTCTTTAGTATTCGAAGTGGTGTCTGCTATATTCGTAAGTGTATCATCAACTTTTCCCCAAGAATCTGCTAGACGCGTTGAAATGTCACTGAGATTGTCAATTGTGTTGGCTACGTTTTCCCATGTGTGACGATCTTTTAACTCTTGTAGGGTATCAATGACAAGGTCCAGAGCCAAATCAAATTTGTCTGCTACTTGCTTGAACTCTTTAAAAGTATCTTCTACAGAACCTGTTCCTTCAGCATAGAGAATCTCATCGTTCACTACGCGCAACTTTTGATCTGGTTGCGGTGGTTCGGGATCAATAGAGACAGATTTTTCTCCGAGAAGTCCAGATGTTCTAAGAGAGATACGGTCTGTATTATAAACTTTTAAAGAACTGTCAACCGCAAGTTCTAGCTCGTAAACATAAACGTCTCCGTTTTTTTCGATCCTGGAATCACTTACTTCATCTAAAACTTTGATAGACTTGACTTCTCCAACAGGTTTACCTGCAAGGAGGACGCGTGTACCCACAGTAATTTTATCAATGTCTGTAAATCTGACTCGAAGAATTTGACCTTGATCGCCTACGTAAGGGTGTAGGAATAAGACCATAAAAACAACAATTGCAAGAGCAGTAGCTGTGAATAAACCTATGAGCAGATTTTTCATTTGGTCTGACATGATTCTATTTTCTCCTCTTAATGTTGCCCATGTTTTAGGCCTTCGGTAACAGCAGCGTTATTGAAAAACTGCTGGATGATCGGATCTTGGATATCAAAAAACTCATCTCTCGAAGCAATTTGAGATATCTGTCCGTTTTGATGGAAAGCTAAACGATCGCCAATCTCTAAAGCTGATCGTATATCATGGGTGACGACGATGTTTGTTGCCTTTAATTCGGCTTGAGTAGATTTAATTAATTCATTGATTTGCATGGAAGTAATTGGATCTAGGCCTGTTGTCGGTTCATCGTAAAGTACAATCGAGGGCCTGTATACAATCACGCGGGCAAGAGCTGCTCGTTTTCTCATTCCCCCAGACAAATCGGAAGGCATTTTCTTTTGAATTCCTTCTAAGCCGACCATCTTAAGAGCCGTAGCAACTCTGTCTTGAATTTCAGATTCCGCCAAGGTATTTTGATGTTGTCTAAGATAGAATGCTGTATTTTCTCCGACGTTCATCGAATCGAAAAGTGCTGCTCCTTGGAACAGCATTCCCATCTGTCTTGTTTCCTTCTCCCGTTCTTTTGTGCTCATGGTATTTAGGTTTTTGCTATTAACCTCTACATATCCCTTATCGGGAAATTCGATGCCAATGATTTGTCGTAATAAAACGCTTTTACCAACCCCGGAACGTCCCACAATAACGAGTGTTTCTCCTGTATTAACTGTAAGATTCAATCCCTTAAGGACTTCAAGAGAACCGTAGCTTTTCCAAAGATTGTGAGCCTTAATCATTTAATTAGACCCATCCTTCTATGTAATTCGAAATAAAGTCATGAGATTGGTTAAGAAGCATGGTTAGCATAAAATTACTAACGAGGATAATGGAATAGCATATCACAACGCAGCTTGTTGTAGATCGTCCAACCCCTGCAGCACCTCCCCTTGTTTTTAGACCCTTATAACAAGAGATGGTTACGATGATAATTCCAAAAGCAACAGCTTTGGCAATGCCGCTAAAAAAATCAAAAGTAGTTACATGCACAGGAAGAGGATCGATGAACGTGCTGTGTTGCATCCCATAGTATCCTACTGCGATCATATATCCTCCACCAATACCCATAATAGAGCTAAAGATTGTAAGCAAAGGGAGCATTAATGTTCCTGCTATAAAACGAGGAGCAATTAAATATCTAAGTGGATTTACAGTCATAGAGCGTAGCGCATCGATCTGTTCAGTGACGCGCATCGTACCCAGTTCGGCGCACATGGATGCTCCTACACGTCCTGTAACCATGAAAGCAGTCAGGACAGGGCCAAGTTCGACCATCATAGCTTTAGTCACCATTAATCCTGTTGCGCTTTCAACGCCCATGTCTCTTAGTTGGAATATCGACTGTGCGGCCAAAACCATGCCGGTAGAAAACCCAGTAATTGCAACTACTGGAAGCGAAAGGACCCCAATTTCATACATTTGATTTCGAACAAGGTTTAAATGCGGAGGACGTTTAATACTTACGAAAATGACGCTAAAGATAAGATGCATGAAGTCTCCGAGAGCTTCAAACATATGTTCGAGTCTTTTAAACATAGGGTATGTAACTCAGTGTCGTATGCTGAATTTATCAATATAATTTACAGTTTACATTAGGTCAATGAAGGAAAGTAAAATATTTATCCATGATTACTATCTAATCCATGGCCAAGCGCTGCGGATGAAAGACAGATGTTTTAGCTTTCGGCGAAGGACATGTCTATTGACATGTCCGAAATGAAATATAAAAAAGATGATCTTTAGTTGTCAGATGGTTGATCACTAGCAGGATCCTTTATGTTTAACAGGCGGATAGCTAGGAATAAGCAACGCGGTGGCAATTTTCTGTTTTTCAATTTCAAGCCATTCTTTTCTTAAAACATTGATGTACAAATGATTAGATTTGCGAATTTCATTTCCATTAAGATGGCCGAATGTCGTTTTTTGCCCGAGCGCAAGATTTGGGCAATTATGGGTTTATCAATAGTCTTTTTTCCAAAGAAGATTGATCTGGCCGCATTGATCTTCGTCTACTTCTGCTTGAAGCTTTATATGTTTCCCCAAGCTTGTCTCGATTCCCAACCGATTTGATTGGTCAAATCGATCATCGTCAAGAGAAGAGTTGCCAATACGGGTGGCATCAAAGACTCTATTTGGCTTTCTTGATAGGGAAATATAGGTATTTTCAGATACATATTTTCCCACTTCAAAAGAGACTTGGCCTCCCCTTCCTGCCGAACCCCCAGAAATATCTATTCTGTCGATACCCAAAGCGTCGCCGATACGGGTAAGTATATCAGGTTTGTCGTTGGATAGATTGGTAATTGTTTGATTTAGCTGGCCGCCTTGGAATTCTGAAATATCTGAAATATCTTTGTTAAACAAAATCCACGATAGTATTTCTTTTCTTGAAAGGGGAGGATTAGAGCGGAAAGTAATCCCTGTATTTCGAATTGGACCTTTAACGATGACCTCAATTGTATATCGATCAATTTCCATTTCTCCAATTACATATACCGAGGTCTTCTTTTCGATATCTCCTGCAAATATCATGGAACCCTTTTCAAATTTAAGAGTGCGTCCTCTTAGAGAATACCTTCCATTTGATATCTTTAATTCTCCGTGGACTTGAGGAGCCATAACATTACCAGTAATTACCGCTTCGCCGCTCCATTCTGAAGTAAACTCTTTTCCCTTTAATTTTGCTTTACCAGGGACAATCACTTTAACATTTAAGGTCAGTGGAATCTCGGGAGGCTTTACCCAAGAGGGAGTAGGAGGGGTTTCTTTAGAAGATTGATTGATATAAAGGACATGTATGCTCTCTGCGAGTTCGCTTTCCTTATCTCGAACCGTCATTCTTGCGGATTGAGTAGTGAGGGTTCCTTCAAGAGTTGCTTTGTCGATGTTTCCATGTAATCTTAATTTACCATTAGCAGTGACTCTTTTATTTTCGGTTTCAAAAAGCAAAGCTTTGTTCATGGAGAAAGAGAGTTCGAATGGAAATTGTTTTGCAAAATCCACAACAAGAAAACCTCTTGCAGAATAGATTCCTTCCTTCCCGTCTTTTGCTTTAAATACTTTAAGATCGAGGCGATTAATATCCCCGACAAGGAGCCCCTCCACTTCAGTCATGGTATTTCCCATCTGATAGCTTTCAATTTGTCCATTGTGGAGTGCTGCATTTACCAGAATGTTATCTTCCTTAAAGTTTAATTCGATATCTACATCCCCAGAAATATCTGTCGTTTCAATATTAAGAATCTGCGCTATTTTTGCGAGATTGGTGCTTGTTATCAGACGCGTTGGTAAAGGACCTAAAGATTCATCCCAAAAGATCTTACCCGAAAATTCATATGGAACATCCTCTTTTAAAAATGCTATAGCGATCTCTCCTGAAAGTCCAGAAGGACCTTGGCTAGAAGATACTTTTGCCCGCATGTCTCTTATGATTGTATCTTTGATAATAAGTTGGTCGCTAAATACTTTTAAGTCGATGACTGGAGACCAAAGAGAACCTAAAATTTTACCGTCACCATATAGATATCCTTCAATGGGTAGCTTATCGGATAATTCCCCAGTTGTGAAGATGATGTCGGAATCTTCAAAATCTCCTTCATAGGTTATAGAGACATTACCGTCTAAGTGATATGATCCGTAGGCGGCGTGAAAACGATGAATGCGCAATATTTCATCTGAGGCCGTCATGAATTCAGCATGGACTTGAGTGCCGTCAACTGTTGCAATCTGAATGCTTCCAGTTTCCTTTTCATATGCGATCTCAGTGGTTATCCAATTGTCAGACTCTTGCAGATTTTTAATTTTAAGTAGTGAGACGATTAAACTTTCTTGAGGATCGATGTAAAAACTACCTTTTACAGTTGCAGCAGGGCTTTTAATTGTTTCATCGTTTTCATAGACTGCAATATCTTCTATATGCAGGGAATCGATCATGACCTTTACAGGAAGTTCTTTGATTGAGAAAAGCGACGCACCTTTTTCTTCACTGTTGGGTATGAAGAGTTTTACTTCTTCGAGCTGCAGGGAATGGATGTGAAGAAATCCTTCCCATAAATCAAGAGGATAAAATCCGGTATGAAGATGCTTTAAGGAAACTATTTTCTTTCCTTGGTCAAGAAGAACAAAATCCGAAATTATTATTTGAAAAGTGGGGAATAATTTTACATCAGCGATCTCCACTGAATAGCCCGTATTTTCATGTATGGTTTTGATCAAATATTCTTTTACAAAATTACGAACAGTGGCAGTCTGCAGGATTGCCCCGGCGAGCAAGAAAAATGCAAAAACAAAAAGCAGTATGTATCTAAATAATTGTTTTATCATTTATTAATTGCAAAAATCTCCTTTAAAAAGATTGACCAACGCTAAAATATATCTGATAGGCATTATCAATATACCTCTTTTCATCTCTTCTATTATCAAAAATTTTTCTGCGGTTCAAGGGAAAGGCTACATCCAACCGCAAAGGTCCAACCGGAGTAAAATATCGAATTCCTATACCTGTGGATTGAAGCATTTTTTTATCGAAAACAGGATATGGGGTGGAAAAAACATTTCCGACGTCATAGAACAATACTCCGCCCCATTGTTCTGTTGCATGCCACCGTCCTTCTAAAGTGTATATCATCAGCCCTCGGCCTCCAATTGGGTCTCCATCTTCGCTGATAGGGCTAACAGTATAATAATTGTATCCACGGAGGGTATTTTCCGAACCTGCGTACAATCGATCTGATCCAGGGATGACGTTTCTAGAAGTTCCCCAAATGGATCCAAAAGATGCTTTGGCTGCTAAAATCCATTTTTTTTCACGTGAAAGGGGCTGATAGATTGAAGCGGTTAAAGATGTGATTGTGTAAAAAAAGGTTTCGTCAACAAGTTGAAAAGTGGGAACGGCTTTCATGAAGAGCATGGCGCCGCTTGTTGGATCCAAAGGATCATCCACATTTGTCCACTTGTATTTCATAGGAATTCTTGCAAGATTATAAGACGCAGTATTTTTATTTCCATTTTTGTTTTCTTCAGTAGTTCGTAGGAATTCATACATTCCTCCAATCGAAGCGCGTGTATGATTGCTCAATTGCCGCTCTAGGATTCCCGAGAGAGAAAAAGAGGTCATTTCAAAACCTTTCGTATCGTTATGCTCAACTTCTGCAGCGTAAATGAGATCTTGATTTCTACGCAGGAAATCGGGAATTAGATATGTGACAGATCCTTCTTGAGTATCTTTGAGAACATTTGCGTTAACCCTTAACTTTTCTCCCTTTCCTCGGTAATTGCGATGCTCCCATTCACCAGTAAAACCCGGACCTCTTTGAGTTGAATAACCGACTCCAACTCCTATGCTTCTTTGTTTTCCTTCAACGACTTGTATGGCCATCGGCAGGGTCCCTTCTTCGTTAGCTTCTCCGCTGTGGGTGATGCTGATGGAACTAAAAACCCCAGCAGATTCTAAGGCATCCACAGTACAATCGACTTTAGTGGGATCAAAGACTTCTCCATATCGCCAATTTATTTTCTTCTTGATAAACTCATCTTTTACAGAACAGTTCCCAATAATGGATGTCTCACCAAAATAGGCCATTGGTCCAGGATCGACGTAGAGTTTAACATGGAGTTGTTTTGTTTTTTGATCTGCAATGACCTTTCTTTCCAAAAGTTTTGCAAGAGGAAAGCTCTTTCTGGTTAACACATGCAGCAATGTTTCCTCTGCTGCAAAAATCTCGGATGAATAACCCGGGCTCCCTAAAGAAATGCCTAGGTCCTTAGGATGTATCTTCAGATCTTCGGGAAAAACTTCAAAACTTCCAAATGGATAGACTGGACCTGTATCTATATGGAAAGTCACCTGATGAGGTTGGCGTGTCAAATCAATTTGGTACTGAACTTTTGCATTGTAATAAGCATAGCTGTGGAGGGCTTTTACAAGGTTAGGGATATCAGATTCAGTTCTTCGCCTTAAGGATGCTTCAGTTTTCGGAGGATGCTTTTGCAATTTGATCAGTTGCGAAGATTCTTGAAGAAGCTGTGTAAGATCTGGTTGATCGGTACCTAAAAACTTGACGGCATACTGAATCTCTACCTCTTCGCTTTTTAAAAATTGAGGGAGGCATAAAGCAAGAATAATCAGAATCTTTAGAAAAATATTTCCTAAAACCTGCATAAAAAACATTATCGTCCAACTCTATCATTTTCAACAAGTTCGATATGCAGCTTTCTAAAAATTGAGTCCGTGATCGTAGGTAATCATTTTTAATTTTTATTCTTGTCATTAAATTCAGACTTTCTTAAGTTTCCTGGATAAAAAATGAAAAAGTTTATGAAATGTAATTCACTGCTTTTAAAAATAACGGCCATGCTAATGAGACATTCAAAATAATCTTAATGAAATTAATCGGACACGGGCACGCAGGTACGGGCACGAAATGAGGGGGAAAAATGCATCAGAAATCTTTAAGTCATACTATCTATAAGAAATTATGCGAAGTAATTCCTGGCGGGGTGAACTCTCCCATGCGAGCTTGTAGAGGAATGGGGCAGCCGCCTATGGTTGTTGAATCAGGAGAAAAAGATTGCATTACCGATGTTGATGGAAATAAGTTTATTGATTATTGCGGATCGTGGGGGGCTTTGATCCATGGCCATGCTAACCCAAGAATTCTTGAAAATGCCGCAAAAAGAATGGCTATGGGTACAAGTTTTGGCATTACTACTGCTATCGAAGAACAACTTGCAAGAAGAGTCGTTGAAATCATTCCCTCTATAAAAAAGATCCGTTTTGTCAATTCTGGAACGGAAGCTACTATGACCGCAGTCAGGCTTGCAAGAGGTTATACCGGTAAGAAAATTATTGTTAAATTTGATGGAAATTACCATGGCCATGCAGATTTCTTCTTGGTGAAGGCCGGATCTGGAGTAACGGGACTTTCTCCTACTTCATCTTCAGCAGGCATTCCGGAGGAAGTTGTTAAGCATGTCGTTTCTTTCCCTTATAATGATGTGAAAACTACCAGGGATTTTTTAAGAAATAATGAGGTAGCCGCAGTTATCTTGGAACCTATTACCGGAAATATGGGAGTTGTTCCCGCATCATCGGAATTTATGAAAATGCTAAGAGAGGAAACAGCAAAGCAAGGAGCGCTATTGATTCTTGATGAGGTGATCACTGGTTTTCGTGTGGCTTTAAAGGGGGCTCAGTCTTTGTATGGTGTAGTTCCAGACATCACATGTCTCGGAAAAATTGTGGGAGGGGGATTCCCTGTAGCGGGATTTGGTGGAAGAGAAGATGTGATGAATCATTTAGCTCCTGACGGACCAGTTTATCAAGCTGGAACTTTGTCTGGAAATCCATTGGCCATGGAAGCTGGATATCAAGCGTTGTCGATGTTAGATGATAAAAAGTTCTATTCAGAGTTAGAACGCAAAACAAAGATTTTAATTGACCCAGTGCTAAAATTAATCGACAAACAAAATTTAAATCTTTGTTTGCAGCATTGCGGTTCTATGTTTACGATTTTCTTTGGTGTTCGTTCGGTCAAAAATCAAGAGGAAGCTAAAAAGTCAGACCTAGATCAATTTGCTGCTTTTTTTAGGCATATGTATTCCAACGGAATATATATACCCCCATCCCAATTTGAGGCATGGTTTGTTTCTATCGCGCATGAGGATAGCAACCTTGAAAAAACTAGGGATATTGTTCTGGATTTCCTTGAAAACAGCAGAGGCAACAACATCTTAGCTTAAAAATTAAACGCGAAGAATCGCGAAGAAAGCAAAGATTGCCAAATATTATTTGATGCTACTTCATTTGTAAACGCAAAGCGTTAAATTTTTTGAGACATTCAGATTACTTCCTCCCATCGCGACCTCTTCGGTATCTTCGCGTTAAAGAGTTTTACACGCGATGCATTGCTACTGGCGAAATGACCGATTTTAGGATTTACAAGGCTGAACAAGTTGCGGATTCACTATAATTCCGAATTATATTTAGATGTCGAACCGGCCTTACTCTTTGGCGAAATGGCCGATTTTCGGATTTACAAGGCCGATTAAATCGCTGGAGTTCATGATAATGGATTCAGTTTGTAGCCCGCAGTTAAAGGCTGCTCTCTTACAGTTTTGGATGCGTTCATCAAATAGCGTTTCCAAATTTAATAAATACCCAAAAGGAGGAATTCCACCGACAGTAAGACCAAATCTTTCCTTTACCGTCTCTGGCGTTTCAAATTCACATTTTTCACCCACTAACTCTGAGACGGCTTTCATATCAAGCTTCATATGAGATGGAATATTCATATGATAGTTTTTTTTACTGCTTTTACCTCGTAAGATAAGACTTTTTACGCCCTCTTCCAAGAGGGTATTTCGGATACGCGCTGAATCCTCCGAGGTCGGGGTTGCTTCATGCACTAAATGTTGGTATTGAACTTCTCTGTCTTTCAGGATGCGGATGATTTCGTTTCGTAGGTTCTCCCCTCCAAAGAATATGTGCGCTTTGATACGATTTCCGGCAATTCTTTTGGGGTCCGAAGGGAATAGGGAGGCTTCGCGGATATTTTTTAATCCAAGGAGAGTCATGGTAAGTCTTTCTAGTCCCATCCCAAAACCGCCGTGAGGGGGCATTCCATATTTAAATATGCTGAGGTAATCTGCGAAGTTAGCGGGATCCATTTCTTTTTCAAGTAAACCTTCTATCATCGATAGATGTGTATGGCGACGCTGTCCTCCTGAGGTAATCTCTGTTCCTGCACAAAGAAGGTCAAAGGTATTTGTTAGTTCAGGATTTTCATCTTTAGGATAAGCATAAAAAGGACGCTTGATAGATTTCCAATCGATGACAAAGATTAAATCAGTTCCAAAAGACTCAAAAGCGTAACGGCAAAGTTCGCGCTCTGCTGCCGGACTTAAGTCTGGCTCTTGGCGCTCATCGATGCCGGTCCTTTGATAATATAATTCTTGTGCCTCGGCGAAAGTTAATCGGGGTATAGGGACGTTTTCTGGGCAATGGATAATGCTTCCACCAAGGATTTTGATGTCATCTTGATAGTGTGTTTTCAAATACTTGACAATGTATTTAATGCAATTTTCTTGAATATCCAAAATGTCTTGCCAGTGTTCAAAAAAGCCCATCTCAAATTCAAATTGTTTACCCTCCGTCAAGTGCCTAGGAGTATTGGAATTTTCAGCTCGAAAGAAAGGCATGAGAGCAAAAACCCTTTCATTCACACCCACCATGATCTGCTTGTAAAGTTGACTGCTTTGCGCAAGCGTTGCAATATGCCCGAAGTAATCGACAGAGAAAAATTCAGCCCCACCCTCAGACGAAGCACCGATTAAATTTGGAGCGAAGTATTCAAAAGCTTTAATTTTGTCATACATAAAAAGGCGGTAGGCATGAGCAATTGCAGCTTGTATGCGAAAAACGGATTGGATTTGGCGGTTCCTCAAAGCAATCGGGCGATGATCTAAGATATAATCCAAATCTTGTGGAATTTCCGGCTTATAATATTCAAGGGGAGGGACTTCGATGATAGGAACTTCGACTGTAATGCAGGGCTCAACTATTTCAGCACCGAGCTCCGCTTGTGTTGTGGCAACCGCTTTTCCCTTGATAGATAGAACCGAACCCGGTTGCAAGTGAGCAACTTTTTGGTACTCTTCTTTATTTGAAATCACAACTTGCAAAAATCCAGAGCGGTCTTTGAGGATGAGAAAGTTTATCTTCCCAAAAGGTCGAATGTTATTTAACCATCCACGGACTTCCACCAATTGATTTTCATGTTGAACTAATTCGGTTGCAAGCGTGCGTTCCATTATTCATTCTCCAGATAAACTTTAAAATTGGAAGAATCAAGTATAACATAAACTTTCAAACTATTCAACTCAGGAAAAAGAGAGTTGCAATAATCAATTACAGAGACCACTGAGCTCACAGAGAAGATACGTGGAAAACTAAGCTATAAGTTGTTTAATCCATTTTTAAATTGAAAGTGATAATTTTATTCTGGAAAACTATCATCTCCAGGTTGGTAATGTCGAAGATAAGGGTTCTCATACCTTCTTTGTGGTCTCTTGTCCGTTTATGGTGAATTAGGTAATATTGCCGTCTAGACTAGCTTTGAGGTGCAGTGTGGACAACGCTTAGCATTTATAGGAATTTCCATCAGGCATTCAGGACATTTAGCTTTATTCCCCAGAATTTTTTCCTTGTATAATGTGTTAATGAGCTTGATCATGAGAAAAATGCTAAAAGCAATGATTATAAAATTAATTACAGTATTAATAAACATACCATAGTTTAAAGTAACTGCCGGACTTGTTTCTGCGGCTTTCTTGATAACAATGCTCAAATCGCTAAAATCAACACCACCTAAAAGAAATCCAAGCGGCGGCATGATCATGTCATTGACAAGCGAGTTTACTATTTTGCTAAAGCCCGCACCGATGATAATACCTATCGCCATGTCGACTACATTTCCACGCAAAGCAAATGCTTTAAATTCTTTAAATAAAGACATATTGAATCCTCATAATTAAGAGTTAAGATTAGATTCATGGAAATAAATATTCAAGAAAGGGATGAAAGACATGCTTTCATCCCAAAATAATTTAGTTTATCTCTTCCAGTTGAGTTTTACGCGAGCGTAATTTAAGAGATTAACATTAATGAAGATTGTATTATAGGAAGCCCCACTACGATATGCTCCAACGATGACAGTGTCATTAGGAAGCCATAGGGCAGTTTCAGATCTTGTAAAAGTATCCCATTCAGAACCATCTTCAAGCTTGATCGTTCCAAAGCTGTCGATGCTCTTGATCCAGTGAGAGTGTGTGCCTACATAAAGAGGTCCAACAATCGGTGTAGAAATTACATATTCATCGCGCGTTTGGTTGAGAATTTTGTATTCTTTACCATACAGATCCCATTGCTCGATCACAATTGAATCTCTGGATGACCATGTGAGGGCTTGGAGTCTATCTACTGTATATTTAATCGACCAGATTGATCCGTCTTCGAGTTCTAAAGAAGAACCGTCAAATGCAATTGCTATTGGGCGGTGAAATGCAGCATAGTGCAACTGATAGAAGTCTTTAAAAAGGGAGCTTTTAGAAGTAAGGACATCTGTTTCGATTTTCAGATCAGCACCCTCTTGAATTTGAATTTCTCTTTCAAGGGCAAGCTGAGCACGGTCTTCTGCGTTGACTTCTCTGTTTCCAACAGCGATATTGTGAGGACAGTCTTCTCCTTCACAATCGTGTGCTTGGAGAAGTCCTCCTAATAGGATACTAGGTACAATAAGTAATATCATAGGCAATTTGCTTATGCTTTTTTTCATTTTAACTCCTTAATTAAGATTCGACGCTACAATATAGCTAAGAAGATTATATTTATTCCTATTATTAACGCAATCTTTTAATATAAATTGTTTAAACTTTACTTGAATTTTTAAGTAAAAGATGAGAGAATATTCATTTCCAAAAGAATGGGGTAAGGTTGAACATGAGGTCGAATTCTACTTCCCATGGCGATAAAATTCCAAAAACTATTTTATCTCTATCGATTGTATCGTTCTTCCTTGCTTTCAATTATTTTGTATTAAAAGCATTAAAAGAAACTTTGCTTGTCACCGCGCCCGAAGCAGGCGCCGAAGCCATTCCATTTGTCAAAATGTGGCTTCTTTTTCCTATTTCTGTCGTCTTTTTGGGAGCGTTTACTTGGATGGCTGCAAGGCTTTCCTTACGATTTGCAGTTTCTACGATGATTATCTTTTTTTTATCGTGTTACGCGTTGTTTGCATTCGTTTTATATCCGATGGGTGATTCTTTGCATTTAAATACGTTTGCAGATGACTTGCAGAAAATCTTGCCTCCAGGCTGGAAAGGTTTAGCCGCTGTCATTAGATATTGGAGCTACTCTTTATTTTTTGTTACCGCAGAATGTTGGTGCACGATGATTTATTCTGTTGTATTTTGGGGATATGCGAACGCAGTGATTAATTTAGCAGATGCAAAAAAATATTATCCTTATCTTACTCTTGCCGGCACACTCGCCGCATTGATTGCCGGTCCATTAACTATTTTTCTTACAGGTGATGGATTTGGTTCCTTTGTTCCCGAAGGCCACGATAAATGGGACGCGGCTTTTTTCGGATTAACCCTATCGGTCTTATTTTGTGGAATTTTTGCTTTAGGAGTTTTTCTAAAAGCATGCCCTACTGTAGTGATGCATACGCAAAATGAAAAAATTCCTTTTTGGACTTCACTGACCAAAATTTTCCGTTCCAAATATTTAATTACGCTAGCAGGGGTTTGTCTGACCTATAACCTGCTCATCAATCTAACCGAAGTCGTCTGGAAAAACCAAGTGCTCGTGCTTTACCCAAATCCTCGCGAATTTACTTCCTATCTCAGTTATGTAACGCTATTAACTGGCCTCATTTCAACAATCTTGACACTTTTTGTTTGCCGCCAGTCCCTTCGTAAATATGGATGGACGCGGACAGCGCTGATCACTCCGATTATTGCTCTTGCAACGGGCGTGGTCTTCTTTTTATCAATCTATGGAAATTTATTTTCTCCATTGCCTATCACATTATCGTTAGTTACTTTCTTAGGATCGCTTCACATCTGCATGAGCTCTGGTGCAAAATATACTCTTTTTGAGCCGACTAAAGAGATGGCCTTTATTCCTTTGTCTAATGAGGAGAAACTGCATGGCAAGGCAGCGATCGACGGGGTAGGGGCGCGTTTGGGCAAAACAACAAGTTCCCTAGTTTATCAAATGTTGCTTATTGCTTTGCCGACAATTTCAGCATGCACACCATTTGTGGGGTTTTTGATGATTTTTGTCATTATCGGCTGCATCAGCTGCATTCTTTCTCTAGGTCGGCAAATGGAAGCCCCGCTTAGAGCCTAAATCTATTTATGCTTTGAGGAAATCTTGAATAGTTTGCAAACTCTCTGGATGAACGACCAACCCGACATGTCCTGTATCGATTTCTTTGTGATATTCTTTTTCAAGATCGCTCTCTGCGGATACTAGAACATCCTTTTTCCCGATAATGTCAAAAACATTTTTAAAAATCCACTTACTGCCTTTATAAGGTGCTCCTAGTGTTATTACACGACCAACACTAAAGGGAATGAATTTTAGGTGGCTCATCTGCTGTATCAACCCCGATCCCATCGAATGGCCGACCATATCAATATTAAACAAAGCACCTCCATTTTCCATATTATAGGATTTCTTTATCTCCTCGATTTTTGAAAAGATAAGGGAGGTATCATTGCAATTTGGAGGAAGATTCAAGGTATAAACAGGCCGTTTGTTACCTGATTCTTCAAGAGCTTGTAAGAGAGGAAGGAAAGTTCCTTGGTGAGCCCCATTGCCGTGAAGCAAAAGGATAGGTGACTTTTTTATCTGCTCATTTGTCAGCTTGGTTGGATTGGCTCCAAAAAGATGAAAACGTTCCATATAGGCAAGAGGACTTACAAGAGCGAAATCAATTATCAATGAAAATTCATTTACTAAAGATTTTATCCCTATATTAATAAGCCAAGGCAATTTATTGAGTGAATGGAGATTCGTTACTTTGGATTTAAATACCTCCATTATCTCAGTATAAACTTGGGGAGTTTTGTATTCTTGCCAAATTTTATTTTCTTGTTGTGAGATCCAAGTCAAAGGTTTGGA
>WUUC01099433.1_pt1 | contig 14658 bp, 14 predicted proteins | sample 6278441 | NCBI WGS metagenome assembly WUUC01 (sample SAMN13675441, study PRJNA597444) | soil metagenome | isolation source: soil | place: USA: Washington | collected 2017-10
GCTCGGCCTTCATCGCAGCGTGCTTGGCTTCGCGCTGTTCTTTGTCGCGCGCTTGCTCGGCCTTGGCCGCAGCGTGCCGCGCCTCTTCGGCTTGGCGCTTTTGCTCGAGCGTAGCTTCACGTTCTTGGCGTTTGCGCGCAGCGTCGGCCTGCATCGCCTCGCGCTTGCGCGTCTCCTCCGCTTGCCGCGCTTCTCGCTGCTCGGCTTGCTCGGCGCGCTTGGCCGCGAGCTGCGCTTGCTGCTCCTCGCGCTTGCGCGCCGCTTCCGCCTCGCGTGCTTCGCGGCGCTTCTCGTGCTCCGCCTTCAGCGCCGCGAGCCTGGTCTCACGCTCTTGCGCTTTGCGATCCGCTGCGGCCTTCGCGGCCGCGGCCCTGGCTTCGCGTTCTTCCTTGCTCTCCACCTTGCGAGCACGCTCGCGATCCGCGCGCTCCCGCGCCTCGCGCTTCGCCTTGTCGCGTGCCTGCTCGGCGAGCGCGGCCGCGTGGGCGGCTTCGTTCGCTTCGCGGCTTCGCGCTGCCTCGGCAGCCTCTCGATCGCGCTCTTGCTGCGCACGCTCGGCGTTGTCCGCTTCCTCACGCTCACGTGCGGCTTCGTCACGCGCGAGCTGCTCACGCGCACGCGCGACCTCAAGCTCGCGCCGCTCACGCTCGAGCCTTTGCGACGCGGTTTCACTCTCCGCTGCCGTGTAGCGCGGCGAGCTCTCGGCCGGCCTGTCGTGCGAGTGCACGGTGCAGCCGCCAAGAGCCAGCAAGAATCCTATGCAAGGTATTTTGACGTTCATGGGGAACCTCGTGGCGTTTATGCCTCCCCTGCTCATCGCAATCGTCATGCCCACGAGGCGGTAGAGCAGCGCAGGCGAAATCACTGCCGCCTTGCGCGACGGATCTGGCGACGCGAGGCCCTTCTGCGCGAAGACGGCGTTCTTGCCACGTCAGAGGCGCCGACGATCGACTTCAGCTGGCCGCGCGTCGATGCAGCAGGCTTGGCCCCTTGCCGGGGCGGCTGTCGTCCACGCGAGGGGCCAGCAGGATCGGCGTGTAGTGAACGAGATAGAGCACGAACGCCAAGGTCCAAAGCCCACCCGACAACCAGAGCACACCGACGTAGTGCCGAGGGATGAGCACCGCCCCGGTCACACGGATGGCCGCGCTCAGCGCCACGGCGTAGAGGGCGAGCGCGATCGACGGCGCGAGGATCAAAGGCCGTCCCGTATGTCCGAGCGCGACGCGCGCCATCATACCGAGCGTCATCAAGCCAATGCCGCCGACGGTCAGCAGGTGCGTGGCGGTGCTCTCGAGTATCGCGCCCGACAGGAGCGCGAACGCACGCAGCACGAGCGCCAACGCAGTGCATCCGAAGCCGACGTGCAGGACGGATAGAATCGGCCGCGTCAGCGCGCGCGATCCGCCCCAGCCCCACAACCGCGCTGCGTTGAGCGCGCCAGCGAGCGCCGCGCAGTACGCAGCGAGTCGCGAGTGCGGTGCGACGAGATCGACAGCGAGCAGCGCCGCCACGGACGCGATCCCCGCCGTATCGAGCGCGCTGCGCGGACGCGCAACGATGTCGGGCACGACGTTGGCCGTAAAGCCGGGCAGGATCCGACCGCCGATGACGACGATCAGCAGCGCGATGGCATCGAGCGCGAGGCGCTGCCCGCGCAAGAGCGCCAGCGCATCCCCGCGCAGCGAGCCAAACCAAAGCAACGCATTTGCAGCGGCGAGCACCAGCAACATGATGGGCATCGCGGCATTGCGTTTGTTGCGCGTGCGCGCGATCGGCAACGCAACGGTCAAGGCGAGCGCCGGCAAGAACGCTAGATCGATCGCCGCGCTGAGCACGGACGGCAGCGCGCCGCCCATCGCGCATGCGATGCGGCCTGCGAGCCACAGCGCCGCGAGCGCCAGCAGCGGCACACCGCGCGCGACGACCTGACCGGTCCAATTCTGCACTGCGGTGAGCAAGAACCCCGCGATGACCGCGGTCGTATAACCGAACAGCATCTCGTGCGCGTGCCACAGCAGCGGCGGCAGAGGGCTCGGCCAGCTGGCGCCGTGCAACAGGAGCGCGAGCCAACTCGGCACGAGCAACGCTGCGCCGAGCGCCGCGAGCAAGAAGAACGGACGAAAGCCGATCGAGAGCAGGGCCACGCTCGAGCGTACTGCGTTTCCGCGACGCGATCGGATCTGCTGTGCGCTATCGCGCACGCCGCAGATACTGCGCGCGGCGACGAGCCGCTTGCGGCACGGCGCTTGAATCGCGTTCAGTCACTGGCGCTCGAGCGTATGGCGCGTACGCATGAAGTCTCTATCGCGGCGCATGGGTAAAGCGCGCCTCCGAGGAAGGCAAAAAAAGGCTAGCCAGAAGAGGCCAACGGCCAGATGGCCGTCTCGGCGCGGTGCGCGGCGTAAGCGCATGTCGCACTCATTCGCGCTGCCGGGACTCCATCTCGATTTTCGCATGGCGCGCAGCTTCGCCATTTTGCATCCCGCAGTGCACTCGCCACGACGCGCAGTGGCTTACCTCCGGAGGCGTCCTCGTGACATTCGCACCAGCTCGACGCGGGCACGGTATCGGGTTCGCGTTTTCAATCGTCTGCCTCCTGGGTTGTGAGCGCGACGCAGCTCCTCTTCCAACATCGGCCGCGCCCGCCGCATCCCCAACCGCCGGCGCGCCGGCCGACACCGGCGGCTCGGCGAAAGGTGACCTCGGACCGCCGCACGGCGAGCCGATGACCGCGACCCTGACCTCAGCACCCGCGGTGCCGCCGCCAACCAACCGCAGGCAGCCCGCGACGGTCATCGTCGATCTCGAGGTGCGCGAAGTCGTGATGCCCATCTCCGAAGGCGTCGACTACACGTTCTGGACCTTTGGCGGGACGGTGCCCGGCAAATTCATCCGCGTCCGTCAGGGCGACACCGTCGAGCTGCACCTGAAGAATCACCCCGACAGCAAGATGCCGCACAACATCGACTTGCACGCGGTGACCGGGCCCGGCGGCGGTGCGACGAGCTCTTTCACGGCGCCTGGCCACGCCTCGCAGTTCACGTTCAAGGCGCTCAACCAGGGGTTGTACGTCTACCACTGCGCGACGGCACCGGTCGGCATGCACATCGCGAACGGCATGTACGGCCTGATCTTCGTCGAGCCACCCGAAGGTCTGCCGCCGGTCGATCGCGAGTACTACGTGATGCAAGGCGACTTCTACACCGTCGGCAAGTACCGAGAAAAAGGCCTGCAGCCGTTCGACATGCAGAAGGCCATCGAAGAGAACGCGACGTACGTCCTGTTCAACGGCGCCGAGGGCTCACTCGCTGGCGACAAGGCGCTCAAGGCCAAGGTGGGCGAGACGGTGCGTCTGTTCGTCGGCAACGGCGGCCCAAACCTCGTCAGCAGCTTCCACGTCATCGGAGAGATCTTCGACAAGGCCTACTCCGAGGGCGGCACGCGCTATCAGGAGAACGTTCAGACCACGATCGTGCCCGCCGGCGGCGCTGTGATCGTCGACTTCAAAGTCGAAGTTCCCGGAACGTACGTGCTCGTCGATCACTCGATCTTCCGCGCCTTCAACAAAGGCGCGCTCGGCATGCTGAAGGTCGAAGGCGCCGACAACCTCGCTGTGTACTCGGGCAAGGAGGTGGACTCGGTCTACCTCGCCGACATGGCTGCGGTGACCGAAGGCGCGGTCGAGCGCGCGACCGTCGAAGCCGAAAGAGGTGCGGTCACCAAGGAGAGCCAAATCGCGGCCGGCAAGGCGCTCTTCCAGGGCACATGCAGCGCGTGTCATCAGGCCAGCGGCGACGGCATCCCCAGCGTCTTTCCGCCGCTCAAGAAGTCCGACTTTCTGAAGGCCGATCACAAGCGCGCGGTCGGCATCGTTCTCAACGGCTTGACCGGCGCGGTCACCGTCAACGGCGCGACCTACAACTCCGTGATGCCGCCCATGAGTCAGCTCAACGACGACGCGATTGCGAACATCCTCACCTACGTGCTGAACGACATGGACAACGGCGGCGGCCAAATCGCGGCGGCCGACGTCGCCAAGGTGCGCGCGTCGACCCCGCGGCCTGCGGGCGCGGCCCACTGATCGAAATGCGACGCGCTGTGTTCGCGCTCTGGCTTGCTTGCCTGTTCGCATTCGGCGCGCAGGCGAGAGGTGACGCGGCGCGCGCGCAGACAATCGCGGGACTGCCGGTGGTGAAGATCGCGGCCGGCCGCTACTCGCCGCTCTACGCACCTGCGCCCGGTGTGCGCGCGCTACCCGTCGCGGCGTACTGGCTGATGACGCGGCCGGTGACGAACGCCGAGTTGCTCGCGTTCCTCACCGCCGAGCCGAGCTACCGCCGCGATCGCATCGCGCGCGTGTTCGCCGAGACGCAATACCTCGCGCACTGGGCCGGCGCGCTGGAGCTCGGCTCCGGCGTGCGGCCCGCGCAGCCGGTCACGCATGTGAGCTGGTTCGTGGCCCGTGCGTTCTGTGCGTCCAAAGGCCTTCGGCTACCGACCGAGGCCGAGTGGGAGTTGGCCGCCGCCGCGTCGCGCGACAAACGCGATGGCAGCAAGGACGCTGAGCAGCGCGCGGCGATCTTGCGGTGGTACGGCGAGGCGCGCGCGAGCTTGCCCGAGGTGCCGAGCGGCCCCGCCAACTACTACGGCGTGCACGACCTGCACAGCGTCGCGTGGGAATGGGTCGAGGATTTCAACAACGCCGTCGTCGTCGCGGACAGCCGTGAAGGTGGCGCGAGCGCAGGCGATCGCTTCTGCGGTGCCGCGGCCGCCTTCACTAAGGACGCCACCGACTACGCGTCGTTCATGCGTGTTGCGATGCGCAGCTCGCTCGAGGCGCGCTACACGGGCGCCCTGCTCACGTTTCGCTGCGCCGCCGACGTAACGGTCAAACCGGAGACGAAGCCATGAGCCACCGTCGCACGCTTCGACTGCACTTCTCTCGCGTTGCGTGGGTCGCGAGCCACCTCCTCATTTGCGCTTGCAGCCAAGAGAGCGCCGCGGAGCCGCAGCAGCACGCTCGATCGCAAGAGAGTGCGCGTGCACACGACCCTGTGAAGCACGAGCAGGCGCAGCCCGATCCTGCGGAGCATGCGGCGCACGACCCTCATGCGGGCCATGCCGGGCATGCACTCCCCGCGGATGCGCCGCTCGCGAACGAATCGCTCTACCACTTGAAGGCGAGCTTCACCGATCAACATGGCAAGCCGTTCGCGCTCGAGACGCTGCGGGGCTCGGCCGTGCTCGCCACCATGTTCTACGCCTCTTGCACGAGCATCTGCCCGATGTTGATCGCGCAGGTCGATCGCGCTTACGACGCGCTCTCGCCCGCGACGCGCGAGCGCACGCACGTCCTGCTCGTGAGCCTCGACCCTGCGCGCGACACGACCGAGAAGCTTGCGGAGCTCGGCAAGCGCCACGGCATCGACGATCCGCGCTGGCACTTCGCGCGAACCGATGAGGGCAACGTCCGCGCCGTCGCCGCCCTGCTTGGGATTCGCTACCGGGCCCTGCCCGGCGGCGAGATCAGCCACTCGCCGCTGATCGCGCTGCTCGATCGCGAAGGCCTGCTCACGATGCGCATGGAAAACGCTAGCTCCGAGCCTGCCGCGCTGATCGCGGCGACCGAGCACGTCGCCGCAGCCAGCCCCTGAGGTCTATCTCGGAGCCGAGATGCGGGACGCCGACGCGAGCGCCTCGTGCGCGGTGCGAAACGCGGTGGGTCCGTCGAAGTGCTTGGCCGCAGGCACGACCGGAAACACGCGCGCGCGGTCCGAGAGGGCGCGCGATTGTTCCTCACCGATCAGCTGCTCGCATTCGGCATAGACGCCCTGTGGACCTTCCTCGATCGCATCGTGCGCCGTGAGCAGGCTCGCGAGCTCGGCGCACAACGCGTGGTCGGGGGTGGGCACGAGCAAGATCCCGATCGCGCCGTGTTCGATTCGCAGCCGATGAGCCCGCTCGATCGGTGTGCCGGCACGCGCGCGGCGCGCTGCCGGGAAGAGCAGCTTCTCTTCGATGGCGATGTGGCGCAGCAGCCCCGAGCGAAACGCTTCGAATGCGGCGTTCTCGAATACGGCATCGCGCGTCGCTGCCGCGAGCATCTCTTCGAGGTTCCGGTGATCGGCGAGGAGGTAATCGGTGACGCGATCCATGCTTCGCTATATGCCTCCCTGACGGCGCGATGCCAGCGACATGACGCACCTGGCTGCACGGTGGACTTGCGAGGGATGCCTTTGCTCGGTCGTAGCCCGCGCGTAGAGTGCCGCGCATGTCGAGTTACATTCATCCCGACCGCACCGCGCTCGAAGCGTTGGCGCAGCTCGCCGACGACGCGCCGGTAGTCATGCTCAACTTGCTGCGCTTTCGCGAGCAAGCGAGCTACGCCGAGGGCAGCTCGCACTCACCGTGTAGCGGACGCGAGGCCTATGCGCGCTACGGAGCCGTCGCGGGACGTCACGTGCAAGCCGTTGGCGGCAAGCCGCTCTGGATGGGTGACGCTCAGCTCACGCTCATCGGACCGAGCGACGAACCGTGGGACGACGCCCTGCTCGTCGAGTACCCGTCGCGCCAAGCATTTCTGGCGATGACCTCGAATCAAGAATACCTCGCGTGCACGGTCCATCGCACCGCCGCGCTGGCCGACTCGCGGTTGATCGCCATGCGGGCGAAGCGGCGTACCCCATGAAGCGATCTACGAAAGACAACGTGGTGAAGCTCAGCGTGGTGAAGGAACGCAGGACGCGCGCGATGCCATTGCGGTCCGTCCTCGTCGCGGTCGATCTCACGCCTCACACCGACCGCATCCTCGCCCGACTCGCGCTGTTGCCGCTCGCCGAGGACGCTCAAGTGACGCTCGTGCACGTCGTGCCCGGCGGTTTGTCGTTCGAAGAAGAGCGGAGCGCAGAAGGCGATGCCAAGAAGGCGATGGCGAGCGAGGCGCAGCACCTGCGCGCGTTGCTGCCGAGCAAGGTGTCCGTCGCGGCGTTGGTGAAGGTGGGATCCTCCGCCAAGGAGGTCGCTGCGTGCGCGCGCGCCGCCAAGGCCGAGCTGATCGTCATGGGTCGGGGCAGTGGCCGCGCCGTTCGCGATACTTTTTTCGGATCGACAGCAGAGCGCGTCGTCCGCCAGAGCAAGATCCCGGTCCTGGTCGTGCGGCGCCCGGCGCGTGCACCCTATCGCCGCCCCGCGCTTGCGCTCGACTTCGATGACGCCGCGCGCAGCGCCGTGAGGCTCATGCTGCGCGCATTGCCTGCGCCGCGCCCGCGCGTGACGGTGGTGCACGCGTTCCACGCGCCCTACCAGAGCCTCTCGTATCCGAGCCTCGAAGAGGGTTACGCCAAGGAGCGCAAGGCCCTGCTCCAGCTCGAGAGCACGAAGAAGTTAGCCGCGCTGATCGCGGCGGCGGCTGGCGACGAACCCTCCTCCGCCGCGCAGCTCGCATGGCGACCTTACGTCCGCTACGGCTCTGCACGGGCGGTGATCGAAAAGGTTGTCGAGACTGAGGACACGGACTTGCTCGTGCTCGGGACGCAGGGCTACACGGGCCTTGCGCACGTCTTCCTCGGAACCGTGGCCGGTAGCGTCTTGCGCGACGTGAAGTGCGACGTGCTGGTCGTCCCGCCTGCCGCGCACAAGGGCTGAGGCAGTCGCTGCGCGTCGCGATCATCAATCGCTGTCGTTGCCGTCGTGTCCAGAAGCGCGCGGCAGGCTCCACTTGTAATGCAGCGATACGTAGCGCAGCGCGAAGCACGCTAACAAAGCGACCCACGTGCGCCCGCTCGGGAACCATTCGAGGCGCGCACCAGCCACCTCGATGCCGGCGCCGACCAGCGCGGCCAACGCGTAGATCTCGCGCTGAAGGATCACCGGCACCCGATTGAGCAGCACGTCACGCGTCACGCCGCCACCCACGGCGCTGACCACGCCCAGCAGCACCGCCAACTCGGCGTTGTGCCCGAGCATCATGGTCTTCTGCGCGCCGGTCACTGCGAACAGTCCCAAGCCCAACGAGTCGAAAAAGGTCACCGGGTGTGCGAGCCGCACGACCCACGCGTTTGCAGCCATCGCGAGGACTGCTGCCGTCGTGGCAACGGCGAGGTAGCGCCAATCGGTCAGACCCGCCGGTGGCACAGAACCGATGCACAGGTCCCGCAAGACGCCCCCTCCGCATGCGACCGCGAACGCGATGGCGATGACGCCGAACCAGTCGAGGCCGCGCTTCCTTGCCGCGACGGCACCGCTAATCGCAAAAGCAAACGTGCCGGCCAGCTCGAGGAAGATGAACAGCCTGGGATCATTCAAGCCAGCAAGCGCCAAGTCGTGGACGTTCATGCGTTCGGTCGCGTGCTCAGCGGTGCGGGAGTGTCCGTGGCGCCGCCCGTCCGCCGGCGGAACAGCGCGACCCTCGCGAGCAGCAAGGTCGTCACCGGGACGCTGATCGACAGCAACGCGATGATGAGGAAGGGATGCAGCACCGGCCGCCCCTCGCGCATCGAGAAATACAGGACGTTTGCGAGGGTCACGCACCAGCTGCCCAAGGTGTACGCGAGGGCTGGCGGGTGCATGCGCAGGAAGAAATCCTCGAGGCGCACAAAGCCGAACGCGGAGATGACGACGAACACGCCGCTCAACACGAGCAGCAAGGCAACGATCGCTTCGGTCCAGAACGGGATACCGCCGCTCATTCGATCACCTCGCCTCGGAGTAGGAACTTCGCCATCGCGGAGGAGCTCACGAAGCCGAACAGCGCTATCAGCAGCGCGCCCTCGAAGTAAGCGTCGCTTGCATGGTGGATGCCGAGCACCAACATGAAGAGCATGCCGTGGAAGTATAGAAGGTCGAGCGCGAGCACGCGGTCCTGCGCGCGTGGCCCGCGCAAGAGACGCACGAGCACGAGGATCGACGCGACGGCGTAGCAGCCGAGCGCGAAGGCGGTGGCGAAGGAGAGCAGCGCGCTCATTCGAAGATCTCCCGCAGGGGCGCTTCGTAGCGCGCCTTGAAGCGCGCGACGAAGGCAGGCTCATCCTCGACGCTCCACACGTGCAAGAGCAGCGCGCTGCGATCGAGCGCCAGCTCCGACCACACCGTGCCCGGCACGATGGTGGTGACCATCGCGAGCGCGGTGAGGCCGATCGGCTCGCGCAGCTCGAGCGGGATGACGACGAAGCGCGCGGACGGCAACCGCCTGCCCGACATGACGACGCCGCGCGCGACCTCGAAGTTGGACGCGATCACGTCGTAGCCGACGGTGAGGATGTAGCGCGCGATGACCGCGGGCCGTCGAACGCGCACGCTCATCTGCCGCAGGCCGACCGTGATGAACGGCACCGCCAGTCCAAGCACGAGCGCGAGCACGAGCTGCCCTGCGCTCACCGTTCGCGCGAGCGCGAGCCAGAGCAAGACCAGCGCAAGCGAAAGCATCGGCGCGGGCACGAGCTTCCTCATGAGCGTCATGGCGCGGGCTCCTCGCTGGTGCTTGTGCGCGCCGGTCCGCGCACGGGTCTGGCCGACAGCACGGCGGCGATGTAGCTCGCAGGCGAGTGCAGCGCCGCAGCGGTCGCGCCCGCGTAACGCATCACGGGCTCCGCGCGCACGCTGAGCCACGCGCTCGCCACGATCAACGCGAGCACCGGCGCTCCCTCGAGCAACGTCAGTCGCGGCGCTCGGCCTTCAGGCCGCGACCAGATGTAGCGAATACCGGCCCTCGCCAGCGAGAGCGTCGCTGTCAGTCCTGAGACGAGCAGCAGCGCGAAGAAGGCCCAGGTCGCTGGCGCAATCGAGCTCGCTGGCCCTACTCCAGCGTGGCTCAACAAGGCCGAAGTGAGCGCGACTTTGGCGACGAAGCCGGACAGCGGTGGCAACCCAGCGACGCTCAGCGCGCACGCGATGAAGGCCAGGCCAAGCAGCGCTTGCGACCCTGGGATGGCGCGACCCACGAGCGCCTCCTGATCGTCGTCGAGGTTCGTGTCCTCGTCGGGCTCGACATCGACATCGGGCAGCGGCGGCCGATCGCCGGCAGCGCCGGGGCGCTCCACGAGCTCGACGAGCAAGAACAGCGCGCTCGCGGCGGGTGTGGCGCTCATCAGGTAGAAGAGCGCGCTCGCCGTCACCGACTCGGCGCCGATCCCGATCGCCGCGAGCAGCGTGCCCGACGACACGAGGATCGAGAAGCCGGCGATGCGCCCGAGGCGCAGCGAAGCCATCAGGCCGAGCGCGCCGTAGACGCCGGTCGCAAGGCCGGCGTAGAGCAGGACATCCGCGCCGAAGTGAGCAGAGGCGCCTGCGTTCGACGAGAAGAGCAACGTCGACAGGCGCAACAGCGCGTAGATGCCGACCTTCGTCATCAGCGCGAACAACGCCGCGACGGGCGGGCTGGCTGCGAGGTACGCCGGCACGAGCCAGAAGTTGAGCGGCCACGCCGCCGCCTTCGTGAGGAACGCGATGGCGAGGACGGCGGCGCCTGCATGCAGCAGCCCGCGATCGGTTGAAGCTACGTACGGGAGCTTCGCTGCGATGTCCGCCATGGAGAGCGTGCCCATGATCCCGTAGAGCATGGCGAGCCCCACGAGGAAGAGCGCGGACGCGAGCAAGTTCACCGCGATGTAGTGCAGGCCCGTGCGCACGCGCGGCAGACCCGAGCCGTGGAGATGCAGCCCGTACGAAGCGGCGAGCAGCACCTCGAAGAACACGAACAAGTTGAAGAGGTCGCCGGTGAGGAACGCACCGTTGAGCCCCATCAGCTGGATCTGAAAGAGCGGATTGAAGTAGATGCCGGCGCGGCTCCAGGCCGCCATCGAGTACACGGCCGAACCGAGGCTCACGACTCCGACCAGCACCAGCATGAGCGCGGCGAGGCGATCGGCGACGAGCACGATGCCGAAGGGCGCTTGCCAGTTCGACGCGAGGTACACGCGCAAGACGGAGGGCTCGCCTTGAACATCGATGTGCCGCAGGAGGGCCAGCGCGACGAGCAACCCCGCGCCGGTCGCGATGAGGTTGACGAGCGCTTTGAGCGGACGCCGCCCATCACCGAGCAGGAGCATCAGCGCCGCAGCGATGAGCGGCAGCACGACCGGTGCTGCGATGAGGTGCGGCAGCTCCGGCGTCATCCGTCGTCGTCCTTCGTGCTGTCGACGTGATCGGTACCGCTCAAGCCGCGCGAGGCGAGCAGCACGACGAGGAACAACGCGGTGGTCGCGAAGCCGATGACGATCGCGGTGAGCGCGAGCGATTGCGGCATCGGGTCGGTGTAGTGCCGAAGGTCAGGCGGCAGTCCGGGCATTACGATCGGCGGTTTGTCGATGAATAGGCTGCCCATGCTGAAGATGAAGAGGTTGACCGCATAGGAGAGCAGCGCGAGCCCCATCACCACCTGGAACGTGCGAGGGCGCAGCACGAGCCACACGCCAGACCCGCCGAGCACGCCGATCACCAGGGCCAGGAGCTCCTCCATTACTCGGCCTCCACTTGGCTCGCACGGGTCGAGCCGTCAGGCCTTCGATGTGCGCGCGTCGATTGGTGCGCGAGCGCCGTGAGAATGAGCAACGTCGCGCCGACGACTACGGCGAACACGCCGAGGTCGAAGAACATCGCGCTCGGCACGTGGAGCTCGCCGATGAGCGGCAGCGCCACGTGCGCGGTGTGCGTGGTGAGGAACGGATAGCCGAGCGCGACCGCGCCGAGCCCCGTGACCGCGGCGAGCAACAGCCCGGCGCCGATCCAGCGCAGCGGGCGGATCTTCGTGCGAGCTTCTACCCAGCGCGTCCCTGCAACGATGTATTGCATCAAGAACGCGACTGCGACGACCAGACCCGCGACGAAGCCGCCTCCGGGCTCGTTGTGCCCACGCAAGAGAAAATGGGCCGCGACGATCAGCGCCACGGGTAAGAGCAGCCGCGCGATCATCGACGGGACCATCAGGTATCCGCGCGCTTCGTCCTTCGCCGTGCGCGGCTTCACGAGGTCGGTGACCACGTCGGCTTGCAAGGCTCGCTGCTGGTGCGGGCTCTCGATGCTCTCCATCGGCGGACGAAAGCGGCGCAAGAGGGCGAACACCGTCAACGCCACCGCAGCCAGGACGGTGATCTCGCCGAGCGTGTCGAAGGCGCGGAAGTCGACCAGCATCACATTGACGATGTTGGTGCCGCCGCCTTCCGGCAGCGCTCGGCCGATGAAGAAAGGCGAGATGCTCTGCGGCGCGGGCCGGGTCAGCATCGCGTAGGACAGCGCCGTGAGGCCTCCACCAGCGCCCACCGCGAGCGACAGATCGCGGGCGCGGCGTGCCGTGGTCCGCAGCGTAGCGGGACGCTTCGCTTCTTCCTTGCGCATGGGCAACCAGCGCAGCCCGAGCAGGAACAGGATCGTCGTAACCACCTCGACGACGAGCTGCGTTAGCGCGAGGTCGGGCGCGGAGAACCACACGAACGTAAGGCAAGTGACGAGCCCGGCCCCGCCCATCAGCGTGAGCGCCACGAGCCGGTGGAACTTCGCGCTGATGGCGGCACCGACCGCGCAGACCATGCCGATGATCCACAACAACACGAATGCAGGTGACGCCGGCAACCGAGCGCGATCACCCCACACGAGCGGCGCGCCGCGAGAAGAGAGCAGCCCGAGCAAGAGCGCCATGGCGATCAGCGCGAACATCTGCAGCTGCAAGCGCCGCGTGCCGACCACGCGCAGGCTCGCGCGCGAGAGCTTGGTGAGCGCGACCAGGGCGGCCTCGAAGAGGCGTCCGCCATCGAAGCGGGAGACGATGGGTGCGCGTACCAGTCGCCCTCGTAGCTGCTGCTTGCGCAACCAGAGATAGCCCGCACAGCCGCCGACGATCGCGACGAGGCTCATGACGAGCGGCGCGTTGAAGCCGTGCCAGACCGCGAGGCTGTACTCGGGCAAGACGCCACCGACGACCGGGAGGGCGGCAGCGTGCAGCGATGGACCGATCGAGATCGCCGGCGCGACACCTACGATGAGACAAGCGACGACCAGCAGGTCGACAGGGATGCGCATCCACCGAGGCGGCTCTTCCGGCTGCCGCGGCAGGTCGGTCGAAGGCGGGCCGAAGAAGATGTCGTAGCCGAAGCGCAGCGAGTACACGACAGCGAAGGTCCCGGCGATCGTCGCAGCCACCGGCAGCGCAGCCTCCACCCACGGATGCGACGAGATGAAGACGGTCTCGGCGAAGAACATCTCCTTCGAGAGAAAGCCGTTCAAGAGCGGCACGCCGGCCATCGCCGCGCTCGCGACGAGCGCGAGCGCTCCAGTGATGGGCATGGAGCGCAAGAGACCGTTGAGGCGGCGGATATCGCGCGTGCCGGTCTCGTGGTCCACGATGCCGGCGGCCATGAAGAGCGACGCCTTGAACGTCGCGTGGTTCATGATGTGAAACACGCCCGCGACGGCAGCGAGCGGGCTGTTGAGCCCGAAGAGCAGCGTGATGAGACCGAGGTGGCTGATCGTCGAGTAGGCCAGCACGCGCTTGAGGTCGTTCTGGAACATGGCGAGGTAGGCGCCGAGCAGGAGCGTCGTAACGCCAGCACCGCTGACCAGGTAGAACCACAGCTCGGTGCCCGCGAGCGCGGGCCACATCCGCGCCAGCAAGAACACGCCGGCCTTCACCATCGTCGCCGAGTGCAGGTACGCGGACGCTGGTGTCGGCGCCACCATCGCGCGCGGCAGCCAGAAATGAAAAGGAAACTGCGCGCTCTTCGTGAACGCACCAAGCAGCATCAACACGAGCGCGACCGGGTACAGGGAGTGCGCTCGAATGAGCTCGCCCGAAGCGAGGACGACGTCGAGATCGTAGCTACCGGTGATCCGACCGAGCACGATGACGCCGCCGAACAACGCGAGCCCGCCCGCACCGGTGACGGTCAAGGCCATCAACGCAGCGCGCCGTGCGTCGACGCGGTGGTGCCAGTAGCCGACGAGCAGAAACGAGATGAGGCTCGTGAGCTCCCAGAAGATCACGAGCTGCACGAGGTTGCCCGAGAGGACCAAGCCGAGCATCGCGCCCATGAACGCGAGGAAGGACGAGTAGAACCGCGCCACCGGGTCGTCGGGCGACATGTAATAGCGGGCGTAGATCGAGATGAGCGCGCCGATGACGGTGACGGCCGTCGCGAACATCCACGCGAAGCCGTCCATGCGCAGCACGAGGTTCAGCCCGATCGACGGCGCCCACTCGATGACCTCTCGAATCACGCCCCCTTCGCGCACGCGCGGGAAGAGCGTCACGACGCGCGCAGCGGCGACCACGGAGACCAGCCCCGCCCAGCTGGCGAGCACCGTTCGCGCGGTGGTCGGCAGCAGCGCGGTGATCAGGCTGCCGGCAAAGGGCAGGAGCAAGAGGACGGCAAGCGACATTGCCGGCCGACTGTAGCGACTGTCTCCCGAGCGTTGGGCGGAATTGGGTGTCACCCGCGGGGGCTCGGGCGCGGGGCTGCGCTGCTCGCGCATCGATAGCGCACGCTGGCGGACGGCGCGTTAAACGAAACGGCGGCGCTGGTCACCCAGCACCGCCGCTTGCTTACGAGCGCGCGGTTACCCGCGCGCATCGATCACTTCACGCGACCTCGAACAACCCGGCCGCGCCCATGCCGCCGCCGACGCACATCGTCACGACGACGTACTTGGCCTTGCGGCGCTTACCTT
>WUUC01084981.1_pt1 | contig 14654 bp, 14 predicted proteins | sample 6278441 | NCBI WGS metagenome assembly WUUC01 (sample SAMN13675441, study PRJNA597444) | soil metagenome | isolation source: soil | place: USA: Washington | collected 2017-10
AAGCCCTGGCGATGGCCAACGACTCCAAGTTCGGGCTGCAGGCCGGGGTCTTCACCCGTGACATGGGCAATGGCCTCAAAGCCGCCCGGACCCTGGAGTTCGGCGGCGTCCTGATCAACGAGGTCCCGACCTTCAGAGCCGACCAGATGCCCTACGGCGGGGTCAAGGACTCCGGCAACACCCGCGAGGGGCCGGCCTTTGCGGTCTATGAGCTGACCGAGGAGAGGTTCGTGACGCTGCAGGGGTAGGCGCTAGCTGGAAGGACCTTCGTCAGGTTGACCGCCGCGCCAGAGCGGCGCTACCCTGGCAAGGGCCGATTAGTCAACACCAAGGAAGTGGTGAGTGGCATGGGACAGCGGCTGCGACGACGGCGGGGCGCTGGCCGGGGCCTGCTGTGGAGTGTCGCGTTGCTCTGTTTCGTCGGGGGACTGCTCGCCTCGCCTGCCGCCGCGGCGCCGAGCTGGTTGGCGCCGCTCGATCTCTCCGCGCCGGGTCAGCACGACAGCGGGCCCGATATCGCCGTCGACCCGGCGGGCAACGCGGTCGCGGTCTGGTCCCGCTTCGACGGCGCCAACTACAGAATTCAGGCTGCCAGCAAGCCGGTCGGCGGCCCCTGGGGCGCGCCGGTGGATCTCTCCGCGCCGGGCGGGGACGCCGCCGAGGCCCGGGTCGCGATCGACCTGGCGGGCAACGCGATCGCTGCCTGGACTCGCTTCGACGGCAGCAACGAAGTCATCCAGGCTGCGAGCAGGCCGCTCGGCGGCGCCTGGGGAGCCGCGGACGACCTCTCCCTGCCGGGTCAGGACGCCGACGAGCCCGACGTGGCGCTCGACCAGGCGGGCAACGCGCTGGTCATCTGGCAGGGCTCCGACGGCGCCGACATCATCGTCCAGGTCAGGAGCAAGCCCGCCGGGGGGACCTGGGGAGTGGTGATCCCCCTCTCGGAAGCGGGCGAGGACGCCTTCGGCGCCGAAGTCGCGGTCAACGCGAGGGGCGATGCGGTGGCGGCCTGGCAACGCTTCGAAGGCGCCGACACCATCGCCCAGGCCGCAACCATGCCCGCCGGTGCCGAATGGGGCTCGCGGACCAGCCTCTCGGTGGCCGGCGCGGACGCCTACGTGTCCGGGGCCGCGGTCGACCCGGCGGGCAATGTGGTGGTGCTCTGGTGGCGCTCCAACGGCACCCACCAGGTCATCCAGGCTGCCAGCAAACCGGCCGGTGGCGCCTGGCTGGCGCCGACCACGCTCTCCCTGGCGGGCCAAACCGCCTACGGACCCGACCTCGCGTTCGATCAGGCCGGCAACGCGATCGCGGTCTGGCAACGGGAAAACGACGGCACCAACTTCACCATTCAGTCCGCCGGCAAACCCGCCGGGGGCGCCTGGACCGCCCCTGTCGACCTCTCCCTGCCGGGTCAGGATGCGTCCGGGGCCAATATCGCGCTCAGTCCGACGGGTGACGCGGTCGCGGTCTGGACCATCGACGGCGGCACCACCTCGTTCCCCCAGGGCGCGAGCAAGCCTGCCGGAGGCGCCTGGGGTCCTCCGGTTGATCTCTCGGCGCCGGGCGCGGTGTCATACGCGAGCGGCGTCGCGATCGACGCGGCGGGCAACGCGGCGGCGGTCTTGAAGCGCGAAAGCGGCCCCACCAGCGTCATGCAGGCCGCCGTCTTTGACGCCAGGCCACCGCAGGTGCGCGCGCTCGCGATCCCCGCCTCGGGCCCCGCCGGCAAGCCGCTGCCTGTCTCGGTCGCCGCCACCGACACCTGGTCAGCGCTGGGTGCGATCACTTGGCAGTTCGGCGACAGGCGATCCGCTGCCGGCGCCAGCACCACCCACGCCTACAAGAAGCCCGGCAGATTCAACGTCACCGTGGAGGTCGCTGACTCCGCCGCCAATGCCGCGAGCGCCTCGGCTCCGATCTCGATCTGGCAGGTCAAGGGCAAGCGACTCGCGCGGGTCGAGCGCGGCAAGGCACGGCTGCGATTGCGCTGCCTGGGCCCGGTGCGTTGTCAGGCCCGCGCGAGGCTGTCGGTGAAGGTGAAAGGCAAGCGCGGAAAACCCGCCAGACTTCGCGGGGTCGGCAAGAGCGGGTTCAAGATTGCGCCGGGGAAAGCGAAGACGATCTCGATCAAGCTCAAGCCCGGCTTCCTGGACCGCCTTCGCGGAGCGGGCGAGCGCGGCCTCAAGGTGCGACTGAGCGGGACCGGCGTCAAGACCCGCACCGTGGTGCTGAAGCCCTGAAGCCCCGGGCTCGCCTCAGCAGCCTTTGACGGTCCCCTTCAGGGTCCGTTTGATCTTCTTCTCTTGGTCGCCCTTGACGAGCACCGCGGTCACCTTCGCTTTCACCCGATGGACCGAGCCGGCGGGGATCGGGCCGGGGTCGATCAAGTAACGGAAGGGCTTTTTCTTCTTCACCTTCAGTTTCTTGCCGTCGTAGATGAAGACGACCTTGGTGAAGTGGAGCTTGCCGCCGAGCCTTTTGGAGAGGGCGCGGCGCTTGCGTTTGCCGACGCCGACGAAGAAGCGCTGGCGCGACTGCAGGCAGCTCTGGGGGAGGCGCAGGGTGATCAGGAAGGCGCCGGCTTTCTTGGTCACCGTTTTCGTTTTGCCTTTGTAGATGGGCGGCACCGGTTCGGCGATCGGGAGGGACGCGATCGGGTTGAGGTCGGCGATCCGCAGGCCGGTGCTGTCGCTGAAGACGATCCAGCCGGAGCCGCCGTCGTTGGTCGCCAGGTCGGCGTTCTGGCCGATCCCGAAGGCGTCGCCGATATGGGCGATGTGGCTTTCCGAGAAGGTGATGGCGCCGTCGGTCGAGGTGAAGAGGCGCATCACGCTGGCGTTGTCGCCGCCGCGGAAGCCGGGCCAGGCGACGGCGAGTCGGTTGCCGCTGGGCGACTGGGCGATCGAGCCGCCGATGAAGAGCGAGCTGGTGGTGTCGACCGCCAGGGTGCGCGGGGGGCCGAAGGTGGTGCCGGCATAGCGGCGGAGGTTGATCGTGTTCGGGTACGAAGGGCCGCCGTAGTCCTTGGAGACCATGAACAGACCGCCGGGGCCGCCGGCGAGGCTCGGCATATAGCCGTTGGCGACCGCGGTCGGTCCCACCCAGTTGCTTTCGGTGGTGAGCGAGCCGGAGCCGTCGTAGCGGTAGTAGAGCAGCGGGTACTGGGGGTCGTCGAGGTTCCAGTAGGCGATCACCGGATTGGCGCCGTCGAGGCCCATGCTGGAGCTGCCGACGCCGCCGTCGCCGGGATTGGCGAAATTGAGCTCACCACCGCCGCCCCCAGAGACTTCGTCACTGCTGATGCCGAGCCCGGCGTTGTAGCCGCTGACGAGGAAGTTCGACCCCTGCAGGAAGGCATCGGTCGGGTCGGTCTTGCCGGCGTAGAACGGGCGCAGGGTGCCGGCGTCGAAGCTGAGGCCGCCGTTGGTCGAGGTCCAGAAGACGAGGTCGTTCTGCCCGTAGCGGGGAGCCACCACGTAGACGGTGGCACCGGGCCCGAACACCGGCATCGCCGCGCTGGGGCTGTCGGAGAGGCTCGTCGCCCCCGGGATCGGCAGGTTGATCGGCGCGCAGGCCCCACCCGGGGGGATCTTGCAGAACTTGGGGATGTCGGCGGCGATGCCGGGCCCCTCGCTGACCCAACCGACGTAGGCGTTGCCGGCCGCGTCGACGATCACGTGGCCGTCGGAGACCGCGTCCGTGTCGAGGGTGTAGAGGTCGTTCGCGGCGGCGGCGGCAGGGAGGATGGCGAGGGCCAGCGCCGCGGCGGCGGTGACGATCGCTGCTCGAGCTCTCATGGCGCCACCCTAATCTCTGGATCGGCGCTTCGCCAGGGGGCGGCGGCTAGGATGCGGACGTTCGTCCACGAGCACCGGGAGGCTGGGAATGGGTCAGGAATCGTCGTTTGGAATCCAGCGGTGGGGGCTCCTGCTCGCTGCGGTGGGCGCCGTGGTCCTGGGCTTGGTCCTGCCGGCGATGAGCTCGGCCTCGATGCTTGGGCTGAACGGCCGCATCGCCTTCACGAAATCGGTCGAAACCGGTGAACTCGACTTCGAAGCGGCGGTCTGGGCGATGAACCCGGATGGAAGTGCCGCCACCCGGCTGACCACCGGCGTCGACGCCAGCGACGGCGCCTATTCCCCGGACGGTTCGCGCCTCACGTTCGACCGCTACAACGAAGTTTGGATCGCCGCGGCCGACGGTTCCGGTGCCCGGGCCCTGTTCGTGGGCACCGAGCAGGAGACGACGAAAACCCGTTGGGTGGCCAACTACAAAGACCCCGAAAAAGCAACCGTCTACCCATGGGTGAAGATCGAAGAAGATCGCGAAGCGCGGGACACCCGCAGCGAGCCGAGCTTTTCACCGAGCGGGACCGCGCTTGCGGTCGTCCACTACTCCGGCACTTTCGTCTTCACTCACGTCTGCAGCGTCCCCGCCGACAAATCCACGAGCTGCAACGGCGTCTACAACGGGTATGACGCCGATTGCGAGGACTGCGGCTCGAGCATCGACTCGATCGACGCTTCCTCCGGCGCGACGCTGGCGACGCTGGTGCCACGGACCAGCGGCGTCTACCTCAGCGCCCCGACCTACTCCAGCGGCGGCGCGCTCGCCTATGCCCGCGAAGCCGAGAACGAGGACGGGAACCAGGTGCTCTCGCTCGCCGCTCCCGGCGCGGCGCCGGTCGTCCTCGCCAGCGGCGAGGGAATCTCGGCGCCGGACTTCTCGCCCGACGGCTCGCGCATCGTCTTCGCCTCCGGCCAGCACACGCTCGGCATCGTCGCGGCCGCCGGCGGGCCACTCGCGACGATCCCGATCCCACCGCCGCTGCCGACCGACAAACTCTGGATTGCCCGCTCGCCGATCTGGTCGCCGGACGGGTCGCTGATCGCCTTCGCCAACCTCGGCGCCCCCGGCACCGGCGGCCTCGAAAGCTACCGCGACGGCGGCGTCTTCCTGATCCGGCCGGACGGCACCGGCCTGGCGCAGATCCAGGGCGAGGCGGCGGTCCCGAGCGCCTGGCAGCCGATTCCCCTGGTCGCGGCGCGGGCGGGGAAGGGCAAGAAGAAGGCGCGCTTCTCCAAGAAGGGCGTCGCCGTCGTCGGCACGGTCGTCTGCGGCTCGACCCCCTGCTCGCTGAGCGCGACGGTGCGCAAATTGAAGGTCGGCAAGAAGCGCTTCAGCGTGAAAGCGATCGTTCCCGGCTCACTGCTCCCGGGGGCCACCGCCCAGCTCAAAGTGAAGGTCAAAGGGAAAGCCCTGAAAGCGCTGAAGGCCAAGCACGGCGGCAAGCTCAAGCTCAGCCTCGCGGTCGCCGACACCGGCGTCGCGCAGACCCTCCGCTTCACGCCGAAGCTGCTGCCGCCGAAGCAGCACCAGGGCAAGAAAAAGAAATAGAGAGCGTTCCTGCCTGCCGCTAGGTGGTCTTGATCAGGCCGCCGTCGATCAGGTAGTTGGCGCCGGTGACGTTGGCGCTGCGCTCGGAGGCGAGGAAGGCGACGATGTTGGCGACTTCCTCGGGCTTGGTGAAGTTGCCGGTGGCGAAACCGCCGATGCCGGCGACGATCTGCTCGCGGGCGGTGGCGGCGTCCGTTCCCGTGGCGGCGGCAACGGTCTCGGCGACGCCGTGGTCGCCCAGCCAGAGATCGGTGGCGACGGGGCCGGGGGAGACCGAGTTGACGCGGATCCCTTTGGGGCCGAACTCCTGCGAGAGGGTTTTGGAGAGGTTGACCAGGGCAGCTTTCGCGGCTCCGTAGTCGACCGTGCCGGCGTCGGGCTGGAAGAAGGCGTTGACCGAGGCGATGTTGACGATCGTGCCCGAGCCGGCCTCGATCATCGTCGGCAGGGCAGCGCGCGTGGTCCGCAGGGCGATGAAGAAGTTCATCTGCAGCGCCCACTCGAACTCCTCGTCGCTGGTGCCGAGGAATCCCTCCAGTCGCATTTTCACGGCGCCGACGTTGTTGACGAGGACGTCGACGCGGCCGTGCTCCTCGAGCGCTCGGGAGACGAGCGCGGCCGGGCCTTGGGGAGAGGCGAGGTCAACCGCGACGGGGGTGATGCCCTCGAGGCCTTCGAGGGTCTCGGTCGAGCGTGAGCCGGCGACCACCAGTGCGCCCTCGCCGGCCAGCTCGCGGGTGATCGCCATCCCGATCCCCTTGCCGGCGCCGGTGACGACGGCAACCTTGCCTTCGAGTCCGAGGTCCATCCGATTCCCCTCTGTAGTGCCGCCGATCCGGACCTTCACTCTCCCAGGTCAGAGCGCTTTGCGCAGCGGCGCCGCGAGGTCGCCTTTGCGCGCGACCGAGACGCCGCCGAGCCCGAGCCACTCGCTGAGCAGCCGCAGTTCGGCGGCCAGCTCCTTGGCGACGAAGGGGGCGTCGGCATGCGGCTCGGCGAAGGCGCCGCGGACGCGGAGGACGCCCGCCTGGCGGTCGCTTTTGAGGTCGACCCGGGCGACCAGGCGGTCGCCGAGCAGGAAGGGGAGGACGTAGTAGCCGTAGACGCGCTTGGGCGCCGGCACGTATATCTCGATCCGGTAGCGGAAGCCGAAGAGGCGCTCGGTGCGGTCGCGCCTCCATATAAGGGAGTCGAACGGGGTCAGCAGGGCGCGGGCGGAGGCGGCGCGGCGCAGGTTCGCGGGGCGCTCGGTCGTGAGGTAGGCGGGCTGGGGCCAGCCCTCGACCCGGACGGGGGTGAGGGCGCCGTCCTCCGCCAGCTCGGCGACGCGGGCTTTCGACTCGGCGCGGGGGAGGCGGAAGTAGTCGCCGAGGTCGGGCTCGGTCGCCACCCCCATCCGCTTCGCCGCGATCAGCAGCAGCCGGCGCTGCGCCTCCTCCTGCGAAGGCGTCGGGGCGTCGAGGATCTCCGGCGGCAGCACCCGCTCGGGCAGGTCGTAGAGGCGCTCGAAGTTGACCCGACGCGCCGCGCAGACACGCCCGGCAAAGAAGAGGTACTCCAGCGCGGTCTTCTCTTCGCTCCAGTTCCACATCTCGCCCGGCTCGCGCCGGCGCCCCTTCGCCGCCAGCTCCGAGGCCCGGATCGGCCCGCGCTCGCGCACCATCTCCAGCACGAACTCGAGCAGCTCGGGCTGCTCGGCCGCCACCCGCGCCACGCCTTTCCAGGCCAGCGCGTCGGCCCGCGCCATGCGCCAGCGCAGCAGCGGCTGCAGCGCGACCGGCAGCAGCGAGGCCTCGTGCCCCCAGTACTCGATCAGGTCGCGCTGCCCCGCCCGCCGGCTCGCCCCGCCCGGGTTCTGGTGCCAGGCGAGCCGGTCCAGCACCTCGCGCGGGTACGGGCCGAGCCGCGAGAAGACCGGCATGTAGTGGGAGCGGCAGAAGACGTTGACGGAGTCGAGTTGCAGCAGGCCGACGTCGTCGACCGCCCGCCGCAGGTGCCTGGCGTCGACCCGCCGGGCCGGCCGCGGGCGCCCGAAGCCCTGCGCGGCGAGCGCCAGTCGCCGCGCCTGCTCGGCACTGAGATCGAACTCGGGGTGGCGCGGCATCGGGCGATTCTCCAGCAGGCGGGTCGCGGCTGTCTCGCTGTCCCTGACTTAGAGAGCTTGCGTGATTGCTTGCGCTAGACGCACCTTCGTGACCGTGTTGTACTCCAGCGGTCTCCAGAGAGACAGAAACGGATGTCGACTTCGCTGTATGTCCGGCGACCAAGCGCTGAAAGCGTCAGGCGTTGCCCCCATCCTGAAGAGCTGGGCGGCTACTTCGGGCGTCAATCCGGCCAACGGGGTCGCGGGTCTCTCCCTGGGCGGGATGGCCTGGAGAAATACGGTTTGGACATCGAGATCCGGGTCGACCCCAAATTGCCCGGCGCCCCAAAGCTCCCTCTCCGCGTCGGCGAGATCTTGGGTGTTGACGAACTTCAGGAGTTCACGCTGCCGTGCTGCCGTTTCTGCAATGGCCTCAGACGTTTGCCTCGCAAATACACCGGCATCTTCGGCTCGTTCTTTCGAGAACTCTCGATCGCCTCGTTCCTGCGCTCCCAGCGATTTCTCTACTGATTGGATCATTGCCTCCTCAAATCCACAAACGAGGGCCGAGGCTTCCACGTAGCCCGCGAGATGCCGGGGGGCATCAGACAGAAACAGCGCCTCAAACTCGGGCTCCGCGGGCCGTTCGTAATCAGCGCGGGGTGGATCCTCGATTAGGCGCTCTTGGACGGTGATCTCTTTTGCGGTTCGCCACCGAATGATGGCGGGAACCAAAGCGATCGCGCCAGCTGGAGGGGCCACGAGAAAGGCCAATGCGGCAGCCGCTGCCATTGCGAAGTCCGCCCCGGCACGAACCGTTTTCAGCGAGTCCCGCTCGTCTTGCGCGACGACTTTAAGCTCGGGAGAGGTCGCCATCCTCGAGCAGAATAGTCGCTTCATGCTGATCACTTAAATACCGCTATGTCACCTCGGCTCGCTCAATCCAGGCGGGCTCGTCGCCGCCACAGCGAGGCCTTCGAGCGCGAGGACGGCACCGCCTGGGTGGCGCTGTGGTCGAACTCCGGGGGCGGCAGCATCGGGCGATTCTCCAGCAGGCGCTCAGCGGGCTGAGGCCAGGGCCCGCATCGCCCCTGCCACCAGCGGCAGCGGCGCCAGGCGACGCGCCTCGCCGGCGCTGGGGTTGGTGGTCAACGGGGGATGGCGAACCGCTGAGCGAGGTTCGGGTCGCCGTCGGGGTCCTGGATCAGGGCGCCGCCGATAGTTACCCGTACGAGCTTCGCACCGCGAGGCGGCTTCGAGAGGCAGAGGTCGTGCATGTTGTCGGCGTTGAACGAGGTCGCGTGGTCGTGGAGGTCGGCGACTTCGAGCGGGGCGACGGCGGCGAGTTTGCCACCTGGCAGTCGGTAGACCGCGCGGTAGGAGGCGAGGACTGGGGCGCCGACTTCTTCACCGGTGGGGTAGGCGGTCAGCCCGTTGGACCACATCACCCGCAGGAAGCTGTTGCCAACCGTGCAACGGTTGCGGTCGCCGCGATAGATCGCCGGGGTCAGCGTCCAGGCGTCGACGATGTACGGGCCTCCCGACAGCGGCTCTACTTCGCCCTTTGGCAGCGGCGGGACCCGCTTCCACCCATTCGCTCTCGGAGGCTTCCCCTGCAGCCCTCCGACGACGCGAACCGCAACCGGCGTCGGGCCGTTGACCGAGTCCCCGAAGTTGCCGATCAGATTCACCGTCTGCGCCTCGTCTCGCTCGTCCGGCGGGAACTGCAGAGCGCAGGTCGGGGTCGCGGTGGTGCCGTCGCTGCGCACGATTCGGAAGTCCTTGATCTGGATCGATGCGCGGCGGAGGAACCAGGTGAAGGTGACGGGGATGTTGTCGAGTTCCTGGGCTCCGTTGGGGCAGCCGACCGCGTTGTCGGTACCCCAGGAGGCGGTGAGGATCTTCGCTTCTGGAGGCGCCGTCGGGTCGGTCGCGGTGGCCGTCGCAGTCAACCCGCAGGCAAGGAGGACGGCAGCCAGCGCCGCGCCGACGCATCGGCGGGGGCGATGGATCGAGGAGCTCCCAAACATGCGCCCAGCGTAATTGCTCAACGGGCGGTGGTCAGGGCCCGCATCGCCCGTGCCGCCAGCGGCAGCGGCGCCGATTGCCACTCGCGCCAGTTGGCGGCCGGCCAGGCGTAGGCCGGGGTGCCGTCCTCGAGCAGGCTCGCCAGCTCCGGCAGCTGCAGCTCCCGCGAGGACCACTCGTAGAGCCTGGGGAGGCGGGGCCTGATCACGGCGTAGTCGAGCATGCGGCCGAAGGCGTTCTCGGCCTGCAGGTAGTTCTCCAGGGCGTCGTCGAGTGGGTAGCGGCCGGGGAGCACGCGGGAGAGCGAGAGGAAGGCGCCGGCCATGCCGAGGCGCGGGTCGCCGAGCACGCGGCCGAGGGGGGCGAGGTGGCCGAGGGCGAGGCGCGGCGCGGCGACCAGGGCGTGGGCGTAGAGGACGCGGAGCAGGACGACGTTGAGGAAGAAGCGCTCGATCCGGCTCTCCTGCTCGGCCAGGTCGCGGTGCTCGAGGTAGGCGGCGACGATGCTGGCGTTGTGGGCTCGGTACCAGGTGCGGGCGGTCGGGTCGGCGACGAAGGCCGACCAGAGGCCGATCGTCGGCGAGGACTCGGGGCCGCCGAGACCACCGGCGCGGCCGACCGCCTCACAGCCGTCGCGCAGCAGGCGCTCGTTCAGCGCTCGCCACCAGCGGCTGCCGGGCGGGTCGGCGTCGAGCGCGTTGAGGACGCCGCGCCGCGCCTCCCAGCCCATGAACGAGATCGCCGCGCGGCGGAAGGGCAGGTGCTGCGGCGCGTGGCCGGTCGGGCCGTTGTAGGTGGCGCTGGCCAGGGCCAGGCGCTCGGTGGGGTCGTCGCGCACGGCGGCCACCTTGGCGGCGGCCACGCCGGCGGCGTCTTCGGGGTTCGTGCGGGCCTCGGGATCGCTGATCGCGCGATTGTCCCGGACGGCGGCCCGCTCAGTCCAGGCAGGCTTTCTTCGCCGCCACGGCCAGGCCTTCGAGCGCGAAGACGGCGCCGCTGTCGGGGTTCTCGCCGATCAGCAGGGGAGCGATGTCGGTGAGGTAGAGCGAGTCTTCGAGTTCCTCGCGGACGCAGCGGACGTAGCCGGGGCTGCGCTGCTCGGACTCGAAGAGGCCGGCGGTGAGCGCTTTGGCGCCGTACTCGGCCATCGCCTCCGGGCAGTTCTCCGCCAGCGGCAGCAGGTCCTTGATCATCGCGGCGGAGTCGGTGCTGGCGTCGTAGCTGAGCTGGCGCAGGCGCTCGTCGGGCAGCTTCGCGACCTGCGCGCCCATGCAGGTCTTCATCGAGGGCGTCCCCAGCGCGCCCTCCTCGACTTTGTCCAGCGCGACTTCGAAGCTGGAGCGGAGGAATTCGTCGTCGTAGCGGTCGAGCAGCCAGCGCTCGCCCTCGAAGACCATCTCCAGGTGGCCGGCGCTGCCGCCGAGCTGGCCGCCGCTGATCTGCACCGCGGCCACGGCGCGCGACTCGTTCTCGCCTTCGATCGCGATCGCGGAGACGGCCGGGGTGCCCGGGTCGGGTTCGACCAGGGTCGACTTCTCGCAGGCGGCGCGGCCGCCGTCGCCGAGCACCTCCTCGAGGTAGCGGTCGGAGACGAGGCGGCAGAACTCACGCGTGTCTTCGCTGCCGGCCACGCGCAGGGCGGCGGCGCGGACTTCCTCCTCGGCCGAGGTTCCGGAGGAGCCGCAGGCCGAGATCGCGAAAGCGGCGAACGCGGTCAGACCGCCGGCGATGAGCGCTCTCCACATGAGCTCGGTGCTACCCAAAATCGCCCGGCTCAAGCCCCGCCGCCTCCGACTGCGCTAGCGTCGGGGGATCATGTCGGGGTCTTCCCGGCCAAAGCTGTGCCAGCGCCCGTAGATCGTTTGCTTCCCAAGCAGCCTCCACGTACGCAGCACGCAAAACTGGAGGTATGCAGATGGCAACCGGAACCGTGAAGTGGTTCAACGACGACAAGGGCTACGGATTCGTCACGCCCGACGACGAGGGCAAGGACCTCTTCGTTCATCACAGCGACATCGCCGGCGAGGGCTTCAAGTCCCTGCCCGAAGGCGCCAAGGTCTCCTACGAGTCCGAGGCCGGCGACAAAGGCCCCAAAGCTGTGAACGTGCAGCAGGTCTCCTAGACCTTCGTCGCGGCGGGTATGTTCGGCGGGGTGCAAGCCCTGCCCGGACCACCCGCCGCGATTAGTTTCGACTTCTGGCACACCCTGGTCGCCGCGCCGGGTGGGCTGCTGGGCTCGCTGCGGCGTGAGGCCGTGCTGGCGGCCCTGATCGAACACGAGGTCGAGGTCGAGGACGGCGTCCTCGACGCCCACCTGGCGGCGGTGCAGACGCTGCAGGCCGAGGCCTGGGGGCGGGGCGAGCACTTCGAGCCGGCGCTGGCGGCGGCGCAGCTGGCGGACGCGATCGAGGGGCTGGGGCGAAACGCGCGCTCCGGCGTGATCGACGGCTACCTCGGCGCCGGTGAGACGGCGACGCTGGAGCTGAGCCCGGGAGCCGCGCGGACCCTGACCGCGCTGGCCGGCGAGGGCGTGCAGATGGGCATCGTCTGCGACGTCGGCGTGACCAAGTCCACGCACCTGCGGGCGGCGCTCGAGCGTGCCGGCGTCCTCCACCACTTCCGCGGCTGGGCCTTCTCCGACGAGGTCGGCCACTACAAGCCCGCGCCGGCGATCTTCCGCCACATGCTCGACCAGTTCGAGCTGGGGGAGGGGGATGTGGTCTGGCACGTCGGCGACCTGCGCCGGACCGACGTCGCCGGCGCCCGCGCCAGCGGCCTCGTCCCGATCCGTTACCGCGGCCTCAACGACGACACCTCAGACGCCCCCGAGGCCGACCTCGTGATCGACGAGCTCTCCGAGCTGATCGCCCTGCGGGCGGCTACCTAGCGCCGCCGGCTCCCGACTCATTCGATCAGCAGGTGGCCGATCGCGAAGACGCCGACCATGACGATCAGGGCGCGGAGGACGGATTCGGGGATCCGCCTGCCGTAGTGCGCGCCCAGCTGCCCGCCGGCGATCGAGGAGCCGGCGATGATCGCCGCCGGTCGCCAGGCGACGTCGGCGGAGAAGAGGAAGCAGACGCCGGCGACGCCGTTGACGATGCCGGCCAGCACGTTCTTGAGCGCGTTGGTGCGGTGGATGTCCTGGGCCAGCGCGACCCCGAGCAGGGCGAGGAGCATGATGCCCTGGGCGGCGCCAAAGTAGCCGCCGTAGATGCCGGTCCCGTAGACGCCGAGGGCGGTCAGCGGGCCGCCTTCGTGGTCAGGATGGCGGCCGCGCGCGGCCAGCCGCGCGGTCAGCCAAGGCTGGATCACGACGAGGACGAGCGCGGTGGCGATGAAGATCGGGACGATTGCCTGGAAGGCCGCGGAGGGGAGGGTGAGCAGGAGAACGGCGCCGCTCACCCCGCCCAGCGCCGAGGCGGTGCCGAAGCGGATGATCCGCTGCCGCTGCCCGGTCAGCTCGCGCCGGTAGCCGATCGCGCCGGAGATCGACCCCGGCACCAGGCCGATCGTGTTGGAGACATTGGCGGTGACCGGCGCGTATCCGCAGGCGAGCAGGACCGGGAAGGTGATCAGGGTGCCGCTGCCGACGACCGTGTTGACCGTCCCCGCGGCGAGGCCTGCAAGGGCGATGACGACGAATTCGAGCGGGTCCACCTGGCTAGCGGTCCCGCAGCGAGTAGACCGCCAGTCCCTTGGGAGCGCCCTTGGCACTGAAGCGGCGCTTCTTCGCGCTCGCCGTGGCGTCCGGCTCGAGCTGGGCGAGGACGCGGTCGGAGACGAGCAGCTCACCCGGCTTTCCGGCCTCGCAGAGGCGGGCGGCGACGTTGACGTCGACGCCGAAGTAGTCGCCGCCGATCTTGCGCGGGCGGCCGAGGTGGATACCGGTGCGCAGTTGCGGCCGGTGGCCCTCGACCTCGATCGAGCTGGCCCGGTCGGCCGCCGCGAGGGCCGCATCGACGGCGCTGGGCGCGTCCCAGAAGGCAGCCATGAGGCCGTCCCCGAGCCGCTTCACGACCTCGCCGCGGCGCTCCAGGATCGGCGGCTCGATCGCCTCGGCGACCTCCCGCAGCAAGCGGATCGCCGCCGCGTCGCCCGCTTGCAGCGCCCAGCTGGAGAACCCGACCAGGTCGGTGAAGAGGATCGCCACGTCGACCCGGCCGCGGCCGCGGTCCTGGGACTCGGCCAGGCGCTGCCAGGCCTGCAGCGCGGTCAGGCCGACCTCGCCCAGCAGCCCCTGGCGGTCGCCCCGGAGGGTGACGAGCTGGCGGGCGGCCAGGTCCGCGGGCCGGCCCCGCGCGGTCGAGAGCTGGTCGACGAAGCGGTCGTCGCCGAGTGAGCGCTGGCGGGCTTCCCGCACGGTCCCGACCGCTCGCTGGTTGCGGTTGAAGCGGCGCAGGGCGGCGATGAATCCCTTTGCCGGGCGCTCCTCCATCTCTTCGCTCATCGCCGCAGCCTAGGGTTTTCGCCCGTTCCTCCCATCCGAAACGTCTGCCGGATCGACGACGGCAGGGAAAGCCCTGCCGCTCACCCAAGCGCTTCCGCGGCTTCCCGGCGCCGGCCGGCCATCGCGTGGTTCCTTATTCACCAAATAGGTAATTAAGGAACCACGACTTGTTCAGGGGGAGACGTTCTCGATGATCGTCGCCACGCCCTGGCCGACGCCGACGCAGAGGGCGACGACGCCGTAGCGGCCGCCGCGGCGGCGCAGCTCGTTGGCGAGGGTGCCGATGAGGCGGGCGCCGGAGCAGCCGAGCGGGTGGCCGATCGCGATCGCGCCGCCGTTGACGTTGAAGCGCTCGCGCTCGAAGCCGAGCTCGCGTTCGCAGGCGATCGCCTGCGAGGCGAAGGCCTCGTTGATCTCGATCAGGTCGAGGTCGTCGATCTTCAGGCCGGCGCGCCGCAGGGCGTTGTTGATCGCCGGGATCGGGCCCAGGCCCATCAGCCGCGGCTCGACGCCGGCGACGCCGATCGAGACCACGCGGGCGATCGGCTCGAGGCCGAACTCGGCGGCGGCGGCCTCGTTGCCGACCAGCAGGCAGGCGGCGCCGTCGTTGAGCGAGGAGGAGTTGCCGGCGGTGACGGTGCCGCCCTCGCGGAAGGCGGGGCGCAGCTTCGCCAGCGCCTCCAGGGTGGTGTC
>WUUC01122471.1_pt1 | contig 14653 bp, 6 predicted proteins | sample 6278441 | NCBI WGS metagenome assembly WUUC01 (sample SAMN13675441, study PRJNA597444) | soil metagenome | isolation source: soil | place: USA: Washington | collected 2017-10
AGCTCTGCGGGGCCGTCTGCGCCAGCACGTCCGCGCTTCCCAGTTGAAAGTCGGAAATCTTTGCGCGCAGATGGTTGAGCATCCCACCGTGCTCGACCATCGCGCCCTTCGGCACTCCGGTCGAGCCGGAGGTGTAAATCAGGTAGGCCAGACTGGACGGGTAAGTCGAGCATTGAAGGTCTGCCGCGTGCTGCCCGCGCTGCATGAGTTCGCCAATCAACTCTATCGCGGGACGCCCCGCCGTAGGCATCTCTTCGTGCGCCGCCTTCGCGCGCGCTTCGTCGTCCGCGAGCAGCAGAGGGCTCCGGCTCCTGCTGATAATCTGCGACAGTCGCCTCGGAGGCTGAAGCGGGTCGAGCGGAAGATATACTGCGCCTACCTTGAACAACGCGAGCATCGCAACGAGCAGCTCCGCGCCGCGCCGCGCGAGCACCGGCACGGCCACTTCCGGGCCGACGCCGAGTTCCAGAAGGTTGTGCGCCAGACGATTAACGCGGTCATTCAGCTCTCGATAGGTGAGAGATTGACCTGCGTCCGAGACGGCGATGCGCTCCGGCCATTTCTTCGCCTGTTCTTCAAATATCCGCTGGACTGAGCTGTCAGCCGTCTCGTCGCCTTCACGCCGGTTGAACTCAAAGACGCATTGACGCTCTTCCCACGCCGCAGACATCCTGACATCGTCTATCCTGACATTAACGTCTCGGAGCACGCCGTCCAGAATGTTGACGTAATGACCGGCGAGCCTCTCGATGGCTGGCGCGTCGAACAGATTGACCGCGTAGGAGGCGCTACCCGAGACGGAATCGCCCTCCACTTTGAAGGAGAGTATCAGCTCACTCCCCGGCAAGGGCTCGCGATGTTGGCCGTGGATGTTCTGCAATGACATGATGATGCGCGCGGGTATTTGCCGGACGTTTGCGCCCTTCGTCCCTAACAGGCCGGGCAGCTCTTCAAACGGGTAGTCCTGATTACTGTACGCCTCAAGCACGCGGCTCCTGACTTCGAGCAGGTGAGCTTTGAATCCCATGTCGCCCTTCGCACTTAAGAGCAGAGGCACGAGGACATCATCGCGGCCCGGCACAGGTGACGCGTAGGCCGGCGAGCTGATGAGGAGCCGCTCGTTGCCCGTGTATCTGTAGAGGAGTATCGACAGCGCGGAGGCAAGCACCAGATAGATGGAGAGGTTTGAATTTTCGGTGAGCCCGAACAACTTCTCCGATACCTCTGAGGGTAGACGGAAGCGGTGCTGCTCAAATGCCCCGAGCCCCTGCGCCCGTTGGCGCGCTCGCTCGGCCCAAAGAGTCGTCTCAGGCAGAGGCCCGCGCAATTGGCTCGCCCAGAACAACCGGCTCAGAAGACGTGTCCCATCGGGCCGAGCTTGCGCGTTCTCTTTCATAGGCGGCTCATCGCTGCGGGTCGGCGCGCTTCGGGCGTCTGGCTACTCGGACTGCTCTTCCGTCAGATGCCGGACGAGTTCGTCAATCGTGGGATAGTCCCATAGAAGGGTCGGCGGCAAGGTGCGCCCGAGCCAATCTTCCAACTCTCCAATCATGCTCACGGCCTGAATGGAGCCGAGCCCGTAATTGGTGAGCGGTTCGTGGTCGTCAATTTCGTCGGTCGCGAGGCCGCGAACCTCGCCGAGCCTTGCGATAAGCCAAGCACGGATACTCCCCGCGTCCCGCGCGCTCTCGGTCGCGGTCGTCAACGCCGAGAGGTCGCCCGCGCCTGTAGAATGCTCGTCATTGCCTACGGGGTTCTGGGACTTCATCAGTCTTGTTGCTCCTTAAGCTTCGGTTGGCTGCGCTGGCAGTCGAAGGGGAATGATGGAGAAAGAGCGGTTGCCCCGGTACAGGTTGACCAGCTCGCGTGCGACGTTTTCCACGTAAGGAGCGGGCTGAAGGGCTCGCGCCGGGTTGAAGCTCGTCAGCAATCTGTGCAGGTTGAGGACAAGCCACTCTCCTGCGGCGAAGAAGCCCGGCAGGGAGTCTCTGTTGTATGCCCACATGTGCACGCACGTCGCGGCGGCTTGCAAGTCGCAGTATCTTCGGGAGAACTCGAACGACTCAGCCGACTTGTCGAAGCTGAAACTCTTCCGCGCCATCAATTCGTCCAGCCTCTCAAAGAAGCGTCCGCACTCGGCCAGCGTTTCGCTCGTCAGGGCGATAATCTCTCCAAGCACGGGGCCGCCGCCGTTGTCGCCAACGGCCTTCAAGCCCTCAAGGCGAGAGAGCGTCGCGCCTAAGCCCTGCAAGATGTCGTTTCTCCCTCGGCAGGTAAGTTCGAGAGCATCAGGACGCAGGGCGTGCAGGGGCGACTGTAAGCGGAAGATGGTTTCCAGATTCGTGCTCGCAGCCGAATCCGCGCCGGTCTTCCTGTTCAGCATCGAGCTACGGCTCAATTGCAGCGCGATGGCGTGGAGGTTCACAGGGGCGCTTCCGTCGAAGAGGCTGGCGATGGCGTTGTCCCTTAGAAGCTTTTGAAAGATTCCGCACCAGTGTCCCTCGCGCAGGTAGTAACGCGCGCCGAGCACGACGGCGAGGTGGCCGAGCGTCTTCTCAATCGTCGTCGGCACGTAGTATTTAACGACCGAAGAATGAAGGCTCATCTGCTGCGGCACGACATGGAGAGCGCGCGTCGTAGCAACGCTCAGGCATTCGCACGTTAGCAGCGCGAGAAAAGCGTCCACCAGCGTACGGCGCGCGTGTGCGAGGTCGAAGACGGTCTGCCCATACAATTTGCGCGAGAGCGCGAAGCTCAGCGTCGCCCGCAGCCCTGTATCGGCAGCGCCCAGCGAGAGGGCCGGGACGATGCTGCGCGTGACCTGAAATCCTTTGAGCATCAATTCCAGCCCCGCGCCCGGCGCTCCGACGTGCGCCCCCGACGGGAGCAGGGCTTCTTTGAAACGTATGCCGCTGATGTCAGCGCCGCGCAGCCCGTGCGTCTTGATTCGCGGAAGATGTGCATATGATTCCGCGGCGAGGCGCTTTTTTTCGACCAGCAGAATCGAGAATCCGCGCGCTCCGCCTCCGTCGTCGGTTCTGGCAAAGACGGTCAGGGTGGTGCTCCGCGTGGCGTTGTTGACGAGCCATTTTTCACCCGACAGCGTGGAGCCGCTTTCGCTCCCGACGGCCTTCAGCTCGTCGGCCAAAATGTCCGCGCCGTGCGCTCTCTCCGTGAGCGCGAGCGCAACCTGCTCTCTATCTCTAATCGCCTGCGCGAGCCTCCGCTTCTGTTCCTCGCTTCCCCCGAGCCAGACGGTCACTGCCCCCAGATATGTTTTGACGTGCGCGACCGCCACCGTCAGGTCACGCCGTGCGATTACTCTGACCAGCGCCAGCAGCTCTTCGTACGAGCCGAGCTTCCCGCCGTATTCCTTCGGCACGTAATAGTCCGCGAAGCTCCATTCGTCGAGGAGGCGGCAAGGCTCTTCCGGGTACTCTTCACGCTCGTCCAATTCCACGGCGCGCGCGAACGAGAATGGCCGCCCGGCGTCCGAGGGGTCGCCCAAATATTGCTCCAACATTTGGGCGCTCTGGTACTGCGCCGGAAGAGTTGCGGCTTGTTGCATGACTGTCGAGCTAGATGCCATGGCGGGCCGACTGCGCGGCGGAAATCTCTGTGCGCGCTAACTGCATTGGGACGACCGAGAAGAGCTTGTCGTCGCTGTACAGCCTGCGAGCTTCGTGTGCGACGTGCTCGATGCGGGAGGGCTCGAACGCGCCTCGTTCGACGCGGAAAGTCTTGAGCAGTCTTTCGAGGCAGAGCGCCAGCCACTCGCCGCGGAGGAAGAAATCGCCCAGAGCTTCACGGTTATGAAGCCACATCTGAATGCATGACGAAGCTGCGTAGAGGACGCAATACCTGTGCGCCAGCTCAAATGCTTCCGTCGAGCTGCCGGAGGATGGTTCGTCACTCGTCAGAGGGTTTGCCCACCTCGGCTCGCACGCCCTGACCTCTTCGACCAACTCTCCGGCGAGCCGGATAACATCTTCGAGCACCCCGGCGTCAACACTCGCTTCGTCCCTGAGCCGTCGAAGTTGGGCCGGGGCCGTCTTCAGCCCTTGTAAAATATCGTCGCGCCCACGGCTGTTGAGCGCGAGGTTGCCGGGCTCGAATTTCGGCAGCGCGCGCCCCAGAGAAAAGATTGCCGCAAGACGAGCGGTGGTCGCCGAGTCCTGCTCGGATTCCGTCTTCGACTGATGCCGCGAGAGTTGCGGCAACTGCGTGATGAGATGGCTCAGATTAAGGATTGAGCCGTAATGAGCCAGACTGGAAAAAGGTGTGTCGCGAACAATCTTTTGGAAGATTCCGCTCCAGTGGCCTTCGCGCAGGTAATAGCGCGCGCCGAGCACGGTCGAGAGTTCTTGAACCAGCTTATCCACCGTCGTCGGGATAAAATATTTAGCGACCGCCGAGCAGACGCTTGCCTGCTCGGTCACAACATGCAGCGCCCTGAGCGCGGCGAAGGCGACGCAATCGCAGATAAGGATGTCTAGAAAGGCGTCTGCGAGCACACGGCGCGAGCTGGGAATATCGAACACGGTCGCGCCGTAGAGGTTTCTTGAGAGCGCAAAATCGAGCGTCGTCCGCAGGGCCGTGTCGGCGGCTCCGAGTGTCTGGGCCGTGAAGAGCGTCCGCGTCACCTGAAAAGATTTGAGCGCCGTTTCCAGCCCCGAGCCTTCGCTCGCCAGCAAGTAAGCTTCCGGAATCAGACAATCTTGAAATCGAATACCGCTCGTTTCGTGCCCGCGCGCGCCGTGCGTCTTCACTTTGGGGAGATACGAGTAAGACTCCTCCGGCAAGCTCTTCTTATCGACCAGCAGCAGGGAGAAACCGCGCGGCCCGCCTTGCGGTGCGGTGCGAGCGAAGACGACCAGCGCCGCAGAGCGCCGTGGGTTACTGATGACCCACTTCTCGCCCGTGAGCATGTAGTCTGCGGCGGTTTTCGTCGCCCGCGTCTCGCAGGCCAGAAGGTCGCTGCCGTGCGCTTGCTCGTGGACGCCGAGGGCAATCTGCTCCCCGCCTTTAATCATCCCCGCGAGCATGCGCTTCTGCGCCGTCGTGCCGGAAGTCCAGACGACGCTGCCCGCCGCGTAGGTCGTCGCATGTGTCAGGCCGACCGTCATGTCACGCCGCGAGACTACACGTATCAGCGAGAATAGTTGCTCGAAGGATTCCAGCCGCCCGCCGTGTTCGTGCGGGATGTAATAGTGTTGATAGTTCAAACTGTTGAGCAGCGCACATGCTTCCGACGGGTACTCTTCGCGCTCGTCCAACTCTACCGCGCGCTTAAACGACATCACGTTTTGCGGGTTCAAGGGGTCGCCGAGATGGCCTTCAAGCTCTTCGGCGGCGCGGTACTGTTTGAGTGAAAGCATCGAGGGGCCTGTGACGCCGGATAGGGGCGGTGCGGTGTGCGCGGTGCGATGCGGGGCGGTGCGCTTCACTTTGTCCAAAGCTTCAGGCTTCGCGCTTGGAAGCTCCGTTTACAATCCTGCCGGCGAAGTTTGCCGCTCGAAGTCTTGGGGATATTTCCGGCCTTCAACAATAAGATTTCATAAACCTGAAGCTCGTGCGTGACCGCCACGGCGTGGCGTATCGCTCGCATGATGGCCTCACCGTCGAGCGTCCTGCGCTTCCCCGCGTGGCCTTCTCCGTCCAAGCCCTCCGCGACGGCGAGGTCGGCGTGCGCCGCTTCGAGAGCGTCCGGCGGCGGATGCCCATTCGATTGCGGCGAGTAGGCATGGTCTATCTCAGCCGCAATCACGAGCCTCTCTTCGCCCTCGATGTCCAACGAAAACGCCGCGCAACAACTCGGACGAATGGCCGCGTGGCTCTCCTCCGTCGTCAGCTCGATGTCCTGCGGGTGGTAGTTGCGACCGGCGATGATAATCAGGTCTTGAATGCGGCCAGTGATGTATAGCTCGCCGTCGTGTAGGAAGCCGAGGTCGCCCGTGCGCAGGAAAGGGCCTTCGCCGCCGTCGGCCAGATGAGCCTGAAACTTGATTCGCGTCTCCTCGCGACGGTTCCAGTAGCCGCGCGTCACGCTCGGGCCCAAGACCCAGACCTCGCCCACCTCATCCAGCCCGCAACGGAGCGACGATTCGGGGTTCACGATGACGGCCTTCGTATCACATGCGGCGTGCCCGTTCCCGGTCAGCGTGAGGGCGTTCTTCTTATCGGGCGCGCACTCGACGACTTGATGATGGCCGAGCTTTGAAGCTTCGACGGTGCAGTAAATCGGCTCGCTCGCTTTCAGCGTCCCCGTGACCATCAGCGTCGCTTCGGCGAGCCCGTAGCCGGGGCAGAAGGTGCTCCGGCGAAAGCCGAAGGGCTCGAAGAGACTTGAGAACTGTTCCAGCGTCTCTTTGCGGACGGGCTCCGCGCCGTTGATGGCTACGCGCCACGCGCTCAAGTCGAGTCCCTCGCATTGCTCAGGCTTAATCCTTCGGACGCAGTGCGCGTAAGCGAAGTTGGGGCCGACGGTGTGCGTCGCGCGGTAGTTTGAAATCGCGCGCAGCCAGCGAAGCGGCTGCTGCACGAAAGCCACGGGCGGCATGCTGTAGCAGGGGAACCCTTTATACAGAGGCTCGACCAGCCCGTAGATGAGCCCCATGTCGTGGAAGTGTGGGAGCCACGTCACAAACGCCGACCCCGGCGCGTGGTCGAAGACGTAATCCAGATACGCGACGTTATGCAGGAGGTTCCGGTGGCTCACCATCACACCCTTCGGCGCGGAGGTGGAGCCGGAGGTGTACTGCAAGTAGGCCAAGTCGTCGGCCATCACCGCAAGCTCGTCGCCGCCTTCGCCCGGGTCGAGGTCAATCTCGTCTGTCGCCAGCCAGTGGACGGGCTCGCTGCCCGGCGTCTCCTGCGCGCGCCGCTTCGAGGTGGACATCAACAGCGAGGAGGTGAGCACGATGGTCGCCTGCGCGTCGGCCATGATGGCTTGCAGGCGCGGCCACTGTCGCTGCGATTGTGAGGGGAAAGCGGGGACGGCGATGACCCCGGCGTACAGGCAGCCGAAGAAGGCAACGATGAAATCGAGGCCGGGATTGTAGAGCAGGAGAGCGCGCTCGCCTTCCAAGCCCCGGCTTCGGAGCACGTTGGCGACGGCCCTCGCGCGGCGGTCAAGCTCCGCGTAGGTGAGCTGGCCGTTCTCCACTTCCCCGTCGGCGAGAAACGTGTAGGCCGTCTGCGTGGGCTGTAGTGCGGCCCTGCGGCGCAGCAGCTCATTCAGCGTCGAGGACTGGGAAGGGTCGTCCGGAGCGCTCATGGCAATGATTTGGGGCTGTCGTTCTTCGAACATGGCTATGCGCTTTTCCCTGCCCACGCGAAATCGAGGCGGGCTTCCATTTCCAGAGCCTGCATCTGCCGCTTCCGTGATTCGGAAAGGAGCATGCCGGGGCGTTCGACCGGGCAGTCGAGGTCTTCGAGCAATGCGTCCAGAATCCGCAGGAAGTGCTCGACGGCGTCGAGTTGCTCGTCGGCGTTGAAGAGGTCGAAGTCGAAGTCGAACTCAAGAATCCAATCGCCCTGCGGGTTAAACTGGCGCACGTTCAGGTCTAAGATTTCGTTCTGGTATCCGGCGTGCACCCACTCTGCTTCCACCTCAGTGCCGTCGAAGGCGCAGAGCGGCGCGTTGATGTAGTTGAGCGTCGCCTGATAGGACTTGTGGCGTATCGGGTTGCCGGTCGTGTACTGCACGTTTTTGAAACTCTCCAAAGCCTCGGCGGCGACCTTCCGCGTGAGCGTCTTGAAGGTGTCGCCCTCTTCAATCTCGATTCTGAGCGGCAGCACTTCCATAAACATCCCGATGGTCTCCGCGAAAGCCTTCGTCACGCGGTTGTGATGCATGACGCCGAGCGAGAGGCGACGGTTTCCGCTGACGCGGTGGAGGTAGACGAAGAGCAGAGTGGCGAAGATGATGAAGAGCGAAAGGTCTGGCGTGCCTACGAAGACTCCCTCGCGCTGCGACAGCTCTCTCAGCCTACGCATCCTTCCGGCGTCGAGCTGGCAGGGCGTTCGCGCGCCTCGCACGGTCTGCATGAGAGGCTCCGAGCCGTACAGGCACAAAGGCTCCAAAGGCTCTCGAAGCTTCCCCTTCCAGTAAGCCTCCGCTTTGCGGTAGCGCGTCGAGCGCCGAACCTCTCGCTCGTATTCCATGTAGGCATGAAAAGCGGGAAGCTCGACCTTCTCACCCAACCGCCCTTCGCGCGATAAAGCGTAGAGTTCCGAGAGTCTCTGATGAATCAAGTAACCGGCCCATGCGTCGCCGATAAGCTGGTGGTTGTTGATGTAGCAGGCGAATTTTTCATCCGAGATTTTCAACAACGCGCAATCGAACAAACGCTTCGTCATGTCGAACCTGATGCGCCGGCGCTCATCGACCCAGACCGAAAGCTCTCGTTCGGGGTCAGCCGCGCGCGAGCAGTCCACGTATTCCAACGCGCAATCGAGCCACGACAAGACCTTTAGAAACGGTGTCCCCGCGCGTTCTTCAATCGTGGTGCGTAAGGCGTCGCTCGAATTGACGAGCGTCTGGAAAGCGCTCTTCAGATGGACGTACTCGACCTTGCTTGAGATGGTGTAGAGGCCCACCATGTTGTAGAGAGGCGCTTCGGGTTGCAGCCGCTGCCCGGCCCAGAACAGCAATTGACTCCTCGTCAGGTTCGACTGTTCAAAGCTCTCCTCGGAGTCCGGCGGCGGCGTCGTCAACATGCCCTATGCCCCTTTAAACCTTCCATCCTTCGCCCGCTTCAATAGACGGCGCGCGCGCTCGGGCGGCTTTGCCATCTTCTCAGGGTTTATCCGGCGTGCGGGTCAAATCCCAGTTCCCCGTATCGACGCTTGCGCGACGCTGGAAAGCTTCGAGCGTGCCGCCGAGCTTCTCGCCCACGACTTTTCCGTTGAACTGCACGTCGGCCCCAAGAATGTTTGTCGATAGATAGATTTCGTCTCCCGTCACCTTGAGGTTTTTTATCGGGCTGGAAGAGAACAGGAGTTCGTTGTAGAACTTGGCCGATGCCTTCAGCTCATTCCCTGTACGCACGAGCGTCAGCTCCATCGTCCCGTCGTGATGGTTTTTCGTCAGCATCGTCCCCTTCCAATGGCCGCTGAAGTTGGCGGCGACGTTTTCGGGAACCGTCACGGTTGAGCCAGTTGCGGCTTCCGTGTTGACGCCCTTGCTCTGGCACGCCGTATTGGACAAAGCGCATATCAGGGTTAAAACGGATAGCAGCACCACGCTGCCGAATTGCGAAATGCCGTGTCGCTCTTTCAAAACTTTTCCTCGCTTTCGTGTTGCAGACGCATTGAGCCGCGCGATGCGCTCGTGCCCCGGCTCAATTGAAGGTGAAGTCCAGCTCTTCGCCGTCGCCATTCGAGCCGCCGGGTTTCCGAACGGTGAAACCCGTCCGCCGCTTTTCGGTCAAGCGAATATCGAGAATCTTCCGCTCGGGGTCTGCCGCGACCTCGCGCAGCAGGATTTCAAAGTGCTTGAGCATCTCGCCGACCGTGGAAGCGTCGAAGAGGTCGGTGTTGTATTCAAAGATGACGTTCAGCCCGCCGGGCTCTTCCGAGATGGTGAGGCCGAGGTCAAGCTTCACACGGCCCGTCTCGGCGGGCAGCGGTCTGATGCTCAAGCCCGGCAGCTTGAACTCCGCCGTCGAAGCGTTGAGGAGCACGAACCAGACCTGAATCAAAGGCGAATGGCTCAGGCTCCGCTCGGGCTGCAATACCTCCACCAGCTTCTCGAACGGAATATCCTGATGAGCCTGCGCGGCCAAGACGACCTCGCGCACTTTGCTCACCACTTCTCGGAAGCTCAGGTTGCCGGAAAGGTCTGTGCGTATCGCCAGCGTGTTGACGAAGAAACCGATGAGTCCTTCTGTCTCTACGTGGCTGCGGCCCCCGCTCGGAGAGCCGACAATGATGTCGCCGTGCTCCGTATAGCGGCGCAGTAAGGATTGAAAAGCGGCGAGCAGAATCATGTACAGCGTCGCGCCGTCGCGTCGCCCCAACGCCTTGAGGTTCGCCGCCAGCTCCGAGTCGAAATGCGCGGACTTACTTCCGCCTCGGTGGGTCGGAACCAGTGGGCGCGGTCGGTCGAGGGGCAGCTCAAGGACTGGAATCTTCCCGCCAAGATGTTGCTTCCAATAAGCGAGCTGCGATTCCAGCACCTCACCCTGAAGCCACTCTCTCTGCCAGACGGCGTAATCCTTGTACTGGATGGGAAGCGACGGAAGCGGCGAGGGCTGTTGACGGATGAAGGCCGCATAGAGCGCCACCACCTCGGCGATGAGCACGTCCATCGACCAACCGTCGCCGATGATGTGATGCACCGCGAAGCACGCGACGTGCTCCTCCTCGCCGAGACGCATGAGCCCAACTCGTAGCAGAGGCCCGCGCGACAGGTCGAAGGGACGTTGCGCTTCTTCCCGAATCAGGCGGCTGACCTGCGCCTCTCGCTCCGCTTGCGGCAGGTCGCTCAGGTCAACCAGAGGCAGAGTCACTTGTCCCGGCGGAAGAATTATCTGCGACGCCTGTCCGGCCTTTGAAGGGAAGATGGTGCGCAGCGTCTCGTGCCGCCGCACAACCTCCGTCAGCGTCCGCTCCAACGCCGCCACGTCGAGACGCCCCGTCAGGCGGATGGCGGCTGAGAAATTGTAGGAAGTGCTTTCCGGGTCTAGCTGCTGTAGGAACCAGAGCCTCTGCTGTGCGAACGAGAGCGGCAGATTCCCTGTGTCCGAAGTTGCTTGAATCGGCGGCAAGAGGCCGACCGCGCTCTGCCGCATCGTCTCGACACTCTGCGCGAAGCCGCCGACCGTCGGCGACTCAAACATCAGGCGCAGGGGCGTCTCGACCTGAAATAGCTCGCGGACACGCGCGATGACCTGCGTGGCGAGCAGAGAGTGGCCGCCAAGCTCGAAGAAGTCGTCGTGTATGCCGACTCGCTCGACGCCTAAGACCTCCGACCAGATGGCGGCCAAGACTCCCTCGACGTGCGTGCGCGGCGCGGCGTAGCACTTCTCCGACCCGAGCCGTGACTGGTCGCCGGGCGCGGGCAGTGCGCGCAGGTCTACCTTGCCGTTTGGCGTCAGCGGCATGCGCTCCAAAACTATCCAAGCCGACGGCAGCATGTATTCCGGCAGGCGCTCCTTTGCGTAGCTCCTAAGCTCTGTGGCCGTGAGCCCGTTGCTTGCGCGCGCGCCGCTTTCGTTACCGTCGAGCAGAAAAGCCCCTCCCGGCTGCTCCTGCGGCTCGACGCCCTGCCGGGCCGAAGTGTCAGTCGATGATTTTTGACTCGGGACGAGGTAGGCCACCAGACGCTTGTCGCCGGGCACGTCGGCGTGCGCCACGACCTTGACCTGTTGGATTGACGGGTGAGAGTTGAGCACCGCCTCTATCTCTCCCGGCTCGATGCGATGCCCGCGAATTTTCACCTGCTCGTCGAGCCGCCCCAGAAAGTCGATACTCCCGTCGCCGAGATAGCGCGCCACGTCTCCCGTACGATAGAGCCTCGCGCCGGGGCGCGCGCTGAAGGGGTCGGGAATAAACTTCTCCGCCGTGAGCCCTGCCCTGCGCAGATAGCAGCGCGCCAGCCCGCCGCCGCCGACGTGCAGCTCACCGGCCAAGCCCACCGGCACAGGCTGCATTCGCGCATCCAGAATGTACGCCTGCGCGTTGGCGAGCGGCCTGCCGATAACCGTGCTCCGCTGGCTGTCATAGCATTCCGCGACCGTGGCTATCATCGAGGCTTCGGTCGGGCCGTAGGCGTTAAAAAATTGTCGGCCCTTCGACCATTGCTCCACGACCTCGGGCGGGCAAGCCTCTCCCGCGACCGTCAGCGAGCGCAGCGAGGGGAGCCGCTCGACGGGCAGCGAGCCGAGCGCCGAGGGCGGCATGCCCATAACCGTAATCGACTCTTCGCGCAGCACGTCGAGGAGCGCCTGCCCCATCATTTGCGAAGGACGCGTCGTCATGTAGAGAGCTGCGCCCGAGTGTAAGGCGAGAAAGATTTCCGAGAGCGAGGCGTCGAAGTTGAAGGGCGCGAACTGGAACAGGCGGTCGCTCGGGCCGACATTGAAGACGCGGTTCTGCGCGCGTATCGAGTCGCACAGCGTACGGTGTTCGACGAGCACGCCTTTAGGCTGCCCCGTCGAGCCCGACGTGTAGATGAGGTAAGCGCCATTCTCAGGCAGCGCGTCGTTGACTGGATTCTCCGCGCTATGGTCTTCGACCATATACCAGTCGGAGTCGATGAAGACTATCTGCGTCCATGAAGTCGGGAGCATGTCGGCCAGACGCTCCTGCGCAATCACGACCGGCAACTGCGCATCGTCGAAGATGTAGGAGAGGCGTTCGAGCGGCGCTGAAGGGTCGATTGGCACGTACGTCCCGCCAGCCTTGAGGATGGCGAGCAGCCCTACAATCATCTCCGCCGACCGCTCGACGCACAGCCCGACGGCAACCTCCGGCCTGACGCCCAGCCCGCGCAGATAATGCGCCAGCCGGTTAGCGCGCTCATTCAATTCGCGATAGCTCAGAGACACTCTATCGAAGATGACGGCGACGGCGTCGGGCGTGCGCGCGGTCTGCGCCTCGAACAACTGGTGCATGCATTCATCCGGCTTGCTCACGCTCCGGCTTTCACTCCAACCGCGCAGCAATTGCTGGCGCTCGGCGGCGGGCAGCAGTTCCAGCTCGGACAAACGTCGGTCTGGGTCGGCGACCGCGCTTTCCAGCAAGGTTTGAAAATGCCCGGCCATCCGGCCAATCGTCTCCGCGTCGAAGAGGTCTGCGTTGTAGTCGAACCTGCCCGCCAGCGTGTCCGCGTTCTCGACTAGGCCCAGAGTGATGTCGTATCGCTCAAGCCCGCTCTCGAAACCCATCGGGCGGATAGTCAGGCCCGGCAGCTCAATCTCCTTCTGAGGGACGTTTTGCAGCACCAGCCTGACCTGAAAGATGGGCGAGTCTAGGCCCAGCCCGCGCTCCGGGTTCAGAGCCTCGACCAGTTTTTCAAACGGTAGGTCTTGATGCGCGTAAGCGCCTAACGCAGTCTCGCGGACGCGCGTCAGCAGCTCTCTGAAGCCGGGGTCGCCCGAGAGGTCTGTGCGCAACACCAGTTGGTTGACGAAGAACCCTATGAGCCCCTCCGTCTCGGCGCGATTGCGGTTCGCCATGTCCGTGCCGACGATGATGTCCTCGCTGCCCGAATACCGCCCCAACAACACCTGAAAGGCCGCCAGCAGCGTCATGAACAGCGTCGTCCCCTCGCGTCGGCTGAGCGCCTTCAGTTCGTCGGAGAGGGTCGCGGGCAGTTGGAACGCGTGCGACGCGCCCGCGTAGCTCCTCATCGACGGGCGCGGCCTGTCCGTGGGCAATTCCAAAACCGGCAGTTCGCCGCCGAGCTTCTGCTTCCAGTAAGAGAGCTGCCCCTCCAACACTTCCCCCTGCAACCATTTCGACTGCCAAGCGGCGAAGTCCGCGTACTGCAACGGCAGCTCCTTAAGAGGTGAAGGCTTGCCCTCGCCGAAAGCCTCGTACAGGGCCGCCACTTCTTGAATGAGCACTCCCAATGACCATCCGTCGCTGACCATGTGATGCATGGTCAGAAGCACGACGTGCTCTTCCTCTTCGAGCTTCAGAATGGTCGCGCGCAACAGCGGGTCGTCCGACAGGTTGAAGGGCCTTCGCGCCTCGGCCTTCGCCAGCAAACGCGCTTCGGCCTCCCGCTGCTGCGGCTGCATTTCGCTGAGGTCTACGCGAGTCACTTTCAAGCTTCGAGCCGGGTCGATGACGACAACCGGCTGCCCGCCTTCGGACACGAAGTTGGTACGCAGGATTTCGTGCCGGCGTACGATTTCGTCCAACGCCCGCTCGAAGACCTCCGTTTGAAACTTGCCGGACAGGCGAACGGCTAACGGCAGATTGGTGTACGCCCACCCGCCCGGCTCCAATTCATAAAGGAACCAGAGCCTGCGTTGACCGAACGAGAGAGGCAGTTTCCCATCACGCGGCGCACGCACGAGCGGCGACGGGCGCAACCCTGCATCCGTCCTCAACGTCTCTTCGATTCTCTCGGCAAAGGCGGCCACGGTCGGGCTTTCAAACATGAGCCCGAGCGGCACTTCCGCCCCGAAGATGTTTCGCACCTGCGAAATGACCTGAGTAGCGAGCAGAGACTGTCCGCCCAAATCGAAGAAGTTATCGTAGATGCTGACCTGTTGCGCCCCTAGCACCTCCGCCCACATGCTCACCAGCATCTCCTCCACAGGGCTGCGCGGAGGCGCGAAGGAACCATCGGCAGGCGACGCCCCGCGCCGTAACTCGAAAAGCGCGCCCCGGTCAACCTTTCCGTTCGACGTAAGCGGAAAGGCTTCAAGAACTATGAACTCCGCAGGAATCATGTATTCCGGCAGCTTCTCTCTTAAGAAGCGCCGCAGCTCGTCGGACTCAAGCGCCTCGCCCTCCTCCGCTATCAGGTAAGCCACGAGCCGTTTATCACCGCGCGCCTCTCCCACTCCCGCCACCACACACTCCCTCACCCCTCCATGCTCTCCTATCGCCGCCTCCACCTCCCCCACCTCTACCCTGTGCCCTCCTACCTTCACCTGCCCGTCTTCCCTCCCCAGAAACTCTATCTCACCCC
>WUUC01188294.1_pt1 | contig 14649 bp, 7 predicted proteins | sample 6278441 | NCBI WGS metagenome assembly WUUC01 (sample SAMN13675441, study PRJNA597444) | soil metagenome | isolation source: soil | place: USA: Washington | collected 2017-10
ACAGACATGCAGCGACCGCTCCTCATGAGCCGGAATCTTCTGGTAGCCGCGCTCATGGCGTTCGGGGCACAGCCGGCAGCGGCCGATTTGCCAAAAGAGGGGCAACCCATGTTGCGCATCAGCTCACCTGCTTTCGAAGCAAATCGCGAGATTCCTTCCAAGTTCACGTGCGAAGGTCAAGATCTGTCGCCGCCCCTGTCGTGGGACGGCACGCCGGCCGATACACAGAGCTTCGTGCTGGTGGTCGACGACCCCGACGCGCCCAATCCGGCGGCACCAAGGCGCACCTGGGTGCACTGGGTGCTGGTGGACATTCCGGCGACCACGCAAACGCTTCGCGAAGGAGTGCGCGAGTTGCCGGCGGGAACGCTCGAGGGCACCAATGATTGGCAACGCACCGGGTACGGTGGCCCGTGTCCGCCCGTGGGCCGCCATCGCTATTTCTTCAAGCTGTATGCCCTCGATACCAAGCTCAAGCTGGTCAAGGCCAGCAAGGCAGCGGTGGAGAACGCCATGCAAGGCCACATTCTCGCCACTGCAGAGCTCATCGCAACGTACGAGAAGAAAAAGCGCTGATCTCGATGCTTCAGCGGCAAGGATGCTGCGCGTCAAAAGTCCGCTGGCCGCAACGGCGTCGACATCGGGCTCCACATTCCTTGTGCACACGTCCATCAGAGGTCACGCTCGGACAATGCGCTTTTCTACCCTACTGCTTTGCCTCACCCTATTGCTGGCCTGCGACGAGAGCCCTTCCGAACGCGCCGATGCCGGAGACGATGGGCCCGACAGTGCGCAGAACGGCAAGGATACGGACGCCGATCCCTCAGACGAGGATGACGGCGCAACGGCGGACCAGGATGCTCAGGACCCGGACCCGAGCGACGCCGGCATGGACGCCTCCCCGGAGGACGACGCTGAGCCACCCGCAGACGCGAACATCGAGGACGGTGGCACGGCAGACGACGCGGCGGCGGCCGATGCAGCCGGCGACGGGTCCAACACGATCGATGCGTCGGGCCCGGTCTGCACGCACTGCGGAGCCTGCGAGCAGACGGTGCCCATCACGAGTACCGAACACGCGCCGGAGCCCATCCAGTACACGGAGCTACCCGCAGGCGGCAAACACACCGCCTGTTGGACCACGTTCGGTGTGCACGGGAGCGAAACGCCAGTAGCACGCTGGGTGCACAACCAAGAACACGGCGCGGTCGTGTTCGTGTACAACTGCCCCGACGGCTGCCCTGACGAGGTGTCTGAGTTGGAAGCGCTCGTGCCGGATCGGCCCTTCGCCATCGTCGCCCCTTTCTCGCCGATGACGACGCGCTTCGGAGTGGCCTCATGGGGCCACCGCCTCGTGTCGGACTGCTTCGACCTCGAAGCGTTCGTCGAGTTTTATGAGCGGCATGCGAACAAGGCACCGGAGTCGGTGCTCGGCCCGCCACCCGACGGCTGCTGAGGGCTGTCCTATATTTCCGTTGCGCCAATCTGATCGGTCCCGCTCCGGAAAATCTGGCGGGTCGACGCCGGGCGTATCGCTCGACGCCTAGCAAGAGCAGCCTGGGGGCCGTTCCAATGCGCTCATGCCCGTGCTGCGGGCGATGCATTGATTGGCTCGCGCTTGAGCCCTTGCTCGGTCCTCAAGAGGGCGTCGCCGATCTCCCCGGTGCGCACGGCCGTGACGGATAGCAGCGTGTCGCTCAGCCCATGGCTCGCCTCACAGGCGCCCTGCAAGAACACGGCTGGACGGAAGTTCGGGGTGCTGCGAAGGCGGTAGTTGCGAGCGACCGAGAAATCTTCCAGATAGGGCGCGAGCGGCTCGAGCAGCCCTTTGTGCTGCTCGCGTTCGTAACCGGTGGCCAACACCACCGCGTCGTAACGAACGAGACTCTCGCGCCCCTCGTTGAGATCGCACAAGGAAAGGTGGATCCCATCGACAGCCGCGCGGACGCTTCGCACTTCGTGGCGGCGCAAGAAGCGGTGACGGTCCTCACCCTTTACCTTCTGCGTGTAGAAGACCTTGAAGATTTGCTCGATCAACTCCAGGTCGGGGCACGCGTAGTTGGTATGCCAGAATTCGCGAAGCAGCTCGGTTCGTTCATGTTGTGGGCGCGCGTAGACATGGTCGACAAAGTCAGCGTTGAAGATCTCGTTAACGAACGGGCTGTCGTCCGAAGGCTGGATCGAACGCGCCCTCATTACCAGGTCTACCTGCGGCGCGCTGGGGCGTCCTTGCAGGTCCATGAAGATCTCAGCGGCACTTTGCCCGGCGCCGATCACCGCGATCCTCTGTGCGTCTGTGTTCCTTGCGATGTCGCGCAGATAGGTGCTCGAATGCAAAACGCGCCGATCGTTCCTGAGCGGACGGAAGGCATCAGGAATCTTGGCCGCACCGCCGATGCTGACGACGAGATTGCTGGCGAGGCGTTCACGTATTTCTCCCGACGCTTGGCGGGAGCGCACGCGAAGCAGCGAGACTTCACCGCCTCGCTGCTCTGGCAGAACTTCGAAAACTTCCTCGGCATAGACGCAGCGATCCTCGAAATGCGCCGCCGCCCAGCCGAGATAGTCATTGAATTCATGACGGCTCGGAAAGAACGTCTTGAGATTGATGAAATCCTGCAGGCGGTGCTTCTCGTGCAGGTAGTTGATGAAAGTGAAGCGGCTCATCGGGTTGCGCAGGGTCGCCAGATCTTTGAGGAAGGAGATCTGCATGTGCGCCTGATCGAGCAGCATGTCCTTGTGCCAGGCGAAGCTGGGCAGCTTCTCGATGAACAGAGCATCGACGTGGCGTCCAGCTTCCCGCTTCTCGTCGAGAGCGATGGCCAACGCGATGTTCGACGGACCAAAGCCGATGCCGATAAGATCATGGATGTGCATGGGATGTCCTCAGCGAGAGTGCAACATGAGTTGTTCGGAGTGGTCGTCGACAGGATCGGTGCGCGGAATCCACAACGCTTCAGCGAAGAAGCGCTCACGCAGCAACATGCCCAGCAGGGCGCGCTTGTGCGGGAACTCGAATTCCTTGAGGTGCGCGTAACCGCAGCGCGCCAGGCTCTTGAGCATCTTGTGATTGTCCGAGCGTGGCTCGATGACGATGCGCTGGGTGCGGCAGTCGTCGAGAAACAAATAGTGAGAGATGGACGGCATCCACGCGGTCAGATACGGCTTGCCGCGGAAGCTGGCCTCCCCGACGAGTACGTGAAAGCCGCGGTCGAAGTCCTGCACGTCATAGAAGGGTGCGATGCGATCTTCCTTGGCCCAGTACACCTCGAAGTAGCCGAACGGCTCGTCATCGAAGCAGCCGATGAGGGCCGTGACGTGCGGATCGGCCGCAATGGCTTCGAGGTGAGCACGATGTTTGGCGAGATCGCCCTGCTCCTGCCAGAAGTACGCAACGGTCGGGTCGTTCATCCAGCGGTGGAAGCGCGGAAGATCCTGCGCCAGGTCGGCGGTTCGGAAGCTCAGTGTCTGGGCGAGCCACGGAATGTAGCGTCGATAGACCACGCCGACTGGCTTGGGCCGCCGCAGCGGATGACGATGCCCCCGCGTGAGCGTGTATGTCAGCGGGTAAGGATCACACGCTGCCGGCAGCCACAGGCGTGCCTGCTGCCACAGCGTCTCCCGCATGACCATCGGCCAATCGCCCGGATTGAGCTGGATCGCGCCGCTGCGCGCCAGATTGGCGCTGTCGGACAGTGAGCAGGGCAGGATCACCACTTTGTGCCGAGGACACCTGGTCAGGACCGCCTCCAGCGCGGCAAGCAGATGCGCCTCGTCCGCTTGGCCGGAGCAGGGGCCCGCCCACTCCAGCGTGAGTCCCTCTGCCTGTTCCTTCAGGATCCAGGAGCTCCGACGAGCAGCGCCGACAACGTCGACCGACTCCCGATGAGCGTCGATGGACACGTCCACGTGACAGCCGTCCGGATACGAGGAGAACTCCTCGGCGGCGCCGGTCGATGCGGGAAGTTCGGCGGTTCGTGGCGGCGCGGCGATTGGAGTCAAGTGCGTTTCCTTCGAGGGAATCGGTGCAATGTCACAGCTGGACAGGAACCGTCCCGTTGGGCGGCTCGGGATGCGCTTGCAGCGCGCAGGTGGCGCCTCGTGCGAAGGCCGCCGCAAGCACGCTGGCGATATCACCGCGCACCTGGTCGGATTCAGAGAGAAGATTTGCCAGGCGGACGAAGTCGTGAACCATGCCTGCGTAGACCTGGGTCTGTGCGGCTACACCTGCCGCTTGCAAACGCGAGGCGTAGGCCAGGCCTTCATCGATCAACGGGTCGTATTCGGCCAGCACGATATGTGCGTCGGCCAGGCCCGCCAGGTTCGACGCCTGAAGCGGGGCGAAGCGAAAGTCGAGGCGATCGTCCTCGCTGCGCACGTAGTGACGAAACATCCACTGCAGCGTGTCTCGTTCGAGCAGGTAGCCGCTCGCGAAGCTCTGGTGCGAGGCGCTGTCCTGCCGCGCGCTGGTGCATGGATAGAGCAGTAGTTGCAGCGCCGGCTGCGCGCGACCTGCGTCCCGTGCGGCGATGGCCAGGGCCGTCGCGAGCGTGCCTCCCACGCTGTCGCCACCGAAGACCACGCGCGTGGTGTCGAGCCCGTGCGCGCCGCCGTGCTGCAGCAGCCACAGGCTTGCGTCTTCGGCATCCAGGAAGGCGGTGGGGAACTTGTGCTCGGGCGCCAGTCGGTAGTCGATCGCGAGCACGGCGCAGGGCGTGCGTAGGGCCAGGTCACGACACAGGGACGCGTGCGAGTCGAGCCCACCCAGGACGTATCCGCCGCCATGGAAGAACAGCAGTGTAGGCAGTGGGGACGCGGCGTTTGGCCCGAGATACAGGCGTGCCTTCAGCAGGCCACCGTCGCGGCTGGGTAGCGTGAGGTTTTTGGTGGAGACCTCCGCGCCTGGGCTGTCCAGAGCCGAGGTCGAAGCGTCGTAGGCCGCGCGCGCCTCCTGCACGCTCATGTGGCTCATGGGCCGGCCGCCCTCTTCGCGGTTTGCGTTGGCCAGCTCGAGGAAGGCTTCGAGATCGGGATGAAGCGGCATGTCGAAAGGGTGCGAGCGCGGTCTGAAGAATGAGATTCGAACGGCTCTGAACCCAAGACGAACGAGTGCTCCGGCTGTTTAGCGATCGGAGGCGCACGAGCATCGCAAAACAGATCCTGGCCATGAACCGTCATTAGGTTGCGAGAGGTCCCGGAAAAAAAATGTTGAACACGTTGCACCGAAGCACTGGGCTGGCTGTTCGTCTCCAACACGCCGTGGCGCGCTTCGCGCTGGCATCCGCGCTGGTGCTGTCACCCGCCGCGCGAGCGAGCGCCGACCCACCGCTGAAGCAAGCGGCGCGTGGTGTCGAGGTGCGCCGTACCATCGACGGCATTGCCCACCTTCGGGCCGACGGCTGGCGCGACCTCGGTTACGGAGTCGGTTATGTGCAGGCAGAGGACGCGCTCTGCACGCTGGCGGAGGCCTTCGTCACCTACGAGGGCCGGCGCTCCTACTTCTTTGGAGCGGAAGCCAAGCCCGCCCTGGACTCCAGCTTGGGGCGGCCCAAGAACCTGGACTCGGACCTGTTTTTCCGGGCTTTTGCCGATGACCACGTCATTGCGCAGTACCGGGCCGTGCTGCCCGAAGGCCTGAACGAGATGATCGAGGGCTTTGCGGCCGGATACAATCGATATCTCAAAGACCTCCGCGTCGGCGTCGCGCGTTCGCCGGAAAAAGCCTGTCGGGATGCCGTGTGGGTGCGTGAGATCGAGCGTAACGACATCTATCGACGCATGTACGCGGCCCAAATCGCGGCCGGCTACGCGCGCTTCATTCCCGCGCTCGTGAATGCGCAACCTGACGTCAGAAGAGCTGCCCAGACTCCGGGCAACGGCGACGCATTGCGCAGCAAACTCGCGTACCGAGTAGGCGGCCAGGCGGGGCTGGGCAGCAATGCGCTCGCCTTTGGGCGCCGCGCCACGGGCGAAGAGGGCGGCGTCCTGTTCGGCAATCCGCACTGGTACTGGGGTGGACCGGATCGCTTTTACCAAATGCACTTGACCATCCCGGGCCGGCTCGATGTCGCGGGAGTCGCGTTTCTGGGCATTCCAGTGGTCATGATCGGCTTCAACGAGCACGTGGCCTGGAGCCATACCGTCTCGGAGGCGCGGCGTTTCGGGCTCTTCGATCTGAAGCTGGAAGCCGCCGATCCCACTCGCTATCGGGTGGACGGCAAAGTCGAGCCCATGCAGTCGCGCCACGTCACCGTGCCGGTTCGCAGCGGCGACAGCAAAAGCGGCAGCATCACGCGCACACTTTACCGCACGCGATTCGGACCGATGTTGGATCTGAGGGAGTATGACGCCGCCTTCGGCTGGGGCAGCGAGCACGCGCTTTCGATGCGAGACGTGAATGCGGACAACTTTCGCGTCTTTCGCAACTTCTTCTTTTGGAACCAGGCGCGCTCGCTGGACGAATTCATCGAAATCCAGCGTCGCGAGGCGGCGGTACCGTGGGCCAACACGGTGGCCATCGGGCGCGGCGACGGGCGCGTCTGGTATGCGGACGTAGGCCCAGTACCCAACGTGCCCGATGCCCTGCGCGCCGACTGCTCCACGCCGCTTGCCGAGAGCTTTGCCCAGCTCGATGCATTGACTCCGTTCCTCGACGCCAGCCGTTCGAGGTGCGCATGGAAGGTCGACGCTCGCGCCGTGCAGCCCGGCGCGATGCCGGCTGCGGCCATGCCTAGCTTGCTGCGCGAGGATTACGTCGCCAACATGAACGACAGCTATTGGCTGAGCAACGTTCAACAACCGTTGGAAGGCTATCCCGCGGTGCTCGGCGGCGAGCGGCGGCCCTTGTCGCTGCGAAGTCGCCTGGGCCACCAGATCGCGCTCCACGCACAGTCAGATTCCGCACAGGCCCTGAGCCGGCGTCTGATGCAGCAAGTGCTGGCGGCGCGGGTCCATTCCGCCGAGCTGTTCAAGCACGAGCTGCTGGCAGGAGCCTGCGCGCATCCCGAAGTGGAAGTCGGCCAGGATGTCCTGGGCGACTCCGGAAAAGACGCAGAGCAGGCGCCGAAAGCCGCCCCGGAGTCGAAGCGCAAGGTGAACGTGGTCGCGGCCTGCCGCATCCTGCGCCGCTGGTCGAACTCGGGCAACGCCGGCGACCGCGGCGCGCTCCTGTGGGACGCGATGTGGGCGCAGCTGAGTCAAATTCCAGAAGCAGAGCTCTACCGGGTGCCGTTCGCCAGCGCTGCGCCGCTCGAGACGCCGCGCGCACCGAATGCGGACGACCCTCGCATCGCGCAGGCACTGGCAGCCGCAGTGGTCTCGATTTCACGCATGGGTTGGGCGCTGGATGCACCGGTTGGCAGTCAGCGCTATGTGCTCGGCCGAGGCGAGAAGCTGCCGTTGTATGGCGGATGCCACGCTGCTGGCTATTTCACCGTGGCGTGCAACGACGATGGCAGCTACCCCATGGGCCCGAGCTCCTGCGCGAACAGCTACCTGCAGGTGGTGCATTTCACGGCGCGTGGCGTAGAGGCGCACACGCTACTCGCCCACGGACAGCAAGAGACGGCCCTGCAAGAAGGCGAAGGACGTGCGCCCGTGGTTCGCTACGCGCGCAAGCAGTGGCTGCGCTTTCCCTTCACGGAGCAAGAGATTGCGCGCGATCCGAAGCTCGTGCGCTTCATGCTTCGTCCCTGACCCGCGCGCTCTGGCCGAAGCTGAAGTCAGTTCTGGTAAACAAGAAGCAGTCCGAACGCGTCGTGAACCAAGGGGGCGTCCCGTTCCCTAGCCGAGGTGATTCGTTCGTGCTTGCCCATCTAATCCGACAATCGCGCCGGTTGCTCATTGCCGCCGCCGTGGCGAGCTTCGTCTGCGGCGTGTGTAGCGTGGTGCTCGTCGCGCAGATCAACGCCGCCCTGACGGCCGCAAGTGGGGGGACGCGCGCGGAGCTAGCCTTACGCTTCGCGTGTTTTGCAGTGGCCGCAATGCTGAGCCAGATGATCGCATCGGTGCTATTCGAGAGGCTGAGCCAGCGCTCGCATGCCGAACTGCGCCGCTTCATCGCTGGGCGGGTGATCGGCGCGGAGTTCCGCCGGCTCGAGGAGATAGGCGGGCCACGCGTGCAGTCGGCCCTGTCCGAGCACAGCGCGAGGGTGGCGGATTTTTTCGTGAGCGTCCCGGCGATCTTGGTCAATGCCATCATCGTCGCGGGCTGCCTTGTCTACATGGCATGGCTGTCGTGGCAAGTGTTTCTGGCTGCCGCCCTCGTGATCGGGCTGGGCTCGCTTGGCTACCACTTGGCGCATCTGTGGGCGATTCGGCACCTGGATGTCGCATCGAGAGAACAGGATCGACTGTTCGACCATTTCCGATCGCTGGTGGAAGGCGCCAAGGAGCTACGGCTCAACGTTCTCAAACGGCTGAAGTTCTCCGGCGAAGTGCTGGACCCGTCCATCGAGACGGTGCGCCGCGAGCGCGCGTTCGGCATGTCGGTGTTCGTGGTTTCGGCAGCTTGGGGCAATTTCCTCACGTATGCCTTCATCGGGCTCGTGCTGTTCGTGCTGGTGGGGGATGTGCCGGATCGCGCGCAGGTCATGACCGGCTTCGCTTTGCTCTTCGTTTACATGATGGCTCCGCTCGAAAATCTGCTCCTGAACCTGCCGCGTGCCAACCTGGCCAGGGTCTCCGCGGAGCGGATCGACGAGATCACGCAGGAGCTGCAGTCGAGCGAGGTGGCGATCGCACCTCAAGCGCCGCCGGCGTTCGAGAGCCTGGTCCTGAAGGGCGTCTGTCACCGCTATTACCACGAGGGAGCGGATGATCTGTTCAGCCTGGGACCGCTCGATCTGACGTTTGCGCCCGGGCAGGTCACCTACCTGGTTGGTGGCAACGGCAGTGGCAAGACTACGCTGGCCAAGCTGCTGGTTGGGCTCTACCGCCCGGAACAGGGAACGATCCTGCTCAACGGCGAGCTCGGCACCGATGCGAACCGAGACCGGTACCGGCAGACCTTCTCGGCGATCTTCTCGGACTTTCATCTGTTCGACAGGCTGCTCGACAGCACGTCTGCCGAGCTGGATGCCAAGGGGAATGCGCTGCTCGAGAAGCTTCACCTCCAGCACAAGGTACAGGTGCGTCACGGCGCCTTCACCACGCGCTCGCTCTCGCAGGGGCAGCGCAAGCGTCTAGCGCTGGTGGTGGCTTACCTGGAAGACCGGCCCTTTCTGGTCTTCGATGAGTGGGCGGCCGACCAGGATCCAGTCTTCAAAGAGGTCTTTTATCGCGAGCTACTGCCCGAGTTGAAGGCGCAGGGAAAGACAGTGCTCGCGATTACCCACGACAACCGTTACTTCCAGCTCGCCGACCGCCTGATCCGCATGGAAAACGGCCAACTGGTGGCGATCGAGACGCCTCAGACGCCACACAAGGAAGCGCTCGCCGTGGCCGTGGAGCAGTTTGCGTGAGCGGCGGGATGTTTTCCCCGCGGTCGTCGCGCGTCGGATGAAGCCGCCCACGATCCTCGCGGCCGACGCTCCGTCGCAGACCCGACATATCGCAAATGAAAATCAAATCTAGGGCTCGGGCCACCAGCCTCCTGTAGGGGCAAGTGCGCCCGCTACACGGTACGAACAATCAGTACTTGTTCGCCCCATCGGCTGCGCTATATACCTCTAGTAATGATAACGACTTGCAAGTTCTTGGGGCAGAGCCCTCGGACCGAGCATTCGAATCTTCATTTTTGGAGGGATTCAATGAGCCGAAACAATGGGGCGAGGATGAAGGCCATGCGCGGTGCTGCTGTCGCGATGCTCGTATCTTCGAGCGTCGTCGCGTGTGGGGATGAGAACTCACCTTCCGGCGACGCGGGTCCCGACAAGAGCGAACCTCTCTACGCACTGGCCACCTTCGTGTTTGATGACACGAACACGTCGACCTACCTGACCCTTCTCGATTCGCTGGGAGAGCAGGAAGACATCGATCTCTCCAAGGCCCGAGAGTTTCCGGGATGGGCCAATCCAGGCGCCTTTGGCGGCCACCTCTTCATTTCGTCCAGCGAGGCGCCCGAGCTGACCCGCTACTCCGTAAGCTCCAGCGGCACCTTGGAAGGAGGAGAGACTGTGAGCTTTGCCAACTTTACCTCGGACAGCGCTCCCATGTTTGCCAACTTCTTCATCGACGAGGATACGGCGCTGATAACGCTGGATCAGACGACGCGAGTACTCTGGGACCCGGACGCGCTCGCGATCCGCGGAGAAGCGACCAGCCCGCCGGTCGACCTGACGCGCGATGGCATGAGCGTGGCGTCGTATGCTTATCGCGACGCAGTTCGACCCGACGGGGTGTTTCAGTCGTACTACTGGAATGAAGACAATTACGCCTTTCACCCGACCTCCCAGATCGCCGTCTACGATCGTGAAGACGCCAGTCTCAAGAAACTGATCGATGCGCCTTGCCCTGCGCTCTACTTTGCGAGCGCGGACGAAGAAGGGAACCTGTATTTCTCCTCGCTCGGCGACATCATTGCATATCAGTTGCTCGACGAGAGCGCACCCGAGTCTTGCGCGGTGCGCGTCAACGCCGGCGAGACTGCCATCGCGGACGGCTGGCCCAGAAGCTTCGCGGAGCTCACCGGGGGTAGACCAACGGGAGAACTCTCCTACCTGAAAGATGGGTTCGGTATCTTGCGCGTCTACCACAACGAGCGTGCCACCATCGGTCCCGCAACCGAGGCTACCGAGCTCGTCGTGGCCGACAATTGGCGCCTGTGGCTCGTCGACCTCGAAGCATGGACAGCCGAGCCCATCGAGGGCCTCGACTGGCTCGCCGGGGGGACTCACCTATCCACGGTCGATGGGCGAGCCTTTCTGTTCGCGAGCAGCTCGGACTTCTCGACCACCACGGTGTACGAGATCTCTGCCGACGGTCAGGCAGCCCCCCTGTTCGAGATTCCTGGATACGCCGAGAAGTTCGTGAAGGTGCGCTGAGTCGCACCGCGTTGACGCGCACGGCGTCAGGCCGGCTCCTGCACCGAGAGCGACATCTTCGAGCTTGCTCCACCTGACAGCAGACGAATCAGGTCTCTGAGCAGGACCTCGCTCGTGATGATCGCGAAATGATCGGACTCGACACTGGACACAGCTCCGGACTGTCCCAGCTGGGACACGAGCGCGGAGCGCTCGGCTGCGGAGCGCTCCGCGATCCACCAGTAGTGCGGCCGGCAGCGCAGCGTGGGCAGAACTTTCGTGCGCAGCGACAGCGCCTTGAGATGCCGCGCCACGACGAAGATCTGCGCAAGCTCCATGCTGTCCAGCTCCGCATACTTGCGGTCCCCCCGGTGATCGTTCTGCGCTCTGGTTCGATCCAGCAGCGCCTCGAGATCCGGTAGGCTGATCGCTTCCGTGCGCCCGTCACTGATGAACGAATCGGGCTCGACCAGCACGCCCGGCAGCACCACGGAAACGAAATCGCTCAGATCCCTCCGCCAGTCATCGGCCTCCACATGGTTACCTGGCACGAAAGAATCGACCAGACCAAGGAAACTCACCGACTGTCCTTCGCGCTCGAGCTGCCTGGCGACCAGCGCCGCCAACGCCCCGCCCAGAGACCAGCCAAGCAAGTGATAGGGCCCCCGGGGCTGCTCCGCGCGGATCGTCCGGCAATAGTCCGCCGCCATCTGCTCCAAGGAGCTGTCGCGATAGGTTGGATCGGCCAACATGCGGCAAGGCAAGCCATACACCCTGCGCATACCGTGCAGACGCCGTGCCAGCGGCTGATAGTCGAAGATCGTGCCCATGCCAGCGTGAATGCAGAACAGCGGCGGCGCATCTCCGTGCGATCCGTTGAGAGCCACCAGCTCTTCGACGCCAGCTCGGGATGGAAGTCCGAGCAGTGCCGCGATGGTCGGACGCTGCATCAGGTCGCGCAGCTTGAAGTCAAGCTGTGGATCGCCGAGGCGCCTGATCTTTGCCAGTACCTTCAGGCTCAACAACGAATCTCCCCCAAGCTCGAAAAAGTTGTCGGTTTCGCCGACGCGCGGGACGTCGAGCACCTCCTGCCAGATCTCGGCAAGCGTGCGAGCCTGTGTCGTCGAAGGCGCGACGAAATGTTCGGACTCGGCTGCGCCTGGCTTCGGCAGCGCCGCATGCTCCAGTTTGCCATTGACCATGCGCGGCAGGCGCGGAAGCGCCATCACGTGCGCGGGTACCATGTATTCGGGCAACCGTTCACTCAGGTGTTGCTTGACCATGCTCAAGACGCGCGCAGGCACGAGGTCCGCCCCTGGAACCACGTAAGCCACCAGCTGCCGTCCTGCCGCAGCGTCCTGCGCCACGACCGCCGCATCGAGGACTCCGGGAGCAGCACGGACGTGGGACTCGATCTCGCCCAATTCGATGCGAAAGCCGCGAATCTTGACCTGCTGGTCGGCCCGCCCCACGTATTCGACGTTGCCGTCTTCCATCCAGCGCACGAGGTCACCAGTACGGTAGAGGCGCTCGCCTCGTTCGCTGAACGGGTCGGCCACGAAGCGCTGCGCCGTGAGCCCGCGGCGCTGGAGATAGCCGCGTGCCAGCCCATAACCACCAATGTACAGCTCGCCCACGACGCCGGTAGGCACCGGCCGCAGATCGGCATCGAGCACGTAGATCGTGCGCTCGCCTACGGGGCGGCCGATAGGTACGTAGGTCGATTCGCAGCCGCGCCCTGCGTCTACCTTCCAGATCAGCGGCGTCACCACGGCTTCGGTGGGTCCATAGCCGTTGATGAGCGTGCGAGGGCGCAGGGTCTGGCGCGCTTTGTCGTACGCACCGCGGTGCATCGCCTCCCCGCCGAATACGTAGAGCTCCACTGGCGGCGGGCCCTCGCGGCCGGCTGCCCAGTCGGTGATCTGATTCAGATAGGCTGGCGGGAAGGCGGCGTTCGTCACACCGTAGCGGTGCAGAGCGTTGTAGGTCTCCTCTGCTGTCCACAGCTCGTTGCCGCGCAGCGCCAGGCGCGCACCGATGGTCAGCGCGGTCAGCCAGCGCTCGTGCGCACCGTCGAAAGAAAACGACATGAAATGCAGCTCGCAGGAGCGCGGCTTCATGTCGTAGATCCGCGCGGTGGCCTGGCAGTGCATCCCGAGCGGTCCGTGGCTCACGGCCACGCCCTTCGGGGTACCGGTGGAACCGGACGTAAAGATCACGTAGGCGAGGTGGTGCTCGTGCACGGGCAGCTCGGGATCGGCTGCGCTGCAGAGGCTCAGATCGGTCTCATCCAGCTGCACCGTTCGGGCGCCGCTCGGTGGCCGCAGGCCGGCGAGCAGCGTGCGTTTCGTGATCAGCAAGGCGGTTGCGCTGTCCTCCATCATGAATGCCAGCCGATCCGGCGGAAGGGCCGGGTCGAGAGGCACATAGGCCGCTCCCGCCTTGAGCACCGCGAGTAGCGCAACGACGACGTCGAACGAGCGGTCCAGCGCCACGCCCACGACGGTCTCGGGACGCGCACCCAGCGAGATCAGGTGGTGCGCGAGGCGGTTCGCCCTCGCGTTCAGCTCTGCGTAGCTCAGCTCCTGGTCATCCATCAGCAGTGCGATCGCGTCAGGCTGCGTGCGGACCCGTCGCTCGATCTGACGATGTACCGGCACGCGGGGAAAGCCATCCTGACCACTGTCCCTCAGCGCGAGAACGTGCACCTGCTCCTCGTTCGTGAGCAGCCCGATGTCACGCAGGGATCGGGCACGGCCCGCGGCTAGCTGCTCGAGAATGAGAAACAGGTGCTGCTGCATGGCGCGCACGTGGCGCTCGTGAAAATGCTGATGCTGAAAGATGAGCTTGACGGTTAGCACATCACCGTAGTGGACCTCCACGTCCATCGGATAGTTCGTGACATCGGTGGAATCGACGCCGTGGAACTTGAGTCGCTCATTGCTGTGCGCCGTCAATGCGGAATCGATGGGATAGTTCTCGAAAACGAGGATGCTGTCGAACAACCCTTTCGGACCGCACTCCCCCCAGCGCTGAACCATAGATAGCGGCGTATGCTCGTGCTCGCGCAGCTCCAGGTTCTGGGCCTGCAAGCAGCGCAGCCAGTGGCCCGGCTCGAGGTCGGCCTTGGGAGCAGCCATCACCGGCAAAGTGTTGATGAACAGTCCCAGCATCTGGTCCGACCCTGGCAGATCCGCCGGCCGGCCCGCCGTAGTGACGCCGAAGGAGACCACGTCGCGCCCGGTGTAGCGTTGCAGCAGCAGCGCCCATGCACCCTGCACCAGCGTGTTGGGCGTGATGTGTTCACGCTTGGCGAAGTCTGCTAGCCGGCGCGTGAGCGCGACGTCCAACGTCCCCGTCACCAGGCCATAACCTGCACCAGCCAGCGGCTGCGGCAAGGCGTCCACCAGCATCGTGGGCTCGGCCAGCAGGCTGAGCTGCTTGCGCCAATAGGTCTCGCTGACCTGGCCGTCCTGCGCCTGCAGCCACGCGATGTAATCGCGATAGCGGCCGGCGCGCGGCGGCAGCGCCTGGCCGGAGTAGTGCTGGAGCACCTCGCCCATCAGCTGCGACGTACTCCAGCCGTCGAGCAGCAGATGATGGCAGGTCCAGACGAGATGGTGCCGTGACTCGGCCGTACGGACCAGCGCCAGCCGCATCAGCGGCGGGCAAGTCAGATCCAACCCTG
>WUUC01171161.1_pt1 | contig 14645 bp, 11 predicted proteins | sample 6278441 | NCBI WGS metagenome assembly WUUC01 (sample SAMN13675441, study PRJNA597444) | soil metagenome | isolation source: soil | place: USA: Washington | collected 2017-10
CCAGGAGCGCACGCATGTTGTCCGCATCTTGGGTCAACACATCCGCTACATCGCTTGCGAGCGTGAAGTAGCCGTCAATGTGGGTCTGCGTCACCGCTTGATCCATACGCGCGAAACGCTGGTCTTTGGTTGCCGTTTCTTTCGGGAGAGCAGAAAGAAGGCCGCTCACTTTCTTGAGAGCGGCGTCGGCCTTTGTCGCGCCTACGGCGGCGATCAATACGTCGCGCAGCGAGTTTTTGTACTGCGCTCGCGACAGGCGGCGCAGGGGCAGCTCAGAGCGCGGCGCCGTGGGGTCACAAGCGAACTCGAGCTGCTCCTCGTGATTGTCCGAGTCACCTTCCTCTGTCTCACCTGGTGCGGAAACCCCGCCGCCGGCGTTGCCTCCCCTACCACCACCACCACCACCACCACCACCAGCGCCTGCATTGTCGCCGCTTCCTTCGGCGTCTTCGCGGCTTGTTTCATCGTTCGTGGGGCCGTTTGGGCTGAGAATCTCGCCGACGCCACAGGCCTGAACGAAGGAAACTTGGAGAGCGACACAGAGTAGCGAACGAAAGGTGCAACGGGTCATTACGCCATTCGTACCCGCCACTGCGAAGACCGGTTCAGCATAATCGGGCTCGCACGTTCGATTGGTGTGCAGCGGCAGCACCTAGGAGTTGGGCGTGCGTGCACGACGAATCATGTCGGCGCGGCGCAGCAGCTTCGAGATGGTGGTTGCGCGGATGCTGCGAAAATCAGCGCTTGGCAGCGCAATCGAGCTAGCCCACGCGAGCCCATGCAGCCGCGCGAAACACGCAAGCAAGAGGCTAAAGAACAACGCGCAGCGTATCGCGCAGAGCCAGCGCAATCGCGCGTCGCATGCTCGACGACGAAGCGATGAGCGTTTGGTTGATCTCCACCTCGAAACCGAGATAACGCGCGCCGAACGTCTTGCGCAACGCTGTGGTAAAGCCATCGCTTGCACCGCGATAAGGATAGTTTCGGCGGATGCGCAACTCTGGCAAACGTGCCGAAAGCGCAGCTTGCCAGCGCTCGGCAAACAGCCGCTCGGCCGGCCGCCGAGGATCGTAAAGCAAGCCCAGATGGGCGCGACGTTCTTCTCCATCCAGAACGGGCGTGAAGCTGTGCACGGAAACATGAAGCGTGGCGCGGTGGCGTGCGAGCTGCGCCTGCACGGCCGCTTCCACACGCTGTCGATGCGGCACATAGAATTCCGCGATGACGCGCCGCTTCATCTCCTCGTCCAGCTGCGCCGAGAAAGCGGAAAATATATTTGGATGCCCAAGTGTACGATTGGGCTCGACGAGCAGCCGCGAGACGCAGGTAGCGTAAAGAGGCAAGTTCAGCATGCCGGCGAGAAAGCGCGCCACGGCGAGTGCGCCCGGATCGAAGCCGCGATGACTCGCGAGCGCGCGCTTGGCCGCTTGGGACGCGAAGAGCTTCGCATAGGGAGCTGGAACTCGCGCAGATGCGTGCTCACAGCTGATCACGAGGCCGCGCGTCATTGGACGACACGGAATACGGCGCTGCCAAGCCGCATCGCATCAACTCCGGAGCATCGTGCCTTGGTTCAGGTGATCGGCGAGTCTCGTGTATAGGCCACGCAGTGACTCACGCTGTGGCGTGGCGCCGTCGTCACCGAGCGCACGCACCATCCGACGAGCCAAGCAGCCTTCGCGCAAGATCACCTGCAACGCGCTGAGCGCGTCTTCGGCCCCCCGACGTGTAGCGACCTCAGCTTCGATGAGATGTGCCCACAAATCCGCCGCACGTGCTGGTCCGTTCTCGGGATAACCAAAACAACGCAGCAGTTCGCGATCCGCGATCAGCGCTTGATCCGCGTCGCGAATCGTCTGGCTCAGGGTTTGCGCGAGCTGTCGTTCATCAAAGGCACGCTGCTCGGCGCCGTTGCACCAGCGCTCTTCCACCAACGCGCGAACGACGGCTGTCACGGCCGCCGCGATGGCGAGGTCCGCCTGCGGACACTCTTGAATGTCCAGTACGCGAATCTCAATCGCCATGCGATCGAAGCGGGCGATGCAGCCACGCGCGTTGACCCACTCGTCACGCAAAACGCCCGCGGGGTCGAGCGGTGCAAGGTCATCGTAGATGCGTTGCAGCAGTTTGCCTTCGTAGTCGCGCTGGTTGAAGACGCGCTCGGGGATGACCATCCCTGAGACGGAGGGAACGCGCGCCGCATTGTGCCGATAGACTTCGAGACGCGTGTCGAGATCAGGACGTCGCACGCCATCGCTGAATGGCGAACTAGCGGCCAATGCCGGCAAAAGCGGCAACACCATGCGAATCGCCGCATGCAGACGGCCGAACTCATCGTCATTCGCGAACGGCAGGTTGAGATGCATGCTCTGGAGATTCGCCCAGCCATGTCCACGGCAATCGAAGATGCGGTCGAACGTCTGGTAGATGACGTCATTTTCGTGCGGCCAAAGCTTCAGTTCTCGAAATGGATCCATCCACGGATGCATGGCGGTCGGCAGCAGGCGAGCTCCAGCCTTGCTCAGCAAACCGTTGAGGGCCTGCAAATCACTCTGAAATAGCGCCGAAACGCCGCTGAGCGCAGGCACCGGTCCATTTGTTTTGAGCTCGATCACATGGAGAGCCAGTTCATTCGACCATGCGACAGGGCCGCGCTTCACCTCCAAATCGTAGCCGCCACCGACCTCGCGCAGCACTTCATCGGCAATGGGGCGCACGTCCAGCGACTGAGCATCGACGATCATGTACTCGAGCTCGATGCCGAAGCCTTCGAATAGATGCAACGTCATGGTCTGCCTTCCTGACCGCGCCGCTCGAGGCGAGCATAGAAACTTCGCATCACGACCAAGTACAGCTCGTCGCCGAGGATTTCGTCTTCGATTCCAGCGTCGATGCTGGGGTTGTCGTTGATCTCCATGACTTTGAGGCCGCCGTTGACCTCCTTGATGTCGACGCCGTAGAAGCCGCGACCGATCAAGCCCGCCGCCCGAACCGCGAGGTCCACGACCCGAGTAGGCACCGACTCTACTGGCATCGTTTCCACCTTGCCGTAGCGGCGCACCGTGGCTCCCTCGGACTTCTGAATCTGCCAATGGCCGCGCGCCATATGATACTTGCACGCGTAGAGAGGCCGCCGATCCAGGATGCCGATGCGCCAGTCGAACGTGGAAGGCACGTACTCCTGAGCGACGATCAGATCAGAATCTTGAAAGAACGCTTTGAGATGTTGGACGAGCTCGTGCGGCCCTTCGGCTTTCACCACGCCCGCGGAAAACGAGCTATCGGGTCGCTTCAACACGCATGGGAACCCCAAAATCTCGCCAACGTGATCGGTGTTGTCTTCGTGGACGATCAAGGTTCGCGGACACGGAATGTTGTTCTTCTCGAACAACTCGGCTTGGTACACCTTGTTGGTGCAACGCACGATTGACTCGGGATCGTCGATGACGACGAGGCCTTCGGCTTCGGCGCGACTCGCGAAGCGATAGGTGTGATGGTTGACCGCGGTGGTCTCGCGGATGAACAGCGCGTCGTACTCACCGAGTCTGCCGAAATCTTGCTTGCCGATGATGGAAGCAGCGATGCCGACCCTTGAAGCGGCTTTGATGAAGCGTTGAATCGCCTTTTCGTCCGAAGGCGAATCGACCTCGTCTGGGTTGTACAGAATCGCCAGGTCGTAGCGAGCGCGCTTGGGACTGGCGAGCCTGCCGCGGGCGAAGAAGCGCTGCGCCTGTTCGACGACGAAATCGCGGTGCGACTCGGGGATGTCGCTGGCTGAAATCGGCCTCAAGCTTTGTAGACGCCATTCGCCCGCGTGGACGAACTCCGCACGCAGCAGCGGGGCAGGGAAGTGATTGAACAGCGCTTGAGCGAGCCGGTCGTAGCGTTTCGCTAGGTTGCGACCGAAGTAGATGCTCAGCTCGAATTGCTCGGATTTGAGCGGACCCAACACCTGCTGCAGCTGTTGCTCGAGGTCTTCTGAGACCACGCGCAACACGGACGATTGACGCAGGTCTTGAATGGTCGTCACGGACGGTAAGGGCTTGTGCCCTCGCGCCGCAGCCAACAACGATGCGTAATAACCAGCGGTTTGGTAGCCGTAAGTGCGACACAGATTGAAAACTTTGGCGCCTTTGAGGTCCATGAAGCGCCGATCGGTGAGGTAATCGCGCGCGGCGACGACCTCGGCCCCCGGGATGTTCAAGCGCCAGAGCTTGGGGTTCTCGACGACGACGATCAGCACTGGCTCGCTCGACGTGTTTCCACTACGCCTCCTCGCCATACGGGGTAATCACGAGCAGATTGGCATCATAAGTAACGATCCCGAGGAGGATCGCGCCAATCAATCGATCGAGCCCGACGACGTAATACTGGGTGCCAAAGCCTGGATTGTTCGCGAGCGGATCGGCCACTTCCACCTCGCGCTTGTCTTGGTCGTGCCCACGCAGGAGCACGAAATGCCCCGAGGAGAGCCCGCGTACGTCATCGTAGCGGTCCTCGAACTCACGCGCGCACCCATAGAGATACGTTGCGTTGAGACCAGTGAGAATCGGAGTGCCGCCATTGATGAATTTGCGAATCAACGTGCCGCGCAGCTGCTCGTATTTGATGACACCGCCGAGCTTCAGAAACTCGAGGTAGCGCTCGGTCGCGAGCGCGAGGCGCTTGGACGGCTTCTTTCGGCGCTGAGTGCGCAACTTGGCAGCGAGATCGACCCCTTCGACGAACCACGTTGGGTCGAACACCTGCAGATTGTACGTGTAGATTTCGGCTCTGTAGCCGCGTTCTAGAGCATGGCAGGCGAGCGAAACCGCGAGCGTGCCGCCGGTCGGCAGAGGTCGCACCTCGGCTATCACCTGCTCGAGGTCGACCTCATCTCCGTAGTATCGATACACGGCGTGCAAACACGTCGGGCCGCAAGTGGAGTCATCGGGCTGCGGAAGAATCGCGAGCTCGGCCCGCGCACGCCTTTTCATAGGTCGCGTCGATTATACCTGCTGTGCCGGAGAAGGGGACTTTCACATGACGCTCTTCGCACGCTCTGTCGGTGCGCGAGCAAGCGCACGGCCCGAGCGCGCGATGTGGCGGATTGGAGCCGCACGAGTGCAGCACTTTCCGCTAATTCGAGCCTGCCCAGAAAGCGACCGGCACCCGCCCGCAGTGTGCCAGGCGAGCAGCCCGGCCGTCAGCGGGTTGTGAGCCCTATGGAGAGCTCGTGCGCTCCCGATCCGGCGCATACCACCTCGATGATCCCAGATTGCGCCGCTTCGACCGCCACTCGCTCCGCGTCGCAGCGAACCGATTCTACAGCGAAACGCTCGGGAACGAAGATGAGGTTCGGAAGCTCGAGTGCGTCCTCGTAGCTCACGACGAGAGCATCGTCGGCAAAACGCATCGCCTTGGGCGTGCCCGCGATCCGCCTCGCGTAAGGACGCGAAACCAACTCGACCATGTCGCGCCGCTCGGGCCACGCTTCATTCTGGCGATCAAACAGCCCCCACCGGCCTTGAGAATCTTCCTTCCAGAGCCACAACGCCGAGGAGACCAAGTACTCATCCTGAAGGTCGTAGAGTTGAGTCAGATACGTTTGGTAGTTCGTCACGCTCGGGCCGGCACCAAACTCTCCGATCATCCAAGGCGTCCCCCAGGCGCTCGCCTCTGCCTTCGCAATGCGAAAGCTCGGCTCGATGTCTTCACGCGTAAGATTGGCGAGCTGCTCGTCGGTCCCACCGACCACCAACTCATAGATGTGAGGAGCAAAGATTGCGCCCGCGACAGGCATCTTCTTACCTTTGACAGGTTCCCCGCCGACCATGCCCCACAGTCCAGTCGGTTCGAAGACGATGACCATGTCTGGCGCGACACTGCGAACGGCTTTGGCGGCAGCGGCATTGAAGGCAGCGAGTGCTTCGACACTCGTTACCGGTTCGTTGAAGAGGTCGATGCCGATCACCGAATCATCACGTGCGTAACGTGCAGCAACGTGTTCGAGCATCGCGATGTACTCGGCCTGAAGCCCGTGTTCATCTCCCGCTGCGAAAAACGACGCGAAAGCAGCGAATACCGGCGCCGAGCTTCGGCGGCTATCGAGTGAGTCGCCGATGGGACCCTGAAGCAGCATGTCGGGTTTGGGAACGATCGCCCACAGGGGCGCGCCGTCTTCACCGATCTCCTTCGAATAAGCGTCCTGATGCATGTCGATTAGGGTGTAGACGCCTTGTTCGCGAAAGCAGCGTATCGCGGCATCCATGCGCTTCAGATAGGCCTCGTCGAAAACATCTTTCGTTGGTTCGATGCCGCTCCAGTTGACAGGCAATCGTACGAAACCGAAGCCGAGACTCGCGACACGCTCGCAGTCTTCCGTTCGCAGCTCAGGGATATGTTCGAGCGCCGTGCGGCCGTCATCGAAGCTCACGTCAAACAACCCGTCGACCCGCAGGTTGACGCCCCGCAGAATGACTGCGCGTCCCGCGCCATCGCGAAAGTATCGATCGTCCACCGTCAAGCGGCCGAGCGACGCCAACGGCTCGATGTCCACGACGCCGGCGTCGGACACATTGCTGCCATCTGCAGGGGTGGAGTTCGATTTTTCACGGCCGCATGCGGCAGCCAGGACGAGCGCTACCGTCAGATACAAAGGACGCATCTACAAAGTATAGTCTGCGGCGCGCAAATATTGCCTCGCCTTGACGCGGCGCGTATCCCCGGCGTCCGCGTCAACGTTGCCTGCCGAAAGGGACGTTGCTGGCCTTAGGACACAGCCTTGCGCACGCGGATCTCTTCCTCTAGCAAGTTCTTGACGTCCGTGAACTCAGCGATGACTCGAACTGTCCATTCTGGCACGCGCGCGAGGTCGCCTCTCTCGGCGGCGAACTGAATTGCCTCGCAGAGCTTGCCTAGACGCATCGCACCTACGCTCACCGCACTGCCCTTGAGTTTGTGTGCCCGCGCCCTGATCTCGATGGCGTCTGGGTGGTTGGCTATGGCGTGCAGACCCTGAACCTGATCGGGCACCGTCCGCACGAACGTCTCGAGCAACCGAACGGAACGCTTACGCGGTTCGAGGATCGGCAGCCCGTAGAGTGGATCCTGCTGCGTGTTGTCTGCGCTTTCCGCTTTGAACTCGCGCAGACCGCGCGCCGCAGAAGACGACAAGCTCGAGGCTTGTGAGTCGTCGGTCTCAGTTCGCTGCATCCAACGCCGCAAGGTCTTTTGCAAAACCCTCGGCGTCACGGGCTTGGTAAGGAAGTCGTCCATGCCCGCAGCTTTTACGCGTTCGGCTTCGCCGTGATAAGCATGCGCGGTGAGCGCGATGATGGGCGTGTAGCGGTCGCTTCCCTCGCGCTGACGAATCTCGTGCGTAGCCTGATAGCCGTTCATGCCGGGCATCTGACAGTCCATCAAAATGGCGTCGTAGAAGCGCGCGCTCGCCTTTTCGACAGCTTCGAAGCCACCGGTGGCGAGATCACAGCTGTGTCCGAGCTCGTCGAGAAGCTCGGCGGCCAGAACGCGGTTTACCTCATTGTCATCCACCACGAGAAAGTGTCCTCGACGCCGTGCCAATGGCCGCTGCGAGGGACGCGGGGAGCTGACTTCTTGCTTCGTCTGCCCTCCTTCGGCGTTTTCAGCGATGCAGTTGTAGAGCTCGGACAAGCGCACGGGCTTGGCGAGAAACAGCACGTCCGACGTACATTCGACCGGCGCGTGCAAGGCGGGTGTGAGCTGAATGATCACGAGCTCAGGAGATTTGCCGCGTAGCCAGTCGATCAACGGGACACCGCCTACGGGCGGCATTTTGAGATCGATGACCGCGAACTCGAAGGGACGGCCCTCCACGCGCGCTCGCTCGAAGGCTGTCGCCGCCTCGCTGCTGGTCTTCGCGGAAGAGGTCACCATTCCCCAGCGCTGTAAGTAGCCGGTCAGCAGTTCGCGATAGCTGTCGTTGCCGTCGATGATGAGCACCCCTCGACCGCGCGGCGAACCATCCCGATTTCCTTCGACCTTGGCTGCTTCGATGATGGGTAGGGTGACGCGAAACCAGAACGTCGAACCCATGCCAGGCGTGCTTTGCACACCGATCGTTCCACCCATGAGTTCGACGAGATGCTTGGATATCGAAAGACCGAGCCCCGTGCCTTCGTGCATACGGGTGCTCGAGCCGTCGAGCTGGGAAAACGACTGAAACAAGCGCGCCTGTTGCTCGGGGGTGATGCCGGGCCCGGTATCTCTTACCTCGAACAAAAGTTGCGCATGGTTCGGCGGACAGTCTGCGGGATACTCCCGCGTAACAGACACGACGACTTCGCCAGCGCTCGTAAACTTGATGGCGTTGCCTGCGAGATTCGTCAGGACTTGCACGATTCGGTCGTTGTCGGCTCGAACCGCCGCCGGCACGTCGTCGGCGACGCGATGTACGAGTTCGAGCTGCTTCGCGTGTGCTTTCACGGCCAGAAGCTCGACGCGATCTTGAACGAGACTTTGCAAGTCGCAATCGGCAGCATGCAACTCGTAGCGACCCGCCTCCAACTTTGAGAAATCGAGGACGTCGTTCACAAGGGCCAACAGACTTCGGGCGCTGTTTTCTGCAATCTCTGCTTGGCGGCGTCGCCGAGGCTCGAGATCACCACGCAGCAGCAAGCCGAGCATTCCGATGATGCCGTTGAGCGGCGTGCGCAGCTCGTGGCTCATATTCGCCAAGAACTCGCTCTTGACGCGCGTCGCCTCGAGCGCTTCGCGCGTGCGGTGCTCCAGATCGAGAAAAGCGCGCTTTGTGAGCGTAATGACAGGACCGACGTAGAAGCCCACGAATAGAAACGACAGAACGAGGCCGAGCAGGCTGGCGCCGAGAGAGACGCGCAGGAGCTTTGCGCGCAATGCCTCACCCGCGCTCAATCGCTGCGTGGACACCATGAGCCCGACACGGCCTACCGATCGCCCCTCGATTGAGACGGGTACCCAACTCCACAGAAGTCCGGGTTCTTCGCGCACCACACCGGGCGCGCCTGAAAACGGTCGCTCGGGAGGCTTTCCGTTCTTGGTGCCGCGATAGAGGGCATTGCCCGATGCATCTTCGACCAAAACCGCAATGACCTCTTCATCGCGTTCGATGTCCCTTGCTGCATCCGCCAGCATATTGCGGTCCGCCAGCAAGATGCCTAGATCGGAAGTGCGCCCGAGCTCACTTGTACCGCGGGTGACTTTCCAGACGAGATCACGCCGCGCAACCGGGGTTAACCAATCAAAAATGCTGTCGACCACGACGACGGTCGTGACCGAAAGGCCACCCAACAGCGTCAGCGCGAGCACGGCGAATGCCAGTCTAATTCGGGTCCCCGACAGCACACGCGTGCGCACGTCGCGCGAGACGAGCTCCATGTCGGCCGGTGAGGATGGCTTGTCCCCTAACTGACTAGCATCCATTGGTGTGGTCATACGTACTCGCTGTTAAACGATAGAAGTTCGCCGCCGGCCTTTCTAAGATTGCATGTCATCCACGAAGGACTCGTACGAACCATGGAAGCAAAGAAGGCAAACGTGCTCGTAGTCGACGATGACGAAGTCGTCTTGGTAGCCGTAGCCGACCTTCTCGAAGAGGCTGGTTTGCATGTCGTTACGCAGCAATCACCGATCGGCGCCACGCAAGTCATCGTACGCGAACGCATCGACCTAGCGGTCATCGACGTGAACCTTCCCGTCATGCAGGGCGACAACGTCGTGCGTTTGTTGCAGACATGGGACCGCGTCAAAGAGATCCCCATCGTGATTATATCCGGTGCGCCACCTGACAAGATCGCGGCCCTGCAAGCCGACTTGCCGCAAACTCGTTTCGTTCCGAAGGCCGCGATGAACACGCTGCTCGTGCCCGTGATCGAGGACTTGCTGCAGCGGCGCGCGCGCAAGAGCCGAGCAACCGCCGCCACGACAACCTTTGATGGCAAGTCGACGGATCTGATTTCGCGCTTCACCGACCAGGTTTCCGCGGAGCTCGGCTCCGCCACCGCTCGTTGGCGCGAAATCGCTGCTGGTAGCGACCAGCACAAGCTCGCTCTGTCCAGTGCAATCTCCACGTTGCGCGGTCAGGCGCAGCTGCTCGGTCTCGAAAAACCAGCCCAGTTGCTCGGCGCTCTGTCGGTCGTGGTGGAGGCGGCGCGCCCCGGTGATCCCGTGCCTGCCACTGTCGACTCGGCGGTCGAGAGCTCGATCGCGGCATTGCTGACGCTCGAGCGAAGTCCCACGGCAGACTTTGCAATGTCGCCCGAACCACTGCAGAAGCGTTTGATGCAAGCACTCTCCCTGTTGCGCGTTACGCAAGGCTGAGTAGCGTGCTCGGAGAAGAGCCGCGGAGCGCACGCTTCGTTTGAGCCGCGGGCACGCGAACAAGGGACGCACCTCAGAACCAAGCCAGCGGCGCACCTGTAAGTGGGCGATAGCGCGAGTGCGCCACCGCGCAGGGCGCCTGGCTGCATCTGGACGTGAGCGTCGCGAGCTGCGTCATCTTGAAGCGATAGCCGGGATCGCGAAAGTCGATCCCATCGATCGCCACGGGCACGACACCCGGACGAAGCTCGTCCGCTCGAACGTAGGAGATCGCTTCCGGCAAAGTTGCGACCACGCGCCGCAGCGTGTCTACGGACGGAATGGTGCGCGGCGGCGTCGCACGCGCGCGAATGCGCTGATCGACCCAGTAACGACCCACCGCATCGGGATCGAGGCCCAAAAACTGCTCGTCGAATGCAACGCGAACCGGTGTTTGCGGCGCTTGTGTCAACGGAACGTAAGGCGCGCCTGCTGGAGTGTACGTGGGAACGCCCATGAAGATGCTCCGCACGACGGCGTAAGACAGTGCACGCGCCTTGTTCTGAGCTGAAACGATCACCACGAGGTTGCCGCTTGGATCGATGTTGCCCTGAGCCGCAACGCGAGGCAGCGTGATAGCTAAAAGGCCAGCGGCCATTAGCCCGAAGCTGACGATGACAAGTCGAGAGTAGCGTCGAGTTAGAATGCCCATGCGACCTGGCTTTCTACAATCTGAAGCGTGTCCTTGCCCGGACCGCGGCTGTCTGCTTTGAGAAAGTGTGCTTGGCCGTAGTGGAGTTTGAATGTCACCGACTCGTGCGGACGGATGTTGACGCCTGCATACCAAGCGAACACCTGCGGCAAAACCGGATCGTCCAGGCGGAAATACTCGATCTGCGCGAGAGGCATGACGCCGAACCAATCGAAGCGATAGCCTCCGGTCAGATAGCCGCCCCAGCGACGCTGATCCGGGGTCAGAGCGTTGGCTTTCGTCGGTTCAATCAAAGCGAAAAGGCCTCCGACTGGTGGCCGACCCGTATCCGTGTACTCGCGAATGTTCATCGCTAGCTCCGAGAAGAGCCGCAACCCACCCCTTGTCAGCTGCGCGTCCGCACTGAAGGTGCGCTCGTCATACTGGACCTTGACGGTATCGACCGGCTTGATGACGATGGCCTTACCTTCGGCGACGAGCTTCAGCGAGCGTTGAGCATCGGTAAAGCGCCCGACATATGTGGACCCACCGAGTGTGAAATCGCCTGCGACGCTGTAGTTCTGCCAGAACACGCGCGCAGTGACCGCTTTGTTCTTGTCCATATCGTAGTAAGAGTCGAGAGGACCGCGGCCGTTTGAGATGCCGAAGTGGTAGCCGAAGCGATTCGAACCAACGCGCAGCGCTCCCTGCGCCATGATGCCTGTCTGACGCTCCGGGATGAGCTCCTCGCCAACCAAGTATGGTCGGTGCGCGAGCATGGTCGTCGGCGTGCCGTGGTCGACGTTCCAGATACCGTAAGGGGTCAACCACTGCCCCATGACGAGCGTCAGCCACTCGTAAGGTGCGTACTCGAGCTGTACGCGCTCGATCTCGATCGCGCCCAACTTGATGGGACGCTCGCTGTCAGTGTAGTCGGAAGCCGCCGTGCTGATGTAGGCGGGATTCGCCATGTCTTCTTGAGTCGAGCGGTTTTTGCCGTGCGGCAGATAGGTAAATCGCACCTCCAGCAGGCTGCGCAGGTTCTTGCTCATCTGCGAAGCGATGTAGAGGTTGATGTTGCCAACCTGAAACGAGGGGACGTTGGGTATGACGAATGCCCAGCGATTGTCCGCCTTTTGGACAGGTTGCCAGTACGTGAAATCGATGAAACCGTAGACGTCGAGCTTCGGATACGTTTCAGTCGCTTCGGCCGTGGTGAGACCCAGCGCCTCGAGGGAGGCGGCCTCCACGGCGGCGTCGTTTGCGTGCTCACCTTCATCCAAGTAGTCCCACGCCGCGCGCGGAGCTTCTGTCGCTCCCTCAGTCGCAGAAGGTATGGTTGCTGGCTCTGCCGCAGAGTCATTCTGAACCGGAAGGTTTGGGTCCACTCCCACCGGTTCGACAGCCGGTGCCGGGCTGGGCGCGCTATCTGTCGCAGGTGCTGGCGCATCGACGCTGGGTGCGGCAGGAGCCGGCTCGCTCCCGACCGGGCCAGGTGCTTGTGCCGAGGCGATAGACTGCCTCCCGCCCCAGACCATCAGTGCGGCGAGAAGGAGCCCCTTCAACCGAATGGACATGTTTCCTCTTCGGGAAGGCAAATCGCGCCTGACAGATTGATGAACTGACAGCACTTACTTCCTTCAGGGCACTCGTCGCTGCCGGGAGTCTTACAGTCGTAGATGCAGACTCTGAATTCGCCTTCCACCGTCGGATCATCGAGTACGCAATAGTCAGCGTCGTAGCCTTTGCAATCCGCGTCGCTCTTGCATTCGCAGCCCAAACCCGTGCCGCCGCAGCCATCCGGCTTCACCGATGAGTCGGCTTCGTCCCCAGCGTCCTCGGGCGAAGCCCCTGCGTCCATGACCTCCACGGGCTCGCACTCGCCAGTTTTCTTGTCTAACGCCGAGCCTTCTTCGCAGACGCATTGATTCGTCTTCGTATCGACGGTCCAGCCCTCCTCGCATACGCAGACGGCATGATCGGCCTTTGAATCGAGCTTTTGGTGCGGCCCACAATCGCGCGAGTAACAGCCACTCCACGCCACAGCGAGCCCTAGACACGAGAAAGCAATCCGCAGTGGCATAGCTTCCACGACCGTTCGCTAGAAACGGTCGCCCCCTCCACGCGAGTGTGCCTTTGGAACGAAAAGGTTTGCCACCGCAGAAAACTGCGTTGCATGAGATTCGTGGCACCATCGGCTACACAGACGCACGTCACGAGGGGGAGAGCGTCGGGCGGGCGACGACAATGACAAGTAAACATGCGCAGGCGTTAGCGAATTCGGACCCGATAACCGCCGTTATCTAACCGATTCGTGGGGCCGCCCGCACCGGCGCTGGCAAGGACCGTGGCGTCGGCAAAGAGAGGGCGCGCCAGCAAAAGCATGTCCGCGGCGCAATACGCGGAGCCCTCGGCCGTAGTGCCCACTGAAAGGGACTGCGATGAACGACTTCTTGGGCCTTCTCGCGGCATCTCCTTCCGATTGGAGCCTGTTCGGCATGGAACTGGAGTGGATCCTGCTCGTCATCGTCTGGGCCTGCGTATTCGCAGCGAAAGCCGTCGCGTGCGTACTCGTTCTCTGCCTTGGCTGGTACGTTCGCCAGACATGGCCGGAGTTCCACGAGCGCGTCGAAGACGGCATCCGGGAGCGGCCCGGACTCAGCCTTTGTGCGGGCGCGCTCACGCAACTGGCGCTGGGGATCGTCACCTCGGTCTTGGTGCTGACGATCGTGGGTATTCCCTTGGCGATCTTGTTGGTGACGCTCTCGATCGTCGCCACGGCACTCGGCGTGGCGGTGCTCGCCGAAGTCATCGGCAAACGTTTACCGATGGCTTCGCTGCGGGAGCATCCGGAACGTCAGCTCGTGATGGGGTTGGCCGTGGTGCTAGCCGTTTCACTCATCCCGCTGCTTGGCGACGCCCTGTTGATGCTTGCCGTCATTGCCGGTTCAGGCGCTGTCGCCATGGCCATTTTGAGCGCTCACGGCGCGCGCACCGCACGTCGCGAGAGTGTCGTCACGTACTGAGCCCTTCCTTGGAGAGCCTTTCAACACCATGCTTGCCGCCATGTCTCAGCCCGCGAATCTCTTCGAACCGACAAAGCGCATGAGCGCCGACGTCGATTTGGAGACGCGTGCAGCGCGTGGAGAACGGCAAGCGCTCGAGGTACTCATGCGCGAGCACGCAGGCGCCGTTCTCAGTTTGTGTCGCGCGCTGGTAGGGCCCGGCGCCGCGCGCGATGTAGCCCAAGATGCGCTCGCGAAAGTCGTCGTGAACGTGCGCTTGTTCGACCCCACACGCGGCACCTTTCGCCAGTTCGCGTTGGCTGTCGCTCGCAATGTCTGCCGCGACTACGGGCGACGTCGCAAGCTAGAGAACGCTGCTTTCTCTCCTCACGGCGAGGAGATCACGGCTGTCGAACCATCGCGTCAGGAGACGCCTGAAGCGACCGTCGCCACCCGCGCAGCGATGCGTGACGTGGACTCCGCGCTCGCAGACATGCCTGAAGGCATGCGTGAAGCCATCGTTCGCTTTCACTTACACGAAGCCACTTATGAAGAGATCGCGACGGATCTGGGGGTGCCCATAGGCACCGTCATGTCCTGGATACATCGCGCACGGCAACGCCTCCGGGAAGAGCTTTCAGGGTCGGAGAGGT
>WUUC01165586.1_pt1 | contig 14643 bp, 7 predicted proteins | sample 6278441 | NCBI WGS metagenome assembly WUUC01 (sample SAMN13675441, study PRJNA597444) | soil metagenome | isolation source: soil | place: USA: Washington | collected 2017-10
GTCACTGAAGTATTTTGGCTGCCACCGTTCGATAGCATTGAGTTTGTCGGGTGTATTGATTGGGGAATAGGCAGTGTAGTCAGAATAAGTATCTCCGGACGACCCGGTTATCTTGCCTGTCTGGTTCGAGCCGTCATCCATTCTTGCATTGACAACAGACATTGCCGCGAGGTTTCCGATACCTTCCGGCGTCGATGGGTCGGTCGAGGTGTTATCGGGATCGAAACCGAGCTCCTTCATCCGCGCTTTGAGCAGAACAGAATCGGAGAAGTAATACGTAAGCATGGATCGATACAATGCGTAGCTGATAGCCTTCTCCTTGTTTGCCAGCGTGCGTTCACTGGCAGGCTGTCGTTGCACATCAGCGAGATATAGCGGAGTGGCTTTTTCATCGTAGCGGCTCCATGCATCGAAAGCGGCTGTCCATACAAGGGCGAGCATCCTGGATGTAACGGTGGGTCTTGGCCTGAACCGCTCGGTATCGTTGGCTGTACACTCCAATGTGATCTTTCCCCACTTGTATGCGATGTTGTCCTTGCCTGCAGGCTCAACGATTCTCGATTCACCTGCCGGTGTTCGACAGGAGCTGAGGAGGAGGAGGATCACGAGCTGATAAAAAAAATACCTCATCATCAAAGTAAGTTAAAAAAAGGGGCCGAACCGATTAAGCCCGACCCCGTCCCAAACTAGAAAAAGACAGTACTCATCATCGGATCATCCGCCGCTACAAGTTGGCGCTCCGCCCGGGTATCCGCAGTTTTGCGGGTAGCCGCCCTGCGACCGGTCGATCTGTGTCTGAGGTATAGGTCTTCGGACGTGATGGTCTTTTATACCAGTCACCTGAGGGTTCTTTTTCGCACGCTCGACAAGTTTGTTTGTGCGCGTAAGATCAAACCATCGAAACTGTTCTCCGTCAAATTCCATCGCCCGCTCGTCGAGGAGGAAGTCGAGCGTAATCTGCCCTTCTGTCACCTGGTTTTCGGCCAGGCGTCCCGTGCGTGCGGATCTTGTGCGTATAACATTGACGTCGGCTGCAGCATCGGCGAGCTTGCCTTGCTTTAACCGCATCTCGGCCCGCATGAGGTATGCATCAGCCAGGCGCATCAGGAACATATCGCGTGATCCCGGTTCCCACTGGATGGTAGGTCTCTTGGGATCTATGTGCTTGGAAAGTGTCGGGAAGATCTTTTCATTGAAATCCGGCGTAGTCCAAACGCGATACCTTGTCTTTAATTTTTGAGCAGCTGTCCATTTGGCTTCGTTGCCAGGGCCAGGTATGAACATGGCAGTGTCACCGAGGGCATACTTGGGCTGGTCCTTAACGGCAGGAGAGCCATTCGCATTCTTTCCTCCGGCATCTACTTCTGCCTGAGTCCACTTCGGGATGCTGCCTGGGTTGTTGCAGTACCAAACGTGCTTGTACGAGTAATCGTAGCGCATGTCGTTGGCGCGATTTTGCCCATACAGGTCTTGGAGGAACTGGGTAGGTCTGAAGCGTTTGAATGGGCGGCCATTCTGAATATCGCGGATCATCCCGGGCTGGGTGTCATATTCAAAGAGAAAATACAGGTGACCCCTGTTTCCTTCCGGTCCGTTGAGAACGGCATCGGTAGAATATTGGATCGCAAAGATGACCTCCTTGTTTTTCTGATTATCCTGGTTGAAGAGGGTTTGGAGACTCGGTTCAAGCACAAAATTGTATTTGGTGATAACACCTGAGAAAAGTGCTTCGGCACGCGACGCATCATCACTCTTTGCATACGATCTGTACGACCTCGTCGCCAGCACCTGTCCGAGCAGAAATTCTGCCGGGGCTCTCCATGCGCGACCATATTGCGCGGGAGCGGTTGCGGGAAGAGAACCTTCAGCGAGAGCCGCTTCAAGATCTGCGACAATAGCGTCATAGATCGCCACTTCGGTCGAGGGTGAATCTTTCACCAAAGCCTCTTTTATTTCTTCCAGGTGCAGAGGCACGGCGCCCCACGTTCTCACGAGGTAGAAATGGTACAAAGCTCTGAGGAACTTGGCTTCCGCCACCCGAATAGCGATGTTGGCCGCCGTCATATCGGCAACCAGCGGCGCACGTTCGATCACGGCATTGGCCTGATTGATACCCCTGTAAAGGTTATCCCATACTTGTTGAAGGATGTCAACGCTGGAGGCAAGCTCGCCACCATAGGAGTTGAACGGTTTATAACCTCCGTCCGCGCCATTGGTATGTGTATCTGTACCGAATGTCGTGAGACTGAAGGAGCGCTCGTTCGTCCAGATATACTTCATGAACGAGTAAGTTGCTTCAACGGCGTCTTCTATACCAGCTGCATTTGAATAGTAGCTTGTAGGAGCAACGTCGGAAACAAGTTTCTCATCGAGATACTTGTCGCAAGAAGTAACGGAGAGCGCCACCAATGCGATTGCTGTTAATATTGCTTTGATTTTCATAAATCTCATTGGTTAAAGTCAGAATGTAATGTTTAGACCACCGAGTATGAGCTTTGGCGGAGGGATGTCACCGGTTTCGACCTGGTTAACAGTCTCCGGATCCCACACCTTATACTTCGACCAGGCCACGAGGTTCTGACCGGTAACATATACTCTCAGGGCGCTCATGCCCAGTCTCTGGGTGATAGAGGGGGGGATATTATATCCCAGCGTCACATTACGCAGCTTCACAAATCCACCATCCCTGTAGCGTAGTGTCTCGCGACGTGGGGGAAACTCCTGGTTTTTGTTAGGACGCGGATATTCATTGGTCGGGTTGGTAGGTGTCCAGTAGTCTACGTTCAGATTGTTGTAACGCGACTGCATGGTTGCCTGGCTGTCCTCGAAACGGCTGTCGATCATAAACCCGAGACGATAGTAGAACATTGCAGAAAGGTCTATCCCTTTAAACGAGAAGCGGTTTGTGAAACCACCATACGCGCTGGGTACATCGCTGCCCAATATGCGACGGTCAGCAGGTGTGATTCTTCCACTTCCATCGTAGTCCTCAACCTTGATCTCACCGGGGCGTGCGTCGTCCATTGCCTTGGCTGCCTCGACTTCATCAAGTTGCCAGATACCGGTCTTGTTGTATTGATAGTAAACCCTGATCGGGTACCCGATGAACCACGAGTTACCGGTGTCATCAGCCTTATTGCCTTCGGCATCTCTGAGGGCCAGGTCAACAATCCTTTCCTTGTAGGATGTAAGGTTGAAATCAGTATTCCATTTGAATCCGCCAGGCAGATCGAGGACCGTTGCACTCAGGTTGATCTCGAAGCCGTTTGTCTTTGTTGCACCTACGTTTTCGAGAATGAATTCGTATCCTCCGGAATTCGGCAGCTGCCTTTTAAGCAAAAGGTCGGTTGTGTTAGTTATATAATATTCAAACGAACCGTTTACCCTGCTTTGGAACAAACCGAAATCAAGACCGAGGTTGACGGTGGCCGATTTTTCCCAGGTGAGTCTGTCGTTTTTCAATTCCAACAGCCTGATGCCAAGGGCGCTTGCCTCATCCCAGGAATAGTTCGTAATGCCGAGCTTTCCTACAGTCGAGTTCGGATCCACAGCGGTATTACCCACAACGCCGTATGATGCTCTCAATTTCAATTCGTTCAGCACGGGGATAGCCTGCATGAAGCTCTCATCGCTCACGCGCCATCCGAGAGACACACCGGGGAAGTTGGTCCAACGCGTGGCTGGTGCAAGACGCGAAGAACCGTCCGCACGCAACGATGCCTGGAAGAGATACTTGCCGCGATACGCGTAGTTGACGCGGCCCATCCACGAAGCCAGCTGCCATTGCTTCAGCAAGCTTTCTTTTGCAACCAGTGTAGCAGTCGTTGAAAGATTATACCACTTCTGCGCTTCATATGGAAGATCAGCAACTGAGGTATAGTGTCGTTGATAGCTGTTTGCCTGGATACTTTGAAGGAATGTCAAACCGAAGTCATGCACCTCATTGAACTTCTTATTATAGGTGATCAGGTTCTCCAGCGTATAGCCGAGATTCGACTCGTTGGTATAAGAGGCAGATGGTGTACCATTCTTGCGCGAATTGGTAAACTGACCTTCGAAAGTACCGTTCGTGTTGTACGAGATGTCTGCACCAAAAAGCACTTTGTACTTGAGGCCTTTCAGGATGTTTGCCTCGGCATATACTGACGAGAAGATCCGGTCGATCGCGCGATCGTCGAAACGTTTACCGGGAACCAGCTCGTTGAGCGGATTCGAGCGGATGCCGTCGGAGATCGGGAGGAAGATCAGATCACCAGCATCATTGTATGGCATACCGAGCGGTGTCTGGTTGACAGCCTCATCAAGAGCAGTGTTTGCACCACCGCGCTGTTGCAATGAATGCGACAGCAGGGTAGAGGTACCTACTTTGAATATATTGTTGATCTGGTGATCAAGATTGATGCGGGCTGTGAATTTCCTGAAGCCCATCGTCTTGATCATGCCCTCTTCATTGTAATAACCTACCGAAATGTTGAACTGGGTCTTTTCGGATCCGCCATTCACCGAAAGCTGGTGGTTGGTCTGACTTCCGTTTTGGAAGATGAGATCCTGCCAGTCGGTAGACCGACCTTCCTGTACAGACTTCAATTCTGTCGGGTCGATAAATACGATATTGTCGGCCGGGATATTTCCTTGCCATTGGTCTCTTCCGTTGGTGCTTCCAGGGAACAGGCGCCACGCCTCTCTTTTCATTTCGGTAAACTGTTCGCCGTTCATCATGGGGAATGTGCGGAAGGGCTGGGTGACGCCGACCGTTCCATTGTATTGAACGGTGGTCTTTCCGGTCTTGCCGCGCTTGGTGGTGATGAGCACAACGCCGTTTGCACCGCGCGATCCATAAATGGCAGTTGCGGCAGCGTCTTTCAATACTTCTATGGATTCAATGTCGCCGGGGTTGAAGTCTTGCAAACCTACGGTTGCAGGAACATCTGTATCCGCAATACTTTTGCCCTGTGCGGCATCATAGCGATAGGTCGGGTTTGTTCCCGATGTCATGGGGACACCATCTACAACGATGAGGGGGTCGTTACCAGCACTGATGGAACGACGCCCGCGGATGGCGATACTCGAAGCTTGTCCGGGACGTCCACTGGCCTGGAGCACATCCACACCTGCGATCTGTCCTTTCATTGCATCGACCGGGTTCACCGTGGATATCCGTTGGATGGCATCTCCACTAATGGATGAGATTGCGGCGGTTACATCACGTTTGTCCTGGGTACCATAACCAACTACAACTACTTCGCTGAGTTGAGTGACATCGGCTTCCAGCGTAACGTTGATCGAGCTCCGGGAGCCGACCGCTTGTTCCTGTGATTGATAGCCGATGAAGGAGAACACGAGAACAGCATTGGTTGCTGTGGAAGACGGAATGGCGAGGGCGTACTTTCCATCCGAATCAGTCGTGGTTCCTACCGAGGAACCCTTGAGGAGTACGTTGACACCAGGCATACCTGAGCCGGTATTGTCAACGATCTGGCCTCTGACAACTACGTCATCCTGGAAGTCGGCAGCGAATGCAGAGCTGCAACACCAGATGACCAAGAGCAGAAAGCCCAACGTTTTGCCAAAGCACGGACTTTTGGCCTTTGGTAAAGGTTTAAGCATAAAACAGTTTGGTTAGGTTTTGATGCGCAATCGATTGCGCACTTGTACTAAAATACACCTATCCAAAGGCTCAACTGTCCTGCACTATACCGTTGCCGGAAACGTTTGCTGTGTTGCATGGATAAATGCCCTAATTTCGCTGATTTCGCACTTAACCGATTGCAAGAAGCGCCAAGATTTTTTTTCCGCTCATCACTCAATCGCCTCGTTTTCGATGAGCAAAAGTTGCACTGGACCGAGCAATCCCGACGGTCTGGAATGCCAGTTTGAAGCATCAAAAAGGCCATCTCTTCGATTCTCCTCTTTCCGAGCCGGAAAATTGATATTGTAGAACTTCTTCCACTTAACCCCCTTTTTGTCCAGCGCCGCAATGCGATTTGCCATCAAATTTGTCACCCGCACCTCCAGGACGTTCTCTGCCTGCGCCATCGATGGCTCAATTTTCACCCGGAATGGGGGTGAAATCATGGCCGCGATTTCCCGCCCGTTCAATATCACCCGCGCACTTTCACGAACGTCCCCCAGGTCGAGGATCCAACCGTTCTTTCCGCCTTGCGGAAGGCTGAGCTGTGTTTTGTACACCGCAGTACCCGAAAACTCCCGGTAGTCGTCACTATTGTAATTGGTCCACGAGCCCAACGTGTCCGTTTCAAAAGACCCCGGAAGCACCGGCCCCCCGGATTCGAAAGTCACGCTCCACCCCGAACGAAGCGGAACCGGAGCGCCAGCCGGTGAAAAGTATGGGAACATGGGTGCGCCGGCATCCGAAGAACCCGCAACGACTACGACCGTCTGCCCGCCTGACAACTGAAGTCTGATCAAACCGTCGTCCTTTTGTAAGGCATTGCCGGCCGAGCCTGTCATGGGATCATGAAGCATCATCGATGCGTCCGATGCATTCAATGTTACCCAGCCGTCGAATGGTTCGCCTGTGTTGCGGATGAGATACACCATTCGTCCGTCGCCGAATGATCTGCGTGTAAACTCAAGGTGATCGTCCGTCATTGTCTCCCGATTGACGTCTGCAACGTTCAGCGTCAGTTCAAGACTGTCGCCGATCACGATCTGTCCTTTTCCAATACTCCTGGTCATCACACCGTTCTCGTCCATAATTCGCTCTGCGAACTTCGATACCTGGTCGCGGTACTCGGCTTCTTTGTTTTCCAGATCTGCAAAACCGGCGAAGCTGGAAGGAACGCCGCGGTACATGATGACATTGGCCCCTGATTCAACCAAAGACATGAGGTGTTGAAGGGTCTCGACCGGGATGAAGTCACAAAAAGGAACCACGACAGTTTTGTATTCTGATTTACCTTTAGTGATCAACTGGCCATTCTCATATTTCAGCTCCCGGATCTGGTTATCCGAAATAAAATCAAATGTATACCCGCGTGCAAGCAACGTATTGGCCGCGCGTTCGAATGCGCTTGCCGCGAATTGCTTTCCGATGCCGTCGAAATGCTCTATCATCTCCGGTCCGAACGTTGACATCGGATCGGCAATGGGATAGTACAACAATACATCGTTCTTCGCCCTGGTGGCCTGAAGCCATGACTGACACCGGCTGACGTATTTATTGAGTACATCGAAGTCGGCCCACTGCGGATTTCTCGGATTGAGATGTACGGCAGCATAGAACAGCCAGCCTGGCCACGGCTCACCTGGCGGCGAGTAAGTTGTGCCGTGATAAAAAATATGGTTGACACCGTTGAGCAGGAACAGGTCGACCGCAGATTTGATCTCACCCAGATCCGATTCGAAGTGTTCGTCCAGCCATGTAGCCGACTCCGACGAAACCAGCTTCTTTCCCGTAACATTTCCGGCCGACGAAGCCATCCTGATCCGGAGGGGATCTGTGCCCTCGATCTCCGGAATATCGACGACGGCATAGAGGTCGAGTATGTTGGCCGGTGAGCCGTGCGCCTGATTCCTGGTGATGGCATTCTTCTTCGAAGCCCAGCTGCTCCATTTGGAAGTGAACTCATCCAATACAAGCTCGGATATCGTGAGCCGGTAGTCGTACAACACCCGGCGGTTGATCGATTCATCCGGTGAGCCGAAGAGGGCTGGGAGGTGATTACTGAGATCGTAACCCCTGCGTTGTTTGAACTCGGAGAGCAGGCGGGGAGTCCAGTCGGCAGCACCGCGGGCGTCGTCGACTTCGTATGAGTCGTTGAAGAATGCGCGGAGAGAGGTGATATCGCGCTCGCTGAGCGCGCTGTCGAAGCGGTTAAGGTAATGCTGCAACGCGTCGCCGGAGAAGTGATCGATCACATTGCCTTCACCTCCGGGGCCTGCGCGCTCGACCATCTTTCCGTGCCAGCCCATGAACAGTGCGTACAGTTTCCATTTGCCGGAAGGGGGCGACCACCCGAGCTTGCCTTCGGAGCTTACTTTGTCCGTGAGGTTCACGACTTCGCCCTGGTCGCCATAGCCCATCAGCACCACCAGCGGCAACGACCGCTCGAATTGCACCTGGTCGATAGCAAGCTCCTGCAGGCTGTTATTCTTTTCGACGGGCTGTACCAGTTGCTTTACGTCGATCTGCGCGGGATTGACAGTCCGGATGAATGGGGGCTGTATGTATTCTATTTTGTCTTTTAATGTTTGTCCTTGCGAGAGGTCATACACCCGGTTGAAGACATTCCGGCAAGCGAACTCATCGTTAACCCACGGCCCCCCGAAGGGCCAGCCGGTGCCGGTCGCCATGTCTACTCCCATATCGAGCCGTTCCGCTTCCGCCAGGGTGTGGATCAGCAGGTCCATCCATTCATCTGACAGGTAGGGGATGAATTTGTCTTCCTGGCCGCGAACTCCATATATAGGTGTGATCTCGACGCCACCCAGTCCGGCTTTTCGGTAGGCTTGGAGCTCGGCCGTGATGCCTTCTTTAGTCAGCGAGCTTCCGTGCCACCACCATCGCGTCCATGGGCGGGTTTCGCGTGGTGCGTCGGGCCATGGGAGCGTGATTTTTTTTTCGGTGCAGGTGCTGGAAATCGAAAAGACTAACAGCAGGGCGAAGCTTCGAACGATCATGTACTAATCTATACAATAAATTTCTTCCTCATTTACTTAACAGATATGAAACAAATCTATTATTTTCACGTTTGTTAAGTAAATGCGCCCCCGGGGCGAATGATTTTTAAGCTATGAAGGAACACTCGCTTGGTGAATTCGAGGAGCTTGTATTGCTGATGGTTGCAGCGTTGCACGATCAGGCGTACGGCGTATTGATATTGGAAAGTCTGGAGGAGAAGCTGAAGAAAAAATATAATATCAGCGCGGTGCATGTGGCATTGAAGAGGTTGGATGACAAGGGCTTTGTGAAGTCGCGATACGGGGGGATCACAAGCGACCGGGGAGGGAGGAGGAAGAAGTACTATGTGATCACGGCGCTGGGAAAGAAAGTGCTGGACAACCAATACTCGTTGCGCACGAGCATTTATGCGCAAATCCCCAAGATATCTTTTAGTTAAGTGAAGACCCCTCCCGGATATTCCCTCAAATTCCTTCGCTGGTTTTGCCGCAGGGATTGCCTTGAAGAGATTGAAGGCAACCTGGTGGAGGTCTTTGAGAACGAATATGAACTGTCGCCTGCCAGGGCGCGGAGGAATTTCACACGCAGTGTGGTCAGACATTTCAGGCCGGAGTTTATCCGGCGATTCAAAACATTACCCGCCATTAACACTACCGATATGCTGCGACACAACCTGCTGATCGCTTTCAGGAACTTCATGAAGTACAAGAGCACGTTCCTCATCAACATCGCCGGGCTGTCGACGGGCCTGGCTACGGTGTTCATGGTTTACCTGTGGGTAAATGATGAATGGAATAAGGATAAGTTCAATTCGAAAGACGAGCGGCTCTATCAGGTACTTCAGAATTTACGCGAAAGCGACGGGAGCATTTCGACAGGACCGGGTACGGTGGGCATATTGGCCGAGGTGTTGGCGAATGAGATACCGGAGGTGGAATATGCAGTGTCGGTTGTGCCGCCGTCGTGGTTTGTCACGGAATCAACCATCATACTGAACGACAAAAGGATAAGGGTTTCGCGACAGCACGCCGGAAAGGATTTCTTCAACGTGTTCGATATAGACCTGGTGCGAGGCGACAAAGCGACGGCCCTCGAAAAGAAATACGGGCTCATGGTTTCCGAAGACCTTGCCTTCAGATTGTTCGGAGGATCGGCGGATGTGCTTGGAAAGAGCATCGAATGGCAGGATGATGAAACCGGACACAGCTACGAGATTACCGGAGTGTTCAAACTGCCGGAAAATGCCACGGAACAATATGATGTGCTGACAGGGTACGAGAGCTTTTTAGACAGTCACCCATGGTTGCGGGAATGGGGAAGCAGCGATCCAAGCACATTCATCGTGTTAAAAGAAGGTGCAAGCGAAACGGCGGTACAGAATAAGATCTATGATTTTATAAAGAGCAAGCACAAGGAAACGAACAAAACGTTGCGGATTCAACGATACTCGGAGACATACCTGTATAACCGCTATCAGGATGGTGAGATCACTGGCGGAAGGATCGAATATGTGAAGCTGTTCGTAATTGTGGCGATTGTCATTCTTTCGATAGCCTGTATCAACTTCATGAACCTGTCGACAGCACGGGCGACGCGCCGGCTGAAGGAGATCGGCGTGAAGAAGGCGATCGGTGCAAGGCGGGGCAGCCTGACGATGCAGTTCCTGGCTGAGTCGATGTCACTTGCCTGGATCAGTGCCGTGGTTGCTTTCATATTGGTGTGGTTGCTGATACCCGCGTTTAATAATTTCACGGGGAAGCATATTACCTTGACTTCTGATCCGATGCTTCTCGTGTCGGCGTTTATAATAGTGACTGTTACAGGTTTGATATCCGGAAGTTACCCTGCGCTATATCTTTCCCGGTTCAGAGCAGGGGAGGTCCTTAAGGGAAAGCTCCGGAAATCGTTCGGTGAGCTGGTTGCCCGGAAGGGATTGGTGGTTTTTCAATATGCGATCTCATTTATACTCATCGTGGGGGTGATTGTTGTCTATCGCCAGATAGACTTCGTACAATCGAAGAATCTGGGGTACAACCGCGATCATATTATTCATTTCAGTATAGAAATGACGCCGCCGAGCGATCCGCAATATTTCGCTCCGGGTGGCGCCTTTCAACAGGTAGTGGAAACCACGATGAATGAGATCAGGAAAGTACCGGGTGTGGTGGGCGTAGCTAATTTTTATCATGATGTCACGGGTACGCATGGAGGACTGGGTGGCGTGGACTGGGAGGCGGGAGACCGCGATGAGGGAATGGATTTCAATAACCTTGAGGTTGGATACGACTTTCTTTCCGTGCTCGGTGTGAGTATGACGGAGGGACGAAACTATTCACGTGAGTATGCCGATGAGACGTCGAAGATCATTTTCAACGAGACGGCGATCAAACAGATGGGATTGAAAGACCCGATTGGCCATAAGATCCGTTTGTGGGGCCAGGAGCGGGAGATCATCGGTATAGTGAAGGACTTTAACTACGAATCGCTTTACACGGAAGTGAAGCCATGCCTGATCCAGCTGGTGCCGATGACTCCGAAGATCATGGTGAAGCTCGATGGAGAGAGGATGAACCAGGCTATACAGTCGATCAAGAGCCTGTATGAGCAGCGGAATGAAGGGGTAGCTTTCGAATACAGTTTCTTGGATGATGATTACAACGCACTGTATGCGAGTGAGCAGCGGGTGTCGGTGTTGTCACAGCTCTTTGCCGGGCTCGCGATTGTGATCTCCTGTCTTGGCTTGTACGGATTGATGGCATTTACGGTGGAGCGGAGGATGAAGGAGATCAGTGTGAGGAAGGTGTTTGGTGCGTCGTCGATGAGTATTATGAGATTGTTGTCGCGCGAGTTTACGTTGCTGGTTGTGCTGGCGATGTTGATTGGCATGCCGTTGATCTGGATGGGCGCGACGGCGTGGCTGGCGTCGTTTGCATACCAGTCGGAGCTGTCGTGGTGGTATTTTTTGGCAGGGGCGGGGATGATCTTGTTGATTACATTTATTACAGTGAGTCTCAATACGGTTCGTGCGTCGAACGTGAATCCAGCGGAGACGTTAAGGAGTGAGTAACAAGCATAGTAACGCGTGGGTGTTCCGACACACGCAAATAAATCTTAACTCTTTGTAAGGTTAACTGGGGCCGTTTTTTTCGGTAGCGGAGAGTTTGTGCTTTAGATTTGCAGTATGAAGATGAAGGTACTGCAAGTGTATTTGTCATTAGCCGCACTATGCCAATGGATTTTCCTCGCATCGTGTGGGAGTTTCATTGCTGAATTTCTTAGAACGTCACCCACAAGAGAAAGATTACTCATATACTTTGTAGCGCTGGTGATTTCTTTCGCTTGTGGTTTGGGCCTGTATATCAAATTTTTCACGGCAACATTAAAGAATGAATAATATGTATCCGATGATTTATTTATGGATTCTGGTTGGAATGATATTAGGAAGCCTGTGCTATACGGTTTGGCTTGCATTCAGAAGTATTGATGAAGCTGTGGCCAAACATGAAAGAAAAAAGAAAAGAAAAAAATAACATATGTACCCTCCGATTTACTTTCGGCTCGCCATGGGCCCTGCGCTAGCCGCCTTCTCCTATATTGTTTAGATCTTCGGCAAGAGACTTGATGACGAGACCGCCCGGAAAGAAGAAAAGCGAAAAAAAAGAAGAAATACGCTCACGACTGATCGTCAATCGTTCATAATCGCACGCCTTTCATTTTTCCCCCGACGAAAATTCTTTTTAAAACCTTAAAATTCCCAAGTTCTGACCTTTGGCACAATTATTAATACTACGTTTAGGAATTAATTCTTGTTCATGAAAAAATACCAGCTCGGCGAATTCGAAGAGGTCGTCATGCTCACCGTCGGTATCCTTAACGAAGACGCTTACGGGGTAACCATTAAGAAAGAGATCGAAACACGGCTCATCCGGAAAGTAAGTGTCGGGGCCCTGCAGACCGCACTCAAACGCCTCGAAGACAAAGGCTACCTGAAATCGCGCGAAGGGGAGACTACCCAGGACCGCGCCGGCCGTCCCAAGAGATATTACAGCATCACCGCGTACGGTAAAAAGGCAATGGAGTATACACGCACCACACGCAATGACTTATGGAAAGCAATTCCTAAGGTTGTGTGGGATGTGAAGATGACCTAACGGTTTCATGGGCCAGCCAGAAACATTTCCCCCAAAGTATGCCCTTCGGTTCTTCCGGTGGTACTGCCATCCAACCTTGCTGCCCGCTATAGAGGGCGATCTGTTGGAGCTGTACCAGGAGCGCGTAAGACTTTCCGGCAAACGAAAAGCGGATGTCAATTTCCTCGCCGACGTCGTTCTCTTGTTTAGACCAAAGATCATTCGTCCCGTGGAGGGACATCAAACATTAAATCAATACGGTATGTTGAAAAGCTATTTTAAGATCGGTTGGAGAAACCTTTTGAAGACAAAGGGTTATTCGTTAATCAACATCGGAGGACTGGCAATCGGCATGGCTGCTGCGATCCTCATCGGGTTGTGGCTTCACTACGAGCTTACCTTCAACCAGAATTTTACGAAGTACGACCGCATTGCGCGCGTCATACAAAACCAGGATATCAACGGCACAATCGAGACGTGGTTCAGTCAGGCGAAGCAGCTCGGTCCGCAGCTGCGCGACAACTACGGCGCAAACTTCAAACACGTGGTGGTCGGTACGTTTCCCAACGGCAGTAAGCTCACCAACGGCACTAAAAGCACCAGGGTCACCGGAAACTTCATGGATCCAGGGATCACCGAGATGCTGGACCTGAAGGTATTGAAAGGCACTCGCAACGGTCTGCAGGATCGACATTCCATTATGCTGAACGCGTCGGCAGCGAAAGCATTGTTCGGCGATGAAAATCCGATTGACAAGACGGTGATGATCAACGACAAGAATGAAGTGAAGGTCACGGCCGTATACGAGGATCTTCCGGTGAATTGCGGCTTTGCCGACCTAGGTTTCATCAGTCCCTTTGAGCTCGCCGAGAAGGAGCTTCTTCCTGACTGGCTGAGTTGGGGTAATAGTTGGTTCCAGGTTTTTGTAGAGCTGGAAGACGGGGTCGATATGAAAACGGCATCTGAAAACATCCGCGATTCGAAGCTCAAGGCGTTGGTCGGGCCGAATGCGGATGATACGAAGTTCAATCCTGTGATCTTCCTTCACCCGATGGAACGATGGTATCTGCACTCTGATTACGAGAACGGGGTTTCGACCGGAGAGGGCGTACGTTATGTGTGGATGTTCGGTACGATCGGGCTGAGTGTGTTGCTGCTGGCATGCATCAACTTCATGAACCTCAGTACAGCAAGGGCAGAGCGTCGCGCAAAGGAAGTTGGTATAAGAAAAACTGTCGGGTCCCGTCGTCCGCAGCTCGTGAAACAGTTCTATATCGAGTCGTTCATTGTGGTGTGCCTGGCATTGGTGCTATCCATCGTTCTTGCGCAGCTTGTTTTGCCCTGGTTCAATATGGTCTCCGGAAGGAACCTGAGTATCCCCTGGAGCAGTCCGGTGTTCTGGCTATCGATCGCCGGATTCTCCGTGTTCGTCGGATTTATATCGGGCAGCTATCCTGCGCTGTATCTGTCGTCATTTAAACCTGTGAAAGCACTGCGGGGCGGAGTGAAGGCCAGTCGTTTTTCTTCCCTTCCCAGAAAGATCATGGTGGTTGTTCAATTCTCGGTTTCCGTTATCCTGATCGTCGGTACGTTTGTCATCATTCAGCAAATAAATTTTGCCCAGAACAGGCCGTTGGGATATGACAACAAAGGGCTGATCTCGAGTCCCATCAGGAACAACAGCATCAAGGAACATTATGATGCGTTCAGCAACGACTTGAGGGCGACCGGAGCGATAAAGGAAGTAGCGCTCACCGATGTTGAGATCACAAACACCGGAACAACCAACGGTGGGATTGCGTGGCCCGGAAAGCCCTCCGATATGCAGGATCAATTTTGGACTGTTCGGACAACGCCCGAGCTCGGCAA
>WUUC01212795.1_pt1 | contig 14642 bp, 10 predicted proteins | sample 6278441 | NCBI WGS metagenome assembly WUUC01 (sample SAMN13675441, study PRJNA597444) | soil metagenome | isolation source: soil | place: USA: Washington | collected 2017-10
CAGCCAGCGCGTTCAGTGTCGTCATCGTCGGCTTGCTGTCATACCTGACTTTCCCCCAGATGCGTTTCAGTGTGGCAACGCTCAGATTTACATTCGCCGCCTTCTGGATCTTCGCGCTAAGCGATTCATAATCGTGTGTGCTCCAATGATCGCTGTCGCCCCAACCGAGCTTCTGCTCAATCTGCCTCCTGCATTTTTCAATTGCCTCTTGCACCGGAACTTCCATGCTGTTGCAATATTACCTCTTGTATAAACTTGTACAAACTTGTTTCAAAATCAATCCGGCCATTGAATGCAGTTTTTCGTGCTTGCATGTGTGGCGTCAGTGCCGCACTAATTTAACCTCCTGTAGCACCAACATCAACATTTATATGAATATGCGCATACTTTCAGTTGCATTGGTCCTTTTGTCCATCGGCATCAGCGGTAAGGGACAGATCCGCGATTTTGAAAAACTTCCTTCGGTTGGTTGGAGGTTCAGGATCAATGCCCCTATAATTTCATCACCCATCATTAGTGATAACAGTGTCTACTTTGCTGGCCTCGACAGCACGGTGTACGCACTCGATCTGGCTTCCGGAAAATTGAACTGGAAGTTGAAAACCAATGGAGAAATCAGATCGACAGTCGCCATCTCGGGAGACAAGTTATTTTTAGCGGGAGGAAACGGGATACTTTCGTGTATCAACAAACTGGATGGTAAAGTGTTATGGCGGAATGTGTTCGACCCTACTGCCGTATTTCTTGCTGAACGGAGGTACGATTTCGCCGACTACTATCATTCATCACCTGTCATTCATAACGATGTGATCTTTCTTGGCACCGCCAACGGCAAGATGAGCGCATATAAGATTGGTGATGGATCGTTGATCTGGAGCTTTAGAGCCGGCGACATCATTCACAACACACCTGTTGTGATAAATGACAAGTTATACTTCGGTTCATTCGACGGTAATGTTTATGCACTGTCTATAACGTCTGGCGAAATCGTTTGGAAATTTAAGTCGGTAGGGCAGCAGTACTTCCCCCGTGGCGAGCTACAGGGTTCCCCGGCAGCCGGAATGAATACAGTCATTATCGGCGGGCGCGATTACAATACGTATGCGCTCGACGCGCGCGAGGGCTTTGCGAATTGGAACAGGAAGTTTGCCGGTGGCTGGGCGCTGTCATCTACATACAAGGACAGTGTTGTTTACATTGGGACGTCCGACGATCGATTGCTTCTTGCGCTCGATGCCGGAAGCGGACGGGAGCGATGGAAAACAGATGTAAAGTTCAACATCTTTGGCAACTGCGTCTTTACCTCATCTATGGTTTATGTTGGAACCATCTGGGGTAAGGTGTATGGGATAGATAAGAAAACCGGTAACATCAGGTGGGGTTTCTCTACTGATGGACATAAAGCCAATCACGACAAATATTTCAAGGCAGACGATCAATACCGGGACGATATCGGACAAACATTGAAAGCCCCTGTTCAGTGGGTTGCGGCGGAATACAGTATGGGTGGCGTGTTCTCGACTCCAGCCATATCCAACGACGTAATGGTTATTACGACAACGGAAGGAACTGTTTATGGATTAAAACGCTAGTGTTGCTTACTGGGTTGCCAGTTTAGGCGTTGGGTTACCAGTGGAAGACCGGAACAACAGTTGGGTGAATGTAGCAACCTAGCAACTTAGCAACTTAGCAACTTAATAACTTACCAGCGCGACACCTTAGATGATCTGTTTAATGTCAGGCAGTGTTTTAAGCACGTAGTCCGGTTTACATTCCCGAAGTGTATTCGCATCCTGGGTACCACTGAGCAGTACGGCGGTGAGGACCTCTGCATTTTTTCCTTCTTCAATGTCGGCAATCGTGTCGCCAACTTTAAGAAACTGGTAGTTGTTAAGGTGAAGCTTCACCATCATATCGATGATCATGTCGGGGTGCGGCCGGCCTCGTCCTGCTTCTTCCGCTGTAGAGAGATAGTCGAACCCGAAACGTTCCCAATGAAAGTGTTCGAGCAGCAATTGGAAGATGTCTCTTGTAAGACCGGTACCAACACCCACTTTGATCTTGCGGGCTTTCAGAAAAAACACAACATCTTCAAGGCCCTTGTTTTCCTCAAAGTTCGATATGTTGTTCTTAAAATGTTGTTTAAAGGCGCGAAGGATCTCAAAGCGAAGGTGAAGAGGCTTCTTCAGCTTTTGCAGCATGAGGTCGATCAATTCATTCTTATCCCGGCCACGGTTGGCTCGCAGGAATTCAACATCTACGTCGATGTCGTGATCCTTGAATGCATTAAGAAAACATGTCAGGATCAATGACGGATCTTTCTCAATAACGGTAGTGCCGATGAAATCGAAGAGAACTGACTTAACTGCCATTGACCTGTAATTGCCTCCCACTCATCAACTTCACTGATCCACCGGAACAGGCTTACTGCGCGGGAATACAAATGTACGGCTGAATAGTTCGCCATTGGCGCGTGTGTAAGAAAATCGATCTATTCGCGGCGAATCGCTTCCACCGGATCGAGGCGCGAAGCGCGCATCGCAGGGTATGTACCAAAAATCACACCCAGCAACACGGCAAGTATACTCACAATAGTCAGCGTATTAAGGGTATACGAAGCCTGGAAGGGAATTTCTGTGATCGCCTTGACGATCGGTACTGCGGCCATCGTGAACGCAATTCCCAGCACTAACCCGATCACACTCCCGAATACCGATACGGTGACAGACTCGGCAAGAAATTGCAGAATGATATCGCGCCGGTTTGCACCCACAGCTTTGCGAATACCGATCTCTGCAGTACGCTCTGTAACAGATATCAGCAAAACGTTCATGATCCCAATACCGCCAACGATAACAGAGATGCCAACGATCAACCCCATGATGATCCGGAAAAGCACAAAACCTTTTGCGGCCTGTTCTACCCGTGCTTCATTGGTCACAACACTGAAGTCACCCTCGCTGCCGGGAAACTTTCTTCCGATCCACGCGCGGATGTTTTCTTTGATCAGGGGCACATCTTCGACATCATCTGCTTCGATGTTGACTCCCGGTGGATGGAGGTGCAAGGTTGCTTGCGGTATTCTTTCCAACGGAACGATGACCCATGGATCCCCGGTCATTTCTGAAGTGATTACACCAACGATCTTTGCTTTGCGATCCTTTAACCTTAACGTCCTGCCAATAATATCTTTTGCCGCGAGCGTCGAGTCCAATGTCTTCAATAAAGACATGTTGATCACTGCTTCCGTCTCACTAGCATCTTCCCGTATATGACCAATCATCTTTCCTTCCACAACCGAGACACCGCGCGGCAGATCACTGATGCTGATCGCGTTCATCATCACACCGATTTTTTTCGTGCTGTCATCAAAAGTTACCGTGGAACCCCAGGAAGATCGCAGCAATGCTTTGGCTGGTTTTCCGATCTCATTCAACATTTCTTTAAAACCGGCGTGGTCAACGATCTGCAACGTATCCTTCCTGACCCTCACATTGTTAATAGTTTGATGGGTATTGGGATTGACCAATACTGCTTTCAGGGAAGTTGTGCGCGTGATCTGGTCACGCGCATATTCTTCCATACCATCTATTAGTGACAATATAGATACCAGGGCCGCCACACCAATAACAATTCCCAGAACAGACAAGAGTGTGTGAAAGAAATGAGAGCGGATGTTGTGGAATGCGAGGAGGAAAGAGTTATAGATGTTACGGATCATGGCATCTGTAACTTCATGACGTCCGGTGAACAAGAATGTTACACTCGTATGCAAAAAGTTTCAAGTCTCAAGTTGGAACCGACTACGACTTGAAACTTGAAACTTGGCCCGGTGCCAATCATCTTCCGAGCCCAATGCTCGCCAACTTTTCGATGTCGTTATTGATCGACAGAATTAACAAGCATGTAGCCGTACAAAATACGGGACTGGTAATACAATGATGCCCGTTCCAGCTACCGTCATTGTTTTGAATAGTAAGAAGTCTGCCACTGATGTCGTCATACCACTTGGCCCACGAGTCGTCTTTACCAATGGCCAACCCTTCGCCGGTTTGGAGGAAGCTCAGGAATTCTTCGCCACCATTATTGCCGTAGCCCGACATGACATCTGCACGTTGTGCTTGCGATTTCGCTGCGTCATATACCTGATAGGAAGTTGCGTAGTCCAGCGCTTCTTCTCCTTCAAAGCCGATCTTTGCCAGATTTTCTGCAGTAACCGGCGCGCCTTTCGGCAGGTTTCCTTCACGGATTGCTGTGTCCATTGCCTCTCTGACCCTCCTTGCTTCCCTGGCACTTGCGCGCGACGAACCCGATACTGAATAGAGAACTACACCAGCGCCGGTAGATGTGTCGACGTTTCCTGTACCGGGATCATAATTGTTCTTCTGAAAGTTTTTTGCTTTCTCCAATGATTGTTCGTCAACCACCAGATCGTTCACTTGTGCTGCTTCCAATGCGCTCACTGCAAAAGACGATTGTAATACACCGGCCCATCCCGCACCGGCTATACTCCCGTCTTTGCTTTGGGCGCGCTGGATCTTGTTAATGCAAACCTGGTTCGCCTTCCGGATACGTGTTGTCAGCTGTTGATCGTTTTTTGTTGATTCGCGGATGTTAGAGAGAAACTGTGACGTGAGTATTACATCTATGTTCTGACCAAGCTTTACCTGGATCTGTGTGCCAACAAGTTCAGTGATGTTGAGACTTTGTAGCGGCGATCTTTCCACTTCCCCAAGCAAATATTCCAATGCCAACTGAAGTTGTTTTTTGTGCGGTCCGGTGTGTATCGTTGAACCTGTTCTCAACAACGCCATCCCCACCATTGCTGTGGTAGCGGGATCGGTGTCAACGGCTTGTGCATCCAAGATATCCTGACGATTGTGACTGCCCGCGCCCCATCCGCCATTCTTTTGTTGCGCCTTCATCATCCATGTCAGTCCACGATCGAGGGAAGTAAGAACCCGTTCCGGTGTTTTGTAGGACGCCATCCCAATTGACTTTTCTTCGCCCATCACTGTTCGGAACACACAACCTTTCGGAAAGTCTCTCAATTTCTTCCCTGGTCGAATTGTTTCCGATCCTGGTGCAAGAAGCCCCATCATTGCCGACCCGGTTAATAAACCGGACAGCGCTACGAATTTCAATAAGTTCATAATCAAGGTGTTTTTAGCAGAGGGATGCCGTCCCGGTACTAATTCCATAATTCCCCGCTCGATTTTGGATAATATACCGATCGGTATATTTTTGTGGTGTGACGAAAGCAGAACGCACCCGTAATCACATCCTGGAAGCCACAGCGCCCTTATTCAACACAAAGGGATTCGCCGGAACGTCTTTGGCCGACCTCTGCGCGGTAACCGGATTGACCAAGGGCGCAGTCTATGGAAATTTCAAAAACAAGGAAGAACTGGCAGCCGCCGCCTTTGCATGGTCTGTCTCAAAAGTAAAGTCCGCAGGTACTCATCAAATTGCCAGGCAAAACACATATTGCGGGAAGTTGTTTGCCCTGCTTGATTTTTTTGCCGACTACGTCTTAAATCCACCAATAAAGGGTGGGTGCCCATTGCTCAATACAGCGGTTGAAGCGGACGACGGCAGACCCGGCATTAAACCCGTGGTGAGTAAGGAGATTGACGGTGTGATGATGTGGATTGCAGGTATGCTCGATAAGGCAAAGAAAGCTGGTGAGTTGCGGAATGAATTTTCATCAAAAGCTTACGCGGTATTTTTCCTCTGCTCAATTGAAGGTGCCATTATGTATGCTCGTGTTTCGGCGTCAGAAGAACCGATGAAAACCGTTATCAGGAACATTAAGTCGATCGTCAACAGTCTGAGAAATAAAAATAATGTCGGGAAGTCAAAACAAATAAAGCATAGTCGATGAACCAAAGAAGAGTTGTTGTTACGGGCGCTGGCGCCATTACACCATTAGGGAATAATGTGAATGATTTCTGGTCGAACCTGGTTGCCGGTAAGAGCGGCGCGGCCCCCATCACGCGATTCGATACATCAAAATTCAAGACAAAGTTTGCTTGTGAAGTGAAGGGATACAGCGCTGCTGATCACTTCGAAGTTAAAGAAGGTCGCAAGATGGATCTGTTTACACAGTTTGCAATGGTGGCAGCGGTGCAGGCCGTTGAAGACTCCGGGATCATGACGTCAAATGTGAACAAAAGGCGCGTTGGTGTGATCTGGGGATCGGGTAACGGCGGCTTTCTTACTTTCCAGGAGCAGGTGCTTGAATATGCCAAAGGTGATGGAACGCCGCGCTTCAGCCCGTTTTTCATTCCCAAGGTTATTCCTGATATCGCAGCAGGTTGGATCTCGATGCGCTATGGATTTATGGGGCCAAACTTCATTACTGTGTCGGCGTGTGCGACGTCTACCACTTCATTGATTGATGCATCGAACTATATCCGTTGGAATAAAGCCGATGTGATCATCGCGGGAGGATCCGAAGCGGCCATCAACGAATCCGGTATCGGAGGTTTTGGTGCGCTGAAAGCGCTCTCGACGCGAAACGACGATCCATCCACGGCATCACGTCCGTTTGATGCCACGCGCGATGGTTTTGTAATGGGCGAAGGCGGTGTGGCACTGGTACTCGAAGCATATGAACATGCTATTGCAAGAGGAGCAAAGATCTATGCGGAAATTGTGGGCGGAGGAATGTCTGCTGATGCTTATCACCTCACCAGTACGCATCCTGAAGGTGAAGGTGCATTACTGGGTATGCAATTGGCGCTTGAAGAAGCTGGTCTGTCACCGCTGGATGTAGATTACCTAAACGTTCATGCAACATCAACGCCTGCCGGAGATGAGAGCGAGGCAAAAGCCGTCACGCGGTTGTTTGGTACTGAGGCTTCGGAACTGAATATCAGTGCAACGAAGTCGGCAACCGGCCACCTGCTTGGGGGTGCCGGAGCAATCGAAGCGTTGATCTGTGTGTTGGCCGTTCGCGACGACCTCATCCCGGGTACGATCAATACGAAAACTGTGGATCCGCTGGTACCACAGGGTCTCAATCTTACACTCGGTTCTTCTGTGAGAAAGACAGTGAATGTCGCGATGAGCAACACGTTCGGGTTTGGCGGTCACAATGCGACCCTTGTGGTGAAGAAAGCGTAGAATTTTTTTTGCAAAGTTAAGTCGCGCAAAAGCGACCGTGTTCCGCGCCGGGGAATAAGAGACGCAGAAATGGATGATCATTGCTGCGCCTCATTTTTCTCTGCTTCTCTGTGTGAAACCGCATTTTTTTAGCGCTCGGCTTTGTGAACTTCCGCTCAATACTTCCGTATACGCGCATTTCCCACAACAATACCTTTGCTGATAACTGGCGAGCCAGACACAATCACATTTGGTTCACCAAAAGAATTGAGGTGAAGTTCTTCTGTCGCATTGAGCATGATGCGACCTTCGCCATAAACATTGGTGGCAGCTGTTTTGCATGCGAGGCCGCGCGTATCAATCCTGCTCTCGCCGTAGAGCACGTGTTTCTGGTGGCCGACCTCGCCACCTGCTATACGGAGTGAGTTGACACCGTAAAACTTAGTCTTCAGTTTCCCGGCAGTGAGAGAAGGAATGCGAATCTCGTTCTCGCCATACGCTTTGATCTTGAAGTTTTTTGATTTGATATCGTTGTCGCAGAATATATTTCCGTTGCCACGGATCTCAACGCCTTCTAAACGACGGTAAGTGACATATGCCGTGACTGTTGCACGCCTGTAGATTGATGGACTCCACCTGTCGCGCCTGCCTGACAGGTCGGCAGGTTCACCATGAACGCGCATCGGTCGTTCGGCGATCTTCGCTTTGTCAAGATAAATGTGCAGCCTTTTGCCGGTCACCTCTACCTTGATATTTTCACGATCGACATACGAGTATTCCAGTCGTACCGATTCCCTTTCACCTTCTTTTAACACCAGGTTGATTTTTGGAGAAGCAACAACTTTTCTGAATGCGTCGACGTCCATTTCGTCGACTTGTGCGTATGCGCCGGATGCGATCAATGCGATTGCGGCTAGTGAGAGGACCATTGATTTCATAGGTATTAGTTTTCGTTAAGACAACCTGCTTGCCTTGCACCCCTACGACTCAGGAAATTATTTGAGTTGAGGGGTGGAGTGTTACTCAAATAGATGCCAATCCATCAGGAATGGTTGCATGGCGAACTCCGTATGGAAATGTTGAAATCAATCAATAATGCACTATTCGCTACCTGGTTGGCAACAGCGGCGCGAATGGCCTGGTAACTCCTTTTTGTTTCAGTAGACTTCGGATACCAGTTGTGAGATAGCTTAAACATAAGTTATGTAAGAAGATTGAAGGAAGGAATGTGTAATTATTCACTTCTTAACGAGTCAACCGGGTTAGACTTCGCAGCCTTTAACGCCTGCATACTCACGATGAGCAAAGCGAAAAGCAACGAACCTGCTCCGGCCGCCGGTATGATCCACCATGGGAAATCGGTTTTTAAGGTGTATTGCTCCAGGAAAAGTTTGTTCACTAACCACCAGGCGATGGGAGCGGCTACAAAAAATCCAACCACCACAATTGCTGTAAAATCTTTCGATATCAACGTAACAATACTTCTTACTGACGCACCAAGCACCTTTCTGATCCCGATTTCCTTTGTGCGTTGTTCCGCAGTGAAGGTGGCAAGGCCAAATAGTCCAAGGCCGGTAATGATCAACGCGAGTGTTGAGAAAATACTGACAAGCCGGGAAATGAGATTGATGTGAGTGAATTTTGAGTCGTAGGTCGCGTCCGTAAACTTATACTCGAACGGGTAAGCCGGGTTGTACTTTTTGAAAACACCTTCAACCGTATTCATGGACGCCTGCACGTCGTCTGTTTTGCTCAGGCGGATGGTTATATCGGAAACCCACCACGGAAACAGAATGTAGATAGCGGGACGAACCGGCTCAAAAGGCGACTCCATCAGCACGTCATCGAACACGCCGACCAGTGTGCGTTTTTTATTCCAGAAGTCCAGTTGTTGACCGATAGGGTTTTCAAGCCCCATCAGTTTAATCGCCGCCATGTTGACAATGACCGCGGAAGAGTCGCTGGGGAAGTCAAGAGAGAAATCCCTGCCCTCGATAACTTTGATACCCATGGTTTGTGCGTAATCATAGCTGATGGGGATCGTAGAGAAACTCACTTGAAGGTCCTCGGGCTTTCCTGGCCATCCCACGAAATTATTCGAAGCTACTTCAGTGATCATGCCATACGACGAGGTGACTGATTCAACAGCCCCGCTTTGCAGAAGTTCGGTGCGGATCGCAGCGAAATTTTTCGGGATATCCCCGTTATGCGGTATAGCAACAAGATTTTCCTGGGCGTATCCGAGGTCCCTTGCTTTGATGTAATTGATTTGCCTGACAACAACGATGGTTCCTACGATGAGCAGCACAGCAAACCCGATCTGCGTAACCACCAACACCTGCCTGCTACGAATAGCGCCACCCCCGGTCTTGACAATTCCCTTTAATACCTGGGCTGGCCGGAAGGAAGACAGATAGAACGCCGGGTAGCTGCCCGACAGCAACCCGGTGATGAAGATGACTGCAAGGGCAAAAGTCCAAAACACCCAGGACATGTAGTTGATGGCCAACTGTTTGCTGACCATTGTATTGTAGAACGGTAACGCTAATTCAGTTAACAACAACGCGAGTGCGAACGCGATCGTTGCCATAATCATCGACTCACCCAGAAACTGGAGGACCAGGTCTTTCCGATTGGACCCGATGCTTTTCCTGATGCCCACCTCTCTCGCCCGCTTTTCGGATCGCGCGGTAGCAAGATTCATAAAGTTGATACACGCTATCGCCAGAATGAAAATGGCGATAACAGAGAAGAGCTTTACGTACTGGATCATGCCACCGTCCGGATCTTCTGCACCATCCCTAAATGCCATGTGCAGTCGCCACCGCGTCATACCGTGAAGGAAAAGCTCACGTTTTATACCATCATTGGAGTGGCGCGCAACGATGTCCTTGATTGCGTTATCAACTAATGTTTTATGTTCGTTAGAACTTAACTCGACGAACATGGGAAAGTTATAATTGTCCCAGCGCGAGCGTGTTTGCGCCACCGATTCCTGTGTACGCTCGAGGTAACTGAAGGGAACAATGTAGTTGAACCTGAAGGTGGAATTTTCAGGATGGTCTTCGACAATACCGGTTACTTTGAGTTCGTCTTTGTCATCCACTCTCACGATCTTGCCCATTGCATCTTCGTTGCCGAATAACAAACTGGCTGTTGATTGTGTCAGCACTATTCCTGATGGATCGTCCAGGACCTGCGTTGCAGCACCCTGCAAAAGTTTAAACTCAAACATCTCAAGGAACTCTTCTGAAGCGGCATAGCCATGTTCGACAATCCGTTTCTCTCCAACCGACAGTAACCTTGGTGCGCGCCACGTTGTAACGGCCACGCGGGCGATGCCGGCATTTGCCGTTTTCAATTCATCGAAAAGTGCCAACGGAAGGGACGACCATGTGTTGATCTTACCACCATAGTCCATGTTGAGATCAACTTCGTAGATACGTTCAGCTTTCGGGATGAAATTATCATACGTGGCTTCATCGTACACCCAGAGTGTGATCAACATACAGCAGGTAATACCGACTGAAAGACCTGCGATGTTGATAAACGAATAGGTCCGGTTCTTCAGCAGGTTGCGAAGCGCGATTTTCAGGTAGTTGATCAGCATGAATGACCGGTTAGATTACCGGTAACGACAAAGTTGCGGCCAAATTCAAATTACTGCTATAAGTCTGACCACAACCGGAAAAAAGCTGGTATTTGATGAAAGTTATGGACTATATCGAACGCTACCGCCCGATTCCGGTCACTTGGAATGATTGAAATACCTGGCTTCTTTCTCTCGCGCGAGGTCTTCCCTTTCGCGCTTGATGTGCACCTTCGCTGGCGGTCCAACCATGATCGGTACGCGTTCTACTTCGACGTTGGCAAGTTCCAATCCGTAAATTTCTTCCGTAGACAAACTGTGGCGCTTGATGAATCGATAGCCCTGGATGATAAGGTCATCGAATGTGGAGATCTCGCTATCGACCGACGCGAGCGAGTGGAGGATGATGAATTTGAAATCGGCAGGCATGCTGTGCCTGTTCAGTGAGTCATAGTGGCTTACGAGATCGATCTCGGCGTTCTCAGCCATATCATGAAGTATCTTGTTGAAGAGCAGGTTCACGCGGTGGTCTGCTTTGAATCCTAACTTGATGCGAACGAAAAAACACTTCTTAGGAACCACTGTATCTACTGAATACTTGGATGTATACGGGCTGTCGACCGTATCGACATGGATGAACCAATATACATCTGCGCGTTTCGGTCGTTTCTTAAAGATCGAATAGATGATATTGGAATCGATGTACCGTTTACTATCGGCCACGGCCATGTAAACAAGATTCGTCGCTTCTTTGGGAATTGATGTATCGTTTTGCAGGTCCTGGATCAACGGCACATAATGTTTGAGATCGACAAACTCTGTGTGACGATCGCGGAGTGCACGGGCCTTCAACAGGATGAACATCAACAGGAAGAAAACCGCGGCAATCGAGAACGTGAACCAACCGCCATGACTGAACTTATCGAGGTTCGATACGAGGAACATACCCTCGAGCGTGAAGAATACGATTCCAAGCACAAGGAATCTGAATGTTGATTTTTTAACCGTACGGAAATAGTAGACGAGAAGAGTTGTCGTCATTAGCATATCTACCGTGATGGCCAGTCCGTAGGCTCCCTCCATTTGCGCGGACTCACGGAAGATGAGTACGACGACAATCGTTCCGGCTAATAACATCCAATTGATCAAAGGGAGATATATCTGACCCTTGATCGAACTTGGGTAACGGACCATGGTGCTGGGCCAGAGCTTAAGTTTCATCGCTTCGTTCACTAATGTGAATGTACCTGAGATCAATGCCTGGCTGGCGATTATCGCTGCCATGGTAGCGATGATGATGCTGAAAAGGAGGAGGGGTTTTGGTACGAGCGCGTAGAATGGCGTGACACCGTCGAGCACACTGCCTTGATGATCGAGCAGCCACGCAGCCTGACCGAAGTAGTTGAGCATGAGGCAGAGGAATACGAACCACCATCCCACACGGATATTGCGTTTGCCGCAATGACCGAGGTCTGAATACATCGCTTCAGCCCCGGTAGTACAAAGGAATACGCCAGCAAGAAGAAGGAAGCCACCCGGGTATTGCGTAAGCAGGTTCCAGGCATACCAGGGATTGAGGGCGCGAAGGACCGAAGGGTTTTCAACAAAATGGATGGCACCGAAAATGCCAATGGTCACAAACCAGATCAGCATGATCGGGCCGAATGTTTTTCCAACAACGGTAGTTCCGAATTGTTGAAAGAAAAAGAGAACAATTAGAATACCGATAACGATTGGCGCTGTAGGTATCTCCGGAAAATCGATCGTTAAACCTTCCACCGCCGCCGAAATACTGAATGCTGGTGTGATGAATCCGTCCGAGATAATGGTACAACACCCGATAATAGCCGGGTAAATGACCCAGCTGGCTTTGTATTTTCTCACCAATGCATAAAGGGCGAATATCCCGCCTTCACCTTTGTTATCTGCGTTAAGCGCGAGGTACACGTACTTTATTGTAGTAATGATAACGAGCGTCCAGAATACGCAGGACAAACCGCCCAGTACAAGTGGTTCGGTTATCATCTGTTTGCCGACGATTGCGCGGAACACGTACAAGGGGGAGGTACCTATGTCGCCATAAATGATCCCCATCGATACGAGTACTCCGCCGACAGTAAGTGTGCTAAGCCTGTTCAGCCTATTTCCCATCCATCTCTGCTTTAACTTCTCCGAGTTTCTCCTCGCCCCGACCGATAATCAAACGATTACTGCGGTCGTAAGAGAAGTAACTGAATATCCAACTCATCAGCGTCAGGATCTTGTTCTTAAAACCGATGATCGATATTAAATGTACAAACATCCAAACGTACCATGCGAAGATGCCCTGGAATCGTATGCCTTTCAGATCAACAACGGCTTTGTTGCGACCAACGGTGGCCATCGAACCCTTGTCAAAATACCTGAATGGTTTAAGTGATCGTTTCCCGATGAGGTTGATGATATTCTTTGCGAGAAGTTTTCCTTGTTGCTGCGCGGGCGGCGCCATTTGCGGATGCCCTTTCGGGAACTTGCTGTCGCTCTCCATAAGCGCTACATCGCCGATGGCAAAAATGTTGTCGTACCCTTTCACCCTGTTAAATTCATCGACTGCAAGTCGGTTGCCTTTCACGATGGCTTCCGGTTGCAAACCGGAAACGGGGTTGCCCTTAATACCAGCCGCCCAGATCAACGATCGCGAAATTAGTTTTTCCCCCGTGCTGAGGTGAACCTCGTGTCCATCGTATGATTTCACAGCTGAATTGAGATACACTTTAACACCCATCCTGGTGAGAAACTCCAATGCTTTGTCACCGGCAGCGTCTGACATTCCGTTGAGCAGGCGAGGGGAGGCTTCGACCAGGTAGATATCCATCTGCCTCATATCAAGTTCAGGATAATCGCGCGGAAAAACATTCTTCTTCAGCTCGGTCAGTGCGCCGGCAAGTTCTACACCGGTTGGGCCGCCACCAACGATCACGAAGTCCATGAGGCTGTTCATTGTTTCCGGATCTTCAATGAGTAATGCGTATTCGAGGTTGCGGATGATCTTATTGCGCAACTTTGTCGCGTCGACGATGTTCTTCATGCAAGAAGAATATTGTTCGACCTCTTTCAATCCATAGAAATTGGTGATGCCACCGGTGGCAATGACAAGGTAATCGTATTGAACAGTTCCGATCGACGTTTCAATCCTGTTTTCCCCGGCCACTATCCGTTTTACTTCTCCAAGACGGAAATAAAAGTCGGTCTGCTTACCAAAGAGCTTCCGGAATGGAAACACAATTGAGTTGGTTTCTAGGCCTGAAGTAGCCACCTGGTAGAGCAGTGGTTGGAACGTGTGATGATTGTATTTATCAAAGAGTACAACCTGTACTTTTTCACCGCGAAGTCCTTTGATGACTTCAACCCCGCCGAAACCTCCTCCGATGACTATTACGCGGGGCTTGCCCAGGTCCGCGATGCGCGTGCGCGTTGTTATCAATTTGGGCATTTAATAAACTATAGAACCTGGAAAGGCTCAAATTTACAGCATGAGAAAGGATTTCACGACTTATAAATTAATTATTTAAAGGCAGGCTTTAGACGTCCAAACCCTGTATTTTTGCCGTTCGCAACACAAATCAAAACTAACACCCGTTATGCTGAGAAAACTTCTTTTTGTCTTAACTGTTGGAGCTGTCATGATGAGCTGTGGCAAGGAGTCTGAAAAGCTTCAAACACAGGTTGATTCACTCAAAGCCGAACTGCAAGCCAGCCAGGAATTTTCCCAAACACTTCAGGAAGTAGGTGTACTGATGGATTCCATTGATGCCAACCGCCAGTTGCTTCGTGTAAACATGGTTGAGGGTACTACCTATGAAGATTATACAACCCGCATGAAGGATATCAATAACTATGTTAAGGATACGCAGCGGAAGATCGAAGATCTCGAGAAATCTTTGAAGAAATCAAAAGGGGCTGCCAA
>WUUC01211808.1_pt1 | contig 14632 bp, 11 predicted proteins | sample 6278441 | NCBI WGS metagenome assembly WUUC01 (sample SAMN13675441, study PRJNA597444) | soil metagenome | isolation source: soil | place: USA: Washington | collected 2017-10
ACCGTCTGACAACCGGCTTTTCGACCCCACCACCGCTGATATGGACCGACACGGAAGTACCGCGAGTGCTGGTATCCAAAATGTCAGGGTCTGCCTTGTGCATATACTCCGGTACGTCAATGTTGAAGGCTTCAAGAATTGCCGGTGCCACATCGAGCGTGGAAATGGTGGAGCGCTCCGTGTCGATCGCACGCTGCCGAGGATCGTAAACGATCAATGCACCCTGCGGGATATGTCGCGCTGAACAAGCGATGTCGTCCTGATGCACATGGCTGCCAAAACCCAGGTCCTCAGCACGCACGAGTTCTTCATCGATCCGGCATGCATTTTGATCGTCCATGTTCTCCGAGTATACGAACAACTGAAACGAATCTTCCTTACGGTCGTAACTGATCGGCGCTATTTCGCGCTCGCCTTTGACGATCTTTCGCTCGCCAATTCGAATTTGCTGTAGTTGCCGTTCGAATGCATCTGCATACGCAGCGTCTACGATCACGCTCATACAGGGAACCATGGCGAACCGCTGACTCCACTGCCCTGATTGCAGGCCCAATCTGCTCATGAACCTCTTGATGTTGGTCACCGTCATAAATGACTTAGCAACCCGCGACTTGATGGCGGCTTGTCCCATGCTACTGGCGCACAGCAGCATGTATGAATCATCGCGTTCGCAAAATGCTTTGAGGCGACCAATCATGGCATCCAGCACCCTCATCGAATAGTCGATTTCTTCGCTGTACTTCTCGCGCCATTCTTGCGGCATGGCATTGTCGGCATCATTTGGAAATGTTGCCGCCCAATAACGATGCATCGCTGCAGCGACATGATTGGTATGCAGCGTTGCGAAGTCTGGCTTGGTCGTGCTCATGAGGTGCATGAACAGATCCAACGTGATTAATGGCTGAATCGCACGTCGCCGACACCGCAAGTGCGGTTTGAACAGTTCGCCCGCCAGTTCGGCAAGAGTAGCGCGCACCGTAGCGACACTCATGCCATGGGCAGCGTAATGCGCAAGGAATTCGCGAGCCTCGCGAAGCGGTATTCGTCGGTCGACGTTGCGCGCCGAACTGCGCGTCATCGCCAGATTGAATTTCTGAAAAGCGGTCAGCTCTTGGGGGTAAGCAAACGCCTCGTGAGAGAAAAAGTCCGGCACATAGAAGCAATAGTTGCTCACGTCCGCAGGTTTCGCCGAACTGTGCAACGACCCCATCACCCCTACTTTCCGGCCGCTGCGCGCGATCATGTCCCAGGTTGGGGGGAAATGGCGGTTGGCATAGTCAAGCGACTGGCCGAGATGCAAGATGCGGTGTTGCTCGTCGATGACGCCCCGATGCAGCGTCGGCCAACTGATCCACGGGTCGAGTTCGACCTGATCTTCGCAAATCGTCTCGAATTGCTTCGCGCTCGCCATCAGCGCTGCGATGTGGCTCCGTGGATGCTGGTCAACGAAGTGATCGAACACTCGATAGGGAATTTCGTTAATCTCGAACAGAATAATCTTGCGATGGCCTGACATACTGAGTCCTCCTGAAGGGACTATCCTGCAACTGTCCATTCAAAGCCCGATGGCCTTTTACGAACCACCAACCCCGACTATCTGAGCTAGACAATCGGACCGCATCAGCCCTCTCATCAATCCAACTCGAGATCCGCCAGGACAATTGCGCAGCGTCTCTAGAAGATCATTCTGATGCTTGCATTCGCAATGCGCGAATCATATTGCAGCTGCGGACGATCCGAGTCACGTTTCTCGATTCGTCCCGACAGCGTGAGCTGCAACATTCGCAATGGAATGTATGTGACGGTCAACTGTTGCGCTTTGACCCGATCCTGCCGCGGCTGCACTATGCCAATATTCACGCTGGGTCCCAGATAATCTTGGTCTTCGATGGAATACTCCAGCCGCACATTGATTTTCGGCGTTGGCGTCCATACCGGTTCGATGCTACCCCCAGTAGCAACAAAATAATCGGTTTCGGCATCGAGGTAAGCACGTAATTTCCGCCAGCCGAAGACATTGAGTGTAGTTTTACCGGTCGGTCGCCACTGCAGGTTTAGATCCCAGGTGCTACCCGAAAAATTGCCTCTTGGAAGGTCTGTGCCGGGGGTAAGCGGGTATTCGCGTCGCAGATACCCTGCGCCAAGCGCTAACGAAGTCTTTATTCCCAACGCATACTGCAAGCTGAATTGAGTGGTGTTCTCTTCGTAGCCACGGTCGAACTGCTGTCCATCGAGAATCGCTACACTCTTCGAATGCGCCTGCGTATATCGGTAGTCCCATCCATAACTATCACCTCGCGACGTCTCGTATTGAATGCCGAAAGTGCCGGAGTCGGTTGTCGTGTTATCGAACCGGCGAACTGCGGCGCTGTGCTCGATCTCGGCTCGGCGAGCACTAGCTCGCAGCCGCCAGTGTGGTCCCACCCGCAGAGCGGCAGTCCAAAAGGTACCCACTGTCTCGACGACGTCCTTTTGCAGGAAACGATTATTCTCGAAGCCTGCCTGAAAGCGCGCGTAGTCGGTACCCAGTTGTCCCGACAGATTGCTACCTAGTCGCCAGCTCCAGTTCGCGCGAGCGTTGCCAGTTGTGTCGTCGAGATCACTATTGTTCTGATACCGCATATCTTCCATGCGCGCTGTTACATGGAAAGTCTGCTCCGAGAGTTGCCATGCGCCTTCCATGCCGACTGACACGCGATTGATATAGTCTTCGCGACTGGCCCCTTTGCCCGAAGACCCTCCGTCGAGCACTTCATCTTCTGCCAAGCGATAAAGGTTGTCCTCGTAAGAGTACCGATCGGCCACCGATAACTGGAAATGATCGCCCTCATCAAGTGCCGCGAAGACGGATGAAGGCAGTAGTAACGCGGCGCAGGCCGCACCGCTGATAAGACGAATAATGCCGATGCAACCGCCCGGCAGCTCCACCAAGTCCCCTGTCCAACTCATGAAATTTTTCAACGCCCCACGCGCTGCTCGTAAGTTGCGAGAGATTAACTGAGCTCGTGCCCAACCGCTTGCTGCATAGCGTCGCAATTTTCCGACATAGCAACGTAGTCTCTGCGGATTATGCGTATTCATAGTCGCCGCCCATCTGCAGTTCTGTTCGGTGGACTGGCATCCTCAGGGCGAGTTCTGAGATCAACCAGGGATGGATTGATAGCTTGCTTGTTTGCAGTAGCACGGTCCCAGGGTTGCGGGAATACGCTCGATTCGTATACTGACCGCCGCAAGTGGGACGCACGTGAGGCGCAACCTGCACCGAGAGCAAGGCTGCTGCGGTATGACGAAGGGAACATCGTGTGAATGCGACTCAGTCGGTTTGGCACAAAGAGTATTACTACAGCCTCGACCTGCTGCGCTTTTTAGCCGCCTGTTTAGTAACGGGATTTCATCTGGGTTTTTCCTCCTGGATCAACCCTCATAGCAATGCCGGTCGCCTTGTGGCGGGTGAGTATCGGATTGTTGATGCGGTGGACTTCGTTTGGTTCGGCTGGGTGGGAGTCCAAATCTTTTTTGTGATTTCCGGCTTTGTCATTGCTAACTCAGCCGATGGCACAACCCCGGTTAAGTTTTTGCGCGGCCGTATCGAACGTCTTTATCCGGCCGCGTGGATTTGTGCAACGCTTACCGCGCTGGTATGGAGCGTAAGCGGGGTCGTTGATTGGCAGGAGATTGTCCGGCGGTACTTGGGCTCGATTGCGCTCTGGCCTTGGGGACCTTGGATCGACGGACAGTACTGGACTCTTGGCTGCGAGATCGCCTTTTATGCTGCCGTTTTCGCGTTATTGGCATGTCGCCAATTCGTTCGCCTTGAGTGGCTGGCAAGTGCACTGACAGCGATGGGATCGATCTTCATCCTCGTGCTTGCAGTGCACCGTTTGGGTTGGGTCGAGGTCCCCTATCTCACTTTGTTCACCAAGGGTGCCCTTCGACCGCTTCCGTTTTACTACGGCCAGTTCTTCGGTCTCGGCATGCTGATTTGGCTGTCAGTGCAAGGACGGCTCACTAGGACCGGGATGACCTGTGCCGTGATCGCGCTGTGCACAGGTAGCCTGCAAATTGGAATCGGTGCATTCAGCGCGGTACATCTTGAGGAACGCGCGTACTTAGGCCTCCAACAACGCTGGATGCTTCCGGTCTTGGCATGGCTCGTGGCCTGTTTGGTAATTTGGCTGTCTCGACCATTAGCGCAGCTCACGTCAGGCTGGAACTCTGCGACGTTGCGCGGAATCCGAGTTCTAGGGTTGATGACATACCCACAATATCTAGTCCACTTCACATTGGGTGTATGGATGATACGTAACTTGGTTGAACGCGGGGCTGCTCCGCTATCTGCGCTGCTGTGCGCCATCGTCGTCATCCTGTTTGTCTCGTATCTCGTCGCCGTTTACGGCGAGAAGTGGGTACGCAAACAACTGCGATCGATCCTGGCCCTATGTATTTCAGACGCCGCAATCGAGCGTAGACAGTCACTACGGTGGCTTGGACAGGCAGCTCCGCGATTGGCGAACCTTGAAAGCGCCTCGTCCTCCTGAGTCAGTTACCAAATAGCGATGGGCTATTCGGTGACAACCGAGACTCTCGCGCCCAACATTCTCAATTTTTGCCACACGCCATCGTAGCCGCGTTCAATCTGCCACGCGTTGTCTATCTCGGTCTCGCCTTCAATGCTTAAGCCGGCAATCAGCAAGGCAATTCCCGCGCGCAGATCCGTCGCACTGACGTGAGCACCGTGCAGCTTCTCGCCGCCGAAAATGCGCAGCATATTTCCCTGCACTGTACTGCGTCCGCCCATGCGCGCCAGCTCAGCGGCATACTGATAACGACCTTCAAAACGCAGATCGACGATGCGGGACTCCCCTTTGGCAAACATCGCCAGTGCCGCGAACAAGGGCTGCATATCGGAATTAATTCCGGGATAAGGACCAGTGGAGATATCGATGGGCTGACAACGACTGTTACGCACGATTACGGTATCGCCTTGCGTGTACATCTTTACGCCAGCTTCGCGCAGAAAAATCAGCGGTACTTCCAAATGCTGCATTGGAAAATTCCGAATCTCGATGTCACCGCCAGTCACAGCAGCGGCTACCGCCCAGGTAAAAGCTTCCACGTTGTCGGGAATGCAAGTGTGCTTGGCGCCCTGTAGCTGCTTGACGCCATGGATGACCACTCGTTCCTGACCATGTACATCAATGTTCGCGCCCATCGCCGTCAACAAGGCGATAAGATCCAATATCTCCGGGCGCATGTGCGGCCCCCAGATGGTCGTCGTTCCCTCAGCAAGCGCACCTGCCAATATCCCGCTCTCGGTCGCGCCGGTTGAACGAATCGGCAAGAAGATATCGCACCCTTTGAGACGGCCGTTGGGACTTTCTACCCACAAGTTGTCACCCCGCTCCTCCCAGCGAGCCCCCATCTTCTCGAAAATCATCAGATGCAGATCGATCTTGCGTTCACCTCCACCACCACCACCGATTGCGCAGCCGCCAGGGTTGGGCACGCAAGCTCGTCCGAATCGGGCGAGCATCGCGGCTGCCATCAATATGGTCGAGCGAATTGAGCGCTCTTGCCACTGTAGATCGTGACTGAGTTCAGAGGGCTCGGAGATGACTGCACTCGCCCCGTCGAAGTTGATCGACTTACCAAGCTGCCTGAGCATATTCAGCAGAACCGTGGCATCCAACATCTGCTGCGGGTAGGGCTGGAGGATACAGGTATCGCCGGTGAGGATCGTTGCGACCATCAGACGCAGCATGCTATTTTTTGCCGCGCTCACTTCCACCATTCCCGTGAGCTTTCCGCCCCCCTGAATTTTCACGATCTTCGCTGGCGGTGGGAGCATATAACCTCGCTGCTACAGGACAAGACAAATGGACGATTCTCGCCCGGATAACATACCGCGGGCGCCCGACGGGGCCGGGCTCATTCAACGTATCAAGGCCGACTACCGCTTTTATAGCGGCGCATTCGCGAATCCTCGCAAGCCCACAGGGAGCAGTCTGTCGAGAATTTGGAGTGCCTCAATGAAGCTCGGGTTTTGGGTCCTTTTCTCATACCGAATTCGCCACACGTTGGTCCGACGCGGACCAATACTGCGAAAGTTGGGTGAACTCATTGGTCTGTGGACCAAAGTCGCCACTGGCTGTCACATTAGTCCAAAATGTTCGATTGGCGTGGATGTCAGCCTGCCGCATCCCGTAGGCATTGTGATCGGCGATCGTGTCGTCATCATGAATCGGGTACGAATCTATCAGAGTGTGACTCTTGGGTCGGGAGATATTGGCAGCAATAGTTATCCAACCATTGAAGATGAGGTCACCATTTTTGCGAACGCGGTGGTCGTTGGGAAGATCACCTTGGGCGCGAGAGCGACCATTGGCGCAGGCGCCATCGTGCTGCGCAGTGTGCCCATGGACTGCAGCGCAGTCGGCAACCCAGCGCGAATCATTGATAAAAAAACTGATGCGAGTCCCATTGAACCAGCGGCTGGCGCTGATCTCCGACAAGTTGAAAGCACCTGAACTCATGGTGGCACGGCCCGTACAGCGAGGGCCATGTCACCACAACCCTACATGCCTCTCTCATCATCGAATCTACGGTCAGCCATTAATGTAGGTAGCCATTTCTGTCCGACGCGACCACAATCATTCCTACATTCACAATAGCAGGGGACTTTGCGTTGCACAATTGATCGGAATGGTTTATTCCTACACCGTCGAACGAATGCCGCTGAATCTCTTTCTAACTGGACTGCACTATGCACTGCAGCAGTGCGTGTGCTTGTACTGCGATTGGCAAAGTGCCATTTGCTGCAGGTCAATGGCTCGAAAAGCGCTCATGACTTCCATCGATCAAGCATTCTTTCATCAAGCTGTAACTGACGAATGCGAATGCAAGGTAGTGCGTGAATAACTCGTTAGTGCAAGATTTATTACGCATTGGGTGTGGCCAGGTAACGCAAAACGCGGCACTTCGCAAATACAGTCGGTGGCGCATTGGCGGGCCTGCAGACCTGCTCGTCGAACCAGGCACAGTAGAGGGTGTAAGAAACTGCCTTGCATGGTTGCACCGCGAAGGCTTACCAGTGGTAGTCATCGGTGATGCTTCCAACATTTTGTTCGATGATGCCGGGGTCCGCGGTGTGGTGCTGCGCGTTGGCCGGGCACTGAGTCGTTTCCGGATTGTCGGTGAGACCGCATGGGCTGAGGCTGGCCTGTTCGTGCCGCGATTTATCCGTGCATTGGGCAATGCCGGCTTGCATGGCGCTGAGCACGCAATAGGTATACCCGGCACCTTAGGCGGTCTTGTGATGATGAATGGTGGCAGTCAGCGCAAAGGAATCGGCGAGCACATTACGCGCGTACATTGCTGTGATATTGCCGGTACCGATTTCACCTGGACCCATGAGCAATGCAAATTTCGCTATCGCGGCTCAAGATTGCAGGATGTCGCAGCTATTGTTCTTGAAGCGGAGTTTTCCTTTGAACGCGGTGACCCGCGTAAGATGCGTCGTGAAATGCTGCAAATCATGCACCAGCGTAACGCCAAATTTCCACGTGAGCTGCCGAATTGCGGGTCGGTATTTATCAGTGATCCAGCAATGTACGCCATCGTCGGTCCGCCCGGCAAAGCGATTGAGAACGTCGCATTGAAGGGCCACCGCATCGGCGACGCCCAGATTTCTCCGCTGCACGCCAACTTTATCGTGAACCTCGGTGACGCCAGTTCCGCTGACGTACTGCAACTGATACAGCTTGCGCGTTCGCAGGTCCATGCACAGACGGGCTTTTGGATGCAGAGCGAAGTGAGACACATTACCCCCGATGGCATCATCCGTCCTGCGCACGAATCCGCGCAGCAACTGGTGACATGAATAGACCCCATAGCACTCATTCACCGTCACGCTGGAACTGCACCTCCCACGCGCGTCGCCCGATTCGGGCGGTATATCGGCAAAGCCGCGTTGTCCACTGCTACTCATGAGCAAGCGCAGCTTCACACAGGACGTGATGTCGGTATTGACGTCTAGAGTCCTCGCCAAAGCATGCCAATTTCTGATCGGGGTCGTTACGGCGCGCCTAATCGGACCGGAGGGCCGCGGCTTAATCGCTTCTCTGACGGTCGCGCCGGATCTGGCATTGACCTTCTCCCAACTGGGAGTGCGTCAGTCGGTCGCTTATTTTGTCGGCAAAAAAGTTCATGAGACTGCCGAGATTGTGCCGACACTCCTCGGGCTGGTGCTGATCTCCAACTTCACCGCTATTATCGCCTGCCTCATCTACTACCATTTCACCGGCCTGACTGCGCAGCCGTGGTTGCTGTTGACGCTGGCGCTGGCGCCCATCCCATTTTCACTACTCACCAATTACGCGTCGGGAGTCTTCCTCGGCAAACAGATGATCGTTCGCTTCAATCGCGTCAATTGGATTCCCATGGCGCTGAATCTTGCGCTGGTCATAGCGATTGGTTGGGCAGCTAATCTAGGAATCATAGGCATCATGATTGCTGCGGTGGCTGCAGCCGTGGTTAGCAGCGCTTATGCCATCTACCTGCTAAGCAGGGTCGTCCCTCTGCGAATTGGCTTCAACCGCGCTATCGCCAGCAAGCTGACGCGGCTTGGCATGGTCTACGCAACCGCGCTTTTCATGCTCACACTAAATTACCGCCTGCCGATCCTGCTACTGCAAAATCTCAGCTCATTCTCGGAAGTGGGTGTCTATGCCGTGGGGCAAGCGCTGGCATTCATCATCTGGGAGATTCCCGCGGTACTGTCGAACCTGATATTTTCCCGAGGGGTGAACAGCACCGATGGAAACGCTTTTGGCGACAAAGTCGTCGTTCTGGCCAGAGTGGTCATTCTGGCTGGTATCGCAATCGCCATTGCTTGCGCGATCGTTGGCCCCATGGCGATTCCACTCATCTACGGTAAGGAGTTTGCAGGAAGCGCAACGGTCCTTACGATTCTGCTGCCGGGGACAGTTGCCTTTATGGCTTTCAAGATCCTCCATATGGACATCGCCGGTCGCGGTCGTCCATGGGTGTCGATGCCGGTGGTAGTTCCATGCATGATACTGAACGTTGTGTTCAGTACTGCTCTTATCCCGAAATACGGCGCCTATGGAGCAGCAGCCATGACCAGTGGGAGCTATGTAGTTGCCTCATTGATCTATGTCATCGTCTATGCACGCATTACAGGTCGCACGATAGCTTCGATCGTCGTATATCGACGCAGCGATTTTGCTGCGGCATTGCAACGGCTGCCATTTAGACGTACATGACCAATCAGACGGAAATCTCCGTGCCGCCTACCACACCGAGCGTGTCGATAGTAACGGTCTACTACAATCGTGCCGACCACGTCGCCGATTCGATTCAAAGCCTTTTGAATCAAACCCTGGACGATATCGAAATTATCGCTGTTGATGACGGCTCGACGGATGGCACCGTTGCGGCACTCCAACGCTTCGACGACCCACGCCTGCGAATCATCGAGCAAAAGAATTCAGGCTTTGTGGTTGGTATCAATCGCGCTATTCGTGCCTCACGGGGCCGCTACGTCGCTATTCACGGTTCGGGTGATATCTCATTCCCAGATCGCGTGGCAGCTCAAGCTGCTGTCCTGGACACCAGACCCGAGGTTGGCGTGGTGGGCTGTTACGTACAAAACCAGGACCCACTGGACCCCTCGAAATTTCACTACTTCAAGTCTCCCAACGGTGTGAATTTTCAGCAGGCCATGCTGAACGAAACGCTGTTCACGCACGGAGAGGTCATGTTTCGGCGTGAACTGTTCGATCGGGTCGGCGGCTATCGCGAGTTCTTCCGCTTCGCCCAAGACCGTGATCTTTGGCTGCGCATGAGCCGTCACTGCGGCTATTACATTGTTGAACGTCTACTCTATCAGCGTTTCAAGCTCGAGGACGGCGTGGGAACCTCGGTCGACAAGCTAATTTTGCAGGGCCTGCTATCCGACTTCGCCGTGCAGTGTGCGCGATCTTGTGCAAAGGATGGGCGTGATTTGCTCGAGCGCTACGGCGCGGCGGCGCCCTTGCTCCGCAGCCGCTCACTCGCACTCGCACAACGTTACTATGGCTTCGGACGACTCATGCTGATCGGCGGCAGGCTACCGGAGGCACAGCGCATGTTTGAGGCGTCGCACGCGGAAGTGCCATCCATAAAAGCCCAAATTTTTCTGACCGTGCTTGGGATACAACGCAAGTCGCCGGTCGCCTGGATCACCCTCGTCCGTCCAATGTTGTTGGCAGCGATTCGTGCTCGGACGGCAGCTCGCAGTGGCTAGAGTAGGCACTGACAGACCGATCCGCTAGCAGTACACCGATGATCGAAGCCAACAGCGTTCCCTATGTGAGCATCATCGTGCCAGCGTTCAACGAATTGAACCGCATTGGCCGATGCATCGATGCACTGCGTCGGCAAACGTGGCCAGCAGATCGCCTGCAGATCATTATCGCCGATAACGGCTCGAGCGATGGCACATGGGAGCTGCTGTTGCGCACAGCTGGCATTGTGCCGGTTCAGGAACAGCGACCAGGCTCCTATGCAGCACGCAATCTCGCTCTGCGGCACGCCACGGGGGATATCGTTGGCTTCACCGACGCAGATTGCATCCCGGACCCGGACTGGATTCGCAATGCTGTTGCTCACCTGCGTCAGCCGCACACGGGCATCGTCGCGGGCCATGTGGAATTGGACTACGGGCACGAACCGCCGTATAGCGCGAGTGAATTATGGGAGCAGCGTTTCGCGTTCAAGCAAGCGGAGAACGCACGCAACAAGGTTTGCGTGACAGCGAATTGGTTCAGCAACCGCTCCCTGCTTGAGTCAATGAAGGGATTCGACGACAGTGTTCGCTCCGGTGGCGATTATAAATTGTCGGCAGCCATAGCAGCTGCCGGTTACGACATCGTATACGCCCCGGACGCGATCGTTCGCCATCCCGCTCGCACCAGTATTGCTGCGCTCGTCAGCAAGCGTCGCCGTGTGGTGGGCGGCATCTACATGACGCGCTGGCGGCGCGTTAGCCGGTTTCCAATTTTTGTAGCGCTGTTGATCCGGGACGAGCTGAGGCGTATCGCGAACGTACTAGCGAGTGCGCCGATGCCGATGCGTGACCGCATCAAACTCAGCGGTGTCATGCTTGTTTTATGCGCCTCAGCAGTCACGGAAGCACTGCGCCTGCGAGTTGGCGGCGAGCCACGCCGCCAATAGCCGATCAACTCCATTGCAAGATCTATGAGTTCCATGCAAGTAACCGTCTACATGCCGACCAAAAACCGCGAGGTACTGCTGCGCAAAGCCGTCGCATCTGTTCTCGTGCAAACTTATGCGAATTTAGAGCTGATCGTTGTCAACGATGCCTCTACCGACGGCACACCCGGTTATCTTGAGGAGCTGATTGCCCGAGAGCCGCGCGTCAGAGTCATCCATCACGAAACGTCCACCGGCGCTCCCCGTTGTCGCAACGATGCAATCATGGCAGCGCATGGCGAGTACGTGACCGGACTTGATGATGATGATGAGTTCCATCCCGGACGCATTCAGGCGTTGGTCGACTACGCGCAGCTGCTGGAGCGCGCAGAACAACCATTTTCCGGCATCTACACACAAGATGTCGGGGATTACGGCGACCGGCAGCAGGTCAGCAAAAAAAGCGGGCTAGCGACCTGGCAGGGTCTCTTCACCTGCAACGATATCGGTAGTCAGTTGTTCGCCAAGCGCAGTACCTTTATCGATGCTGGGCTGTTCGATGAACAAATGCCTGCCTGGCAAGATCTCGATCTGTTTATCCGAATTGTCAACAAGAGCGGTCCAGCGCGCCTACTGGACGCGGCGCTTTACACGCTAAATGTCGAACCGAGACAAGATCGCATTTCGTTTGGCTCAAAGGACCGGATTCTGCGTGCCTACGCTCGGCTCGCCGAGAAGTGGAGTGATACACCGGCATCAATGCGCCAAGCTCTGTTTTTGCAAGCCTTCGGCCGACACTACGGCTACAGGCCTGGTTTACGCGACCTGTTAACTTTCTTTTCTATGGGATTTAGCTTGCGAAACCTTCGCACGCTTTCTGGGCTATATGTCCGCGACCTAGAGAATGCCCATCGCACCTAAAGGGTTGCACAGCCGATGGCTCTTTTGACATTTAAGTCTGCGATAGATATCCGCGGCGGATACCCTGCGCCCAAATCAGCTTGAACCGGGCTTTTCCGACATCAAATGCGGCTAATGCCACCAAAGCAGCAATAACGCTGCGCATGACTCGCTGATATGCAAAGTGTCTGGAGAAGCCATTGATTTGTAGTACGCGACCAAACCCCCGTGAATACAGGGCCGCTCTGCGGAGTGTTTGCGCGCTGTAGCAAGTGTCGACCTGATCGTGATGTACAAGAAGATCGAAGAAAAACTCGACTTTGGCTCCTTGGGCTAAGGCGCGCAGTAGAAAATCCGTCTCTTCCCCAGATCCGTATTCTGTTCCTGCACCCACTCCCAACGATTCGTCAAAGCCGCCAAGCTGACGTGCGATCGGAGTCCGGGCGAAAACGGCATTGGAGTTGCCGCATAGCCAAACATTCATACGATTGACCATAGCGGATCGCGGCAGAAAACGTCCATTGGATTCACGTCCGTCCGCATCAACCGTTCGCCCAGTCGCGATCCCCAGCGCCCCGTTAGTAAACAGTTGCTTTACATGTGAGATCACTTGCGGTGGATACCAGCAATCGTCATCTGGGAAAGCGACGATATCGCCGCGTGCCGCCCTCAACCCTACATTGCGCGCTCGCGATAGACCCAGGGCCGACCGTAGATACACCGTATTGAGATGCTGTGCAGCCTGCTCGACCAGATCAGCCAAATGCCCCGGTTCGCTCTGATCAACGATGATTAGCTCGAAATCTTTGCAATCCTGCTGCTGCAACGACTGTAGCAAGCGCGGCAGATGCTCCCGCTTGCCGATCGTGCACATGATCAGAGAAATCACGTCGACCTCGGCGACGCAAGATAGACAAGGTAGCGCTGTTTGGCACCGCTCCTCATCAGGCGATACCTTCCCGTAACCGGGGCGGGGATGATGTCTGTGACTCCGCGATTTCGTAAATCTGCAGAACGCGACTGCGGAAGGCCTGGCTGCCGAATCTACTCGAAGCCTCGCGCCGCCCCTGCGCTCCCATTCGTGTAGCGAGCATTGGATCGTCTATGAGCTGCCGTACGTAACCGACCATTTCAGTATCTGTCCGGGCAATGAAGCCCGTCGCGGTATGGCTGACTGCATCGCGATTTCCCGCGCAATCGTTGACTACGCATGGCACACCTGCCGCCAGTGCCTGAATAACCGCGATCGGCAGTCCTTCCCATTGCGATGTCTGCACATAAATATGGGCACTGGCTAAAAAGCGCGCCACGTCATCGGCACCGACCCAGCCGGTGACTTCACAGCCCGACGATCGCAATTCTGCCTTGTAATGATCTTCGCCATCCCCGACCCAAATGCAGCGCAGGTTAGGGATGTGAAGGCGAAGCGCACGCGCTAGCAGCGCGAATCGATCCGGTGCTTTCTGGCGCGACAATCGACCCACACTCACGATCGTCGGCACGGCCTGACCTTGTCGTTCAACGGTGAAAAAGCGGCCGGCTACCGGGTTTTCCAGAGACAATGCACGGCGGTTCGACAAAGCCGCAAGCATCTCCGTCTCGCTGCGCCCGCAGCCAACCAGCGTCGCGTTTGTTCGGGCAGCCAGCGCCTCAAGCCCTCGAAATAGAACATTGCGCAACGGCCGCTGCGGATCTAGAAACGGCAACCCGTGCGGTGAATAAAGCACACGCGTCTGTGCATCTGCGTTCATGGCGGCCAACGCCGCTCTGCCGATGAAACCTGCCTTCGATGAATGCAAGTGGACCACATCGGGCTTCCATTGGGTCAATGCCTCACGCAGCGCTCGCCACAAACCGGCAATGAACTGAAGGTGCAATCCACCCGCCGATGGAATCTTGATGAAAACAACCCCCGGTGGAAACGCAGCTTCCACATCTGCCGGCGTTTCTGCACGTACACTATAGGCGACCATTTGCTGCGCACCGACATTGGCCAATTCCTGTGCCAATGCAATCATTACCTGCAATGTCCCAGCAGCGGCGCATTCCGTCACATGCAAGACACGAGGTCGCGAGCAGACCATAGAAGCACGTATCACGTCTGCTCCCGCAGATAATCCCGGTAGGCTGCACCGCTGCGCTCATTTAGGCCGAGAACTGCAACGATCTCATCGAGAACAATGCGAGCGTTAGCAGTCCACGTATACAACTTCAACCGACCCGCAGCTGCATCCAGTAATCGACGGCGATCGTCGGCCCGCGCCGGCAGGCTTTGAAGCAAATCACCAAGGGCATTGCCGTCGTGAGGGTCGAAGTAGATAGCCGCATTGCCACACACCTCTGGCAACGAAGCCGACCGGGCCGCCAACACCGGACAGCCATTGGCCATGGCCTCAACGGCAGGAAGACCGAACCCTTCATAGATCGAAGGAAACAAGAACCACGCCGCATGCTTGTACAGCACGCCAAGGTGCTCATCAGGAACGAATCCAAGGTACTGCAAATTCTGAGGCGGTGG
>WUUC01073578.1_pt1 | contig 14627 bp, 16 predicted proteins | sample 6278441 | NCBI WGS metagenome assembly WUUC01 (sample SAMN13675441, study PRJNA597444) | soil metagenome | isolation source: soil | place: USA: Washington | collected 2017-10
GGCGATCGCTCAAAGACTAAAAGTGGATTCAAGGTTGAGCTTGACCCAATATCCGATCAAATCCTACGGAGGCATTCTTACAATCTGACCTTTACAGATCAAGCGTTCAATGAAGCCGTGAAAAAAATGTTTGTAACAATTTTTGAACTCTATAGGCCCTACTTCGAGGACAAGTACGATGAAGAGTATCAACTGATTTATTCGCAGCGGAAATCTAAGGGCGATGAAGAATTCTTAGTTTTTCAGCACAAAGGCTTGTTTGCAGAAGGCATGACTGGCCGCCGTACCTTTATTACAAACCTAAACGAGGAAGCGAGTGAGGCAACTATGAGGGAGAATATGCGAAGGACAGGGCATGCTAGAATTCAAACTCATTTGGGTTATCAAAAGGATCGGCAAACTGGCAAAAATTCTAAAAGGAGGAGTTTGTTTGGAGTGAGTAAGATAATTCAACCCGAAAATGAGGATGTGAAGGCAAAATCACTTTTAAAAACAAAACGGCGTCAGCGAATTATGTTGGAATAAGGTAATTCGTAATTAAGCTTACCATCTTCAGGTTCGAATCAGTGATATTGTAGCACGTCGTATCTCTGCATTAACAGATTTTTATACGCTTCCTTCATTGTTTGCGAGAGGAAAGACTTGTCTATCCACGCATGGGCTGTTGTTCGATTGTCCTCCATTCTTCTGAACACACCTTGGATCTGTTTGTCGTTCAGACCAAGAGCCTTACCAAGTGTAATGAAATTCTCAAGTTTAAGTTTTCTCTTTTTGCCTTCCAATGTCAGCGCAAGTTCCTCATCATCCTTTGGGTTGACAATAACAACGTTTACTAAGTCGTAAGCCGAAGAAAGTTTCCATTCGTTGTTGTGTTTGATCATGGAGAAATTTTTCAGGTGCATGTCATTATTCCCTGTTAGAAAACTAAATACACTCAGTTCGAAAAAGCGTACCTGATCAAGCAACGTATTCGTTGAGTATTGTGCGATGGCTTTCCCAACACGTTCCATTGAGCTTCTGTATTTGTCAGACGCTTCTGTAATTTGAAACATATCGATCATGTGGATCTTAGTTCCATCTGGCTTGCGGTCGATGCGCCGGGAGATATAAGAAAGCTCACCTGACTTTAAGCGGATCAAACTGGATGGAACCGTTTCTATTCCGAATGCCTCGCCGATCCGCATGGTTACATGCTCATTCTCTGGCATATCTGGGTAGTGTTCAGAAGGTGGCTTGAGAATGTAGAAGCCACCAAGCGTTCCAACAACGGTAAGTTTTTTGGCAGCACTCGCAGCGGTGCTGATTTCAGTTAACGAAAGTTTAGGCTGGACACCTGGAACTGCCACGCTGCTTTCCACGACGCTTTTTGCCAGGGCAGCCATTTCACCAAGCGAATATTCCAGCACGGGAGCAGTTTTTGTTCCGAAGAATTTAAGACTGCACCGCTCGTGAAAATCAGTTTCCTTGTCCAGTGCCTCGTAACAATACAAACAGTTATTACTCATCTTTTTCAATGACAGGTTTTACACTCACAGCGCCAATACAATTCTGGCAACAAGCCAGCAATAATCCCATTCGATCGTTGGGATTGATCTTCCAGCTTTTCGATGCGATATCCAAGAGCCATCCTTCTGGGATAAGGCCATCGAAGAAAGAAAACAATCTCTTTTCGCTATAAAGAGTTTTGTTAACAGGCATTGAGAAGGTCAAAAACTGGTCGGGATACTTTTCGATGTAATCATTATCATAGGCGAAAGTATAGTCGCCATCATCCGTTTCTGTAAGGGTGCCTGCTAATGTATCGTTATAGTAAATTTCACCTCGTCTCATTGTCATCGTTGGTTAGTTCACGCTGATTGACCGGAGCTAGCTCATGACCAAACATCTTTAACACCTGGTTTACCTTTTCCAGCTGTAGTCGGAGGTCACCCTGTTCGATTTTTCGGATAACCGTAAGCGCGACACCCGCCCGTTCGGCAAACTCGGTTTGCGTGAGGTTAGCATTCTTTCGTTTTTCTTTGACAAATGCAGCTAGTCGCTTCATTTTATATGTATTTTAATATAATAACTGCAAATATGAATATATTATATGTATTTAAATATAAATATAAGAATGTAAATACAATTTATACGTGTTTAGATATAATAAAGTGGAAAGTGAAAAATAGAGGGCTGTAACATGATAAGGGAGCGTACAAGGGAACGAGTAAATATTTAGTAAGGTATTTGTGAATTCGGACGTAAGTGATAATTTTGCATATCATGCTTGAGATGGATATAAACAGTATTGAATTTTTTGAATCAGAGGACGGAATGGGGCCTGCGAAGGCAACGGTTCATAAATCAGGAAAATTGGGATTTAGTCGCGCGGCTAATAAACTAATCGATTTCGACGCTAATAAGTTCTTCAAAATTGGCCGAAAAAAGGCGGAAAATGGAGATAAGAGCGATATTCTTTATTTAATTCCAGTGGCCGAAAAGGACGAGTTTGCTTTCACGATCATCAAGGCAGGAGGCTACTATTCGCTAAAAACGAAGAGGCTTTTGAATCAGTTAGGGATTGATTATAGAAATGAGGACAGTTCAGTAATTTTTGATATAGACGAAGTAAGGGATAAGGAGAGGACTTACTTCAAATTGACAGCTAGAAAAGGTAAGGGTAATCTCCCCGAAGACACTGAATAAGACATTGTGGCATAAAATACCCAATCAGATGGATTGGCGCGATTTTTGACAACATCATTGGATTTTTTAAACCGAGTTACGCTCGAATTCCCCCTAAAAAGAATGTGCCAGGCGCCAACCTGACACAGTCCATTTAGGAACCTGTTAAGCTTGTCAGGGATCTGATACACATACTCCCCGACTATAGACGGCTGAGCACCGAATCTATGCCCTACAGGGATTTGCGTTTTTTTGTTTGCCAGTAAGCATTTTCAAAACGACCGCAAATGTAAAAAGGTTTATCTAAAAATAGAGAATTCTTAATTAATAATGAAACTCTGCCCAGGATAAACGGTGTATCCGTCCCACCATCGGGTGATGACTGGGAGGTGTCAACGTTAGAGGCGCCATATAACTTAATAACCATAAGTAATATGGAAATTGAAATTTTTACACTGGCAGATTATGCCGCAGATCAAGGCAACAGTAAATTAACTGTTGTTGGTACATTCGACACCCTTTTCGCTCAACAATTACCGACGGCGCATCCGCATTGCTCAATAGCGATCCGCATTAGGATAGCAAACAGTGAAGCGGGTAAGCATGCTTTTGAAATCAAATCTCTTGGCCCAAATGGCAAAGAGTTTACGCCTCCAATAAAAGGTGATCTCACAGTCATGCAAAATCCCAACGCCGATTACACGACGTTGAATCTGGTTATGGGTATGAACAACCTGAAGTTCGAAAAAGCTGGAAAGTATCATTTCGAATTTCACTTCGATCGTGAATTCAGAAGTGGACTAACCTTGACTGTCGTAAATGGCTTGCCAAAAGGCATGCAGAAAGCGGCGTAACCTATCCAAGGGAGCAGAAATTTCTGCTCCCTTTTTATTTAATACCAAATACCCTTAAGAATGAAACTTATTACCGCAAGAGTTCAAAACTTCCGTTCTATTGAAGACACGGGTGAATTTGATATCAATGACCTTACCTGCCTGGTCGGAAAGAATGAAGCAGGAAAGACCGCAATATTACAAGCGCTAGAGGCGCAATTGCCTTACTCCGATGCGGCAAACGGCGGCTATGACATAACAAGAGATTACCCGAGGCGATTTGTGACTCAATTTGAGCAGCGTCATCCATCTGGTGAAGCAGTTGTTTGTACTACACAATGGGAATTAACCGATGGCGACAGAAATGGCATCGGAGAAGAATTTGGAAAGGATAGCGTAACGGGTAACAATGTGACTATCACAAGCGGTTATGGATTCAAAGGTACACGTTGGACTTTGCCCATCGATCAGAAGAAGGCGCTAGAGTTCCTCCTTTCAAAATTCAAACTCGATGCATCGGAAAGAAATGTTCTCAATAAAGCAACAGACTCTACGGAGCTTCACACAATCTTGAATGGATTGCAAAGAACAGATAAACAAGAATCGTTATTTCAACATATCGGAAAATATACTTCGACTTCTATCCTGAAAAAGATTATAGCCATTCTGTCGCCTAGAACGCCGAAGTTCCTATATGTTTCGCATTACGATCGGATGTCAGGACAAATCTCAGTCGAAGACCTGATCCAGAAAAAAACCAATAAACGTTCCTCTAAGGAGGACGAGATTTTCCTCTCATTGTTAAATCTCGCTGGCACGTCATTAGAAGACTTGAAGGATTCAACAAAGTACGAAGAACTTAAAGCCAAATGCGAAGCAGCATCAAATAGTATAAGTGGGCAAATTTTCCAGTACTGGTCCCAGAACGATGCGCTTGAAGTGCAAATTGATTTTTCACCAGGTCGAGCCAACGATCCAGCGCCTTTCAACAGCGGAACTGTCGTGCGTGCTCGAGTCTGGAATGGGAATCATCGTGCCAGCGTACCTTTCTCAGAACGAAGCGCAGGATTCGTTTGGTTTTTCTCATTCCTCGTTAAGTTTGCAGAGATTCGCAATGATCTCGGTGATGTAATTATCTTACTAGATGAACCTGGCCTGACCCTTCACGGCAAAGCGCAATCTGATCTCCTTCAATATATCGAACATGAATTATTGCCACACCATCAAGTAATCTTCTCGACCCATTCACCGTTTCTTGTGCCAGCACATAGGCTTGCTGATGTGAAAGTTGTCGAAGATGTATTAGAAAGGAAGAAGGGACAGAATAGGCCGATCGTGCATGGAACGAAAGTTTTAAAGGATGTTTTGGAAACAGACAAAGACACGCTTTTTCCTTTGCAGGGCGCTCTTGGTTACGATCTTTGTCAGTCGCTGTTTGTGGGTAAGTATACCCTGTTGGTTGAAGGGCCTTCGGACATTCTGTATCTGCAAATTTTGTCATCTGCTTTGAAAAAAGGGGGACGGATCTCCCTGGATGCGCGATGGACGCTTTGCCCAAGTGGCGGTATTGACAAAATGCAAACATTCATTTCACTCTTTGCTGGAAATCATTTAAACGTTGCTGTTCTTTCTGACCAGGGCAACGCAGATAAATCTAAGATCGAACGATTGAAGAGAAATGATATTCTTAAGGCGGGTTGGGTTTACTCGATAGCTGACTTCATCGGCCAAGCCGAAGGCGACATAGAAGATCTATTCGACCCTGAGTTATTTGTGCAAATTATCAATGAAGCGTTTGGACTAAAGGATGCTAACAAGCTGGATGTTGCTAAGCTTGATTCTGCGGATAAGAATACCACACGTTTAGTAAAAAAGTGCGAAGCCGCATTTCGGGTTATGACTGCCGATGCACCAAAATTTGATCATTTCACGCCTGCGGAATGGTTACTTAAAAACACTGGCATTTTTGATACGAAAACAGATTCAGTTTTAAAGACTCTTGAGCGCGCTGAAGCGGTATTTAAAGCGTTCAACAATCTTCTGGAATGATATGATCGACATCGAACAAGAATGATGCTAACTGAAGAATGGGTTACAACATCAATATATTTTTCGTGCGTTTTTAGCGAGATTTGGCTATCTTTATTGTGTAAGAACTCGTTCTTTTATTTGATTGAATTTAGATCAGATTGTGTATGGTGACCTACTCGGGGACCATATCAGATTGATTGCGATAACTAGATGATTTTCAATAAGATCTCGCGAAGGTTCGAATCCCAGCGGGATCACAAAGTTATCGCTTCACACAGCGAAATGAAACCAAGGCCGCTCAGATGATATGTCTTAGCGGCTTTTGTTTTCAGCCAATCATCCAGCAACAATCAAAACCAAAAATATAGAGGCCTGTCCTGCAATGGTCTTCGTTTACCGCGCTCATTTAAGTGAGCCGTATCTTTTCGATGTCACTTTGTGCCGGACTACAAACCGGAAGTAAAGGGTTCTCACCGTCCTTCCATCCCGGGTTCACTTGATACCTGCAATATCCTCAAAACAATACTGGGATAATTCAAAGATCGGGTTTACTGAGCAGTTTAAACTCATGCTTGTCAACAAGTAATTTAGAGTTTCTGATGAAAAGGCACAGAGATTATTAGTGTTATCCAGTCCGGGATTTCTTTACGGAGTCAAATGCAGAAAAAATAGGAATACCTAAAGCTGCGAGGAATGCAATGACAAAGGCCTTCAAGTATTAATCGGATATTAGCGTCCAAAACAATTTAACTTCACTCATGAAGAATGCCATCGGTTTAGATATCGTTCATTCCGGGAAATCACGCGTTGAGCACTTTTTGAACAATGTGAATGAGGATCTTGAACAAATTCCGTTTAACGGTCAGGAACTGCGCGGCATCGACGATATTATAGCAGGTTTTAAATTCAAGGTGAAGGGTCGATCTGCATTTGTCATTGTGATCTTTGCTACATCGTATTCTCATGCGAATGAGATCGAGGCGGCTAATTTGCCTGCAAGAGCTGATATAAAGTGGACCATCAATGGCACAATTCTATTCGGTGTTGAATCAGATGATGAGGATGCTTCAGGTGACCTGTTGAGTTTCTTCGCCGGCAGAGAATGATTGAGTCACTTGACAGCACTTTACGTCTCGTTGTTATGAAAATCCAATATTGCTCGGACCTACATCAGAATTCCCGTTCAACAAAAAGTACCTCAAAGCCAATTCAATAAAGCCAGAAGGTGAAATTTTTAAGGCAGGAATGTATAGTGGTAATCAGGCATAAAGCGAAGCAATTAGTGTGGGTCAATAAGTAATTTGAATTGGACATACGAAGGAGTTTAAGCCATCCACCATAATTAATTCATCAGCTCATGAACAAGGAACTTGAAGCGCAACTTCTCAAACGAAAAATCAAACCGACGGCCATGAGGTTGGTGGTGTTTGACTTCATCTCCAAAAGTCGTGGTGCCCTCAGTCTTAAGGATCTGGAGCAAGGCCTTGAGTCCACTGACAAGGTCACACTCTTCAGGACACTGAAGACCTTCGAGGAGCACAAAATCGTTCACAGCATTGACGACGGATCAGGCTCAGTGAAGTACGCACTGTGCCCTGACGCTTGTGAATGCGACTATCCTCAGGATATTCATGTGCACTTCGTGTGCAAAGTCTGCAACGAAACGCTGTGCCTGCCGAAGGTGAAGGTGCCCCCTCTCGACCTGCCTGCTGGCTTTTCCCCGCAGGAAGCAAATGTTGTAGTAAAAGGGGTGTGCGAGCGGTGTACGGTGTGACAATGCAACTCATTTGCATTTGTTTCGGGATAGCTTTGTGACAGTAACCTGTGGAGCCACAAGGCGTTAACTCACATACAACACAAGGACTTGATTATGAATTTTTTTTGGGCAATGCCAAAACAACTGCACGCCAGCTACGCACTGGAGTTAATGAAGTATCAAGACTATGTCTCTGGCGGTCAACTCCAGCTGGCATGGAGACAACTCGAGCGTGCACACATTTTAGGACAAACGTGGGCAATCGAGCATACTGAGGTACACTGGATGATGTTCAGGTTTGGAATCCGTATTAAAAGTTGGCACGAAATCCTGGGTCAAATCCCCAGGTTGCTGGTTGGTGGAGTAAAGTCCTTTGTCGGAAAAATTCCCGTGGGAAATACCGGAGGCGCTGATGTGCCACCGCTTCTTCCAATGGAGATCCCCGATGATATCAAGGAACTTCTTCGGCCTCACAGTATTCGAAAATGACAGCATTAATAAAAGGCACTGTCAACGAAGCGGTAAGCCCATCAGCAGAAGAACCAACTACCGGACATAGCCAACACCATGCCCCAAAACAGCATGTGTCGGGATGGAGACGTCACTGGCAGTTACTACTGTCGCTTGCCATCCTCACTGTCATGCTCACTCTTGAATTTGGTTTTGAGGTTATCCCACAGTTTCCCGTAGATATTACTATATATATTATTGCATATCTCCTTGGTGGATTCAATGTCCTGCTCATGGCATTCAGGAAGGCAAAGCGTTTTGACTTCTTTAATGAATTCTTTTTAATGAGCGTGGCAACTATTGGCGCCTTCTCAATTGGCGAGTATAGCGAAGGCGTGGCGGTGATGATATTCTATTCCATTGGAGAGTGGCTACAGGACTCAGCCGTAGCCAGGGCCAGGCGCAGTATTAAGGCGCTGTTGGACATTCGACCTGACAAGGTCACCGTCATCAGAAATGGATCACCGGTAGAAACAAATCCAAAGGAGGTTCAGCTCAATGAGGTGATTCAGATTAAACCCGGGGAAAAGGTCGCATTGGATGGGGAACTGCTATCTGAACGTGCCTCATTCAATACGGCAGCGCTAACCGGTGAAAGTAAGCCGGAATCAAAATCAAAGGGCGACAAAGTTTTCGCGGGAATGGTGAACCTCAACAATGTCTCTGAAGTAAAGGTTACTGCATTGTTCAAGGACAGCAAACTCAGCAGGATTCTTGACATGGTGCAGGATGCTACCGCAAGAAAGTCTCAGACACAATTGTTCATCAGCCGTTTTGCAAGAATCTACACACCTATCGTGTTTGGGCTTGCGATCATCGTCTGCTTCGGCCCTGCTCTATTTCAGGACGACTACGTTTTCAGAGAGTGGTTTTATCGCTCACTCGTCTTCCTGGTTATCAGTTGCCCGTGTGCACTCGTTGTTTCAATTCCCCTGGGGTATTTCGGTGGTATCGGACTAGCATCCAGGAATGGCATCTTGTTCAAAGGTGGTAACTACCTGGACGCGATGACCAAAGTGAATACGATTGTGATGGATAAAACCGGGACGCTGACAAAGGGAGTGTTCAAAGTTCAGCGTGTTGAATCCGTGGATATTGATAAAGAACAATTCGTCAAAGTCGCAGCGGCCATCGAAAGCCAATCAACCCATCCTGTAGCGAAGGCAATTATTGATTACGCCGGCGCCAATGCGACTACCTTGAAGGTTAACAACGTTGAAGAAATCCCTGGACATGGATTGAAAGGTGTAGTTGATGGAATGCAGGTTCTCGCCGGAAACCTCAAACTCCTGACAAAGTTCTCGATTGTGACGCCGGAGGAATTAAAAAAGGAGGTTGACACAATTGTAGTGCTGGCCATCAATGGCAAATATGCTGGTCATATCACCATCGCTGATGAGATCAAGGAGGATGCAAAAAGCGCGGTGGCGGCCATGCACGCATCAAACCTCAGGACAGTGATGCTTTCAGGAGATAAGCAATCCGTTGTTGACAAGGTGGCTAAGGAGATTGGAATCGATGAGGCATTTGGCGACTTGCTACCAGAAGACAAAGTGGCGAAGGTAAAGCAATTGAAGGATGAAGGCAGACACATTGCGTTTGCAGGCGATGGCGTTAATGACGCACCAGTTGTTGCCCTGGCAGATGTGGGAATAGCAATGGGTGGTTTAGGCAGTGACGCAACTATTGAGACGGCGGATGTAGTTATTCAAAATGACCAGCCTTCCAGGATTGTCTCAGCTATACGGGCTGGCAAAATAACGCGAACTGTTGTATGGCAGAACATTGCATTTGCCATGGTGGTCAAGATCATTGTACTGTGCCTCGGTGCCGGAGGGGTAGCCAACCTCTGGGAAGCAGTGATTGCAGACGTAGGAGTCGCGCTGCTCGCAATATTGAATGCCGTAAGGATTCAACGAGTTGATATTGACGACTGTACCCATACGTAACCGGTGCCACCAATGACGTGAATGAAGGCAGTCATATTCATTGAGAAAAGACCATTGAAATTGTAGTAAATTACTCCTTATGAAAATCCTCTTACTTATTTTCTGCCTTCCCGTCCTTATCACACCAAAAGGTGTTCTCGCGCAGGCCATTGAATGGAAAAAAGACCGGCTGGAGCCAATTGGCGTAAGCATGTCTCTGAAGACGTTGGATGGAAATAATGTCATGCAGGTCATGAAAGATTCAACAATAAAAGCCGACGATGAACCGACCTTTGTAAAAATTAAAGACCTCAGTTTTCAAGACGGAACGATCACCGTAAACGTACTCAGCCGGTTGCGTGCGAATGCACCGTCTCACGCACGAGGTTTTATCGGTGTAGCCTTTCGCATTAATGATACCAATTCAAAATTCGAGTGCATTTACATCCGTCCTGCGAATGGACGTGCCGATGACCAGGTTCGGAGAAATCATTCGATCCAATATTTCTCCTACCCGGATTTCAAGTTCAATAAACTGAGAAAGGACTTCCCGGAAAAGTATGAATCGTATGCCGACATGGGATTGAATGAGTGGATTAAATTGAAGATTGTCGTCAAAGGCACGCAAGCACGCCTGTTCCTTGGTGACAATGAGCAACCATCGTTGATTGTCAATGATCTTAAGTTAGGAGCTGACGAACCTGGAGCAATTGGCTTGTTTGTGGATATTGGAACTGAAGGATACTTCGCGGATTTGGCGGTATCCAAATAGCTGTAAAGATTTAGTGACCTGATTATTTTTTTTGAACAACTTTGGTTCCAATGGGCGTTGCATCCGACAAATCAACTGACGTTACTTCCGAGGAAGCGTTGGCGAGTTTGTCTGCTTTTTTTAAACAAATCCTTCCTTTGAATAACAATGAAAAGGAAGAGCTCAAATCTATTGCGCGTCAGCGATTAATCAGAAAAAGACAATACATTCTTCAGGAGGGTGATGTTTGCAAACATTACACCTATGTTGTCAAAGGGTGCTTTAGAATGTTCAGTGTAGACAAAAAGGGCGCAGAGCACAACATTCAGTTTGCTGCCGAGAGTGACTGGGTAAGTGATATTGGAAGTTTCTTCTCTGAGAAACCGAGCAAACTTTTCATTGAAGCCATAGAGCCTTCGACCATCCTGCAAATTGAAAAGAAAGATCTTCTGAAGTTGTACGCCAATTCGCTCAGGCTGAATAGAAACTTTCGTGTCATAATAGAAAATAAGTTTGTCGAACTGCAGAATCGCGTACTTCAAAACATCAGCTCGACGGCTCAGGAACGGTACACCAATTTCATCGAACAGTATCCACATCTATCCAACCGCCTGCCCTCCACCCAAATCGCTTCATACCTCGGTGTTACACCGGAATTCCTCAGTAAGGTTCGTAAAACGCTATCCCGGAAAGGGTAGCCTTAAACTAGATTAAGGGTATTTATTAAACTTCTTCATAGGTCTGGCTGGGGAGAAGTGCGCAAATTTGTATCGTCCGAATACAACAATGGTTGCGTTCGGTATAATCGAATCGAATCAGATCAACTATATATGAGCACACAAAAAGAAACACAGGCAGTTGCCGCGATGATCAATGCTTATGCAGAAACTTTGAACTCACGCAACGCCAGGGCAATTGGAGGATACTATACAAGTAACGGCGCCATTCTGCCGAATGGACACAAAACCATCCAAAAACAAAAATTAGACCTGGCTACCGGAGAGTTTCTCAGGAATACAAGTTTTAAAATTGAATACAACATTGAGGATGTTACTATCAGTGGTGAGTATGCCTTTGTTGAGTCTTTGGCAACAACCTCAAATAGTTCTTCGGGCAACCAGGTGGTTAATAAAACATCCCGTGATCTTTTCATACTTCGAAAGGATCAAGGTGGCTGGAAAATTTACAGGTACATTTTCAACGACATAAAGTAGTTCCACGGACTGTCGTTGGCTTCAATGCTCAGCAGAAGTTGGCACGCATTTGCGGATTTGTTCCAAATGACACCATATATATATAGTGTAAATGAAAGCAGCCGTTATATATAATCCTGGTGGCCCGGACAGCTTTGTAATAGAAGATATGCCGGTGCCCACCGCCATAAAAGGCAGTGTCCTGATCAGGGTAAGGGCTTTCGGCCTGAACAGGTCGGAACTGATGACCCGCAAAGGGCTTTCACCAAGTGTGAAATTCCCCCGCGTGTTGGGCATTGAATGCGTTGGTGAAGTTGAACATGATCCCTCCGGCGAATTCACGAAAGGCCAGAAGGTTGCCGCTGCAATGGGAGAAATGGGCAGGCAATACGACGGGAGTTACGCTCAGTTTACTGTATTGCCCAAACAGATACTTATCCCATTCAAGAGCAAACTTCCGTGGGAACAGTTAGGCGCTATTCCGGAAATGTTTCAAACTGCCTTCGGTTCATTGCACGTGGCACTAAACATAAAGAAAGCTGAAGCCATTCTCATCCGGGGAGGAACGTCCTCGATTGGAATGCTGGCTATTCAGATGGCGAAGAACTTCGGGCTAAAAGTAATTGCAACCACCCGCAACCCCGGTAAAAGCAATCTTCTTAAAGAAAACGGGGTGGATGAAGTACTGATCGATGGTGGCAGGCTGTCTGAAGAGATCAAGGGTAAATATAAAAACGGCGTTGACAAAGTGCTCGACCTTATTGGCACGTCTTCACTGAGAGACTCCCTTCAATGTGTAAGAACCGGGGGAATCGTCTGCATGACGGGAATGCTTTCTGAGCAGTGGTCAGTTCAGGATTTTGCACCAATGGATTTTATCCCCGCCAGAGTTTACCTCACAGTTTATGATAGCGGACAAATCAAGGTCGGTGCAAAACAGTTTCAAATGTTCATTAACGACGTTGAAAATGAGAAAATTCGTTTGAACGTGCGGAAAGTCTTTTCCCTCGACCATATCTCTGAAGCCCATCAGTTAATGGAGAGCAATAGCGCATCAGGAAAAATTGTTGTAGTACCGTAAAATGTGTCTAATGAGATCGCTTGCAAAAGAAGTAAACCATTTCCTCAATGTTGAAATCGTCTCCGATGATCATCACCAATTTCTATCGGATACACTCAAAGGACTGCACTCAAGCCCGAAGCACTTGAATTCTAAATATTTTTATGATAAAAAAGGCGACGCGCTCTTTCAGGCGATCATGAATAGCCCGGAATACTACCTTACAAAATGCGAGACGGAGATCTTTTCGCGACAAACCGACGCTTTAGTTGATAACATCCTTAGCGGCAACGCAGCGAGCTTCGACCTGATTGAAATGGGCGTCGGCGATGGAATTAAATCAAGGTATCTCCTCACGGCACTTCTCGACCGTAATATCCAATTCAATTATCTCCCTATCGATATTTCCGGAAATGTGCTCTCCCAACTTAAAGACAACCTTTCCGGTTTGACTGATCTGAATTTTACGGCACTCGAAGGAGAGTACATAGACATGCTGGCCGAAGCGTCCCGACGTTCCGGAAAACGAAAAGTGATTCTCATTCTTGGAGCCAACATCGGAAATATGAGTGTGGGCGATACTCAAAAGTTTTGTCAAAAAATCAGGTCCCTCCTCCATCCAGGAGACATCATGATTAACGGATTCGATTTAAAGAAGAACCCGCAAATCATTCTCGATGCTTACAATGATCGCCAAGGCCTTACCAAAGATTTCAATCTGAACCTCCTGCACCGCATCAACAACGAACTAGGTGCCGATTTTGATGTAAGTCGATTCAGACACTACCAAATGTATGACCCCCATAGCGGCTCATGCAAAAGCTATCTCGTTAGTAAAATAAGCCAACGTGTACGGCTTGCAGAAACTGTGATAGAATTCAACGAGGGTGAGTGGATATTCATGGAGATATCTCAAAAGTATTCAGTAGAGGATGTCGAAAAACTGGCAGTCTTTTCCGGGTTCTCCATCAAGGACAATATTCCAGATTCAAAAAAATGGTTTGTTGATTCAATCTGGGTTGCCCAATGATTTGGATAGAAAATATATCAAAAAGATAGTGCATAGCCTGTCGCATTTCTCACTAGATAAATTATGTCAGGAGCAATCAATTTACCAGAGCAATATAAAAATGTCAGGAAACATTCAGTCGACATTTGTGGTAACCTGCAAAACGAAGATTACGTCGTTCAGCCAATTGTCGATGTAAGTCCGCCTAAGTGGCATTTGGGGCACACCACATGGTTTTTCGAGACATTCATATTGAAGCCAAATTTCAACGGCTACAAGGCGTTCGATAGTCAATACAATTTTGTTTTCAATAGCTATTACGAAACTGTCGGAGCCCGTGTTATCCGTACCGATCGTGGTAATCTCAGTCGTCCTTCAGTATCCGACGTGTACGCTTATCGTAATCACGTCGACGAGAATATGTTTCGCTTCCTGGAAGATGGCAGTATTGATGAAGGTCTTACTGACCTGATCGTTCTGGGTTTAAATCATGAGCAGCAACACCAGGAGCTATTGCTTACCGATATAAAATATATTCTTGGACATAATCCGCTCTTTCCGGTATTCAAACTTTCCATTCCATTTGATAATGGCCGTTGTGCACCTGGCACATGGCAGTCTTTTGAAGCTGGTATAAACGAAATCGGTTTTGAGGTCGCGGAATTTTGCTTCGACAACGAACGCGGGCGACACAAAGTTTACCTGGAAGACTTCCAGATCAATACTTCGCTGGTTTCAAATCGTCGATATCTCGATTTCATTAATGATGGCGGATACCAGGATTTTCGACACTGGCATGCTGAGGGTTGGGAATGGGTAAAGACACGAGATGTCAAAGCTCCCCTGTATTGGCATTCCATTGATTCGGTGTGGATGAACTACACGTTTAGTG